>Ga0214473_10008824_pt1 | contig 11923 bp, 9 predicted proteins | sample RVTome_7_FD_203509 | JGI IMG/M metagenome (GOLD analysis project Ga0214473, IMG submission 203509) | Soil microbial communities from uranium-contaminated site in the Upper Colorado River Basin, Wyoming, United States - RVT98D197 | ecosystem: Environmental > Terrestrial > Soil > Contaminated >...
ATTCCCTCGCCTAAGGTTGCCACGTATGATTTAAAGCCGGAAATGTCGGCGGTCGAATTGACCGATAATGCCGTCAGGAAAATCGAATCAGGAAAATATAATTTCGTTTTGCTCAATTATGCCAATCCGGATATGGTCGGTCACACCGGTGTGTTCGAAGCGGCCAAGAAAGCTGTTGAAGTTGTTGATGTTGGCGTGGGTCGTCTGCTGGAAGCGGTCAAAAATCAAAAAGGAGTGGCGATTATCACGGCCGACCACGGCAACGCTGAGATAATGATAGACCCGGAGACAGGAGGACCATGGACGGCACATACGACGAATTTAGTGCCGTGTATAATCTGTGACCCGACGGGGCAGTTGAAACATATGGGAAAAATTCGATTAAGAGACAAGGGAATTCTGGCCGATATTGCGCCGACAATTTTGGATATATTGGGGATGGATAAACCGCGCGAGATGAGCGGCTCAACTTTGTTTATGCGAGGTTAAGCCCCTGCGTAGATTTTTTCAAAAGATTTATCGCTTTATAGTTCCCGAAGATAGCAATATCATTAAGAGACGCCTGGAGCTAATTCTCTGGGCGTTTATGTTGTCGCTGGCTTTTTATCCGGGGTACTGGGGTTGGTTGGCTTGGATAGCGCTGGTTCGTCCGATAGTGATATTCACCGGGTTGGAAGGACGGGATGCTTTTAATGCGACATATTTTTTCGGGTTTTTCTTCAATTTCTTTTCGCTCTATTGGGTAGGATTAGTGTCGCCTCCCGGAATGGCGGCGGCGGCGTTCATACTGGCGCTGTACTATGCCATCGCACTCTCGCTGTTTGTCAGAGTTTATCATTTAAATCAACTGTATGGCTATGTACTCCTCCCATTATTGTGGGTAGGTGTGGAGTATTTTCGCACGTTGACTGAATTTGCATTTCCTTGGAATGAGTTGGGCTACACGCAGTCATATTTCTTGAACATTTTGCAGATTGTCTCGGTGATTTCATCGCACGGGCTGTCGTTTCTGATAGTGACTGTCAATGTTTTGTTGGTCCAGATATTTCGAACCAAACTTTCGCCGGAACGGCGGCTGACTTCGGCGCTGATTTCAATCGCCATTGTGCTGGGCGCTTTTTTATACGGCTGGGTGGTGACGCCGGCTTATCCGGTGCCGGGGACGATCCCAGTCGGATTGCTTCAGGGTTCGGTGCCGATTGACGTCAAATGGGACCAAAACAACAAGCAGGCCAGCTTGAATATTTACGATTCACTGACGCAGACTTTGTCGGATAGCGCGGTTGAACTTTATGTCTGGCCGGAAACAGCGGCGCCGTGCTATTTGTCGTTTGATGTCTGGTGTACGAAAGAAGTCGGCGAAATCGCCGCGAAGTCCCAAGCTCATCATCTGGTGGGAGGGCTGGGGGTGGATTTTGGTGCGGCTGACCAGTATTTGGCTTATAACTCGTGCTATCAGTTTAATCCCGACGGGAGTCTGGGCGCGCGCTATGACAAAGTGAAGCTGGTCCCGTTTGCCGAACGGGTGCCCTACCAGGATAATCTGCCTTTTTTGAAAGCCGACGTTCTAAAAAAAGTTCTGACATTTATTGAGACCTATGACATTACCTGGTGGTCGGATTTTTACGGGGGCGATTCGACATTTTTATACGTGTTCAATGAGCGCTATTATGCCGCACTTATTTGCTTTGAGTCAACTTTTCCGGAATATGTCCGCCAATATATTCTGGGCGGCGCCGAGTTTCTGGTGGGTATAACTAATGATACCTGGTTTGGCAAATCGCTGGGGACGCATATGCACTCCCGCATTTTCCTGACACGTTGTGTTGAAAACCGGTGCTGGGGCGCCCGGGCGGCCAACAGCGGCATATCCTATATTGTCGATGATTACGGGCAGATTCGCGACCAGCTCCCCATGGAAGCAGTGGCGGCGCTATATGGACGAGTCGGAGAGTTCCGGGAACGCTCGGTGTACACTGAAATCGGCGATGTGGCGGGACGACTAAGTTGGTTGATAACGATTTCAATTGCAGGTATATTCTTCGTCAAATGGCTTCTTCAAATAATTTTTTTGCGCCGTTTAAGATAATCCTTATAGTTCCTATTGCTATTCTTGTCTTTTGTCCGGCGTCATTTTCAGTTGAACTCGAATGGAAAAGCATGACGTCATTTAAAGACGTGCGACGGATGAAGTTAATAAATGATACAGTTTATATGGCCACCGCAGGCGGGCTTTTAATTAACGAGGTTAACAATACCACATCTTCAGGACAGGAATTCACTAATACCGACGGACTGGGCACGGTCGATATTACTGATATAATCGTCGATTCGTCGGGGAATAAATGGGTGACCGGCATGGGGCGGCTGTTGCGCTTTGATTATCCGGTAATTGAGCAATTCCCTTTTCTCGACCAGAATAACAATCCCATAAATCTTTATACAGTGGCCGATGACGGCGACTTTTTATGGATTGGTACGGAAATCGGGCTGGTGCTCTTTTCGAAAATCGATGATGGCGGTCAAATTCAGGACAGTTATTCTCTTTTTGATAGTCTCAATCCTTCGCCCGCGGTATTCGATATTTATCTTGATGGCGACACGATCTGGATTGCCACATCGGGGGGACTGGCTACGGCCGACAAGTCCAACCCGATTCAGCTTAAATCACCTTCAAATTGGGAAACCTATGATCGCATCCGATATTCGGAGCTGCGGGCAGATTCGTTTAAAAGAGTCGTGGAATTCGAAAATCTGATTTATGCGGCCACAGATTCAGGACTTTATTGGCTGGATCGAACCACGGCGGATACGTTTATGGTCGTCCCTTTGGGGTCGGGGAGTAAGTTTACCGAATTAAAAGTGGAGAATGATTCGCTCTTTTTTTATTCGACCGCAGTATTAGGCGTGATTAAAAATAGCGATACGGCAACTTTGTCCACTTTCGGCCTGCCGGTCCGTCCCAATACCGGAGTGACCAACGGAATTTTTCGCTGGGTAGGTCTGCCGGCGCGCGGGGCTTATCAGAATTCATCGGGATCGTTTATCCCCTATCAATTCACCGGGATACCCTCTGGAAACGTGTCTGATTTGACGGTTGCTGAAAACGGAGTGTTGACTGCCGGATTTGTGTCCGGGCAGGGCGGACGGCTGGTCAATGGGCAATGGAGCGTTTTTGGACTGGGACAGCAAGGAACTTTAGTTAGTGATGATCCATCGGGCGATGCCTGGATAGGCACGCGCGGCTTTGGCATTTGGCGGGTTGGTTCAAGCGCACCGCTTAATTACGACGAAAATAACACCACTATGCGGGGAAATACCGACGGAGCATTGGGACCAACATTTGTTTTTGCCGTTGGCTTAAACACTCAAGGGAATTTTATTTACGTCGCCTGCTATCGCGCTTTGAATAATTATCCTGTGGCCATTGGAGCATTAAACAATTTGAACAGTGTGTCCGGCTGGGATTCGCTGGGTGTGGCGCAGGGAATTAATAATCACTTTGTAACCACTTTAGATGTTTTCGGGCAGATGCTGGCTTTGGGGACAGAAGGTATCGGATTATATGAATGCGATTTGGGGCCGGATCCGTCGAATACTTCCGATGACAATTGCATTCTTTACGATGTAAACAATGCCTTTCTGCCGTCAAATTCTATTCGCGCGGTGAAGTACTCGTCCGATGGGGAACTCTGGGTCGGCACAAATTTTGGATTGTCCCGATATGATTTTGGAATAGAAAGGTTTGTCGATGTACTTCTTCCGGCGGGAATTGGGCCTGATATTTTGGTACTTGAGTTTGACACACGCGGAAATTTGTGGGTGGGCGCCGCTAACGGTCTGGCTTATATAAATAGGGTCGATGGCACAATGGAAATATATAACAACCAAAACAGCGGGTTGGTGTCAAACAATGTGAACAACATCCACTATGATAAATATAACGGCAAAGTTTATGCCGCGACAAATGCCGGCATATCCGTTATCAATTCCACTATCGGGCAACCGACTGCAGATGTAAAATCAGTCCTGGCTTTTCCCAATCCGTTTGTAATTGATTCGCCCGATGATGAACTGGAATTCAATTTCAGCCAGTCGGGAGTTATTCGATTGTATTCATTGGCCGGAGAATGGATTCGCGAGCTGGAAATAGGCCAGCGCTGGAATGGACGCAATGAAAAGGGAGAAGAAGTCGGCTCGGGAGTCTATATTTATGCGCTGACAGCCGCAGATGGCAGTATCGGACGCGGGAAAATTCTTTTAATTCGAAAATAATGAATGTCAATCGTTTGGAATTCGCTGATGCGCCGATTGAGCTAATCGATCGATTAGCCGGAAACTGTTTTTTTAGTTCGACTTCATTTGCAAAATTGTGGAGTTCACTGGGCGGAATCCCGGTTTATTGGATGGCCGATGAGAACGGGAAAATTTTAGTAATTCTTCCGGGTATTGAATTCGGAAAGGGGATCTTTCGACGCTTTCAGTCAATGCCCAACGGTTGCTACGCCCGGCTCCTCTATGGGGAAGCGGAGCATGACCATTTATCGAAATGCTCAAAACAGTTAGTTGATTCTTTGAATCAAGAACGTTATGCCAAGGTCTATATCAATGATTTCTACAATTCATTGGATAATTCCTGCAACTATGGAGTCGAACCATGCGCAACTTACCTGGTGGACATTTCATCTCCCGACTGGGAGCCGCCGGACAGCAAATTACGGCAACAGATTCATAAAGCGCAGAGAGAGGGATTACGAATTGAGCCGTTTGACTCATCACGCCACATGGGCGATTTTATGAAGCTGGTTAGACTGCACGAAAAGAGGCGGAATGTCAGGTCTCCTTATGTTCAAGGATTCTTTGAAGCGCTGGCAGAACTGTCCTGCAAAGATGACCGGATTCATTGGCTTTGGTGTGCGTTTGACAATAAGCCGGTGGCGTCAAGTATATTCTTCAGAGAGGGGCATTCAATTATCCACTGGCAGATGTACTACGATGAAGCGATGTCGCATCATCAGGCAACTAAGCTGATTCCTTATCAAGTTGCGAAAGAAGCACAAAAGAAAGGAATCAAGAAATTAAATTTAGGGGCATCGCCGCCGGACGCCGAGGGAGCTGAGTTCTACAAAGCCAAATGGGGCGGAGAGAAGTACGCTTATAATTGTTACGTCCATAAAAATCTGCTGGGGCATCTTTGGTGAAAAAAGAGAAGCTGCGTATTCTAGTTTTGGGTGACAGCCGTTCGTTTCATATTGAACGGTACCTGGCGGAACTGCGGCGGCAAAACTGCGAAGTATTGGTAGCGTCCATCGAAGCCGGCCGAATTGATTATTATCAATTACGCTGGCGGGGACCGATCAGGAAACTTCATTATCTTCTGGCAGTCCGAGAACTGCGCGAGCTTATTGAAAAGTTTGAACCTGATGTGGTCGATGCACATTATGCTTCGGGCTATGGTCATATGGCGGCGGGGGCGCTAAAAAATTCAGCCATTCCATTAGTAGTACAACTGTGGGGTTCGGATATACTGGTCGTCCCGCACAAATCATTTTTACACAAACGGAAAGTGGTAATGGCGTTAAGCGAAGCCGACGCGGTCGTGGCCGATTCGCAGTATCTATTGGATGAAGCCCAAAAGTTTGTTTCTCTTAATAAAACTCTGGTGGAACCGTTCGGAATTGAAAAAAGATTTATTGATTTTCATAAAAATGTGTACTCTTTTTCCAGCCCGCTAAAAATAATCGTGCCTCGTCCGCATGAGAAAATTTACAATAACTCGTTCGTTTTGAATGCGCTCGGTCCTTTACTTGGCGCCGGCGCCATCGCATTAACTTTCCCTGACTTTGGTTCACTGGCTATTGAATTCAAATGGGAAATAAAGAATGCAGGTTACCGTGGGGTAAGTTTTTACGAGAAAATGGGCCGAGAATCATTTTTGCAGTTTGTGGCAGAGCACGATGTTTACCTATCGGCGGCCCTGAGTGATTCGTCGCCGGTATCACTTATCGAAGCCATGGCGCTGGGCTTAATTCCGGTGGCGGCCAAAATTCCGGGGGTAGAGGAATGGATCAGAGATTCCGGCGCCCTCACCTTTGATATAAATGATGCCAAAGGGCTGAAAGATTCTATGAGCGCCATAATAAACAGCAATGACAAACGAATACAAATGCGAAAGAGGAATCTGGAACGAGTCATGGCAAGAGGTATTTTTGAAAATAATGTGGCGGCCAGAATCGATTTGATGAAACAACTGATAGTGGCTTTATGAGCCAAAAGAAAGTCCTGCTGATTACTTATTATTTCCCGCCGTTGGGTGGGGCGGGAATCGCTCGTCCGCTCGCGCTGTTTCAAAATCTTCCTCTGCACAAATATGAATGCCATATATTGACGGTTAAATCAGTTCTCTATAGGGCCTATGAGCCGGAGCTGTTACAGGAGTTGGACAGCTCTAAAATCTTTCGCTCGGGCTCCAGAGATCCTTCGCGGCTACTTTACTTGTTGGGTATGTGCCACATTGGCGCCAAAGCGGCTGATGACAGCCGCGATATTTCAAGAAAGTTTTTTCCGGATGCCAAGGCCGGTTGGATTAAACTGGCCATTAGAATGGGGAAAAAACTGGTTAAGTCCAACAATTATGATTTGATAATGTCAACTTCGCCGCCGATTTCAGCGCACGTAATTGCCCAAGAATTAGCGCAGGCGTCTGGTATTCCTTGGGTGGCAGATTTTCGGGACTTCTGGACGTCATATAAAGCCGAAAGATATTTTTTTGATTCTGATGCCAAAAAACAAAAAGCCAAGCAGCTTTTGGATGAAATCAAAAGCTTTGCTAATTCAATAGTTGCCGTAAATGAAAGTGTGGCAAGGTATGTCGGAGCAAAAAGTGTAGTTACCAATTGCTATGACTCTAATCTTGCCAAACAGTGGAAGAAACCGCAATTAAAACATAGATTCACAATCGGCGTGTTTGGCACTATTAGTAACCTGACGCCTATTGAACCGCTTTTAATGGTTTTGCAAACTGTAAAGAAGAGCCGGCCTGAAATTTATTCTCACATCAGAGTGTTTCAGGTGGGGCAGGTTGATTCGAAATGGCTCAAGCAGAAAGTCAAAGACTTCGGACTGGAAGACATTTTCGATATCAGAGAATTTCAAACCAGAGCCAAAGCAATTGAGCTTTTGTCCGAAGCGGCGCTGTTTTATGTGGGCGTGTCACCCGAGCAAGGGTTCGGTCTTACCACCAATCGCATTTTTACATTACTTTCATCAGGACGGCCCATTTTGGCTTATACGGTGTCGGGAAGTGAATTCGATCTCATAATTTCACACTCTGTCAATTCTTTTCGTTTTGATGATAGTAATACAGCTGAGGCGGGAAGGTATCTCTCGCAAACGGCACAAAAGTATTTCAATGGAGACCTGTCAATCGACGTTGAGCCATCGTCAGTCCGGGAATTTTCATCAGATCGGATGGTTGAGAAGTTTGTGACTCTTTTCAACCGGGCTATTGATGAGTAGAAATTTTCCGCACGCTTTTATGTCCCGACCTCGATCCAGTTGTTTTACATTATAAGTCCCCGGATTCTGTTTTGATTGATTTATAACGAATTACGACGAATCGGCCCAAAATATGGGCTGGGTACGAGGAAAACAGTAATTTAAATTGTTGTTTTAAGTCATTAAATAGCAACAGTTTGTACATTTTTAACGAACTGTCAAGGGAAAATAGTCACCACTCTTTCTTGTTTGAGCATAACAGCTTCCCAAAATTTAATAATTAATCTCTCGTTACCCCTTGAGAAAAAATGACTTAAGGGGAAAACTTTTTTAATCCTACTTTCAAAAAAGCTCTTGACTTGATTGGGGAGAAAGTGATTATTAGGGCTCAATTAGGAGTAAATAGGGATAAAATGGAAAACAACCAGCCGGGATTCTACGGTCAATATCGAACTACGATGGACAATCAGGGGCGTTTTGCTCTACCGGCCAAGCTCCGTTCCGTAAAGGGTGAAGGGGAAGCGGCGCTCTTGTCGCAAGAATTAGTATTGGCCAAAGGACTCGAGGGCTGTTTGAGCTTGTATCCCCAAACTGAATGGCAGGATGTACAAAAACGTCTATCATCGCTGCATTTTACCAAAAAAGATTTTCGCTTTTTCAGCCGCCGGTTTTATGCTTCGGCCGCCATGCTCACGCCCGACCGAAACGGCCGCATTGTGATCCCGTCGCACCTGGTCGATGAAGCCGCCCTGAAAAAAGATTTGCTGGTGATCGGGGTCAACCGCTGGATTGAAATTTGGAATCCGGACAGATACGAATACTACCTGGAACAGTATTCCGGTAGTTACGAAGAGGTCGCCGAAAGATTGTTCTCCGGCAATGAACCGCAACCAGAGTGAGTATTTGCATCAGCCGGTATTGGCTGATGAAGTCGTTTCATATCTGGTAACTGATAAAGATGGAGCTTATGTCGATTTGACGGCCGGTCTGGGAGGGCATCTTGAGGAACTGGCGAAAAAATTAAATAAAGATGCCCGGCTGTACGGAATAGATAAAGACGAAAGTGCACTAAAAAAGGCCAAAGAAAAGTTAAAAGATGTTGTGCAGAAAGTAGAACTAATTAATGGCTCTTACGGAAACATTGAACATATCGCCGAGGGGATTCGGGACAAAACATTTGACGGCGCTTTGCTGGACTTGGGACTCTCTTCTTTGCAACTCGATGATCCCGGGCGGGGTTTTACTTTCAGCGGCGAAGGGCCTCTGGACATGCGTTTCGACCAATCGGCCCAAATTCCGACAGCGGCGGATTTAGTAAACAAATTAAATGAAAAGGGACTAAACGAAATAATCAGGAATTTCGGAGAAGAGAAACGGGCCCGCCAAATAGCGGCGGCCATTGTCAGGGAAAGACAAAAAGGAATGATCCTCACCAGTGCGCAGTTAGCCGGAATTGTCAAATCGATAATAAATCCGCCTCATCAAAACAAGTCTTTAGCTCGTGTTTTTCAAGCGCTCCGAATTGCCGTCAATAAAGAACTGGAAACACTTAAAGCGGCGCTTCCCATAATAGTTTCTTTATTAAATAAGCACGGCCGAATTGCTGTTATAACTTATCATTCGCTCGAAGACCGCATTGTCAAGCATACTTTCAGGGATTTAGCAAAAGATTGCATTTGTCCTCCGGGACTGCCGCAGTGCGTCTGCAATACCAGTCCCCAAGTAAAAGTCATCACCAGGCGTCCGGTGTTTCCTTCAGACGAGGAAATCAGTTCTAACCCCCGTTCTCGTTCGGCACAGTTGCGCGTAGCGGAGAAAATAATCTAATGCGCCAACAGGTCCGACAATTCAAAGAGATGATGGATATTAAAAGCTCTATCGTCAATCGTCTGCGCTCCAACCGCTACGTACCGTATGTGGCATTGGCGTTGACTTTTCTGATATTGGCCTGTTTGCACGTCTGGCAGAGAGTACAGGTTCTGGAGTTGGTCAGCGAAGTTTCCCAGCTTTCCAAACAGCAGGCGGCGCTTGACGATGAACTGAAGAAAATCAATTCGGATATTGCCTCGCTCTCAATGGCGTCGCGAATAGAAAAATATGCAGTTGATAGCTTAGGGATGATATCCGTTCCGCCCGACAAATTGTACACTCTCGTATCCGACCCTAACACCGGCTACGAACGTGATGACCTGCACGCCATGCTCGACGCGGTGAAGCGCGTTGCTGATTTTGTGCCGCGACCGTCGGAGAACAGCGCGCTGGCAGGCGAGCCGTCGATGATTAAAATTGACAGTGTTGACCGGGCGGAGCCAATTCGATGAACCGCACCAAACTGGAAAGAGTCCGGCTGGGAATTATTCTGGTATTTATTATAGTGTTTTTTGTTACGGCTCTGGCCAGGTTAATTCATCTTCAAATAATTTTGGGGCCAAAATATAGCCGCATGGTTGAACGCCAGTCGAGCGGCAAAATTCCCATTCCGGCAGTGCGCGGATTTATTTACGATCGCAACGGCAAGTTAGTCGCCAACAATATTTATGCGTCATCGTTATACGCCAATCCTTCGGATAAAGAAGAACTTGGGGCGGTCAGCGGATATCTGGAAAAGCTTTATAATCTCCCCCGGGGCGGAGCAGTCAGGAAATTCGGGCTGGGGATAGACAGATTTCGCTGGATTGACCGGACAATTTCGGACCGGTTGGCCGATAAGATTTTGGAAACTGCCCCTCCGGGACTTTATCTGCGCCAGGAAACCCAGCGGAAATATCCCTACGGATATGTGGGGCGGCAAGTGCTGGGCTTTACTGATATCGACAATCAGGGGAGCGCCGGAATTGAATTGTCATTTGATTCAGTTCTTTCGGGAACCAAGGGCTGGGCGGACATCAGAAGAGATGGGCTTCGTAATACTTTCAGAGTCAAAGAGCAGGCGCTGGTAAAACCGTTGCCGGGGCAATCGTTGGTGATGACGATCGACTGGCGCTTTCAGGAGATTGTGGAAAAGGAACTGCGTGGCGCCGTGGAAAAATATAATGCCAAATCCGGTATGGCGGCGTTTGTGGATTGCCAAAGCGGCGAAGTGCTGGCGATGGCGCATTTTGATCCGCTGGAAACCAATCCGGACAAACCGGTTAAACTTCGGGCGATAGCCGACCAGTTTGAACCAGGCTCAAGTTTCAAGATTTTTTCAGCGGCCGCATTGCTGGATGCCGACGTTGTCGATTTTTCAGACACTCTCTATTGTGAGATGGGTGAGTGGGTCATTGGGAAACGAACTCTGCACGATTCGGAAAAACACGGCTGGCTGAATTTCCGCGGCATTTTTGAATTGTCATCGAATATCGGAATTGCCAAGGAGGCCATTACCATCGGCGGCGAAAATATTTTCGAAGAAGCCAAGAATTTTGGTATCGGACGCAAGACCGGCATCAATTTACCCGGTGAAGCGTCCGGGTCGATTGCTCATCCGGCGGTCTGGTCGGAATTCAACATTGCGACATTGTCGATCGGGCATGGCGTAGCGGTTAATACGCTTCAACTGGCTATGGGCGCGGCCACAATTGCCAATGGCGGGACATTATATAAGCCACAGATTATTGCGGGATATGTAGATGATAAGGGCTTAGTGGCTGAGAGAACGTCGCCCGTCGTGGTGGCTCATCCGTTGGAAGAATCAAGCGCTGATTCACTGCGGGCATTCATGCGCGGCGTGGTTGAACGAGGAACAGCTGAACAAGCCAATTCCAAAGTTGTTGCTTTGGCCGGAAAAACCGGTACGGCGCAAATGGTGAATTTTGAAACCGGCGGATATCATTGGGGAAAATTTATGTCCAGTTTTGTAGGGTTCTTCCCCTATGAAAAACCCCTTATTGCCGGAGCGATTGTATTGGAGAACCCCAAACCAGTTTACTATGGGGGCTGGACGGCGGCGCCGGCATTTCAAAACATTGCTGAACGCTACACCGTCATCAACCCTGATTTGTTTGCCGACCAGAATCGGTTGGTCACTCAACAATCTGACCGCATTGCCAACACCGTTGAAGTTCCCAACTTCATAGGCAGAGATATCGGATTAGCGACAGCCATTTCCAGCGAGAAGAAACTGGAACTGCGTAGCGACAGCCGGGAGGGAGTTGTCGTTTGGCAATACCCGCCGGCTGACCGGCTGATTATGGAAGGGGACGTGATTCTGGTGGCAGTGGAGTCGGCCATAGATAAAAAATCCAAAACAGTAGCGAATCTGACAGGACTCTCCATCAGGCAGGCCTCGGCGTATCTCTCCCATCTCGGTATAAAGTTTAAAGTAGATGGATACGGCGCCGTGGTCAGTCAATCGTTAATGCCGGGAGAATCAGTGGAATCAAATACGGAATGCCGGTTGGCCTGCGCCGGCTACGAGGGGGAAACATAATACTTCGGGAATTGA
>Ga0214473_10008825_pt1 | contig 11922 bp, 8 predicted proteins | sample RVTome_7_FD_203509 | JGI IMG/M metagenome (GOLD analysis project Ga0214473, IMG submission 203509) | Soil microbial communities from uranium-contaminated site in the Upper Colorado River Basin, Wyoming, United States - RVT98D197 | ecosystem: Environmental > Terrestrial > Soil > Contaminated >...
TCACCGGCGTCGTGCCCGAGCGCGTCGAGGCGCGCGAGCTGGAAGTGGTCACGAAGGACGGCGAGCGGATCCTGCTGCGCGGCGGCTACTACCCGGTGGTCTACGACCCGGAGCGCGCCCACTGGGCCTATGCGCGCGCGAGCAGGGGCGTCTACGCCGAGGTCGAGGATCACTTCCACCGGGCCATCACCGGCCACGGCCACACGCACAGCCGAACGGAGGTGACGGGCCCGCTGCTCTTCGACCTCGCCGTGATCCCGCGCCACCTCGATCAGGTGATCCACGACCTCACGCACCGCGAGACGCTGCTCCGGATCGACAAGCTGCTCGACAGCAACAGCGTACGCGACGCGCTGAAAGAGCGAATCGGCCCGGAGTACGCGCGGCTATTCCTCCCGTGGCTCCAGGCGATCGCGAAGGACCGGATCGCGCCGCCGGTGGGTATGCAGTGGTGGAACAAGATCCTGCGAACGGTGCGAGTCAACTCGACCATCTTCACGCTGGGTCTGCGCGCGACGACGCTCGCCGTCCAGCCGCTCGGGCACAGCAACGCCGTGGGCATCCTCCGGACGCGCCTCCCCAACTGGCAGAAGCACTACGTCTCTGGCGTGCGCACGTACCTGAGCAACCCGGTCGCAGCGCGCGACGCCGCGATCGAGGCCTCGGGCGAGATGCGGCACCGCTCGAGCACGATCGACCGCGACCTCCGCGACGCCATCCGCCGGGAGTTCTCGGCGACGAAGCTAGACCGCACGCTCGAGCTTGCGCAGCAGCCGGGCGTGATGGCGATGCGTCTGATCGGGCTCGTCCAGTTCTACAGCGTCGACCTCCCGGTCTGGACCGCGGCCTACCAGGGCGGGCAGGTAGAGCACGGGATGAGCGAGGCTGAGGCGGTAGAGTTCGCCGACTCGGCGGTGCGCATGTCACAGAGCGGCGGCTCTGTGAAGGATCTAGCGGCGGTCCAGCGCGGCGACGAGTTCCAGCGCATGTGGACGACCTACTTCTCGTATTCGAGCGTGGTCTGGAATCAGTTTCAGGACGCGCTCCGCCGGGTGACCAGCGTCAAGAGCGCGCCCGACTTCCTCGTCTCGTGGGTGCTCTATCTCGCGATCCCGGGCATGGCAACGATGCTCATGCGCGACGCGCTGACCGATGACAGAGACGGCGAGAAGAAGCGGCTCACCGACCTCGAGCACATCCTCCAGGCGCTCGGCGTCTGGGACTTCGCGGCGACGATCCCTGGCGTCCGGCAGGTCGTCGCCTTCGGGCGCTACGGGACTCGCCCATCGACGCCATTCGAGCGCGCGGGCGGCGAGCTGACCGAGCTGGGCAGGGACCTCGCCAAGAAGGACGTCGAGATGCGCGAGATCCTCTTCGACGCGGCGCGGATCGCCTCGATCGCGACGGGGCTCCCGACGTCTTGGCTCCTGAGCGAGATCGAGCAGGAGCTGAAAGAGCGCGACTAGCGCGCCCGCACTGCTCCACCAATCGGGGCCATTCCTAGCCTCTCGCCGTGACGGTCCCGGCCAGCGTAAGCCCTTGGCAGTACCTGGGGAACGGCGCGGCGACGAGCTTCGCCTACACCGCCAAGGTCTTCGCCAAGACCGACCTCGTGGTGACGCGCACGAGCGCGGCTTTCCTCGACACGCTGCTCGTGGTGGACGTCGACTACACGGTGACCGGCGTCGGCCTCGATGCGGGCGGCGACGTCGTCTACCCGATCTCTGGCTCTCCGCTCCCGATCGGCGAGAAGATCACGATCGAGCGCGTGCTGCCGCTGACGCAGCTCCTCGACCTTCGGAACCAGGGCCCGTGGCACCCGGAGAACCATGAGGACGCCTACGACCGGCTGACCATGATCGCGCAGCAGATCACGGAGTCGATGGAGCGCTCGATCCGCGCGCCGGCATCGGACGGCCCGGTCCTGATGGTGCTGCCGGCGAAGGAGATCCGCGCCCTCCAATTCGCCTTCTTCGACTCGGATGGGAACATCGGCGCTGCCGGCGGCGACGTGCCTGGGAGCGTGATCGTCTCTGCCTTCGCGCAGACGGTCCTAGACGACGCCTCGGCCGACTTCATGCTCGCAACGCTCGGCGTCAGTGCGTACATCCGAACGCTACTCAACGACGCGAGCGCACCGACCGCGCGCGCTACGCTCGGCGCGCAGCAGGACGTCATCACCACGCGCGGTGACATTGTGCGCGGGAGCGCCGCGGCCGTCGCCGAGCGGCTCGCGATCTCGGGGACGCCCGAAGCGCTTCTCCAGTCGAACACGCTCGACCCGGTATGGGGCACGCCCGTCCCGCAGGGCTACCGCTACGGGCTCGAGCTGTCTCGCACTGGCGTAGCGACGGTATCCATCGCGGCTGGCGTCGCGAAGGCGATCGCGAACACCTGGACAATGAGGCTCGCGGCGGCCTTCTCGAAGACAATCAACGCGGCGTGGGTAGCTGGCACCGGACTCGGCGGACGCGGTACGGCCGCGCTGCTCGCCGACACCTGGTACCACGTCTTTCTGATCTTCAACGCCGGCACGGGCGCGCTCGACGCCGGCTTCGACACGAGCCCTACCGCTGCGAACCTGCTCGCGGCATCCGGCTTCGGTAGCTACCGGCGCCTCGGCTCGGTGCTTAGCAACGGCGCGGCGACCGACGTCATCGACTTCCTCCAGACCGGCCAGTACTTCTTCTGGAAGACGCCGCTCGCCGTTACGTCGGGAAACGTCGGCACCACGGCCGTGCTACGTCAAGTGGACGTCCCGCCCGACGTGAAGCCGCTCGTCTTCGTGAATCTCAGCGTCGATGGCGACGCGGTCACGGCGGACAGCGTCTGCTACGCCAGCTCGCCCGATGTAGACGATGTCGCCCCGAGCGACACCGCCTCACCGCTCGGCACGCTCAAGGGCGCAGACACGCTGCAAGGCAAGGCGATCGCGATGGTCGGTCCCATTCGCGTGGACGCCTCGCGGCAGATCCGCTTGCGCACCACGGTCGCCGCGACGCCCGTACGCACGGTCGCGATCGGCTGGATCGACCCGCTTCCCTAGGAGGCCACATGAAGAAGCGTTGGCTCTTGTTCCTTCTAGCTGCGCTCTCGTGCGCGGAGCCCGCATGGGCAGCGGCCGGAGTGTGGGATGGGCCGCTCGACCAGAACGGCGTGCACTACATCACCGCAGGCAGCTCGCGCACGTTCACCTGGGACGCTGCCACGACCGGCGACCAGCTCGCGATCGAGGCAAAGGCGTGCAGCGTGTTCTCTGTGACCTCAGAGGTTACTGGTACGGGCAGCGTATCTGGCTATCAGGTACCGACCGCTGCGACCGCGACCTCGTCCGGCACGTTCGCATTCACGGTGTCCGCCACCACGCGCGCGCCGGTCTACGTCGACGTCGGCCCGTACTTTCTACGGCTGGCGGTCGATGATGGGGCGGCGGGCTCGCTGACCGTTCGCTGCACTGGCTTCGCGAGCCTCTGGACGCGCCTGACCGGACTCTTCGCCTCGGTGAGCAACGCCGTCCTGTGCACCATCACCACCCTCGATCCTGCCGACTGCGCATCGCGTACGGAGGTGGCGACGCAGCCCGAGGCGATCGCGTGCATGGCGCTGGCCTCGGATGGTATCTGCTACGGGACGCGGCAGATGATCGTTACGGACCCACCTGGCACATCGGCGTTCCCGTTCGTGCTCGACGCGACCGCGGCTCGGGATCGGCGCTTCGTCTGCAAGGACGCGAGCGCCTCCCTGGTGTTGAACCTAACGAGCGCGAACGCCTCGAAGAATATTGTGGAGTTCCACACGTTCTTCGATTCGAGCCCGTCGACGGTCGGCAGCCGAACCGGACTAGAAGGCTGCACCGTCTATCAGACGGTGAATGGCGTCCCGGGCGGGGGGACTGGCGTTGTCGAAGGCGTGGTCCAGAAGCCGACCGGAGAAACCACCACGGTTCGGCATCGCTTCGTCATGAGAAACAACCGGATCTCCGTCTATTCGACCGGCTCGTCTACGATCGGCATGGGCACGAACCCCGCCTCGATGACCGATTCCGTGTACGAAGGAAACAAGGTCTTCGCAGCGATTGGTGCCGACTTCAAGCAGGACTGCGACGGGTGCGACACCGTCGGAATCCTCGCCATCAACAACGACCTTTTCGCGAACCCGTCCGGCTCGAACCCGAGAGCGTTCAAGTCAGACGGGGACGCGGCAATCAAGTTCATCGGAAACCGCTTCATCGGGCTCCTCTCGATGTCCGGTACTGCCACCGAAGACATCGGCTGGATCGAGTTCGTACGCGGCACCGGGAACGTCATCCTCGACACGCTCACGGGCTCCTCCGCAATGGACGTCCCGGGCGCCAGCTACACCGCGAAGGTGCGCGGGGAGATCATCGTTCAGGAGGCGCGCCCGACAGCGCAGTTCTTTCTCGGGGTCGCTGGCCTCTGGGCTGACCTCGACATTCGCATGATGACGTGCCCGACTTCCTTCACCGAGTACTTCGACGTCGAGGGGGTCGACGCGCCCGACACGATGCCGTTCGTCCGGATGGTCTGGTACCTGCCGGAGGGCTGCACGCTGCCGACCATCGCGCAGATGGTTAGCTCACGGTCGGATGATGAGTTTGACGACCACAGCACAAAGGGGCTCGTGAAGGTTGGGCGCGGCACGGCGACAGGCGGCGCGACGCTCGCGGTGCTCCAAGGCGACGCGGGCGGCGCGAACACAGCGCCGCGCGACTACGACCTGGTGGATGACGCGCCGAACAGCGCCGAGGTTGATTGCGACACCGGCCTCGTGATCTCGGCCGCCAACTTCGACCTTGGCGACGAGGCGGCCGGCTACTGCAACAAGTCCTGCACGACGGAGTTCGTCGCCGGCGCGGCGCAGCTCTGCACGAACGACGTTGCCGACGCGACCGTCTATCAGGTCATGATGCGATGAGGCGACTCGCCGCCACCATCTCGCTCGCGCTCGCATTCCTATGCGCCCCGCTCTCCGCGTTCGCAGACGGATCGATCGTCGACACGAAGCAGCTCCGCAAGACCAACCGCGGTGGTCTGGAGTGCCTCTACTACGACGAGGACGACTCCAAGACAAAGAACGGAAGCGAGAGCTGCTGGGGGCAGACGGGCGGCGGCCTGATCTCATCCGATGGCAGCTCCGCCCTCTGCTACCTCGCATCGATTGATGGCTACTACAACGACCGAGACGGGGACTGCGTCTCGCTCGACCCGGCCGAAGGCGACACCTTCGTCAACAACGGCGACCTGATCGAGACGTCGGTGGGCGGCGCGGTGCAGGGCGGGGCTCATGCCTACTACGCCAGGCACTTCGATTCGGCCTCCTCGCAGACCGATGGCATCCAAGAGGCCGTCGACCACTGCGGGGACCTCACCAGCTCTTCGGCCTGCACGGTCCTCGTCGGGTGCGGCGTCTACGACCAGTTCGGGGCATCCCCGCAGATCAGCACGGCCGGTCACAACGCGGTCACGATCCAGGGTTGCGGAAGCGCGACGCAGGACGTCAACACGACGCGGATCCGGCTACTGACGACGCTCACCACGAGCAACGCCAACTGCATCGGAGAGGAGCAGCTCGGCGGGAGCCACGACGCCAACCCGCAGTGCGCGCAGCTCATCCTCGCTGGCCCTGGGATGCGGCTCAAAGACTTGATCCTCGAGAACACGTCGAATCGCGCCGACGTCACGCTCGAGATTGCCAGCCGCATGGACGACGGCGCGAACACGGACACCGGGCCAGAGCAGTACTCGACGCACGGTGCCGTGCTAGACGGCGTCTCCTTCCGCGACGGTGACAACGCTCAGCTCATGATCTCGAACCGCGACGGCGACACAAGCTCACGTGCCGATCAGCTGATCGGCAACCACGTCCGCTTCCGCTGCGTCTCGTCCTTCTGCCCGAAATACAACGCGTACGTGGACAACGCTAACACCAGCGGGAACCTGCTCGCCGACACCCGCTTCGGTGGGTACAGGGTTGCTGGCGTGAATATCCGCATGGGCGAGTTCCACGTCGACGGGGCAGTGATCGAGCAGACGAGCGGCGTTGCCGCGACGTACTTCCAGCGCTTCTGCTCAGATCTTCTCAGCGACTCCGACAGCTCGATTGTGGGCGCCGAGACCTGCGGCGGTACTAGCGCTGGCAATCACAAGCGCTTCGCCATCTGGCGCTCGCACATGGAGACGAGCACCAACGGTGGCGGCTTCATGTGGTACCACGAGGCGGCCTGCGGCGGGCTCAATCCACACGTCTCTGTCGTCGAGAACTCGATCATCATCACGGGCGGGACATCGAAGTACTTCGATATCGACACTTGCGGAAACTTCTACGTAGAGCACAACACCTTCTCCGCCAATAGCGCGGCTGTCAGCGATCTCTCTTTCGACTGTAACTCAGGCATTGGCTGCACGGGGGCCGACGAGGACACGCTACTCCGGCTGACGATGATCGGGAACCGCATCGTGCCGTGGGCGGCAGCGCTCGACGTAGACGACGCGAACGACCACATCGTGAGAGAGGGCAGCGTCCTCTACTCGCGGCTCGACGGCTACCAGTTCTTCGACCGTGACGGCGATGGTCTGCCTGACACCACCGAGCAGAAGCTGACGTGGGATAAGGTCCCTGACGTCCGAGCCACGACGCAGGCGCTCACGGGCGAGGACTGCTCGACGGGACTCATCACCAACGAGGGCGCGGCGGGCACCGTCACGTACACGCTCCCGACGAATCCGCGCCTCGGCCTCACGTGCTGGTTCATCCAGGTCACCGCGCAAGTGGTGGTCCTCGACCCGCAGGGCGCCGCGAGCTGCTCGATCGGCGCTGCCTGCGATCGCGTGCTCGTGAGTACGAACGCCAACGGGGACCGCGTCTCCTGCGACGCGGTGATCGGGAACGTCTACGGACTCGTCGCGCTCGACGCCGACCGCTGGTACCCGATGGCGTCGGTCGCCGGCTGCACGGACATCGACTGATGCGCGGCGCAGCCCTCCTGCTCGCGCTCGCGCTCTTCGCTGGGCGGGCGTGGGCGCAGACGTGCACGCTGCCCTCGGCGGGTGCGGCCTATACGAGCGCTACGAGCCTAGCGACGATTCAGACGGCCATTGCCGGAGCGTCCGACAACGCGGTGGTTTGCTTCCGCCGCGGCAACACCTGGACGGGCGGGCTCTCGTACAGCACGAACCATCCGAACGGGTCGCGCGTCCATCTCTGTTCCAGCGACGACACCGAATGCACGACGGGGACAGGCGGAGCCAATGCCAAGTTCAACGTGTCGAGCGGCCAGTGCCACAACTTCGGCGACTCCTCGCTCGGCGACGGCTACACGATCTCCAACATCGACTGCACGGCGACGGGCGGTCAGTGCAACTCGCTGACGCCTCCGCTCTACCTGCGCAAAGGCACCGATAACGTCTGGATCGACGGCGGGGTCTACGACGGCTGGCCGCACCTAGTCGAGAGCTACAACGTACCCGAGGCTCCTGACAACGTAGATTTCGGCTCGTGCGCGAACCGCATCGAGTACAAGAACTGCACGCGCGCACTCGCTCCTCGCGCTTGGTTCTACGGCGTCGTCAGCAACTCCACGATGGCGGTGTGGCTCCACGATTGGGGCCATGCTCCATTCGATCAGGGCAAGGGCCACGTCTTCGACTTCAACCCGTGGTCAAGCGGAGAGCTGACGAGCACGAACGTCGTGGTCGAGTGCAGCCTGATCGAGATTCACGGCCTGCTTGCGAACGGGATGGGAAGCGTCGTGAAGGTCGCGAACGGCTCAAACATCATCGTGCGCGACAACGTAGTGATCGACCTCGACCGGGATAGCGGTTCGAACCAGCTCCGAGGCTTCGATCTCGAAGGCCACTCCGACCCGATCGCGTGCGCCGTGGACGGCGCGCAGATTTACCGAAACGCGATCTTCGTCAGCAACGGCGCGCAGCACGCGCTCGGACGCAACAAGGTCGGCCGCAACGTCGATGTCTACAACAACGTGGTGGACACGTCCGGTAATTACTCTCCCAACTTCTACGGCGGCCACTACTCGATCGAGAGCGAGGGCGCAGGATGCCCGGCGACGTGGGCACCGGACAATACGCGCGTCTTCAACAACACGTTTCACGCATCAGGCTCGCCCCAGACGGACACGGTGCGGGCGACGCACGGAACGGGTCACCACCTCTTCAACAACCTGCTCTGGAATGAGAACGCGAGCGGCTGGCAGCAGGGCGCGCAGATTTTCGAGACGAGCGACTGCGGGAAGTTCGGGGCGAACGGCGCGAACATCCACGACAACTTCGTCTTTTCGCCGAACGATCCATCGCCGGAGTGGTCGGCCTGCGGCGGTGCCAACTGGACGGACAGCACATCGCCGTGGAACACGGCACCGGGCGTCGCCGACACCACACCGGATGCCGGGCAGCCCTCAGACTTCGCGATCGACACGCCCTCCGACGTCTACCAGAAGGGCACCGCAAGCGGCGCACCCGCGACCGACTTCACCGGCGACACCCGCCCGATCCCGCCGAGCATCGGGGCGTACGACGTCACCGTAGACCCCCCGCCCGTCGATGAGATCCTGCTCACCGATCCGAACGGCGGAGGCACCTGGACAGCGGACACCACGGCGCCCGTTGCGTGGAGCACGCTAGCGGCCTTCCCGAACGCGAAGCTCGAGATCAGCACCACGGGCTGCACTGGCACCTACTCGACCCTCGTCGCGTCCACTCCGAACGACGGCTCTCACACGATCACCGTCCCCGACACGCCGAGCGCGACGGTGTGCCTCCGCATTTCCGATGCGGCCGACGGGATCCCGAGTGACACCTCGGACGCGGTCTTCACGATCGCCGCCGGTCCCGAGGCGGTGACGGTTCTGACACCGAACGGCGCCGAGAATTGGGTGGTTGGCGAAGCCCACGACATCACGTGGACGCACGACGCTGGCTCCACGTTCGCGAATGCGAAGATCGACCTTTCCACGACGGGCTGCGGCGGAGCCTTCTCGGTGGCGGTGTCTGCGAGCACGACAAACGACGGCAGCTTCGCGTGGACCGTCCCGAACAACGCGGGCGCGTCGAGCTGCATCCGCATTCAGGATGCCGCGGATGCTACGCCGTCCGATACGAGCGCCGCCGTCTTCACGATCACCGCGCTTGACGGGATCACGGTGACCGTCCCGAATGGCGGAGAGAGCTACGCCGCGGCCTCGCTCGGGGTCGTTCAGTGGTCGAAGGTAGGGGTCGGCGTCCCCCTCGTGAAAATCGAGTATGCCCCAGACAGCTGCGCGGGAACCTATTCGACGATGATCGCGAGCACGACGAATGACGGAGCCGAGTTCGTCTTCTGGCCCGACGCGGCGACGGTGAACGGCTGTCTACGCATCGGAGACGTGGATGGGACTCCGATTGATACGAGCGATGCGGTCTTCACCCTGACCGCATCGACGCCTCCGCCGGCCCTAACGATCCCGGGCGGAGGGCTCTTCCGGTGATCGCGCTTGCGCTAGCGACGCTCCTCGCCTTCCCTGGCTGCGAGGGCTTCGGCTGCGAGACGCCGGGCGGCCGAGGCGGGCGCGTGATCTTCGTGACCTCGCTCGCCGACTCCGGCCCGGGCACGCTGCGTGAGGCGATCGACACGCCCGGCGCGCGCACGGTGGTCTTCCGCCTCGGCGGCCTGCTGACGCTGGAGTCGCCGCTCGTGGTGCGCGAGCCGTTCCTCACCATCGCCGGGCAGACCGCGCCGGGCTCTGGCGTGCTGATCCGCAACAAGGTGGCGGCGCCGCTCGGCCAGGCGATCGACTCCTTCACCTCGCTCGTGATCCAGACGCACGACGTCGTAGTGCGGCACCTCGCGATTCGGCCCGGCATCTGGCCCGAGAACCCGCTGTGCACGGGGAAGAACAAGCTCCCGGCGCCCTACGGCTCGTGTGTCGATGCGAACGACGTACAGGCGATCGGGCTCGAAGCGGGCGCCGAGCGCATCGTGCTCGACCACCTCTCGCTCGCCTACGGGACGGACGAGATCATCGGCATTGCGGGTGCGAAGGACGTCACGATTCAGTGGACGCTCGTGGCGGACGGCTTCAAGACATTTCCGTACTGCGGGCTCTGGACGCGCTGCGCGCAGTATCGCGGCATGGGCATCATCACCGGGAACATCGGGAGCACGCAGGCCGGCTACCCGACGACGCGGCTCACACTGCATCACAACCTCTTCGCCAACGTGATGGCCCGGGCTCCACAGGCCGGCGCCGCGATCTCGGACGTGCGGGCGAACGTCTCGTACAACTGGGCCGACTACGCGCTCGACGCCCACAACGTGCTCGGGTCGGTCGCCGCGAACCTCGTCGCCAACGTCTTTATTCCGGGACCGGACACCGTCGGCGGCGCGCGCGAGCGCGGGTTCATGGTCCACGACTGGAACCTGCGGCCGGAGACTCTCGATCCGAAGGCGACGCTCTCGCTCCACATCGCGGACAACGTCGGCGCGGTGCCCTACTGCATCCGGGCGAACGCGGCCAACTCGTGGGACAAGGTGGACTGCGCGCTCTACGCCGCGCCGCCCGTCGAGACGCCTCCCGTCACGCTGGAGCCGAACATCCTCGCTGCCGTACTCGCTGGCGCAGGTGCCTCGCTGCGCCTCGACGCAACGGGCCACCTCGTACCACGGCGCGACGCGCACGATCTGCGAACCGTCGAGCAGGTACGCAGTCGCACCGGGCACGCGCCGAGCCATCGCGCCCCGATCGCGTGGCCGAAGGTGACGAAGCGCAGCGTCTACTCCGATGGCGACAAGGACGGCATGCCGGACGAGTGGGAGCGTGAGCGCGGGCTCAAGCGGAGCGTCGCCGACGGACATCTCGACCGGGACGGCGACGGCTACACGAACCTCGACGAGTTCCTGGGCGGGACGGAGCCGTAGATGAACGACCTCCTAACGCAGCTACTTGTCGCCTTCAACGTGCTAGGCGTGGTGGGCGGCATCGTCTACTTCGTGGCGCGCATGGGTACGAAGATCGACACCCTCGCGGCGGCGATCGAAGGACTCACGGCCGTACAGAGGGACAGTCACATCGACCACGAAGCGCGGCTCCGCGCGCTGGAGAAGCGATGAAGCCGGCCGTCATTGCGCTCGTGGTGCTGAGCTTCCTCATGAGTGCGCTCGCGCTCGGCTACGGCGGCTACAGCGCGCGGCAGAGGCGCGACGGAATCTCGATCGCCCGGGAGAACCGGGCGAAGCTGGCGGAGCTGGAGAAGAACACAGGCGAGTGCCAGCGGCTCGTCGAGATGCTCAAGCGCGAGAGAGGCGAGCCGTGACGAACCCGACGCCCTGGGCGCCGCTCTACGCCGACGCGATCACGCGCGCTGCGACGGTGCACAAGCTCGACCCGCTCCTCGTGCTCGCGATCGCCGACCAGGAGAGCCACGGCGGCTGCATCCTCGACGGCGGCCGCTGGTCGTGGAGCCCCGCGCGGCTCTATCGCTACGAGCCGGGCTTCTGGGACCGCTACATGGGCCCGAGCTCGAAGACCTGGCCGCAGTATCGGCCGCCCGGCGAGCACCCGGCCGTCGTGGAAGCCTGGAAGCGCCGCGTCTCGGCGAGCTGGGGGATCTTGCAGGTGATGTTCCTGACGGCGGTGCAGCACGGCTTCGCCGGCCGCCCCGAGGAGCTGCTCGACCCGATGCTCTCGGCGTGGTTCGGCGCGCTGCACCTTCGCCACCACCTCGACCACCCGAACAGCGGCGGCACGAAGGGCGAGATCGCCGATGCGCTCGCCGGCTACAACACCGGCCGCGATCGCGACGACTGGACGACCTACGACGACGAGGTGCTCGCGAGACACGCGCGCATCCGGGCCTATGCAGACACGGGCGCCGACCCGTTCAAGGGAGCGTGACCATGCCTCCGTGG
>Ga0214473_10008826_pt1 | contig 11919 bp, 9 predicted proteins | sample RVTome_7_FD_203509 | JGI IMG/M metagenome (GOLD analysis project Ga0214473, IMG submission 203509) | Soil microbial communities from uranium-contaminated site in the Upper Colorado River Basin, Wyoming, United States - RVT98D197 | ecosystem: Environmental > Terrestrial > Soil > Contaminated >...
CGTCCTTCCCAGGTAAAATCTCCACAAAGGCTCCGAAAGGTTGTATTCGTTTAACCACTCCGTCGTATACCTCACCAGGAATTGGCTCTTTGGTAATTCCTTCCACCCTTTCAAAAGCCTTTGTAACTTCTTCTTCGCTCATTGCCGAAATGAAGACAGTCCCGTCATCTTGCACATCAATTTGTGCCCCAGTCTCGGTAATTATTCCCCTTATGGTTCTTCCGCCGGGACCTATTAGGTCTCCAATTTTTTCCGATTCAATTTTTATAACCTTAATCTTAGGGGCATAAAGGGAAACTTTCGGCTTTGGTTTATCAAGCGTTTCTTTCATAACATTTAGAATCTTGTCTCTTGCGTCTTTGGCCTGCTCCAAAGCTTTCTCTAAAATAGGCAGGGTTAGTTTGAGTGTTTTTACATCAAGCTGAAGTGCTGTAATTCCCGCTTCACTCCCGGCAACCTTGAAGTCCATATCTCCATTCATATCTTCCATTCCAGAAATATCGGTCAAAATCACGCACTTCTTCTCTCCTTCAATAACCACCCCCATCGCAATTCCAGCGATGGGTCTTTTTATGGGAACTCCCGCATCCATAAGAGATAGCGTTGAAGCACAGGTTGAGGCCATACTTGTGGAACCATTTGAGCTTAAGACTTCTGAAACTACCCGAATTGTATAAGGAAAATCATTCTCATAAGGAATAACTGGCAATAGTGCCCTTTCCGCCAAGGCGCCGTGTCCAATTTCTCGCCTTGAAGGAGCACCAATTCTCCCGGTTTCTCCATTGGAGTAAGGAGGCATCGAATAATGATGAATGTAGCGTTTCGTCTCTTCGCCCTCGGCACTCTCGATAAACTGTTCCAACGAGGGGGCACCTAATGTAGTGATAGTTAAAGCCTGGGTTTGGCCTCTATTAAATATTGCAGAACCGTGGGTCCTAGGTAAAACTCCAACCTGACTAGAAATGTTTCTAATCTCCTCGGGTTTTCTGCCGTCGGGGCGCTTCCCCGAAAGAATCATGCTTCTCACTTCATCTTTGAAAAGTTCTTCAAAGATTTCACCACATTTAACTCTCTCGCCTTCTCCTAATTGCTCCATTAAAGCCAATTTTGTTTCACCAAAATCTGTATCTCCTAACTCTTTGGTAGATATTCCTTTGATAAGATCCTTAATTTTGTCTGATGCAAGCTCCTTGACTTTCCTTTCTAAATCCAAGTCCGGTTTCTCTTTCTTAAGAGGGGTCTTTTTAATACCAATCTCGTCAGCTAAATCATTTATCAGGTCAATTATCTTTTTTGCCTCCTTACGAGAATAATCAATACCTTTTAATATCTCTTTTTCGGGAACCTCCTTGCCTCCCGCCTCAATCATAACTATGGAGTCTTCTGCCCAGGAAACCACTAGCTCCACTTTGGAATTCTCATTTTCTGAAGATACGGGATTGATGATATAAGAATCGTCTTTCATTCCTACTTTGACAGTTCCAACCGGTCCATCCCAGGGAATTTTCGAAATTGCAATTGCAGCTGACGTCGCAATGCCGGCGACGATTTCAGGGGGATTTTCCAAGTCAACCGATAAAACAGTTATTACTACTTGAACGTCTTCGTTTTTATAATCCTTAGGGAAAAGGGGGCGAATAGACCTATCAATCAATCTGCCTGCCAAAATATCCTCATCGGAGGGTCTTCCTTCTCTTTTTATCCAACGGCTTCCCTTTATGCGTCCTCCTGCATAAAGCCTTTCCTGATATTCAACCGTCAAAGGAAAATACCCCAAATCAACCTTGAGTGGAGAAGCAACAACTGTGGCAAGTACGACTGTTTCTCCATATGAAGCCATAACAGCACCATCGGCTTGCGCCGCAATGTCTCCTGTGGAAAGAGTCAGTTTTCTTCCGCCTAGTTCGATTGATTTTTCGATTTTTTTCATAGAACTTGTACTTTTGAGTTTTGACCTTTGAATTTATTTTTCCAGCTTAAGTTCTTTGATGAGGTTGTTATAACGCTCCTCGTCGCGGCTCTTAAGATAATTCAATAGTCTTCTTCTTTTGGCAACCATACTAAGAAGTCCTCTTCTTGAATGGACGTCTTTTTTGTGCTCTTTAAGATGGATAGCGAGTTTATCAATTTGCGTTGTCAGAAGTGCAATTTGTACCTCTGGAGAACCCGTGTCGCCTTTCTCGCGAGCAAACTTCTTAATTATCTTCTCTTTTTCTTCCTTTGCTAATGCCATTTGTCATGATAAACAAAGTAATTCGATTAAACGAAGAACCTTGTTTACATCTTGTCTATATTACCACAACCGAATTAAAAGTTCAAAATGCAAGTGCAAAATTCAAATTTTTTAATTTTTAACTTTAAACTTTTAACTAATCGATGTATCCTTACCGCTGTAGATTTTGGGTTGGAGCCATTCTTTTGGAGGTTCGTCTTCCTGTGGTTCTTCTTCAATTTGAGTTTCTGCTTTTTGTCTAAGTGTTTCCCCAGGAATTGCTCCGGCAGGATAACTGTCTTTCGACGCTCCGGTTTGAACAAATCTCCTTCCCCCAGCCCGAATAAGCTCTGCCGCAAGTTCGAATGTCGCTGCTGTCACGTTTGCGTCGGTAAACTTATTACTCCCCTCGTCAATACCCATCAGCAAATTCGTGGCTATATCTTCGTCAAAAAAGAGTCCGCTTTCTTTCATTAAACCGGCCGTAAGCTCCGAAACGGAGGATGCCGGCTGAGAAAAAGAGATAAGGTTCTTACCAGGAAGAGCCATGTCTTTTGTGCCGATGTGGACTAATTTTGCACCTGCAATATCTTTAGAAGAAACGGCTGGAAAATGGGAATCATTGGTTCCTCCGATTAGAATCACGCAGTCAGCTGAAATTCCTGAATAAGAAAGCTCCATCTGGTCCTTTCCCGGGGCGCTAAAGCGCTGCTTAGGGATGACCGTGAGACGAAATTGTCCATTCTCTATATCGTAACTGACCCTCTCGATATTATTCGCTCGATATTCAACAAATCGGATTATCAGATTTTTATTTCCCATGTCTTGGGTTACTTTGTTTACCCCAACTAACCGATTAAACTCAACAATCATTGGAGTTGGACAAGAAATCTGAACCTCTTTCTTGTCTCTTATGGAAAGGTATAGAGCCAGTCCCGCAGCCACCTGATCAAAGTAGGGTTTTACCGGCAAAAGAATGAGGATAGACTTCGACTCATCGAGTATTGTTTTGAATGAATTTTCCATTCACAATTACTAATTATTTCTGATTAGCGACCGATAGTATCACATCTCCGATACTAAAATCAAGCTGGGGTGAAAAAAGAACTCCGCAATCCTCTCCCGCTTTCGCTTGGGAAATTGCCTGTTTTAGCTTTTTCATCGAGATAATTTTAGCCTCTCCCAACTTTTTTTCCTTACGCATCAAAACAAGATTGTCCCCGACGGCGATTCTTCCTAAAACAACCTTACACCCAGCTATTTTTTGGTTATCGTATGGAAAGGTCACAATTATTTCGGCCTTTCCTAAAATTTCTTTTTCTTCTTGGGTAGTCACCTCTTCTAACTGGCGCAGAAACTCATAAATAACATCAAAAGTCTTAATTTTAATCCCCTCTGTCTCAGCTAGTTTGGCAACTGTTTGGGGAACTTTACATTCAAAGGCAAAAACATAAGATCCCTTCTCTGAATTGGAAAGTGTTGCGCTCTTGGCGGAGAAAACGTCGCCCTCATTAACATCTCCAATGCCAGAAGAAACAACAAATGCTCCGGAAGGTAAACTTGCCAGCAATGCCTCGAGTGCGCCGGAGGCCTTCGCCTTAATAACGACTGGAGTCTGTCCTTCTTTGGGTTCCAATTGGAGAGCCTTTGGCTTAACAGGTGCTGGGGCAACCTCTCCCGTGAGGTGCCAAACCCGGCAACCCACGGTAGGTAGCTCATCAAACCCTAAAACTTGGGCAGGTTTGCCAGGACCAACCTTTTTAATGGCACCTCCAATTTGGTCAAAAAGTCCTCGAACTTTAGCCCTAACTGTTTCCGTGACTATCTCGTCTCCCACACTCAACACACCATTTCTTACCAGGATAGAGGCGACGGGTCCGCGTTTGTCCTTACTTGTCTCAATAACCACGGCCTCAAGGTCGGCAGCAGGATTACCTTTAACCTCGCTTACTTCGGCAACCAAGGTAACCATCTCTAATAAGTTCTCTAATCCCTCGCCGGTTTTACCCGAAACGGGAACAACAGGAACATCCCCACCGCTTCCTTCTAAAAGTACTCCCTCTTTTTCGAGTTGTCCTTTGACGGTGTCAACCGAGGCAGAGGGTAAGTCTATCTTAGTTGCTGCAACAATGAAGGGTATTTTTGTTTGTAAGATATACTCCAGGGCCTCCCTTGACTGGGGTTTTATTCCATCGTCGGCCGCAATCACCAAGATTGCAATATCGGCCACTTTCGCTCCGCGGGAGCGCATGTTAGCAAAAGCGGCGTGCCCGGGAGTGTCTATGAACGTAATTTCTTTTCCCTCCTTCGTAGAAATTACCGAAGCTCCAATGCTCTGAGTAATCCCACCCGCCTCTTTCTTGGCTACATTGGTCTTTCTAAGTGCATCAAGAAGAGTTGTCTTGCCGTGGTCTACGTGGCCCAAGACTGCTACAATCGGAGGTCGATAAGTTCCCTTTTCCATATAAGTTTTTCCTTTCTAAATCTATTCTCATTCCTGCTTCGGCTCCTGCTTTTTGACCGGCTTAGACTTTCCCTTCTTTTCCTTCTTTCCCGTTCGCACTTGCTTCTCCGACGCTTCTGCTATGGGAGTTTGGTCTTGAGCTTTCTGGCCGGATGCCTTATCCTTCATCACCTCTTCTTTTTTCTCTGCCTTTCCTGCCTTGCCGGGAGAGAGGTCTAACTCCATCTTAATCTCTTTCTTCTCCGACGGGATCCCCTTAACCTCTATCTTCCAACCAGTAAGCTTGGCTACAAGTCTTACATTCTGTCCCTCTTTACCAATCGCCAGTGAAAGCTGGTCCTCTGGTGCCTTAACTACCGCCACCTTTTCTTTTTCGTTGAGGGTTACGCTTAATCCTTCTGCGGGGGAAAGGGATGCTTCAATCAACTCAGCGAGTTTCTCGTTCCAAGGAATAATATCAACTCGCTCTCCCCCCAGCTCATTGGTTACAGCCTGAACCCTAACTCCCTTTTGCCCGACACAAGAGCCAACGGGGTCAACTCCAGACTGGTTTGAGAAAACGGCCATTTTGGTTCTGACGCCTGCTTCCCTGGCAATAGCTCTAGCCTCAACACTCCCCGATGCCATTTCTGGCACCTCACGCTCGAATAGTTTTTGAACAAAGAGGGGGGCGGCGCGTGACAAAATAATCTGCTTACCCTTGAGGGTTTCTATTATTTCTTTAAGAAGAAAGGTCAAGCGTTGATTTGGATTAAGACGCTCATTTGGAACCCTTTCCCCTGCTGGCATTACTCCTTCTGTCCTTCCCAAATCAACCCGCACATCAGGTCCGTCAAATCTTAATATCATTCCGGAGATTAGCGAGCCAACTCGAACAGAAAACTCATCCATTATGGCGCCTTTCTCCGCCTCTCGGATTTTTTGATGAATCACCTGTTTTGCGGTCTGCGCCGCAATTCGGCCAAACCCTGGAGGAGTAACATCACGTTTCTCTTCAGGCTTCTCGAGTGGCCAGGCAAAAATCTTTGCCTCCCCGCTTGTCGGGTCAATTTCCGCGTCAAACTCCAAAGTTTCAGTATCCTCCCCTCGCTCCTTAGCATCCCTTCTATATGCGGCAATTATTGCCTGCTTGATTGTATCCAAAATCACAGCATGATCCAGCCCTCGCTCGGTTGCGACGGCCTTTAAGGCTTGAGCAAATTCTGTTCTTGGTGTCTGCATACCTTATTCGAAATCTTATGAGTTCTAAAAAAAATGGTGGGCATTTCTCCCACCAAATCATCAAAACTTAACCTTTAATAGTTTACTCCGAAGATAAAAAGAAGTCAACGCGAAGCTAAAGCCCTTCTTCTCCCATCCCCTCAATAATTCTTCTTTGTTCTTTCGTCAATTTCTCGGGGACCAAAACGCTAATCCGCACATACTCGTCTCCTCGACCACGACCGTGAAGACGTTGTGCACCCTTCTCACGTAGTCTTATCATCGCTCCCGATTGAGTCCCCGGCCTAACCCTTATTTTTAAGTCTCCGTCAACCGTGGGCACGTCAAGTTGTCCCCCCAAGACAGCAGTGGAATAAGCAATTGCAACCCTTACAAAAATATCGTCTCCGTCTCTTTCAAAAATATTATGGGGGCGAATATTTATGGATAGGATAAAATCTCCAAATTGTATTCTTGAGCCTTCATCAACACCTGCCGGAATTTTTATTTTCCTTTTATTTCCTTCAATTTCTACTTCTTTCTCCGTACCCTTTATTGCCTCCATAAAATCAATAGTTATAGAGTATCTAGGGATACGCCGGCCCTGGCGGACACCGAATGGTGACCCGCCGCCAAAAAACTGTTCAAAAATCTCAAAGGGGTCGCCGAAATCAAAACCGGCGAAAGGGGAACCGTCACCGTCAGTTGTCGTATATGTATAAGTGAAAGGGCCATAGCGACCTGTTTGGGTAAATGGTCCACCCGCATCTCTAAATCCGCCAAACCCACCGCCTGGAGCAAAGGCTGCATGGCCGAATTGGTCATAGGCAGCTCTTTTTTCGGAGTCAGACAAAATCTGGTAGGCCTCGTTTATTTCTTTAAACCGTCTCTCTGCGGCTTCCTTACCATCCTTGTGTTTATCCGGATGCCACTCCAAAGCCTGCTTCCTGTAGGCCTTTTTTATCTCTTCCGCCGAAGCACTTTTGGAAACTCCCAAGATGTCATAGTAATCACTTTTTGCGGCCATATGTAGATATTAACGATTTAATTAATTAAATCCCCAGTCTTTTTTTCGGAAACGACCTTCCGTCGGATTACCGTGAATTTATAGTCACCAAGCTCTTTACCATTTTCCGAAATAATTATTTTATATTCACCAAAAGCCTCAAGTGGGAAATTATTTAGTGTGGTAATAAAATTGCTTCTACCGTTTTGGCCCAGTTTAACTGGGAAGTTCTGACCCAATATCTTTTTATCTGGTCCTGAAATACTTATGTTAATAGCGTGACTTTCACCAGGTCTCCCTTTAAAAACGGCGACCAAGACCATTTTAGGCCAACGGGTCGGGGTTTGGCCAATACCAAAAATGTCAAAAATTCCAATAATATTTAGTTTATTCTCGCCTTTAGAAAGGAAAGCGTTGTCGCAAAGGGCTAGAAGCTCAATTTTTAGCTTATCTTCTCCATTTGCAACCATTTATTCAACGACTTCTCCCTCCTCAACCCCTTCGGCAGGTTCAGGGCCTTTGGCTTTATCTCCATCTTTCTTCTCTTCCTTCCCTTGGCTCGCCGAAGCATCTGTGGAGGCTGCTTCCCCGGCCTTTTGCTGGCCTTGATACATACTTTGGCCGATTTGGCTTAATGTATCTGATAAGTCTTTTGTTGCGCTTTCAAGTTCTTCTTTTGTTGCGCCTTCTTTGGCCAAAACATCTTTAACTCCCTTTATTTTCTCCTCAACCTTTTCTTTGACGTCTTTCGGAACTTTATCGCCGGCGTCTTTGAGGGCTTTCTCCGCCGTTCCCACCATAGCATCTGCGTGGTTCTTGGCGGCAATTTGTTCTGCTTTTTTAGTGTCTTCTTCCTTATGCTTTTCCGCCTCTTCCTGCATTCTTTTAACTTCATCATCGGAAAGACCAACGGCCCCTGTGATTTTGATGTTCTGGGTCTTGCTCGTTGCTTTATCTTTGGCGGTAACAGTCAATATTCCCGAAGCATCCATATCAAAAGTAACCTCAATTTGAGGAACCCCACGGGGAGCGGGCGGAATTCCATCTAATATAAAGCGGCCCAGAGATTTGTTATCGGCACTCATTGGCCGCTCCCCTTGAGTTACATGAACTTCTACTTGTGTTTGATTATCGCCGGCAGTCGAGAAAATCTCGGTCTTTGAAGTTGGAATGGTCGTATTTCTGGGTATCATTGGGGTGGCAACATTACCCAAGGTTTCTATTGCCAAGGTCAAGGGGGTTACATCCAAAAGAAGAATATCTTTAACTTCTCCGCCCAAAACTCCGGCCTGAATTGCCGCTCCGACCGCAACCACTTCGTCCGGATTAACTGACTGGTTTGGAGTTTTGCCAAAGTAATTTTTGACCGTTTCAATTACCTTAGGCATCCTAGTCATTCCACCGACAAGAATTACCTCGTCAACGTCATGGGGGTCGAGTTTCGCATCCTTCAGACACAACTCAACCGGCTTCATTGTTTTTTCAATCAAATCGGAAACGATGCTTTCCAGCTTGGCCCGAGTCAGTTTCAAAGTTAGATGAAGTGGTTGGCCGTCTTTTTGGGTAATATAAGGTTGATTTATCTCAACCTCGGCGGCTGCCGAGAGCTCAATTTTTGCTTTTTCCGCCGCGTCTCTGACTCTTTGGAGCGCCTGCTTGTCAACCTTAAGGTCGGCAGCATATTCCTTCTTAAATTCCGCAACTATCCAATCAACAATTTTTTCGTCAAAATCGTCTCCTCCAAGGTGGGTATCTCCATTTGTGGCTTTGACTTCGAAAACTCCATCGCCGAGCTCAAGAATTGAGATATCAAAAGTCCCGCCTCCCAAATCATAAACCGCTATTTTTTCTGCTTTTTTCCTTTCCATTCCATAGGCTAAAGAGGCTGCGGTTGGTTCGTTAATGATTCGCTCAACCTTAAATCCGGCAATTTCTCCTGCTTGTTTTGTGGCCTGTCTTTGGGCATCATCAAAATAAGCGGGAACCGTAATTACGGCAGAATCCACCGTCTCTCCCAGATAGGACTCGGCATCTTTCTTAAGCTTCATCAAAATCCTTGCCGAAATTTCCTGAGGTGTATAGGATTTTCCTTCGACCTCAACATCGACCATACCGTCTTTTCCACTCTTTAGTTCATAGGGAACCATCTCCTGGGTTCTTTTAACCTCTTTATCCTCGAAGCGCCTTCCCATAATCCTCTTTATCGAATAAATGGTGTTTTTGGGATTTAATATGACTTGTCTCTTGGCAACATCACCCACCAAGTTCTTAACAGGTTCAACAACCGATGGAGTAATATTCCGGCCGGTATCGGCCGCCGGAATGACCTTGGGATGTCCTCCCTCCATAACAGCCACGACCGAATTTGTTGTTCCTAAATCAATTCCTACAATTTTGCTCATATTATTAAATTCTAAACTCTAAATCCTAAACTCTAAATAAACTCAAAATTCAAATTCCAAAATGTTTAGAGTTTAGAAATTAGGATTTGGGATTTTCTACATGTAATCTCCCCTTGCCATTTCTTTCTCCAGTTCTTCTCTCTTTTCAGATTTCTTCCCGAACACTTTGACCTTTGCAACTCTTATTACTGGCCCATCTTTATATTTCCATCCCGGTAAAACAACTTCTGCTATCTCTCCATCTTTCCCCCCTTCAACACTTTCGAGAGCTTCGTGCACATTCTCGTCAAACTTTAGACCAGGACCGGCCGCAATTTTTTCAATTCCCTCTTGGCTAAGAACATCATTGAACTCTTTTGCCGTTATTGCAATGCCCGAATCTCTAAGATGCTTCTGCGCCTCCTCCAGCATGTCAAGGATGGGCAACAGCCTAATTACAAGTCTAAGAGAGGCTATTTTTACAAACTCTTCTTTTTCGTTTTCAGTCCGCTTTCTCAAATTGTCGTAATCGGCCAAGGCTCTTGCCAATTGGTTCTTCAGTTCTTCTATCTTCTTCTCTGAATCATTCTTGAACTTAAGCCTAGTCTTGCCTCTCATGCTTTCGCTATCTCCTCGAGCAACTCCCGAAAATATCTAAGAACTGGAATGATAGTTGGGTAGCTAAGACGCGCCGGCCCGATTACTCCCAAAGCTCCTTCTGTATCCTTGATTTTAAAACGACTTGCAACAAGACCAATAGGTGTTAATTCCGGCCAACCAAGTTCTTCTCCAAAAAGGACCTCGACGGGGGAGACTCCTAGCAGCCTTCCGAAGAAAAGCTCATGCATTCTGTCCATTTCCTCCAAGAAGGAAAAAAGGCTGACGCTTACCTGAAGGTTTGCAAACTCCGGATTTAAAAATAGATTGGCATAACCCGCATGCCAAACTTTCCCTTCATCAAGAGCAGATACCGCTAAACACCTCGTTCTTTCAGCAAGAGCGTGGGTAGTCTCTTCCATCAGGTCGTAAAGATTTTCCCTTGAATCCCAAACCTCCTCCTTTGCTTTTACCTCGTCCGCCACGCTCATCTGCTTCTCCTCCATTAGCTGGTCTATGTAAAATTTCATGGCCTTAGGAGCTGGAGTTCTGCCTGCCGAGGTGTGAGGCTGCCTTAAGTACCCAATTTTGGTCAGGGCCAACATCTCGTTTCTGATGGTCGCCGGAGAAACACCAAGATTATATTTTTTTTCTAATGCCTCGCTACCAACCGGCTCGGCCGTGGCGATGTATTCGTCAATTAGGGCCTTTAAGATTTGAGTTTGTCTTGCGGTTAAACCATCAGTCATACTTCTACTCTACTGTTAGCAGTAACATATCACGAGTGCTAAATGATGTCAAGTGGGAGTGGAGTCTGTCGGGGTAGGGGCAATTGGCTCTTGTTCCCTCGCAGGAATGGGTGCTACTTTTCGTTTTATAAAAGTTCTTTTGACCAAACCGAAGAATGTCCACACCTCGTCTGACTTTAAAAGTATCGATAAAACTAAATAAACCACTATTCCAATAAGGCTAACTATCACTGTCAAAATCAGAAGATTAACCGTATAGCGGGTATCCAAGACAAATTTTTCAAAAGGCAGTGCCTTTGTTGCCTCAATTCTTCCCAAAAATGAAAGTCTTTTTACCCAGACCGACCTGTCAAAAATTTTCAGGAAGAAAAACATGGCAAGTCCAGAACCGAAAGATGCAACAGATGCTTTAAGGACGGGTTTTAACAAGGAAGTTATTGATTTACCAATTATTTTTCTATTCAACATATAAAACAAGGCGGATGCCTGAACCACGCTCCCAATTGTAAACGCAAGGGCCAATCCCCAAACATCTAATTCAAGAACACTTATAAATATAAAGTCGATAAAGATGGTAAGGAGTATAGAAGCTATAGAAACTAAAACAGGAGTCTTTGTGTCGTGAAGTGCGTAAAACCCTCTTGCAAGAATAGCAACTGCGGATTGAAAAACCACTCCAATCGCAAAAGCGCTCAAAACATAACCAGTTTGCACTGTTGCCTCCCAACCAAAGATGTCTGTTCCGTAAACGAGCCTTATGATGGGTACCCTTAACACAATTAGGGCGGTTGCAACAGGCAGGGTTAAAAAAACAAGCTGATAAAAAGCGGATAGAAAGGTCTTTCTAAACTCCCCGGGGGAATCCGACTCTCTGGAGAGGGTTGGCAAAGCTGCCTTGGCAATGGAGGTGCCAAAAAGTCCCACGGGTAAAAGCTGGAGAGTATTTCCGAAGGTATAATAGGCGTAGGAAGCTACCGAGATTAGGGAGGAGAAAAAAAGCTCGGCTATTTTTGAGACCTGCAAAAAAGATACTTCAATCAGTCTGGGTGCGGCTAATCTGCCAATTTTTTTAACGTCATCCGACAAATTAATTGCCGCTTTGAACCGAAAACCTAGTTTTGTTGCGAGGGGTAGCTGAACAAATAGGTGTAAAGCCGAACCAATCACGACCCCGACAACCGGTCCCATCAGGCCAAATTTTGGTGCCAAAAATAGAGTTCCAAATATTATTCCTAGGTTATAAAAAAGAGGCGCAAGTGCAGGCACAAAAAACCGTCTTAGGGACTCAAGAACTCCGGTTAGTACGTAAC
>Ga0214473_10008827_pt1 | contig 11919 bp, 10 predicted proteins | sample RVTome_7_FD_203509 | JGI IMG/M metagenome (GOLD analysis project Ga0214473, IMG submission 203509) | Soil microbial communities from uranium-contaminated site in the Upper Colorado River Basin, Wyoming, United States - RVT98D197 | ecosystem: Environmental > Terrestrial > Soil > Contaminated >...
ACCCCGGGAATGACTACCGCGAGAAAGCCTTCCAAGTCGTGGAGCGATCCAGAGCGCGCGCCCTGTTGGATGTGCTTTCCCTTTCGCGAGAGACGGAGATCGCGCCACCCGGAGCGAGCCTCGCAAGCCGTGCTCCCGAGATTCTCGACTCCTCTCGACTGCGCGGGCAAGTGCTTCGGCCGGGAGAGGTTCTCCTCGAGTACACGCTCGGCGAGTCCCAGTCTTTCCTATGGGCGCTTACCCAGAACGATCTTCGGGTTTTCGAGCTTCCCCCCCGCCGAGTCATCGAAACGGTTAGTCATTCTCTCCTGCGAGCGATCCGAACGCCGCCCCGCTCACCGATGAACTTCTTCGATAGCCACTTCGCCGCGGCGCGGGAGCTCTTCGATATGCTTCTCGCGCCGGTAAGAGACCTTCTCCATGATGAGCCTCACCTCTTCATCGTCCCCGACGGTATCCTCCATCACCTGCCGTTCGAGGTCTTGGCCGAAGCCAACGGGCAAGAACGTCCTCGCTACCTCGTCGAGATGGCGAACGTGTCCTACGCTCCCTCCGCTTCCGTGTTGGGATACCTCCGTCTGCGCCCGCACCGGAGCCAGCCGGCTCTCGAGTTCTTGGGTGTGGCTCAGCCTGGCGGACCGGTCTCGACAGAAACCATCGGAGCGGGCATCCCCCTGGCCCACCTGCCTCCCCTTCCCTACACCTCGCTGGAAGTAGAGAGGGTGGCCCGGCTCTTTCCAGCGATGAAACGCCGTATCCAGCTGGGGCCGGCTGCCACGGAGTCAGCGGTCAAGGCCATCGACCTCAGTCGCTTCCGGATCCTTCATTTCGCCGCCCATGCGGTGACGGACGAGGTCTTTCCCGAACGATCGGCCATCCTCCTGGGCGCGGGATCCGACGGTGAGGATGGGCTCTTGCGAATGGGAGAGGTTTTGGACCTCCATCTCGCCTCGGACCTGGTGGTGCTCTCCGGTTGCCAGACGGGAGTAGGGCAGCTTCTCCGCGCCGAGGGAACGCTAGGCTTTACTTGGGCCTTCCTGTCGGCAGGCTCCTCGGAGATCGTGGTCAGCCTGTGGGGCGTGAACGATCGGTCGACATCGGAGCTGATGGAAACGTTCTACTCGCGGATGAGCCAGGGTCAGCCAACCGCCACCGCGCTCCGTGAGGCGAAACGAAGCATGCTGGCATCCGAACGGAAGGCCTTCCGCCACCCCTACTTCTGGGCTCCCTTCGTCTTGGTCGGGGCTTAAGTCACTCTAGTTAAACTCGAAATTCTCCCGAGAGCTCAGCCGGAACATGATGTTTCTTGCCGCGACCGTCGAGGCAAACGTCACCCGAAGGAAACCGGCTTCCGCCGACGATTCTCCGCTTCGCACCGTGCTGCCCTCCAGGTTGGCCTGGTCGGAGCGGCTGGTCACGCTGATCGATACTCCCGTCACCAGCTGATCGGGACGGAGGGCCACCAGAGGATTTGGTTGGGGTTTGGGCGGAAACTCCAACCCCTCGTCGTCTCCCGGCTTCTGGTCGCCCGCATCCCCGGACGGATTGGAGGTGGACTGCGGTGGATATGACTGGCTTGTTTCCGCCACAATGAAAGGGCCCGACTCCCCGGGAGGAGTTACCCCGAAGGGTCGACGTGGAGCGATGGGCGGGCTGCCACTATCATCAACGGTCCCACCGATGAAGTAGCGGAACTGAAGATCTTCTACCAATGCCACCTGAGTCGGCTCCCCCCAGTTGACCTGGCGCCACAGAACCTCCCCGCCACCGGCTCCAGAGTCATTCGGCGCCGTTCGGTAGGAGACCACGGTCACCGGAGTGATGAACCCGGAGGCCGGTGCGGGACGGTTGTAATGATCGATGAACGAGGGGAGCGTCACGTCGCCCTCGCTTTCCCCAGGTTGGGACTTGATCGTCAACTCCTGGATGGGATACCCGGCACCCGAGGAAACCATGTCGATTGAGGACACCAGACCGAAAAGCCAGGTCCCCTTGGTGGGCTGGTCGTCAAAAACCAAGATGAGGTCGCCTTGTTCGATGTGAGCTGGGAGAACCTCGGTTCTCACCTTCCTGCCATCGAAGCTTACGATCGCTACCGGCCCGACCCCCGCCGCGCTCTTGTCGAAGTAACCGACGATCTCGATGGCCTCGGGCCCTCCGCCGGAAGCGTCCAGCTCCGGGTTGACTCTGGGAGGAGTGAATGCCGGAAACTCCGGCGGCAGACCGGTTCCGGCCAGAAGCAGATCGCGACTGATTTGATCTAGGGCTGACCGGGCTTGTGCCTGAAGATCGGACCTCTCGAACTCGACATCCGTCGTCCGAAAGCCACGCGCCAGAAGGCCGAATATGGCTCCCATGACGACGAGGGTGACCGCCATCGAGACCATGACTTCCACGAAGGTGAATCCCCGGCAGGAAGTGGGAGAAGAGAGAGGGTCGGAGGGCAACTTTTCCGTGAACACGGTGCTCATGATAGCGAGCTCCTTCCACGGCGGAAGGTGGTTGGGGGGACCCCCAGCCGCAAGTAGTAGATATTAAGGCTCCCCACCCTTATCTATTTAAGGTGGGTCAACGAGCTGGGAGGTTCCCTAAAAACCGCTCCCGGACGTCTACGGTATTCTATCAGTCGCGGCGGCGGATTGTCGAAAGATACCCTCGGGCCGCCCATCGCAACAGACGATGTCCTAGCCAGCCCGCAGCCAGCACGAGGAAGAAATAGGCGGGCATGACGAACCGTGGCTCCCTGCCAGAAGGAAAGTTCTGAATGTAGGCGAAGGGAATGAGATGTCCCAGATAGGCCACCGGGAGAAAACGAAGCGGCGTGGAGAGGCTAAGAAGGAGGCCAACGACGCCCGCCGAGATCACCAAAGCATCCAGGATGGGAAAATGGCGCAGTCCGTTCCAGAAGGAGCGCACCGGCAGAACCGTGAGGCCGCGCAGGTGGCCCTTGAGGAGCTCCTCCATCCCATGGAAATCCACGAGGTACCGATAGGCACTCACCTGCCTGGCGGCTGCTTGGGGATGCTCGGCACCCAGCCAGAATTGCGTGTGAAAGCTGATGCTATAGAACGGATCTCCATGCGCGCGGTAGCAGCTCAGAAGGTAGGGCCCCACCCAGATAGTCATGGTCAGAAAGGCAATTCCCACCGTGCGCCATCCGCCCTCCCGTCTTTTCTCCCACCCAGCCAGAAGCAAGAGCGGGGTGACGAAGCTCAAACCGCTCAGCCGGATCAAGCACACCATGGCGCCCAGGGTTCCCGAGAGCACCGCCAGCAACACGCGGTGCCTCCCTACCGGGAAGAAAACCGCGGCGGCAAAGCAGATCAAGAAGAACGCGTAGGCGCTCAAGCGATAACCGCTCGGCGCTTCGAACACCAGCCATTCGTGAAGCACCAAAGGCAGCAGCATCGCCAGCGCCCACCAACGACCCATCAAGGGGATGGCCAGCGCGAAGACCAAGGGGAGAACGGCAATGGAAAAGAAGAGGCTCTGCACCAGAGCCCCCAGCTCTCGGCCGCCGCAGAACGCCACGAAGAGCTTCACCAGTGCCACGTAGAAGGGCTCGCGGAACGAGGCCTCATAGAAATTGCCGACGCCCATGGACGCTGCCCTGTCCAAATAGCTTCGCACGTCGGCTCGATAGGGACTGTCACGGAAGTTGGGGCGATAGAACGCCCGATAGTCGGGAAGCAAGGGCCTCAATCGCTCGTGAACCGTGGAGGCGATCGAACTGGTATCGACCAGATGGGCCCGAACCAGTAGGGCGTCGACTCGCAGCACGGCTCCAAAGAGAATCAGCAGAGACGCCGCGCCCACCGGAACAAAACGCCCTCTCCAACCCTCCGTGAGCAGCGACGCCCACATCCGGCGCGACTCTCCCGCACCGACAACCAGCGCCAGGACGCCGCTCCACCAAGCGAGCGATGCGAGAAAGGAGAGCGCCGCCCGCCTCTCTTTCTCTTGCACCTGCCGCAGCGTAAGGTCGTTCGGTCCCGAGGAGATGAAGTGACCGAGGGGGAGAAGCTCCAGAAGAACCGGCCGCCTCCAGTGGACGAGAAGGTAGGCGGGACCGTCCCGCTGCTCGAACCGAATCGAAACGGAGTGAGGTCCTTCTTCCAGGGGGGTCTCCTCGCTCGAGAATCCGGCCGTCCGTATCAGTCTTTTCCCATCGATGCGGAAGACACAGCGATCGTCGCAATTCACATCGAAGCGATAGAGCCCGGATTGGGGTGCCACCAGGAATCCCGACAGCTCGACCAACACGTCTCGCCGGCGACCGGTCAGACGGTTCAGGTCCCGGCGGCTCTCTATGGACAGAGGGCCCGAGGACTCCCGTGCCGGAGCCGCCGTACCATCGGACAGACGCGAGGCGTTGAGGGCCAGAGACGATACCGGGTGGAGCGCTTCCGATGGCCAGGTGGCGAGAGGCCAATACAGAAGAGCCAGGCCGAGAGCGAGACCGGCGAGAAGCACTGGGCGCGGACGATTGGACGAGCGCGCTACCAGAAAGAAGGCGAGGGCGGTTGCGCCCATCAGCCAGGAGAGAGCTATGGGAGCGAACGAGAAGGGACCGATGCGGGCGCCTTGCTCTCCCAACAGCCGTACCCCGGCAAGAGAAATGAGAATGAGGAGGAAGACAACGCCGCGTTTGCTGCGGGGAAAAACCGACGAGGGTCCGGTCAAGCAAGAGCATCTTGTCACAGACCTCACAGGATTCAAAGCCGAGCGACCAGAGCTTGCGGCCGGAAAGCACTCCCTCTATGATCGGATGCGAGATGGGACATTGCGTTTCGATGGTGCTTGCCTTCCTGGCCGCCGCCTCTAGCCCGCCCCGCCCCGACGCCCGGCGTCTCATCGAAAAAGTCATCGAGATGCAAGAGCTCCACCAGGAGCAGCAACGCCAGTACTCCTATTTGGAAACGATCGCCACCGAGCACTTTCACAAAGACGGCACTCTCGACAAGGTGGAGAGCGAGACCTTCCAGGTGACCCCCTCTCCCGACGGCGAATACCGCCGGCTGGTGGCAGGGAACGGTCGTCCGCTCCCACCCAAGAAGGAAAAGGAAGAAGAGGAGAAGTTCCGCGAGTACATCGAGAAACAGCTTGAGCGTTCGGAAGCCGAGCGCCAACGGGAGACAAAGGAGAAGCTAGCCAGCCGGGTCAGCCGTTTTCAGACTCGCCTAGGCGAGGCTCTCGACGTATACGAGTTCACCGAGGTCCCCGACGATACGTCGGACGGCAAACGGCTACGGTGTTTTCGGTTCTCGCCGCGAGAAGGCTACCAGCCACGTTCGCGTGATGCCAAGATCCTGAACCGGCTGGAGGGCACCATCTGGATAGATCCCAAGGAGTCGCAGATCGCCAAGCTCCATATCATCTTCCGTGAGGACATGAAGTTTTTCTTCGGCCTCTTCGGAAGAGTATCCAAGGGCTCGCAAGCGGTAGCCGAACAGTGGCAGACCGAGGACGGACTCTGGCTCCTCCATCACGTCACCGCTTCTCTCGACGCGCGGTTGTATTTCTTCAAAAACTACCGAAGACGGATCATCTACTCTTACTCGGACTATGAGAAGTACGACGTCGAGACCGAAGAGAGCGATTTCCGACCGGCCACTACCAGCGACGGCTCACCTTGAAGCTCGTTCAACGCTGGTAGAGAACCCGCCTCGCGGCCGGGTGACCCACCGCAACCAAGAACATCACGCTTTTCCCCTCGGCGTGGGGGGAGAAGAATTGGGTCACATCGTCGTCGAAGAACGTGAGCCCCGATGCCCCCAGACCGAGTGCGTAGGCGCCGAGGTAGATCTTCCCCCCCAGGATACCCCCCTCCATTTGAGCGGCACGGTACCCTCGGTTTCCGAATCTTTCTAGAACTGGGTCCAAGGAGCACAGGGCGTAGACGTTGACGCTAGCCTCGGCGGCCAACTCCTGTCCCAGATCGAGGTGTCCGGCCTCCCGACGAAACTCGCCCTCCTTGAGCTGCTCGAGCGCCTTTCGCCCCCGCTGGTAGACGTAGGCGCCCGACGGCAGGCCCTCGACCGCATGGGCGATCAGATACAGATCGTTGATGTGGGACCCGAACGGCTCGAGGAAATCGGCGGCGATTCCTCTCGTGGCGCGGTCCAGCAATATGGAAAGCTGCGCAAGGGTAATTCCTGACCGAGCGAAACGACGCGTGGAGCCCCGTCTCCGAATCACATCCTCCAGCGGGTCTGGCGGCACATCGGTGGCCGGCAGGCCGTGCAAGGGGAAAAGTAGCCCGGGCGCCGCACTCTCCGCCGCCGGCGGCGCTCCTCTCCAGCGCCGCGCTTCCTCCTCGCTCCCGAGCGAGGATGCCCGGTGCATTTCGCGGATCTCGGGATAGTCGACTTCCGCGGAAGAGAGAGGCACCGTCGGGATATCGAGACCGTCCACCGGCCCGGACGCCGGCGGTGGTGAGGTAGCGTCTCGCCCCAGAGAAATCATGGCCAGAGTCACCTCTCGGTCGGGATCCAAGTCCAGGAGCGCATTGATCGGCGCGTCCTCGAATCCCAGAACGACATGGGCCGGCAGTTGGCGAGTCGCCGCCTCCGCCAGAAGATTCGCCATCAAAGTGCCACTATCCCAGAAGCAGTGGCGGTAGGCGCGCTGCCCATACTTCCATGAGTTACGCCAATAGGTGCTGGTGAGAAGAATCACCGCCGGAGCGGAAGCAAGCGAAGGCTCCTGGCCACTGGCCCTCACCGCGACGGAGCGCCAATCGCCGGCCCGCAGTTTTCTCAGCCCGAAGTCGGACGGCCCGAAATGATAGACCCCCGCCGGGAGCCCCGGCAGGTCGCGACAGGCGAGGTACAGCTCGAGGTGGTAGAGAGCTCCCGTGCAGGCGGCGGCTCGAAACAAGATCTGACCACCGGCATGGGTCCTGACCTTGGTGATGCCCGCGGAAAAATAAAACACGCGGGCGAGATCCTCCAGATCGGGCACTCTCTCCACTTGAGTCTCGCTCTCCTCGGCGACGATGGCGTCGAGCGCTGGAACGGGCGAGACGTCGCGCGACTGGGGGAGTGGCAGGGCCGGTAGGCCGCGGTACAGCTTGAACGGCAGAGGTTGGTTGGGCCAGTCGAGAAAATGCGGCGAGGTGTGGAGACTGTAATAGGAATGCTTGGTGGCGTCGTGGTAGTTTCTGGCGGCACGCGTGTCGCGGTTGCTCACGCGCGCGATGATAGCATGCCTGTGAGATAATACCGCGCGCATGAGCGAGAATCCCGAGATTCGAGTCATCGGACTCACCGGACTTCCGGAAATTACACGAGACAGCGACTTGGTGGGATTGATCCTCGAGGCCGCTCGCCGGCAGGATCTTCGCCTTTCGAATGGAGACGTTCTTGTATTCACTCACAAGATCATTTCCAAGGCGGAGGGACGCCTGGTCCGCCTTTCCGAAATCACGCCTTCCCCGCTCGCTCGAGCCTTCGCTCGGGACGGGAACCGAGATCCCCGCTCCGTCGAGATCGTCCTCGGTGAGGCGCGTCGGATCGTCAAGATGGATCGCGGTATTCTGATCACCGAGACACATCACGGACTCGTCTGTGCACATGCCGGGGTGGACGCTTCCAACGTACCGGATCCGGATGCGGTCGCTCTTCTTCCCGCCGACCCGGACCGATCGGCGGCCGACCTCCGTGCCTCCATTCGGGAGCGAGCCGACGTCGATGTCGCGGTTATCATCTCCGATACCTTCGGGCGCCCGTGGCGCGAGGGTCTGACGAACGTGGCCATCGGGGTAGACGGCATGGCGCCTCTCTTGGACTATCGGGGCCAGCACGATCCTCAAGGGCGCGCCCTTCTCGCCACCGTGATCGCGGTCGCCGACGAGCTGGCGGGAGCGGCGGAGCTGGTCATGGGGAAGCTGGATCGCGTTCCCGTCGCATTGATCCGCGGCTATTCTTACCGGTCGGATGGGGGCAAAGGTGCCGATCTCATCCGGCAAGCGGACAAAGATCTGTTTCGGTGAGAAGCGGAGCTCAGCGTGAAGATCGCCCTACTCGGCGGGACCGGCAAAGAAGGACAGGGCTTGGCGCTTCGCTGGGCTCAGGGGGGTGCGGCGGTTCTCATCGGCTCGCGAGAGAGCGGCAAAGCCGAGCGGATCGCCGCCGAGTTGAACGAACGGCTCGGTCAGATGCCCTTTAGGGGCGCCGAGAATCGCCAGGCGGCCGCCGAGGCACCGATCGTCGTATCCACTCTGCCTCACAAGGGTCATAGAAAAATTCTGGAGAGCATCCGAGAAGAGCTCCAGGGCAAACTTCTTATGGTGGCCACCGTCATCTGGCCTCCCGGCCCCTTGGAACGCCCCTCGGCGGCGGAGGAAGCGAAGGCCGCATTGGGAGATGGCGTCCGTGTGGTGGCAGCCTTCCAAACGGTCTCCGCCTTGGCACTTCAGGCCATCGAAAAAGAGATGGAGGAGGATGTCCTCGTTTGTGGTGACGCGGCGGCCTGCCAGGAGGCCATCGACTGCATGAGCAAGGCGGGCCTCCGTGGCATCAAAACTGGTCCTTTGAAGCATGCTCGCATCGTCGAAGCGATGACCGCCCTCATGCTCGAGATCAACAAGGGCTACGGAGTGAAATCCGCCGGGATCCGCATCACCGGCCTCGATCGGTGAGGGAGTCGAAGTGACGCGATGGAGCTGAGCTTCCGGCTCATCCAGCAAGTGCGACCGCGCGTGGAAGGGAAGGCTCGTCGCACGCCTCTCGATCCCTCGCCGGCCCTTTCCGAAATCTCCGGGCGCGAAGTCTTTTTGAAGTGCGAAAACCTCCAGCGCACCGGCTCCTTCAAGATCCGGGGAGCGACCGCCAAGATGTCCTCCTTGAGCGAGGAAGAGAGGCGCCGGGGTGTGGTCGCGGCATCGGCGGGAAACCACGGGCAGTGTGTCGCCTGGCTGGCGAGGGAGATGGGGATCGAAGCGACCCTCTACGTTCCTTCCGTCATCCCCAGCATCAAGCGTGCGGCCATGGAGCGTCACGGAGCCAAGGTGGTGGTATCCACCAGCGAAGGCTATGACGCCGTGGAGGCGGAGGCGATGGCGGCGTGCGCGAGAGAAGGCCGGACCTGGATCTCGCCCTACGATGATCCCGAAGTCATGGCCGGAGCGGGTACGGTAGGGTGCGAGGTCTTCGAGGAGATCCAGGATCTCGATGCCCTGCTCATTCCGGTGGGAGGAGGGGGACTGGCGGTGGGCGTGGGCGTCGCGGCTCGAGCCCTCTCACCCGCAACCCGGATCCTGGGAGTGAACACCTCGGCCTCTCCCGCCCTCTACCTTTCTCGGCAGGATGGCAAACCACGGCTCACTCTCGAATCGAAGCCGACCCTGGCGGAAGGATTGGAGGGTGGGATCTCCCAAAGGGCCTTCGAGCTGGCCAACGAGTATGTCGACGACGTTCTGGCGGCGGAGGAATCTTCTCTGCCGCGAGCCATCGCCGAAGTTCTCAAGGCGCACCGTTTCGCCATCGAGGGCTCGGCGGCCGTGGTGGTGGCGGCGCTTCTGGACGGTCAGGTGCCGTCGAAGTACCGGCGTCTAGGGCTGATACTGAGCGGAGGCAACATCGACTACGCCCGGCTGAGGCGGATCGTGCAAGAACAGAGTTTGGAGAATTAGCGTGCCGGCGGGGAGATCAGGAAACGTGTGGACCAGGCCGGTAGGCTGGCTCTTCGACGGCGTGCGTGTCGCTCGGGCCGGCCAGAGGGTTCTTGCGAGCGCCGTACCCCAATAGATCGACGGCCAGAGTCATCATCACCACTTTCTGGATGAGCTCTTTCTCCACCTGATCCTGACCCACGAAAACCAAACCCAATCCAGCCGGAATGACTTGGTGGTGCCCTTTGATCTCGCCGCTGCAGCGGGCCACCATCGCCTGGAGCGGTGGCCACTTGGAGTCGCCGGGGATGTCGAGCTCGAGATGGATCTTTTCGCCCTTCTGCAGCACCAGGTCGGTGGCCACGAAGGCACCCGCATTGTTCAAGTCCACCAGCTGGCCCTCGATCAGCTTGCCGGAAGCGAGAATGCGAACCTTGATCTCTCCTTCAGTCCGAACCCGAGGCTCACGCCGCCTATCCATTCCAGGCTCCTTGGCCATGTTGGGGCCGCTGGGTACTGTGCAAATCCCGTTCCGACGCGAACGGGAGGACCTGGTTTCTAAAACATTGATAGGTATGGCGTTAGGGGTTCACCCCCCGGCGGGTACCGTGGGATCCGCACCGCAGGGAGAGTTGAAAAGCACACATCCTCAGGGGCTCAGGGGCTGCCGGGCCACAGGCGTGAGACACGACGCCGGACGGACGGTCCTCCTTCTCGATCCAACGGATCCGAGCACCTTCCCAAACGCACACGGACATCGCGAACCGGAGGCCGCGAGAAAAGCGGCAACTGACCCCAGCGCGGAGCCAGTGCGGTGAAGGTGAGGGAGAGTTCGACCACCTGCCGGTCGCGTCTGGGGAACGAGCCCAGGAGATCTCTAGCCGTGACCGCGAGCTCCGAATGTGCCGAGATCGGACGCGGCAAGAGACTGTAGCGCTTCAAAGAAACGCTGTCGTGGTACACGAGCTCCAGCTCGAGCCCGCGAGCGCCGCACCCCAGCTCGAGGAGTCTTCTTGCCGCCCGCAGACAGAGGGCACCCAGCGCCCGCTCCAAGCCGCTTCCTCGAGAGCCTCCACGCCAGCCCTCGGTGCCGCGAACCAGCTGCATCAATCGGGTTGCTTGAGGCCCCAATAGCGAGCGCGCCTCGTTGGCCTCTAATCGAGCCAGCTCACCCAAGGTCCCGATCCCGTGCCGGTGTAGTGCCGCCGCCTGGGCGGGGCGGAGCTCGTCCAGTTCCGCCAGCGGAACGGTCGCGGTGAATTGGGTCTCGTAGCCCGGGAGAAGAACCAACAAACCGCGAGGCCTCGCCATGCGAGACGAAATCCGGGCGGCCAGTCGCGTGGAGGCTATGCCGACGGAAGAGTCCAGGGATATCGAGACGCGAATATCCTCACGGAGTCGTTCCGCCCAGTCCAGGTCGAGAGTTTCCGGACCGGTCACGGCGGCGGTAGAGCAAACGACAAACGCCTCATCGGCGGACGGTCTTACCCACTCTCGACCGTGCCGCTTCAGACAACGTTCGAAATCGGACGTTCTGGACAAGAGCGCTTCCAGGCTCGTGCCTCCCTGCCGCTCTTCGAAGAAATTGTCCAGGGTGACGTAGGCGACCCGCCGTGTCTCAGGTTTCATGGGAGCCTTGTCGAGCTACTAGTGCACTGGTTTCTTTCCCCAGCCCACGTTGGAGTACGACTCCTGATAGATGCGCATGTTCTCCTGCAAGGCAGCGGTCAGAGCGGGTACGAGCTGAACGGGCACCACGATCTTCGCCCTGACCGGGGCCTGCACGACGTGAGTCGAGCCGTCCGGCGCCGCCTTGAAGTCGCGCTCCGATATGGGAATCATCTCGCAAAACGTCAGCGTGAAATCGAACGGCGTGTGAGCGATGGCGCAGAAATTCGCGTACAGCCGCTCGGTAGGCTCCCTTTCGCTCGGGATCACGGTGAAGTTGATGGACTTCTTCTGTTCCATGGTTCGTCCCTTTCCTCGTTTCCGTCAGTATTTTCGCATCAGTCCGATGACCACGCCCTGGATCTTGACTTCCTCTTCCTTGGCAAAGATGGGCTTCATGGTGGGGTGGGCGGGCTGCAGCCGGATCTGTCCTTTTTCCCGGTAGAATTTCTTCAGGGTGGCGTTCTCGCCTTCCAGGAGCGCCACCACCATCTCCCCATTGCGCGCTGAGGCCCGGTTCTCCACGATGACGTAGTCCCCGTCGCGTACTTGTTCCTCCACCATCGACTCCCCTTTCACCCGGAGCACATAGACGTCCCGCCTCCCAATCATGTCTTCCGGCACCGCCACTACCTCGC
>Ga0214473_10008828_pt1 | contig 11919 bp, 11 predicted proteins | sample RVTome_7_FD_203509 | JGI IMG/M metagenome (GOLD analysis project Ga0214473, IMG submission 203509) | Soil microbial communities from uranium-contaminated site in the Upper Colorado River Basin, Wyoming, United States - RVT98D197 | ecosystem: Environmental > Terrestrial > Soil > Contaminated >...
CCTATTTAATATTTATTTTGAACAGGAGTCAAAAATTTAATGGAAAAATTAAAATTTATTTCATCACCAAACTTTTTTCATAAGTAATTGCTATTTTCTATGTGGGAAAACAAAACAGAAATTATCTGGAGATAATTTATGAGATATGTGAAATCAGTACTTATCATTTTTGTTTCATTTACTACAATTATTTCTGCTAATCTTAATTATCCTTCCACTAATAATCAAACTTCTTCATCTATAATTAATGTTTGGGAGATTCATTCTTCTGTCCACAAATACTTTGAAGAGGAACTAAAGTCAGATACAGCCGCAGCAGATTTCGATTCAGCAGATACCATCAACTCAAATCCGGATTCGTCTTCCGCAGATTTAACAAATACTGCTTACGCTAAGGAAGTATTAAAAAAATATATAAATGCAATTGGTAATGAAGATTCGATTCGAAATGTTAATGATCGAATAACCGATATGAAGGGGGTAGTGCAAGGTGTCCAAGCAGAGATTATTTTTTATCAGAAGGCACCAAATAAACTTTGTCAGAAGATTATAGCGGGCGAAGTAGAACAGAAAATAATTTTTGACGGCACAAAAGGGGTAAAGATAATCGGTGACACCAGCGAGGAAATAACAGGAGACGAACTAATAAAACTAAGTTTTGATGCAGAGATGAACTTAATTCTTGATCCAGAAAGTTATGGAGTAAAACTGCAATATAAAGGATTAGAAAAGTTTAATGGAAGAGACGCATATACAATTTTATTAACCCTTCCTAACGGTTCAGAATGGTTTCAGTATTATGATATGGAAACAGGATTGAAGATTCGCGATTCCAAAGATATTGTTACTCCGCAAGGCAAGTTTCAGCAGATTACCGAATTGGAGGATTATCGAGATGTTGAAGGCATTCGTTATCCATTTAAGCTCAGACAGTACCTTGGAAATCAAACACTTGATTTTACAATTGAATCAATTGAGGTTAATACCGGAATTGCCGATGAAGTTTTTGTTATTGAGTGAAGTATCAAAAACTATTGCGCAGGCAGGCGATAGGAAATCACTGATTTGCCCTTTTCATCAATCACTTCAAGCAGTGTATAATCCTCTTCACCAAAGATAAAACTAACTTTACCATAAGTGTGTCCGTTCCCATCGTAAGTTCCTTGATTCCAAATGTTAATTCCACCCTCTTCCAATTTTTTATGAAGCAGCGAGTTATTAACGTCAAGATTGGATGCACTTATTTCGGGAATGAGAGAATTGGTTCCATCATCAATATACGAGGAGTGACTATCACCACTAATTACAAATACGTTCTTTATTTTGTTATCGTTTAAGGTTTTCATTAAGGCAGTTTGATCTTGTGGAAAACCCGGCCATTTATCCGCTGCATCTTCTTTCATCCAGGGATATTTTTTTATCAGCTCCGCATTATGGAAAACTTTTGCATATCCGGGATTAAATAAAACTGTTGAGACAATAACCTTCCACTTTGCAGTAGAATGTTTTAATGCTTTAAGAAACCAATCAATCTGATTTTCACCCGATATATCAAAACCAGCAAGCAACGAGTGTTTTTGGGGCGGATTAAAATTTCCGTCTTTGTCAATTGCTTCCATATTTGGATTTCGTTGAGATCGACAATCGAGAACGAAAAATTCTACATCTCCCAAAGCAAAACTTTGCCAAATGCCATTGTCAGGATTTTTTAATGGATAATGAGGAAAAAAAGTTTTATATGCCAAAAGTGAGTTTTGTTTGGCCGGATCTGTTCCATCGGGATTATTTGCAGCAAAATCATGATCATCATAAGCATATATTACAGGCATTTGAGATAAGACTTCGCCGACAAACGGATAATTGTAATTGTATTTTGATTGATAAGTTTTCTCTATTAAATCCATGCTTGTGTTAAATCTGTAACCATATTTTTTTTCAGTTGAATCGGGATAAGTCCAATCTCCAATTTGAATAAAGAAACGTAGCGAATCTTGAGCTATTACGGGAAATATTTCAGGATTCCATTTAGAATAGCCCGATTGCTGGCACGAACCGAATCCAAAAGAAAAACTGTAATCCTTTTCAGAAGGGAAAGTCTTAAATGAATGCCAACGTTTTGATTTAATACCGTCCACGATTACACGGTAAAAGTAATTTGTATTAGGATTTAGACTATAAACTTGAATCTTTGCGTATTTGAAGTTGTTCGTATCACTCACGACAGTTTCGGAGTAAATTGAGGGATGGGGATTTTCCTCGGAGAATAGTTCAATCTGAACACTCTGCGGTTTATAAGTCTTAACTAAAACTATTGCTGAGTTTTCCGTCACACCTCCAACAATTGGGCCTAAGTTTAATTGTGCAAAATTAAAAACGGTTGAACCCAAAAGAATTGTGAAAATTAATTTTATCTTCATTTCATGCGAGGTACTGTTAATGATTAAAATAAAAAATATTCGGTTATTGTCCTTTAAAATAACCAATTTTACTTTTCATTTAACTAGCAAAACCAATATTTTTACTATCAATTATTTATAGAATCTTCTTAAAAGCTAATGCCCGTACCTAAATACTCAATAATTGTCTTCGACCTTGGCAATGTGCTGATAAATTTTGATTACAATATTGCTGTAAAGAAATTTGATGAGATAGAACCAAACTTAGGCAATAAATTTTTAGAACATCATAAAAATAATTACCACATACACCGCACGTTTGAAAAAGGAATTATAAGCGAAGATGAATTTGTTAAAATTGCCTTGGCAGGAGTGAACAATAAAGTTGACGCGAAAACCTTTTCAAAAATTTATTCCGATATCTTCATTCCTAATGACGATGTGATTTCTCTATTGCAGATACTAAAGAAGAAATTTAAGCTAATTTTATTGTCTAACACTGACCCTCTTCACAAAAAATACGGCTGGATGAATTATAAATTTCTATCTCACTTCGACCATCTGGTATTGTCTTTCGAAGTCGGATCAGTTAAGCCGGAAGAAAAAATTTTTAGAAAAGTTGAAGAATTATCTCAGCTTCCTTCACAAGAACATTTATTTATAGATGATATTGCTGAATACGCAGAGGCGGCAAAAAAGCTTGGATGGGACGCAATACAATTTCTAAATTATCCGCAATTGCTTGCAGAGCTTACGAGTAGAAAGATTTTATAGAATGAATACAATTCTCCAAAATTGTTGTGTTATTGCATTACTGTTTTGCCTGTTCCTTGCCTCTGGTTGTAAGAAGGAAGAAAAGTATGTGATGACGGGGGAAGATTCGTTAAGAATTAAACTTACAGCTATCTCGGATTCACTTGAGAAAGAATTTTCAAAGAGAAATGTTCATTACAAAATCTTTTACTCTAAACGGGGAAACAGTTACTCAAAACTTGTTCGCAAGTTTGACCAAAATGGTATGGAAATTATTCTTGCCCTAAACAGAATTGACAAAAAAAACTTTAATAAAAGAGATACTCTAATTGTTCCCGATACAATTGCAGCTGATTTTAGATACTATTCGCCGTTTCCGCTCAAAGTCGAAGATGCATTTGAAATTCCTAAGTTAATCTTAGTTTCTCAAAGAATTCAAGCTTTTGCTGCCTATCAGTTGGGAAATTTGTTGTTGTGGGGACCTACAAGCACGGGGAAAAAAGAAACTCCGACGCCTAACGGACTGTTTCACACCAATTGGAAAGCCGAGGAAACTACAAGCACATTTGACGACGAATGGACTTTAAAATGGAATTTTAACCTTGATAATTTCGAAGGAGTTGCTTTACATCAATACGAAATGCCTGGTTATCCTGAAAGTCATTCATGTATTCGTCTTTATGAAAAAGATGCCAAATGGATTTACAATTGGGCTGATCAATGGATCGTAACAGCGGATGAGGAATCAACTCTCGCTTATGGAACACCGGTGATAATATTTGATGAATACGATTTTGACTCTCCCAAACCTTGGTGGGAATTAGTGAATGATCCGGCGGAAACAACAATATCGGTTAATGAGGTCGAAGATGAGCTGGATGATTATATCGATTTAATTTTGGAAAGAAAGAAGAAAAGAATTGAATTGATTACCAGGCGAGATTCAATTAATATTAAAAAGAAAAAAGAGGAATAGTTCAAATGATAAAGCATTCCATAATTCCAATTGAGAGGATTGAAAAAAGTATTCTTTTGATCCGTGGAAAAAGGATCATGCTAGATGCAGATTTGGCAAAGCTTTATGGTGTTCCTACAAAACGTTTGAACGAACAGGTTAAGAGAAATATCGAAAGAATTCCTGTTTAAACTTAGCAGAGCTGAAAAACAAGAGGTGGTCGCAAAATGCGACCACCTTTCAAGGTTAAAATTTTCGTCCGTTTTGCCGCATGCATTTACTGAACATGGAGCAGTAATGTTAGCATCTGTTTTGAATTCATCTGCAGCCATCGAGGTAAGTTTAATGGTTGTTAGGGTATTTGTTCGATTGAGAGAAATACTATCAACAAACAGGGAATTAGCTCAAAAGCTGAAAGAACTTGAACTAAAAATTGAGTCGCATGATGAACAGATCACTGCTATTTTTGAAGCTATTAATCAATTAATTGTGCCACCGGATAAACCAAAAAGACAAATGGGTTTTAGAATCGATGAACCGAGATATAAATATGATATCAAACGAAAGTAAAAAATCGTTTTATATGCAAGAGAAATAGAAATTGAGTTCATTCAAAATGCTTACATCAAATTTTTTAATTGAGTTGTAAATAAATTAATTATTCATAAATCAATTGGCAGAATACTATGAAAGTAATATTACCATTCTCATTTCTATTATTGATTTTAATAGGATGCGGAAAGAATGAAAATAAAATGGATTTGACTAAAAATTCGCAGGAGCAGGATAACTTCCAATATCAAACAGAACAATTTGCTGATCTTGCAATACTGCGTTATCAAGTTCCAGGGTTTGATGGATTAACCTTAAAAGAAAAAGAACTTGTTTACTACCTTTACGAGGCTGCATTATCCGGCAGGGATATATACTATGATCAGAATTACAAAAACAATTTATTTATAAGAAAAACGGTTGATGCGATTGTGCGATCTTATAAAGGCGATAGACAAACAGAAGAGTTTAAAAACTTTATGATATATGCAAAGCGGGTGTGGTTTTCTAACGGTATTCATCATCATTATTCGAACAAAAAATTCACGCCGGAAATTTCTCCGGAGTATTTTACAGAATTGCTGATAAACTCTGACGAGAAACTGTTTCCAATTGTAAAAAATGAAACGGTAGATAACTTAAAATCCAAGCTCATCCCAATAATTTTTAATCCTAATATTGATGCGCAGAAAGTTAATCTCAGCTCCGGCGCCGATCTTGTAAAAACATCTGCCATTAATTTTTATGAAGCAGTTACTCAGAAAAAAGTTGAAAATTTTTATAACGGTGTGGCATCAATAAGTGATACATCTCCAATCTGGTATGGATTAAACTCAAAAGTTGCATGGGAAAACGGCAAACTTGTTGAGAAAGTTTGGAAAATCGGTGGAATGTATTCACCGGCAATTGAAAAAATTGTTTATTGGCTGGAAAAAGCTGTTGAAGTTGCAGAAAACGATTTGCAAAAAACTACTCTGAAAAAATTAATTGAATATTATAAAACCGGTGATCTTAAAACGTGGGATGATTACAACATTCTTTGGATTCAGGATACAACTTCGCGAGTGGATGTTGTAAATGGATTCATAGAAACTTATAACGATCCATTAGGTTACAAAGGATCTTATGAAGCAATTGTCTCAATTAAGGATTTGGAGGCAACAAAACGAATTGATGCAATAAGCCGGCAAGCTCAGTGGTTTGAAGACAATTCGACTCTTCCCGATGAATACAAGAAGAAAAATGTTGTTGGAATTACTGCTAAAGTTATCACTGTAGTTGTTGAATCGGGAGATGCATCGCCGGCAACGGCAATTGGAATCAATTTACCGAACTCAAATTGGATAAGGAAAATCTACGGATCGAAATCAGTTAACCTTGGTAACATTGTTCATTCTTATAATAAAGCGAGTTCAAAAGAATTAGTTAATGAATTTTATTTTACCGAAGAGGAAATTAATAGATATAATAAGTATTATGATCTTGCAGATAATCTTCATACTGATCTTCACGAGGTGATCGGGCATGCTTCAGGTCAAATAAAACCGGGCGTCGGAACGCCAAAGCAAACATTGAAAAATTATGCCCCTACTATTGAAGAAGCCCGGGCTGATCTGGTGGCTTTATACTATGGAATTGATCAAAAGCTTATTGATATTGGTGTAATGCCGAGTACTGAAGTTGGCAAAGCTGAGTATGATAGATTTATAAAGAACGGTTTGATGATGCAGCTTAACCGGATAGAGTTTGGAGAAAACATTGAGGAATCACATTTACGTAACAGACAATTAATAAGCAAGTGGGTATATGAAAAAGGAAAAATTGAAAATGTGATTGAAAAGAAATTGAGAGATGGCAAAACTTATTATGTAATAAATGATTATCAAAAACTCCGCCTGCTATTTGGAATGCTGCTAAGAGATATACAACGGATAACCTCCGAAGGTGATTTTGAAGCCGCAAAGAATTTAGTTGAATCGTACGGTGTTAAAGTAGATAAAAAGCTGCACAAAGAGGTTTTGGAAAGATATTCAAAACTTAATATTGCTCCACACAAAGGTTTTATTAATCCTTTGCTAATCCCTGTGTATAATGGTGAAAAACTTGTAGATGTGAAGATTGAATACCCGGAAGATTTTGCAGAGCAGATGCTGTACTATGACGAAAACTATTCGTTCCTGCCGATTAAAAATTAGAAATTGATATGGAATGGATTCACTTAATATGGATCCGTTCCTTGTTATAAATAAAACAAATTCATCAACTAAATGTGCTTGCTGCTGATAGCAATAAATTCTAATCCCAATTATAAGCTTATCATTGCCGCAAACCGGGATGAGTTTTATGGTCGCCCTACAATGCCTGCACATTTCTGGAATGATTATCCATCTATCCTTGCGGGAAAAGATATTCAAGCTGGCGGAACATGGTTAGGAATTACGAAAACAGGAAGAATATCTGCGATTACCAACATTAGAAAAGGTTTGAAACAGAAGGATAATGCCCCAACAAGAGGATTGCTGACTGCCGATTACTTGAGAAATAATATTGATCCTTTGGATTATCTCAAAATTGTGAAGCAAATAGCTAGTAATTACAATGGCTTTAACCTTATTCTCGGTGATACAGAAAACTTTTATTACTTTTCAAACATGCAAGGTTCTATTGAAAAGCTTGAAAATGGCATTTATGGACTCAGCAATGGATTTCTTGATTCAGATTGGCCTAAGGTTGTAGAGAGCAAAATCAAGCTTGAGAATGTGATCAAGGCAAATAATTTTTCTCCAGAAGAACTTTTCAACATATTGAATGATAGATCAATAGCTGAAGATAACCTTTTGCCAAATACGGGAGTTGACTTAGAAATCGAACGAATCCTGTCAGCAGTTTTCATCAAAACAGAAAAATATGGAACGAGATGTTCAACAGTAATTACTATATATAAAGATGATAAAGTCAATTTTGTCGAGCGTACCTTTAATAATGTTAATGATAACATTACCGAAACAGCCTATAATTTTATAATAGGAGAGAGATAATTGATGGAAATATTACACGATATTGAGAAACAAAAATTCTATGTGATTATCGATAATTTAGAATCGCATCTTGAATATGTTAAGGTAGATAATGTTTTAAATCTTAATCACACGTATGTTCCGGATGCTCTTAGGGGAAAGGGGATTGCAGGTAAGATTGTGAAAGCAGCATTAACTTATGCTGAAGAAAAAAAATTGAAAATCATGCCCTCCTGCTCTTATGTAGCAGAGTACATTCGCCGGCATGTAGAATACGAAAAACTCTTGGTATGACTTAATAACAGGGCAAAAAATGAGCAAGCTTCTTTTAGAGAAAGAGTTTGTCATTCTGAGCGAAGCGAAAGAATCCAAACTTTAAACTGTAGATTGTTTCCTCACTCCGCTCATCGCAATGACAATTGTCTGCCTTTACCATTGTATAATACAATTATGATTACTATTTCAACTTCGCACTTAAAATTAGCTTTGGGCCTAGAAGCGCTCTCGAAACCGGACATGTTGTTTTGGTCTTCTCTGCATATTCGATAAATGTTTTCTCATCAATTCCGGGGACATCTCCTGAGGTTTCAAGCTCAATTTGGGTTATTGTAAATACGGTTTCTAATTTTTCAATGTGGACTTTGGCATCTGTTTTAATAGAATTTACAGTGAAACCGGCTTTTGAAAGATTTCCTGCGAAGGCCATTGAATAACATGCTGAATGAGCCGCTCCAATTAGCTCTTCAGGATTAGTTTCACTTCCTTGCTCAAATCTTGAAACAAAATTATAGGCGATATTTTTCAGCACACCGCTTTCAGAAGAAATTGTTCCTTTTCCCTGTGCTAAATCCCCTTTCCATTCTGCATTTGCTTTTCTTACGGGCATATTAGTGCTCCTTTCAGTTTAATGATTAGATTTTATTTGTTACTAAATGAAATAAGATGCTCAAATATAAGTCATTAAGTCGATAATCAGTGTGATTTAACAATGTTAAAGGGTAAAAAGTTTTGAAAGCCAGGTGGAAATATTTAATTTTGCACGCACCCTTAGCTCAGTTGGTAGAGCATATGACTCTTAATCATCAGGTCGCGGGTTCGAGTCCCGCAGGGTGCACAAGTGAAATTGAGGATGTTCCCCATCAGTCGAGGGTTTTTGTTTTATAAAATAAATTTAACTCTTTTTCCATTTTATTTTTCTGCTTCGGGAGAGTAAAGTAATACTCGCGCGGAGTAGCACTTGTTTAACTCGAATTTATTTTAAAAGTATCATTTTTTTTGTATCAATAAAAACCTGTCCTGAGCTTGTCGAAGGACCAGCTTTCAGTTGATAGAAGTACACTCCACTCGGTAAATCACTCCCATTAAAATCTATTGAGTTATAACCAGCTTCTTTTTCTTCGTAAAGTAAAATTTTTATTTCTTCTCCAAGTATGTTAAAAATGGATAGCTTCACATTTCCTTTTTCTGGTATTCCAAATCCAATTGTGGTTGTTGGATTAAAAGGATTAGGATAATTTTGTCTAAGTGCAAACTCTGTTGGCAATTCATTAAGTTCTTCTTCAACATTTGTAACTATTGTAGTTGAGTCTACCCAATAATACCATCCATCAACTCCTATCCTGGCCTTAAAATTAAAGTAACCATGAAATGTTGAATCTACTATCACTCTGAACATTGCACCTGTGGTCGTACCTCCTGGTGGTAGTGATGGATATGTATAGGGACCTAATATTGATGTAATCCACGGGTCATCGCTTGTTAGCTCGACTAAGGGGTTACTGATTGTAAAATCATTTCCATTATTATGGATATATGGTTTAATTACGTAATATTTAAAAGATGAATTATATGACCAAGTGATGCTATCAAGAACAACAGGGCCCGCTGTTGTAAATTTGCAAATATCCGGTGTGTTGAAATATTTATTGGTTAGGTTATCAATTGTACTGACACCTAAAGAGTAAAAATCTTCAGTCTGTTGCGGTGGAATGTATCCACCATAAATTCCGTCATTCGAAAGTAAATCTCCGTGCAAGCCATCATCAAAAAGTGAGAGAGAGTCTTTTAGTGTGCTGTCTGAATTAGCATAAGTTAGATGGGCTGCAAACTGATGATTGTACATATTTGAAAACGTTGTCCGGAATAAAACAGAATCAATATTTTCTCTTGCATACGGTTTAACAACTGAAGGTCTAAGCGCATATATATTGCCATATAAATGTGCGTAATTAGTAAAAATATGATTGATTTCCCCTATCCCCCAAGTACTACCGACAGGACGCTGATTTTGGAACCAAATAGTCACCCACTTTTCAGTTTGCTCAAGACTTATATAATTCATAGAACCATCCCAGCTACCACCACGGCCCCATGCTGAATTATTAATTGGGAAAACATTCCACCAGCTTAATCCTACTTTAAATGTCCACCAGGGTAATTGCCCAACGGCAGGATAACCAAGTTGGTCTGAGAGCATAAAAGCTACAGTGGCGCTATCGAGAATTCTGGCATTATTATAAACCCCATTATTCAAATAAGCCAAAAGATAATTTAATATTTCAAGTTTATTTGTTCTCAAAAAAGCTGAAGGATAATTCACCCACCCCTGTTGGCAAACGGGACCACCTTCATAAGGAGTAGCAATTTTATTAGCATCCATTCCTTTTAAAAACCACGAACTAGAATTCATTAACAATGGAATGAAAATGCTATCCCTGCAATATTCATCAAACGTTTTATGGGTTAAATTCTCCACCATTAAAGCTAACAAACCATACTCGACACTCGTGTAATTCCATTGTTGCCCCGGAGGATAATTTTTAAAATTACTTTGGCTGTAATACTTACCTCCCGGTGTTAAATAATCTACTAGGAAACTGTTTAGACTTATTGGAGAATCTCCACAGGTTATAAGCGGCGTTAATACATTCCAATTTTCTTCAAGACTGGAAGTCATAATCATTAACATTTTTACAGTTATTGTATCATTTGGAAAGAAAGGATTTGCAACTGTAAAACCAGCCGGTAGATAATTATTGATATTATTTTCTAGATCTATCATTCCATTTTCCCAAAGCTGCATTATTGCAGTGGCAACAAATGTTTTTGAAATTGATGCCATCAGGAAAAACGTTGAGTCTTCAACGGGTAATTGATTCTGAAGATTTCTATAGCCGTAGTTTTTATTCCAGATTACTTCATTATCCTTTATAATCATAGTCGCGATACCCGGAATTGATTGTGAATTCTTATAGGCGATGATTATTGAATCAAGTATTAGAGAATCGAGGTTTACAGTTAGAGCATTAGTGAGTTGTTCAGAAGATATTTTTTGCTGTTGTTCGTGATTAAAAAATTCAAGCTGCGCAAAACATATTTGTGTAACCAGAAAAAAGAAAAACAAAATTTGTAGAAAGGATTTCATGTTGAACCTCCGTTGAATTAAAAATGTTCAATGACATTTCTGCTTCGGGAGAGTATAGTCGGTGTGTAACAGTAATACTCAGAAAGTTGTGCTCCCTCGGAGTAGAACCGAATTTTAATATGAAACTTGCTACTAATTTAAGTTAAAGTCAAAAACTGACGCGGTGAAGACTGAATCGCAGCTTTTATGAGGTCTAAATTTATTCTCGATCTTCGGAGGTGTAACTTATGAATACCAAACTATTTTTATTTCCTCTTCCTTGTTTTCTTCTCTACCAGCAGTGGTTTTGTATACTTCTCATAGAGTTCAAACAAATACTCAATTCGTTTTGTCTCGTTAGGAAATGGCTGTGGACGATAACATAAATCAACTGCCTTGTCTAATTCTTGATGCGCTTTAACCAATGCTGGCGGCATAGTTAGCGGATCGTATAAATCCGCGAGACTGCTGTTCGGGTATTCTTTTCTAACATCTAAAACTTTCAGTGCTTTTTCTTCTACAGTTTGTTTTTGTTTATCAGTTGGATTTTCCGGCCAAGGAAAATTGTTGTAAACTATATCATTTGAATACCGATAATCACTTTTTAATCGGCCACAAATATATTTAACCCAACTCATGTGCATTTCAGAGGTTAGAATTCCGAAGTGATATTTTGATGCATTTGGAATTGAATTACAACTATCAGCAACGATATAATCTTTATTAAAGTACCCCATCGGAATATATTTTCTGTTTTCTGAAGAATGTCTTGGAAGTAAGATATAATTTGTTTTGGGTTGTCTAATTTCACCAAATAAGGTTGGATATACAGCTAATTTTTTT
>Ga0214473_10008829_pt1 | contig 11918 bp, 7 predicted proteins | sample RVTome_7_FD_203509 | JGI IMG/M metagenome (GOLD analysis project Ga0214473, IMG submission 203509) | Soil microbial communities from uranium-contaminated site in the Upper Colorado River Basin, Wyoming, United States - RVT98D197 | ecosystem: Environmental > Terrestrial > Soil > Contaminated >...
GATCACGACGCCATGGGGCTCGAGGCCAGTCGCCGCGACGAACTCGGCCAGGTCGGTGTAGCGCACGTTGTTCCACTTGAAGCCGTACACGTAGCCGCCCCAGTCGAAGCCGTCGTAGTCGAGGTTAGTCCGCCAGTTGGGATCGCCCGGGCCGCCGTTTTCCCAGGCGTACCAGCCGTCCACGGAGATCCACAGGTTGTTGTTCGACCAGGCGTTGGCGAGCTGCCCCGCCGCCGTCCCGCTGACGACCTGGGACCAGCCCACGAAGGTGTTGTGCAGCATCACGGCCCGGTCCATGTCGCGCACCTTGAGGACGTTCTCGCTCACGCCAACCACTTGGTTGCGTATCAGGTACCAGGGCGCCCCGCCCATGGGCTGGAAGCTGATGCCGTTGTGAAACGCGTTGTGAATGCGGTTGCCCCAAACGCGGACGTTAGCGGGGCCGTCGTCCGGCTCGATGCCGTCGTCGGACACGTCGAAGATGTCGTTACCGTAGATGTCGCAACCCGCGCCCGGGTACGACACTCCGTCAGCCACGTTCGTGATGCTGTTGTAGGCGACGATGTGGCCGTCCCCGTGGTTGAGCTCGACCCCCTCGCCGTCGAGGCTTCCGGTCGCCGCCGGCACGTCGCCGACGATCACGTTGTCGGCGATGTACCAGTCTCGGCTCTCCGTCTTGGGGTACACGCAGTAGTGGCAGTCGCGCAGCGTGTTGCGCAAGATGACCACGTCGTTCGGATTCATGGAGGTGCCGTGGATGCCGATGTCGCCCGAGGGCACGACGATCGTGAGCCCCTCGAGCCACGTGTGGCTCGCGGCCGCCTCGACGCCGGCGAGGAGCACCTCCCCGTCACCGGCCGCCTTCCACACGATGTAGCTGCCTGGCTCGCCGGGAACGTCGAAAGTGATGCGTCCGCCGTAGTCGCCGGCGTGCAGCAGGAACACGTCACCCGGCTGAGCCGTGGCCTGGGCGGCGTCGATTCCCCGAAGGGGATCGGCTTCTGTCCCGGCGCCACCTCCGCCGCCCGGCACGACGTGCAGATCGCGCCCGCCCGTCGGGAGCGTCGGCGTGGGGCGGGTCGCTACCGTGAGCGTCCGGCTGTCGCTGCCGCCGTCGGGGTCATCGAGCGCGAGCGCGATTTCGTAGCTGGCACCGGGCTCGAGGAACATCACGCTGCCGGCCAGCATGTTGGAGCCGGCGTAGTCCACGCGGACCAGCGGCAGCGCCTCGGACCACGCAGAGCTCCCGGCGACGCGGTAGCGAACCGTGCAGCCGGCGTCGTGGTCGTCGTCACCCGACACGTCCCACTCGACGCCGATCGAGTGAAGGGTCGTGTGACTGCGGAGCGCGCCGGGCGTGGACGAGGGCTGAGCCGCGGCCGACAGCGGCCACATGAGCAACAGAGATGTGAGGGCGATACGCATCACCGGCGAGCGTTGCAGGTCCGCGCTGACGGCGCAACGGCGGCGCCCTGAGGCACTCGGGCGTCAGGCCGGCGACACGTGCTCGGCCGGGATCCACTCCTCGCGACCGTTCGGGAACGCGACGAGGAGCTTGCCCTCCTTCGCCTCCCGCACGTGACCCGGGTAGCGATTCCCGTCGTTCCACTGAACGAGGCAGCCTTGCCCGGGCGCCATCGCGGAGACGTGTGCAGGGTTGGCCTTCGAGGCGAGGCTCTGGGCGGCTTCGGCGACCGCTTCGGCCGACTGGGCCTGCGGCTTGTCGCCCCGCCCGGCCGGCGGAGGCGGCGCGCCGGCGTTGAGCTGCCCGATCAGCGCCGTGCACTCGTTGTCGAAGCGCTGCCCGAGCGCGTTGTCCTTGGTGATCTCGTTGACCCAGTGGACGGAGATCTGGCTCCACTTCTGCGGATCGATCCCGTAATGGGCGTACATGGCGTCGAGCCCGAAACGGGAGCAGCGCAACATCGCGCTCATCCCGACGTAGTCCTCGTAGCTCGCCGTGAACACGCCGCCGGTCCTGGCGAGCGCGGCCTGGTAGAGCGGCATGTAGGCGACCGCCACCTGCCCCGACGTGGCCGGCGACTGCATGCGTTGGTTCCAGCCGTCCATGGCGGCCTGCCAGGTGGCCCGGTCGACGCCGTTCTCCTGCGCGATCCGGGCGCAGACTTCCAGGTCGCCCCCGCAGTCCTTCATCAGGGCGCAGAGCTCTGCGTAGCGTTCGAGGGTGATGCCGGCGATGGGATCGAGCGCGTTCATGCGCGCTTGATCCATCGGCCCGCGCCGGAAGTCAAGGTCCGAAGAGCTCAGGGCGAGCTGACACTGACGTGCAAGTGGTGGTGGTGGAAGAGGAACCAGCCCCGGCCCTCGTCAGTGGTCTCATAGGTCATGCGACTGCTCGAGCAGGCCGAGCCGCTGAGCCAGCCGCCAGTGCAGAGCTGCGCGATCGCCGAGCTGACCGGGGGCCCGACGCGGCCGTCGACGCCGATCACGCGCAGCTGCGGTGAGGCATGGAGGTGGCCGATGAACAGCGCCGTGCGCCAGGGGTCGAGCAAGTTCGGCGCCCCGGTGCAGTGGTACTGCTCGGCCCCGCCGCTCGTGTGCGGGCAGACCTCGCGCAGGCGGTTATTCGCGGTGCCGGTCTGGAAGTAGCCGATGTCCATGTCGTGGCCGTCCACGTGCGTGCCCGCCGGGTGGCCGGGGGAGCCGATGCTGGTGCCCGGGATGGCGCCGTCGGCCTCGCTCATGTCGCCGAGGCCGACCGGACCGCCATTGGCGAAGGTCCAGGCGCGCGCTTGGCAGTCGACCATCGCCGCCGCGTACTTGATGAGCATCATCACGTCGCGGCGGATGAAGCTGCGGTACTGGTTGCTCGCCGTCTCGCCGTTGATCGGGTAGTTGTCGTAGCCGGTACCGGTGACCGGCTCGAAAGCCACGATGCGGCCACATTCGGCCGCCCCGGCCGTGCAGCGCCAATCGGGGACGCTGCCGACGCCCGCGGCGCAGGTGGGCACTGGACCGGGCGGCGCCGTGCCGATATCGATGACACACGTGCCGCTCGGGTCGCAGATCGTGCCGGAGGGGCAAGAGGTCGCGGTGCAGGGCGGCGGCTGGCAGACCCCTTCGACGCAGATGTCGCCGCCGGAGCAGTCCGTCGCGCTCGAGCAGGGGGGCACGCAGGCGGTGCGGTCCGCGTTGACCGTGTAGCCGGTGTCGCACACGCAGCCATCGCCATCGGGGTGCGAGTGCGGCGGGCACCCGCCGGTCCCGCCGTCAGTGCCGCCGCCGCTCGAGCAGATCTCGGAGCAGGACGCGTCGCAGGTCGAGCTGTCCGTCGGGGCGCACGAACCGTCCGAATCGCAGGCCCCCGCGCAAGCGTGCGCGTCGCAGTCGGGCCAACAGATGCCGCCCGTGACGCCAGTGAGACCCCAGCACCGCGAGCCCGCAGGGCACTCCGCGGTCGAGCCGGCGGCCGAGCAGTCCGCCGTCGAACGGTGCATGCAGATGCCCTGAACACAGAGGCCGGCGTTCGACGCCGTTCCCGCACATGCGGAGTCGCAGTTGCAGGCGGAGCCCGGCTCGCCACCGCCGGGGGTCGTGCCTCCGTCCGTGCCCATGATCGGCGTCCCGGCATCGCCGACGACGCCACCAGCATCGGTCAGCATGACTTCGGGACCGCCGCGCCGGTCGTTGGTGCACGCGATGAGGGAGAGCGCCATGAGACAGGTGAAAGCTACGACAACGCGGTACATCGACCCCTCCTGATGCTTTGGGACGAAGTCTGCTAGCGCACTCGATGCGCTCCGTCCAGCGCTCAGAGGTGTGCAGGAGTGGTACGGCTCCAACACGCCGCAACCTGCGCAATTGCCGATGACATCTTTTCGCATCCGCGCCGTGTCGGGGCGGATCGTGCGGCGTTCGCATCAAGCGAGGACGGCGCCTTGCCTGCGGCCGGTCGGGCGGGCAGCATCGCGGTGATGCAACGCATGACGCTTCTCTGGTTGGGCCTGCTGCTCAGCTGTCCGGTCTACGTCGGTTGCGGCGATGACGACAGCGACCGCGACGGCGGGCCGCTGGTCGACGGTGCGCCCGCAGACGGCACGTCGATCCCGGACGGCTCCTCCACGCCCGACGGCATCTCGCCGGTCCCGTCGGCGTTTGCGCGGGTCTGGACCCACGCCGCCGAGACGTCGGCGCTGGTCTACTGGCAGATGAGCGACATCGCCGAGTCGGCCAGGAGCTATGTGGAGTACGGCGAGTCCGCGGCCTACGGCATGGCAACGCCCACGACCGCAGGGCCACGTCAGGCCCATCTTCATCGGATTACGGGCCTTCGACCCGACACGCCCTATCACTACCGCATGGTGCTGGTCACCGACGGCGGAGAGATCAGGAGCGACGACGGGACCTTCATGACCATCACGTTCGCCGAAGCCGTCCGGATCCCCGCCGAGGTCCCTGGCCCGCCCTACACGCTCGACCGCGACGACGCCCTATACGTGCTGACCGAAGATGTCAGCGCGGCAGGGACCACCATCGAAGTCAGCGGGGCGAACGTGACGCTGGAGCTCGACGGCCACACGGTGACGTTCGGCACGTCGAGCCCGGAGCAGGTGCGGGGCATCTACGTGACAGGGTCGGGACGAGCGGTCGTCCGTAACGGTCACGTCGTCCAGGGCGCGGCCGCGGCTGACTACAGCGTCGCGGTGGAGACGCGCTGGCGCGCAGAGCCCATCGAGGTGTTCGGCATCACGACCGACGTCAGCCGGCCCAACGCGTACCCGCTCCGGCTGTTCGGGGCGGCTACCGATGCCGAGATTCACCACAACCACCTGTTCAGCACCGTCACCGAGATCGAGAGCAGGCACTATCCGGGCAATCACCTGCTCCGCATCGACGTGAACGGCTCGAACATCTCCGTGCACGACAACATCCTGACGGAGGGCACGCATGGGGGCCTGTACGTCGGGACCGACTCGGGGGCCAGCGGCGACAACATCGAGGTGGCGTACAACGACATCCGACATCACGCGCGGTACGTGAACGGTTACGCGCTCTCGGGCGGCGCGCCCGGCGGCGCGGCCTTCCACCACAATCGCGTGACCTCCATGGGCCGGGGTGTCCACTTGACGCGACCGAACACGGAGCTCCACGACAACTACCTCGACATTCGAGGGCACATGACGCTCGACGACTACCCCGCAGGCAGCAGGCCGTGGGTAGAGCGACGCGTCGAGCTGCACGGCATCAAGCTCGAGGGCACGGAGGTGACCGGCGCGCGCGTCTACAACAACTACATGCGCATCGTGCAGTACTTGCCGGACGCCGACTGGGACTACGTGCCCGCGACCCCGCTCAACGTCGCGAGCTACGATCCCAACGCGGGAAACGAAGTCTTCGACAACACCTTCATCGCGTTGACCGAGTACGCGGACACCCATCACGCCCCCTACGGGGAGCCGGCCCAGTGGGCCTCGTCGATCTACTTCGTGGACATGACGGCAGGTCCGGCCGCGTCGGGCGGCTACTCGGTCTACATCCACGGCAATCGCTTCTACTCGAACGATCTGTTCGTCAGCGCCGGGACGGTCCCCGACATGACGATCCGCATCGAAGACAACACGTTCACGCTGGCGACCGATCCACCGCCGACGAACGGTCGGATGGCATTTCAGAACATCGGCGCGCTCGAGGCGGCGATCCTCGCAGGCGGGAACGTCTTCGTCGGCACGTCTCCCTGACAGAAGCCCCGCGCGCGGTCACTCCGCGTCGAGGGCACAGCGGAACCCGACCACGTACACGGCACGCGACCACTCGAGACGGCGTGACGTGCGCAGGGCGATGGCCTCCCAATCGTAGCTCGATCCCCGGATCACCCAAGTCGTCCCCGTGGCCGGACCCTGTGGGTCGTTTGACGGACTGCGAACGTAGTAGTCGGCCGCGTAGTAGTCGGTGACCCACTCCCAGACGTTGCCCGCCTGGTTGATCGTTCCGTAGGGGCTGGGGACGTCGGAATGGGTCTCGACCGGCTCGACTCGGTCGCCGCACACGTCGTAGTTCGCGAGCATGCAGCTCGGCGGATCATTCCCCCATGGGTAGATGCGTTCGTCGGTCCCGCGCGCTGCCTTCTCCCACTCGGCCTCGGTGGGGAGGCGCTTGCCCGCCCAGAGGCAGTACGTCTCCGCGGCGGCGCGATCGACGTCGACTACGGGATCGCCGGGATGGCCCGCGGGATCCCAGACCGTTCCCGATGGCGTCCGGCAGGCGCCGACGTCAACACACAGGGCGTAGTCCCCTTGGGAAAGCTCGCGGCGATCGATGAAGAACGCCGAGAGGGTTACCTCGTGATAGGGAAGCTCGTCGGTCTCGCATGCGACGTCCACAGGCTCGTTGCACCCCATCATGAACCGGCCCGCCGGCACGTAGACCATGCCTGCCGGTGCGGTCGGGCCCGCGTCGACGCCCGCGTCAACCCGATCGCCGCCGTCGAGGGCACCCGCATCGCTGTCGCCCGCATCGGCCGGCGCCCCCGCATCGGTCGGCCCGGGGCAGTGGCTCGCGCGGCTGTCGATCAGACACTCGGGCAGCGCACACGTCCCATAGATGCATGCGGTCTCTGCGGGCGCGGCGGCGGGCGGACAGCGGACCGTGCGGCAGCTCGCCGAGAGCTGGATCGTCAGGGCGCGATCAGCGGCGACGTGGACCGGCGCCGAGCCGTCGATCACCGGCGTGCCCCCCAGCGAGAGCGCTCCGCGCACCACGTAGTCGCCGGTCGGGACCCCGGAGAGCTCCGCGATCCGCTCGCCGGTCGCGAAGTCGTCTCCAGCCAGGGCTCGTTCGTCCACGGAACGAAGGAGCGTCCCGAGCGCTCCCCGTTCGTCGAAGAGCTGCACGGTCACCGAGTCGAAGTCCGTCCCGGGAGTCAGGTCGGTGCGCACGACGACGAAGATCTCGTGCTCGCCCTCGGAGCAACTTCCGAGGAGCAAGGCCACGAGCAGAAGCGCGCGCATGAAAACAGACTACCTCAGGTCGTCGGATCGCCCAAACCATGGCGCCGTGATATCCAGGGCCCATGAGAGCATGCGCACTACTACTTCTCGGCGGTGTGGGGCTCATCGTCGGTTCGGCCTGCTCGGGGGATGACGGCCCGGCGCCGTGCTCGGATGCCGCGGCGGGTTGTGATGCCGGGGTGCGGCCCCGTGAGGACGCGGGTCCCGATGCCGGGGCCGACGGTGACGCAGGGGCCGTCGATGGAGGTGTGCCCGATGCCGCGATCCGACCCGACGCAGGCCCCCCGCCGCCGCTCGACCCGCGGGTGACGCGCTTCGAGCTCGTCGCGTCCGATCCGGAGGCGGGCGAGGCGCCGGCCGGCGCACCGGGCAACAGCTGGGGCGGGCATCAGCAACGCATCGTTCGGCTGTCGACGGGGGAAGTGTACGCTGCGTACATCGTCTCACCGCCGTCGGGAACCGATCCGAGCGACGCGCAGTGGGTGCTCGTGCGTCGTGGCGCCGACGACGCCGACGGTTGGTCCGAGGTCGGCCGCCGCCGCTGCGGACGCGAGCCGATGCACCTGCTCCGCACGGCGAGCGACGGCCTCTTGATCCTGTCGTGGCCAGGGCGCCCCGCAGCTTGGACCGTGACCACCGGTCCGACGCCTGCGATCTCCGATCCCGACCCGATCCCGGGTGGCTGGGAGACGCTGACAGGCAGCTCCACGCCCTACAGCGGCGCCGGAGTCAGCCCGGACGGACACGTCTGCTTCATCGCGTCCCGCGGCGTCGCCGGAACGATGCCCGGCGCGACCTACAGCGCGGACAGCGCGTGGGACTTCGCCTGTCGCGCGCCGAGCGGAGCGTGGAGCGCGATGACTACGTTGCCGATCGGCCTGCGCTTCTGCTACCCGTTCGTGCTGACGCGCGACCCGGGCGCGTGGCGCCTCGTCGCGACGCGCGACGTGCTCTGGGAAGCGGCCGGCTACACCCGTCCCGCCGGCGCCTTCAGCTACGTCTTCAACGCCGTCGATCTCTGGCAGTTCGACTCCCCGACCGCGAGCACACCTGCGGGCCGCAGCGAGCTCGGGAGACTCGAGCCGGGCGCGGGCTCGAGCGTCGTAAGGTACGCGGTCGGCGACGCGATGGTCGACCACCTCGGCCGGCTCCACGTGCTCACCCAGTCGCGGACGAGCGCCGGGGACTGGCAGATGCGGCACTTGTTGGTCGATGGCGCCGGCGAAGTGACGGAGTCGGGCTTCCGCGTGGGCGGCTACACGGACGGGTCGATCCGCCTCGTGCAGGACGACTTCGGGCGGTTTGTCCTCCTCTTCACCAACTCGCCGGACGCCTACGCGCTGCTGGCGACCGATGGAGAGGCGAGCGCCTACGGCTCGCCCATCAGCTTCACGGACTCCTTCGCCGCCCACGGGGGTGGCTTGCGCGGCCCGCCCTACATCGCGGCACCACGCGGGGGCACGCCGGCCGGGCGCTTCGTCGACCTGCTGATGGACTCCGCGGACGGCGCGCTCTACTACGTGCGCATCGCGCTCTACTGATCCACCAGCGGAAACTCACCCGAGCTGACGGAGTTTCCAGGCCGCGGAGCTTTGCGCGTTCTTCAGTGCGGGTGCCGAGCGGCCCATCGCGCTACGCTGCGAGCACGCGTGCAACGAGCGACCCCAGCCGATGGCCTAAGATGGCGTGTCCTTGTCGTCGTGGCGCATCTCGTCTCGTGGCCACTCCTGACCGTCGCGGCCCTCACGGCGAGCACGCTGTTCCATCTGCAGATCGAGGCCGGCCGTGGCGTGATCGCCACGCAGGCATCGGTCTCTGCGAGCGAGCTTCTTCGCGGAGAGATCGCGATCGGTCGCATCGCCGTCCTCACCCCGAGCGAGATCACGATCCAAGACATCGAGGTGCGGGATCCGGACGGCGCTCTGGTGATGACGGTCGGAAACCTCACCGCCCACCCGGATCCCTGGAGTCTGCTCGTTGGCGACATCCGGATCGAGGCGCTCTCCATCGAGGATCCCGAGGCATGGCTCACGGAGCGGGACGGCGAGCTCGCGTTGGTGAGCGCGCTCTCGCCCGTCGAGCCGGCTGCCGAGCCCGATCCGGGAGAGCCTCCACCGCGCTTCGTTCTCGAGACGCTGCGCGTGCGCAGAGGTGCGCTGCGCGACCTTCCCAACGGGCACGCGGTGGACGGCATCGAGCTCCTTGCGGCGATCCGGGCGGATCCGGACCTACGCATCGATGTGCGACGACTGACCGCTCAGGCCACGCGCGAGGGCGAGCCGCTCGCGCGCCTGGCGCGGCTCGAGGCGACCGTGGCGATGTCCCCCGGCGAGAGCTCCCGGTGGGCGCTCGAGATCGGGTCACGCGGCGACCGGCTCGAGACCCATGGGGAGCTCGACTGGACCGACGACGGGCCGGGGCGATTCAGCGCGGACGCGAGCGCCGTCGCGTCGCCGGCGCTGTTCGAGCGCCTCGGGCTCATCGAGGTGGCCACTGCCCTCGCGACGCCCATCGACGTCCGGGCGCACGCCGAGGGCACGGCCGAGGCGTTCGACGTCGAAGCGGACGTGGGGACCGACGGCGGAAGAGCGCGGCTCGTGGGACAGCGCCGCGGAGAGCGGGCCGTCGTCACGATGACGACGGGGGACTTGGATCTCGGGGGTGTGCTCGCCGGCGTCGACGGAGCCGTCGCCGGAAGTGTTCGCGTCGAGGTGGCGGGTCTCACGGCCGAGGAAGGCAACGTCGAGGTCACGGTCGAGAACGCCCGCTACGACGAATGGTCTGTACCCCTGCTGTGGGCGCGAGCGACCGTTGGAGCCGAGACGGTGACGCTGCACGGTGTCGAGGCCCCCCATCTCACGGAGGGCGGGGGACACCTGAACCTGACCGGCCACCTGGGAGCGGATCGCAGCTTCGAGCTGCAGCTCGATACGCGACTGCCTCAGGTCGCGGTCGACGCGAACGTCCGGCGCGCGGCACCAGGGGTCCGCGGGGGCGTCACGGCGCGACTGTCGGCGCGGGCCTCCCCTGGAGCAGCAACGGTCGACGTGGAGGGGCTGGTCGAGGCGCGCGCACTGCGTTTGCCGGGTCTGCGCGCGGGACATATCCACGTCGACGGGGAGTTTCACGGCCCCCCCCGATGCACCGGCCGTCCGACTCGCGGCGCGCGGCTCGGATCTGGCCGTTGCCGGCACGACGATAACGTCACTGACAGCGACCGCGGAGGGAGGCCCAGCGCGCTACCGGGGCAACGCCGACGTCCGGTTGACCGGCGCGCGGCGCGTTACCTTGTCAGCAACGGCTTCGCGCGACGGGCGCCTCGTCCGCGGCGCAGGCCAGCTCGACGCGGCAGCCTCGTCTTCAGCGGAGGCGCGACGGCCGATCCCACGATCGACCTCACCGCGACGCACACGCTCGAGGGCGACGACACGGTCACCGTGTTCATGACCGGGCGTCTACGCCAGCCCGAGATCCGATTCGCCACCAACATTCCGAGCATCGAATCGGAGGCCGAGATCATCCAACTGCTCGTCTACGGCCGGGGCGGCTCGAGGCAGACGGCGGAGGGCGAGGCCGCGGCGGCGCTCGGCGCCCTGACCGCAGGGCTTCTCAGCTCCCTCACCCGGCGAGAGTTGGGTCACGTTCTGCCCCGCTTCGCCATCGAATCGCGCGCTGGGCAGGGCACGCGCGTGCGGGCAGGTATCCAGGCAGATGACCTGATCCCGGGGTTCCTCCGCGGCGCCGTGCGAAGCGCCCATGTCGAAGGGTTCGTCGGCAGTAGCGAGGGCGCGGAGGGCGCTGCCACGACCACGGGAGGAGTGCTGCTCGAGCTCTACTTCCCGTACCACCTGGTCACGAGCGGAGCGTTCGAGCAACCCGACAACTGGTCCGTCGACCTCACGTGGGAGCCGTGACGATGGCGCTCCGAAGCGTGCTGCTGCCGTCATCGCTCGCGCTACTCGCGTGCGGATGCGCGTCGATTCCCATGGACCGATACGGCGTAAGCTCGCTCCGCGTCGACGGCATGGAGGAGATGAGCGAGGAGTCGCTCCGCTCCTGCCTCTCGACCGCTCCCCGGTCGCGGTTCGAGCTCCGGCTTGGAGGAGCTGCCGCGCGCTGCTCGCAGCCCCCGTTCGACCGGGATCCGCCACGCCTCGGGTTGTGGGCCTGGCCATGGTCCGAGTGGCCGCTCTTCGATCGCGTCGCCTTCGAGCAGGACCTCGAGCGAATCGAGCGGTGGTACGCGGCGCGGGGCTTCCACGGCGCCCGCGTCGTTGACACGCGCGTCGAGCCCGCCGACGCGGCCGAGGACGACACGCTTCCCGAAGACGACAGCCCAGTTCCATGCGAGCGAGAAGATGACGACGAGGGCTGCGAGATCGATCTGGCCGTTCTCGTGGAGGAGGGGGAGCCGACCCAGATCGCGAGCATCACCCTGCGCGGAGGCGAGCACCTCGACGCTGACCTTCGCCAGAGGCTTCGGGATGCAGTGACGCTCCGGGTCGGCGAGCGCTTCGACGAATGGGCCTACGACGAGACGAAGGAAGCGCTCCAGGCGATTCTCAGGCGCGAGAGCTACGCCCTCGCCCGGGTGGAGGGCATCGCGCGGATCGATCGGCCCCGGCGGCGGGCCCGCATCGACCTAACGATCGAGCCGGGCCCGGCGTGCGTGTTCGGTGAGGTGATCGTGGAGGGGCACGAGGACCTGGACGAGGACATCATCCGGTCCGCGGCCCGCATCGAGCAGGGAGCTCCGTTCCAGGCTGGCACCTCGACGACGCGCAGCGGGCCGTCTACAGCCTCGGCGCCTTCTCGGGCGTGGTAGTCGAGCAAATCGTGCCCGAGGAGGGGAACGTCATCGACGTTCGTGTGGCGGTGACTCCGGCGCGCCGCGCGCGCTTCGGGATCGGCGTCGGGATTCAGAGCGGGACGCTCGCGCGGAGCACGTTC
>Ga0214473_10008830_pt1 | contig 11917 bp, 8 predicted proteins | sample RVTome_7_FD_203509 | JGI IMG/M metagenome (GOLD analysis project Ga0214473, IMG submission 203509) | Soil microbial communities from uranium-contaminated site in the Upper Colorado River Basin, Wyoming, United States - RVT98D197 | ecosystem: Environmental > Terrestrial > Soil > Contaminated >...
ACGAGGAGTGTTTCCAGTTCATAATCCTTATCAAAGTCTTTCCTGCCGTTGCCGTTTCCGCCCTCTTTTAGATGGTAACTCTCCAGCGCCTTGGCGATGGAATCGGCGCAGGAAAGGATCTTGCCGTTGCAGCCGAGAGATTGCTGATGGCAGATTATCCCCTTTAGATGCTTTACGATCTGCTCCGGCGCTATGTTGGAGCGCAGGGCGAGCGATATCAGCCTTCCCAGGGCCTCGGACTGGCTCGATGCGCACCCGCCAGCCTTTCCCATGGAGGTGAAAAGCTCGAATATCTGCCCTTTTTCATCTTCGTTAATCGTCACGTAGATATAGCCGCACCCGGTGGACATCCTTCGAGTAGTTCCCTTAAGAAAATCAGGTCTCTTCCTCGGAATGATCTTATTCACCGGCGTAATGACCTGAGGGGGCTGAACTGATGTCTTTACATCTAAAGTTTCCGGTGTTATAACTGCATCGGTTTCCACTTCTACGGGATTAGTGGAGATTTTTACCTCTTGAGTATTTACCTTTACTGCGGCGTTTTTCTTCAGCACCTGGTCCTCGCGGGAGCCGTCGCGGTAGACCGTGACCCCTTTGCATCCTAACTTGTAGGCTAAAAGATATACCTCTTCCACGTCCTTCTTCGCGGCGCTTTTCGGGAAGTTGACGGTCTTGGAGACCGCGTTGTCCACGTGCTTCTGGAAGGCGGCCTGCATCCGGATATGCTCCCCGGGAGTTATGTCGTGGGCCGTGACAAAAAGGGCCTGCACGTCGTCGGGGACCTCGGCGAGCCCCCGGGCGCTCCCCTTCTCGGCTATCCGCTCCATGAGTTCCCGGGACCAGAACCCGCGCTTTTTGGCTATCTGCTCGAAATAGGAGTTCACCTCGATGAGTTTTGTGCCTTCCATCACCGTGCGCACGTAACAGACGGCAAAGATGGGCTCGATGCCCGAGGACGCCCCGGCTATGATGGAAAGCGTCCCCGTGGGGGCGATGGTGGTTGTGGTGGCGTTCCTTACCCGGCGCTTCCCGTCGAATACGCTCCCCTCGTATGCGGGAAATGTGCCGCGCTCTGAGGCAAGCTCCTCGGAGGCCGCGCGGGCTTCTTTTTGTATAAAGCCCATAACCTCCCCGGCGAGGGCAAAGGCCTCCTCGGAGTTGTACCTCAAGCCGAGTTGAATGAGCATGTCGGAAAAACCCATTACGCCAAGCCCTATCTTCCTCGTTGCCTTGGTCATTTCGGCAATTTCTTCGAGGGGGTATTTGTTCTCGTCTATCACGTTGTCGAGGAAGCGCACCGAAAGCCTTGTCGTGCGGGCAAGCTTCTCCCAGTCGACCGAGCACTCAGGGCGCTGAGTGCTCGGCACTACCATCCTCGCAAGGTTGATGGAGCCCAGGTTGCAGGACTCGTAAGGGAGGAGCGGCTGCTCGCCGCAGGGGTTTGTGCTCTCAATGGCGCCTCTCTTGGGCGTGGGGTTTGCCTCGTTCACCTTGTCGATGAAGACGATGCCGGGCTCGCCGTTGCCCCAGGCGTGCTCCACTATCCGGTTGAAGACCTCGCGGGCGCGAAGCCGCTGGACTGCGTTGCCCGTGCGGGGGTTCGTGAGGCAGTATTGCCCGTCCTCTTCGAGGGCCCGCATGAAGTCGTCCGTAATGGCGACCGATATGTTGAAATTATTGAGTTTGGCGTTATCGTCCTTGCAGCCTATGAACTGGAGGATATCGGGGTGGTGGACCGAGAGTATCCCCATATTGGCCCCTCTTCTTGTGCCGCCCTGTTTTACGGCCTCGGTGGCCGTGTCGAATACCGTCATGAAGGAGACCGGGCCGGAGGATACGCCCTTCGTGGAGCCGACGACGTCCCCGTTGGGGCGCAGGCGGGAAAAGCTGAAGCCCGTGCCGCCTCCGGATTTATGGATTATGGCCGCGTATTTTACCGCGTCGAATATGGACTCCATGGAATCGCCCACGGGAAGGACAAAGCAGGCCGAGAGCTGCCCCAGTTTTTTACCCGCGTTCATGAGGGTGGGGCTATTGGGGAGGAATTCAAGCGAGGTCATCAGCCGGTAAAATTCATCCTCGAGGGCCTTCACTTCCTCTTTGGATTTTCCGTAGCGGAGGTCGGCCCGGGCAATTGCTCCGGCTACCCTCCTGAAAAGACCTTCGGGGTCTTCGATGAGATTTCCATTTTCATTTTTCGTAAGATATCGTCTTTCGAGGACCTTATGCGCATTGGGCGTAAGCGAGAGCGGCGTGGTGGACGACGATGCCTTCATTAATTCCCTCCCTTAATAAATTCATCAAAAAAAGAATCCGCCAAGTTGAAAAAAAATTTCATGTCCTGTTTTCTCTTTCCTCACCCCTTAAAAAGGGTCTTGATGTATTTCCGATCAATAAAAACTGCCCGTCATTTAATTACATTAAATCCCTTATGCGGATTGTGTGCCTGGAAAACTTTCGATGCAGATTGCCTGCCGGTGCAGAGTAAAACCTCCCCATCCCTGAAAGGGACACCCCTCTCCTCAACTTTTTACCACTCTCGTTCCCAATCCCCTGAAGCCTGCGCCATCTCACTCTCGAAGACAGGGTAATTCAAAGCGCCCCGTTACCTTATATCAACTCAATGACTCAACTCAATGACCAGTCCCTAAAAACCCGGGGAAAGAACCTGCCCACCTGCCTATGTAGTGGCTTAAACCTCCGATAGACAATTAAAACACAATATATTGTGGGTAGTCAAGAAAAAAGTGCAATCTGCCTAAGGAATTGATTTTAAAAGATTATTGCTGTGAATTTGGTGTTAATTGATTGTTAGTAAAAATCCGCTGCTTGAAGAGGTGTGCATTTAGGATAAAATTAAAAGATATTAAAAATAAATGGAGGCGCTGACATGCAGGCATTCCCACCCCCCGAGGACTTCAGAAAAAAAGCATACGTAAAAAGCCCCGAAGAGTTTTACGCCCTGTACAACGAATCCATCGAGGACCCCGAGGGGTTCTGGGCCAAAATGGCCGGGGAACTCCTCTGGTTCCGGAAATGGGACAAGGTCTATGAGGACGACTTCCAGAAGGGCAAAAGCAGATGGTTCATAGGCGGAAAGCTCAACGCCGCTTATAACTGCCTCACCCGGCATTTGGAGGCCGGGAGGGCCGATAAGACAGCCCTCGTCTGGGAGGGCGAGGACGGAGAGGTCAGGACATTTACATATAAAGAACTTGAGGGGGAGTCATGTCGCGTGGCCAATCTCTTTAAGAAACTCGGCGTCCGGAAGGGGGACAGGGTCGCCTTCTACCTGCCCATGATACCCGAGCTCGCCATCGGCATGCTGGCCTGCACGCGCATAGGGGCCGTCCACAGCGTGGTATTCGGGGGCTTCAGCGCCGCCTCCTTGAAGGACAGGATAAACGACTCGGGCGCGAGCCTCTTGGTCACCTCCGACGGCTCTTACAGGGCGGGCAAGGTCATACCGCTTAAGGCCAATGCGGACCAGATACTTCCCGCTTGCCCCACAATAAAAAACTGCGTGGTCGTAAAGAGGACGGGAGAGCCCGTGAATATGCTCCCGGGCAGGGATATTTACCTGGACGAGGGGATCGAGGAATACGGCCTATCGGCGAATTGCGACCCCGAGCAAATGGATGCCGAGGACCCGCTTTTTATCCTCTATACGAGCGGGAGCACCGGAAAGCCCAAGGGGCTCCTCCACACCACGGGGGGCTTCATGGTATTCGCCAACAGCACCTTCAAATACACTTTCGACTATCACGAGGAGGACATTTACTGGTGCACGGCCGACATTGGCTGGATAACCGGACACACGTATATCGTTTACGGCCCGCTGTCGTTCGGGGCGACCTCCCTCATGTTCGAGGGCGTCCCGACCTGGCCCTCACCGGACAGGTTCTGGAAGGTCGTGGAAAAGCACCGGGTAAGTATTTTCTACACGGCCCCCACGGTAATAAGGTCTCTGGCGCGGGAGGGAGAGGAATGGACGCGGAAGGCGGATTTAAGCTCGCTAAAACTCCTCGGGACCGTGGGCGAGCCCATTAACCCGGAGGCATGGCTCTGGTATCACAAAAATATCGGCAAGGGGCGCTGCCCGATCGTGGACACCTGGTGGCAGACGGAAAGCGGCGGCATACTCATCTCCTCCCTGCCGGGCGCTTTCCCGATGAAGCCCGGTGCGGCCGGGAAACCCTTCTTTGGGGTGGAGCCCGCCGTCTTTAAAGCGGACGGGGCGCCGGCGGGCGTGAACGAGGAGGGCTCTCTTGTGATCAAGAGGTCCTGGCCGGGGCTTGCCCGCACGATCTGGGGCGACCCGGAAAGATATAAAGAGATATATTTCGGCCAGTTCAAGGGGACTTATTTCACCGGGGACGGGGCCAAAGTGGACGAGGACTGCGACTATCACCTCCTCGGGCGGATAGACGACGTGATAAACGTCTCGGGGCACAGGCTCGGCACGGCCGAGATAGAAAGCGCGCTCGTGGCCCACCCCAAGGTGGCAGAGGCCGCCGTGGTTGGCTTCCCGCACGAGATCAAGGGGCAGGGGATATATGCCTTTGTCATCCTCAAGGCCGGTTTTGAGCCCGCGCCGGAGCTTGTAAAGGAGCTGCATGAAGAGGTGAGAAAAGATATCGGCCCCATCGCCAGGCCCGACTCCATCCAGTTCGTGGAGGGCCTGCCCAAGACGAGGAGCGGCAAGATCATGCGGCGCATCTTGAGAAAGATCGTGGAAGGAAGGCCCGAGGAAATCGGCGACGTGAGCACGCTGGCCGAGCCCGCCGTGGTTGAAAAAATAATACAGGGCAAGACGGAACCGGCCCGCAAGTAGAAATTATGATAATCTGCCAATCCAGGAGTCTGTCCGAGTAATGTAGCCGCAGGCTTTAGCCTGCGTTCATATTGCGCGTTCATATAGCGCAATGAAGGTTGCGGCTACAACTCCCGGCTTTTAAAGGAACCAATTAAGAAACAAAGGCGGGGCGGGCGGGGACGTGACATCTTGCTCACCCTCGCCAAAATTATTCTCACCCTCACCCCAAACCCCTCTCCCGCTCCGCAGGCGAGGGAGTTTAAGGAACTCAGTAAATCCGAAAATTCATTAACTCGATGAAATATCGGAGCCCCCTTTGATGCCTTTTTCTCTTTCGAGAGCGAATGAATAGCTCAGGTCCGCAATTTCTCTCACTGCCCCCGCCCGCCCCGCCTCTCGTCGAAATGTCTGACAGACAAAAAGACTGGATTCCGGGTCAAGCCCGGAATGACGGCGAGTGACTTACGGTTTTTCTTCTTAATTGAAATGCCGTCTGAAAAATATCTTGGACAGATGTGGAGTAAATCCCCTATTGCGGGTGGGGCTGGAAGCTCCTATAATCGAATCAGGGTAGATGTCGCGCCAGATTATTGCTTTAGTAGTAGCCGAAGGCTTTAGCCTGCGCCCATATAGCGCAACCTAAAGGTTGCGGCTACAAAAAATCCTTCTTTTTAGCAACTAACGGGTTTGTTTTTCCCCTTTTTGCAACCCGAAGGGGATATTGCGCACCTAAAATTAAAAATAATAGATAACCTAATTATTTTACTTGACAAAGCTTTCGAACTTTGGTATCAAATACATAAGCGCCTCGTTACCTCCCCAAGCTTGCTGCTGTCTCCCCAAAGGCAGCAGCTTTTTTTTGCCTGAAAACCCATATTTGTGTTCAGATTTCGGTCAGTTCGTAATCCGGACTGCCAAGCCCAAGGTTTTCAGCCTCCCTGACCTGAAGGGTGTAATCCTTTTTATGGAGTTCTTTTATGATGTCCTGCCCTTTTTCTATGCCCTTCCCGCTTGCGGCGGATTCGGGCAAGGGCTCTGAGGCACATAACAAATCAATGGTCGCCTGTTCTATCGCGACAAGATTGTCCGAGACAAGGATGCCCTTGTCCTGTATAACGGGCACATCGGCCCCCGGCATGCAGTCGCACTCGGGCTGGACCTCAAGAATAAAGTTTATGAACAGGACCTTGCCCTTCTTGAAGGTGCCGAGCACAGCGCCCGCCGCCTGCGCGAGGGAGCGCTGGAACGATCCCTCGTCCGCCTGCTCGTGCGCTATCGCCTCTCCGGGGCACACGCGCGTGCACCTGCCGCACCTCCAGCAGCGCTCGTCGTTATAGTGGAAGACTTTTCCCTCCTCTTTGAAACTTATGCATTCGAGGGGGCATATTTCTTCGCATTGATAGCAAAGCTCGCATTTGGACTCGTCCCAGAAGAGTTTTCCCTCTCCGATGGAATGCATTGCGCCCCGTCCGCACTTCCAGCCGCAGGCCCGGTGGTTGGCGCTCACCCCGCCCATGGCAAGGTTTTTTATGGCCCCCGCGTAACCTGCGTTTATGTGTCCCTTCACGTGGGTGCAAACGACCATGGCCGGGGCATCGTGGATGACGGAGGCGATGGCGATCTCGCCCAGTGTTTCTCCCGCGTTCACAAGTATATTGTCTTTGCCGTAGAGGCCGTCGGCGAGTATTACCGGGGCCCCCACCGACAGGTGGTTGATCCCGTTCTGGTTTGCCACTTCGAGGTAGTCGAGCCCCGGTATCCTCACCGTATCAGTCACGAAGGGCTTTGCCCCCGCGCTCTTTACCGCCTCGACCACCTTCCTGAGAAAGACCGGCCTTACTATCCTGTGGGCCCCGGGGGAGCCGAAATGGGTCTTAACCGCCACCCACTCGTTTTTTTCAAAAAATGAGGCCGGATCAGCTTTTTCAAGGAGCCTCTCCAACTTCCCCGGGAGGCTCTCCTCGTGCTTCCATTTGCGCACCCTCGCGGATGCGAAATATACAGTCGCTTTATTCGTCATCTAAGCCCTGGGCATTATCATCCTGCAAATTTATTATAGAGCCATGCTATTACAGACGCCATGACAAAGCCGTCGAGGAACGCATAACCAAATCCGATAAAACTCCCCGCCGGGGTGACGGAATATCCGGGATAGATCGACACCCCGAGCACATGGAGGAAATCCCCGGCATAACCTGTAAAAATACTGAGCCATGTCGCGAGGAAAAATACCACGGCCCATGTAATGCCCAAAGCCGCGCCGAATGCCAGTGGCTTCAGTTTCATCTGGATCTTCCTTCCTCATGCGGCGCGGCCCTTAGACCAAAATCTTCCGCGCCGAATGCTAACGGTTTCAATCTCATCTCCACCTCCTCTTAAAGCCTATGAAGAGGGCGCCTGCCGCCGCCCCCACCGTGTTCGCCATGCCGTCCCAGAAGGAGGCTTCTCTTCCCACTTGGGCCTGAACGATCTCAAGCAGGATGCCGTAGAGGGCGGGAACGAGCATGGCAAAGAGCAGCGACCTTCTGAAGGAAAATTTCCTTATAAAAAACGAGAAAAAAAGCATCGACGTAACGGCGTAAAGGACCGCGTGGACGAGCTTGTCGGCCCCGGGCACATTCGGCCCTCCTTCCACCGGATAGAGCGAGAGAGCGGTGAGCAGGAGCATCCAAACGAGGAGTATCATTCGAGGCTCCTCGCATATAGCTCTTTCTTGCTTATGCCGTAATGCTCCGAGACGGTCCTTACGGCCTCTTTTCGCCCGAGGCCTTTTTTCATGAGGCTCTTCACTTCAAGGAGGGCCTCCTCGAGTACGTCCGCTCCTTTTTCGCCCTTCTTTTTCCCTTCAATTACTATCACGTATTCCCCCGCTATGCCCTTTTCCTCCTCCGAAAACTTATCGAGCACCTCCGTGAGCGTGCCCCTTGCGGCCTCCTCGTGAAGCTTCGTAAGCTCTTTTACTACGGCTGAATTCCTGTCCGCCCCGAGCGTTTCCTCCATATCGGCAAGCGTCTCAAGAAGGCGATGGGGAGCTTCATAGAAGATGAGCGTCCGGGGCTCCAGCGCAAGCTCCATGAGGGTTTTTACTCGTTCCCCTTTTTTCGGCGGCAGAAAGCCTATAAACGTGAACCCTTCCGTGGACAGCCCGGAGACCGAAAGGGCCGCAAGAAGGGCGCTCGGGCCTGGTATGGGGACAACCTGGACCCCCTCCTCAATCGCCCTTCGCACCACGACGGCCCCCGGGTCCGAAATGCCCGGCGTGCCCGCGTCGGAGATGAGCGCAACGGACCGGCCCTCCTTCAACCGTGAGATAATCTCCTCGGCACGTATCTTCTCGCGCCCGGACCAGTAGCTTATGAGGGGTTTTTTAATCCCGTAATGGGTGAGGAGCTTTAATGAATGCCTTGTGTCCTCGGCCGCTATCACGTCCGCCTCTTCGAGCACCTTAAGCGCCCTGAGGGTAATGTCCTCCAGGTTCCCTATTGGGGTGGAGACAAGATAAAGGACGCCTTTCACTTTGCCGGAGGCCTTGCGTTGGGGTTTTTCATATAGTTCCTGAGCGCGGTGTCCGCCTTCATTATCTCATTTACGTCGCTCCCGGAAAGCTGCCACGTGTATCCGCCCTTTGGGTCCCTCCTCAACTCGACCCGCACGGGCTTTGCGGGCCTGATGTTCGCGATGCCCTGGTCTTTCTTGAAATCCTGGGCATAAAGGCTCGAAGACAAAAGCCCCATTAAGAGTAAAATAGAAAAAATTGCGCCGGTTTTTTTTAAGATCAAATCCGAGCCGTTTTTTAATGAATTTCCCCCTTTTCTAAAGGGGGATTGAGGGGGATTATAGATTTCCATATATTTCCTCCAGTATGCCTTCTATATTAGTAAAAATATCTTTATCTGAATACCTTAACACCTTTAAACCATTCCTTTTTAAATGGAGATCTCGTATCTTATCCTTCCGAATCCCTTCATCTGAAAAGTGCTGTCCTCCATCAAGTTCAATCACCAGACTGGCTTTCGGGCAGTAAAAATCCACAATAAAATCGCCAATTATCCTTTGCCTGTAAAATTGAAACCCCTTTAATTGTTTCCTCCTCAGTTTCGACCAGAGCAATTTTTCCGCTTCGGTCATTTCATTTCTAAGGGCGCGTGAGTATTTCTTCAATTTAGTATTGTATAGGAGCATTTATTTCGTAATCCCCCCCGCCCCCCTTTAGAAAAGGGGGGTACTATTAATAAAACTGTCCCGATAGATTCTCTTTTACCCTTATATGAATTCTTTTCCTTAAAAAATTTCTGAAGTGTCATAGAAAAGCGTTTTGTTCGTAATCCCCCCCCCGCCCCCCTTTAGAAAAGGGGGGTATAGTTTTTTCTTTAGAAAAAGGGGATTCAGATTCTTTTCCTCTTTAAAGGAGAATTTTTCATTTTCCCTTAAATTTCTCCCCCTTAAAAGCTTCTGTACCTGTTCGTAATTGGGAACCTTCTGTCCCGGCCGAAGGCGCGGGCGGTGATTTTTATGCCGGGCGGGGCCTGCCTCCTCTTGTATTCGCTCAGGTCCACCATGCGGATTACCCTTTTTATCTCACCGGGGTCCCCGCCCAGAGAAAGTATCTCTTCAAAACTCCTGTCCTCCTCCACATATGCCTTGAGCACGGGGTCCAGGTGGGCATAAGGAGGCAGGCTATCAGTGTCTTTTTGGTCCGGGCGGAGCTCGGCCGTGGGCTCTTTCGTCATGACCCGTTTCGGGATGAGGTCCCTTCCAGCGTGGCTGTTTCGCCACCGGGCAAGCCTGTAAACGAGGGTCTTGGGGACGTCCTTTATTACGGCAAAGCCACCGGCCATATCGCCGTAGAGGGTGGCGTACCCCACGCTCATCTCGGACTTGTTCCCCGTCGTGAGCACAAGCCGGCCGAATTTATTCGAAAAGGCCATTAAAATATTCCCTCTAATCCGGGCCTGAAGGTTCTCCTCCGTTGTATCGGGCGGAAGCCCTTTGAAATGGGCTCCAAGCTCCTCCAGGTACTTTTCGAAGACATTATCTATCGGGACCTCCCGTATTTCCATCCCCAGGTTTTCCGCAAGCGCGTACGCGTCCTCGCGGCTTTCCCCCGACGTAAAACGGGAGGGCATAAAAAGCCCATGCACGTTCTCTTTATCCAAGGCGTCCACGGCGAGCGAGGCAACAAGGGAGGAGTCCACGCCCCCGCTAAGCCCGATCACGACCTCCCGGAACCCGTTTTTTCGCACGTAATCCTTCACCCCGAGGACAAGGGCATTGTAGACTTCCTCCTCGATGGGGAGGGCCTCGGGCAATTTCCCCTGTTCGATATGGCCAGCTTCGATATGGCGCGTCTTTTTGGCCGAATCGGGGACGGGGATGCTTATCTTATCCACCTTCTCTCCGGGCAGCAGGGCCTCCTGCCTCTCTCTCGGGTCGTGCAGTCTCCGCATGAAGACGGCCTCCAAGTCCAGGTCTACGAGAAGGAGTTCCTCCTTAAAGAGGGTTGCCCTTGCAACCAGGTTCCCGTGCTCGTCCACGACGAAAGAGCCCCCGTCAAAGACAAGCTCGTCCTGCCCTCCCACGGCATTCACGTATGCGATAATCACGCCGTGGTCGGTCGCGCGCGTGGAGAGCATCCGCTCCCTGAACCCGGCCTTTCCCATCGTATAGGGCGAGGCGTTTATGTTGATGATGAAATCCGCCCCGCTTATGGCCTGGAGCCGTATGGGGCCGCCCGGATACCAGATGTCCTCGCATATGGTAACGCCGAAAGAGATCTCTCCCATCTCGTAAACGGAGCACCTCGAGCCCGCCTTGAAATACCTGAGCTCGTCGAAAACTCCGTAATTGGGGAGAAAGGCCTTATGATATACATCTTCTATCCTTCCCCCGCTCATGACGGCGGCTGCGTTGAAGATGTCTTTCTTCCGGTCCACGAAACCGATAACGACTATGATGCCCTCCGTCTCGCGGCTCACTGTCCGGAGCGCTTCCAGGTTGTCCTCTATGAACTGGGGTTTTAATAGTAAATCTTCCGGAGGGTAGCCGGTAATGGCAAGCTCCGGGAAGGCGACGATGGCGGCCTCCTCTTTCCTCGCCTCGTTTATGTAATGGATGATTTTCTCCGTGTTGCCCGCGAGGTCTCCAACCGTGGGGTTTATCTGGGCAAGGGCCGCCCTCAGGGTTTTCATAGGTTTAATATTAATGAAACTCCTTGTAATTGTAAAGAAATGTACCTTATAATTACGCCATGCTGGAGCTTATCAAGTTTCCGGTTTCGGGCGTGGAGACTTATCTTTTCATCCCTCCTCTCGTATCTTTCGTGATATCTTTTTTCACCTCCATGGGCGGGGTATCGGGGGCCTTTCTGCTTCTTCCTTTTCAGATGAGCGCCCTCGGCTACACGGCACCCTCCGTGAGCGGCACAAACCATGTCTTTAATGTTGTGGCGATACCGAGCGGGGTTTACCGCTTTATAAAAGAGGGCCGGATGGCCTGGCCCCTCACCTGGGTTGTGATAGCGGGCACCCTGCCGGGGGTCTTTATAGGATATTGGGTAAGAGTAAAATACCTGCTCGACCCCAAAGGTTTTAAGTTCTTTGTAGGCTTTGTGCTCCTTTACATTGGCGGAAGGCTTGCCTGGGAGCTTGCCCGCAAAAAGGGCTCTTCTAAAGTCCGCGCCTCCAAAGTGGACGAAAAATTCAACGCCCATATAAAAGCCATGAAGGGAAAAGGCAAACGGGCCGGGCTTCCCGACGGCGCCGTAGTGAAAACCCTGTCCTTTACCGCGAAGAGCGTGGAATATGAGTTCTGGGGCGAAAAGTACTCCTTCAGCACCCCGGGGATGTTTTTCCTCGCCTCCGTAGTCGGGATAATAGGCGGGGCCTATGGGATAGGGGGCGGGGCCATAATTGCGCCCTTTTGCATCGCCGTATTTCATCTGCCCGTTTACACGATAGCGGGGGCGGCGCTCGCAGGCACCTTCATAACATCGCTGGCAGGGGCGCTCTTTTTCAGCCTTTCGGGATTCTTCTTCGGAGATGGGCAGGCCCGGCCCGATTGGCTCCTCGGCCTCCTCTTCGGGCTTGGCGGTTTCGCGGGAAT
>Ga0214473_10008831_pt1 | contig 11917 bp, 9 predicted proteins | sample RVTome_7_FD_203509 | JGI IMG/M metagenome (GOLD analysis project Ga0214473, IMG submission 203509) | Soil microbial communities from uranium-contaminated site in the Upper Colorado River Basin, Wyoming, United States - RVT98D197 | ecosystem: Environmental > Terrestrial > Soil > Contaminated >...
TACTCCCGCGTCAATTCGCGGTACTTCTCCTCCAGCAGCAAATCACCGGGGTCGAGGCCGGGAACTTCACCGGGATCCGTCACCACGTAGGCTTCGAAGTACAGGATGCGCTCCAGGTCCCGCATGGAGATATCCAGCAGGTACCCGATCCGCGAGGGCAACCCTTTGAAAAACCACACGTGGCTGCACGGCGATGCCAGCTCGATGTGTCCCAGCCGCTCGCGCCGGACTTTCGACAGGGTCACTTCCACCCCGCACTTGTCGCAGATCACCCCGCGGTGCTTCATCCGCTTGTACTTCCCGCACAAGCACTCCCAGTCCGTCACCGGCCCGAAAATCTTCGCGCAGAACAGGCCGTCCCGTTCCGGTTTGAAGGTCCGGTAGTTGATTGTTTCCGGCTTGGTCACCTCGCCGTGCGACCACGACCGGATTTTCTCCGGGCTCGCCAGCGAAATGCGAATGGAATCAAAGTCCGCGATGAGTGACGCCCGATCGTACGGGCTAGAACGATACATGGTCGCCTCCAAAAAGCCGAAGCCCCGGGGTAGTTATCAGCGCGGGGCGCTCGCGCGGTTCCGCAGCGCGAGAACCACGGTCATACGGGCTGCTTCGATACATCCTGTTCCCCTTCCTTTGCCCCGAGGGCCGCGTTCGCGTCCCGAGGGGTCCTGTCCCGCCCCGCCTCCCGACGCTTCGGGAGCGGGACCGGACTCGAACCTCGGGCGTTTTCGCAGCCCGAGAATCTCGTTTCACGGTCACCTGACGTCCGGCCCACGCGGTGGGCGGGCCGGACGGGTTCACGCGCCACGGGGCGCGCGTGGAAAGCCTAATCGGCTGGCTCCGGCGTGGGCACCGGGCGCGGTGCCCGTTTCATGAGCTCGATGTCCAGGCAAAGGGACTGGAGCTCGCGGACCAGCACGTTGAACGATTCCGGGATGCCCGGCTCGATGCCAGGCTCGCCCTTGACGATGGCTTCGTAGATCTTCGCGCGCCCGAAGACGTCGTCGGACTTCGCGGTGAGCAATTCCTGGAGGATGTGGGCCGCGCCATACGCTTCCAGCGCCCAGACCTCCATTTCCCCGAACCGCTGGCCGCCGAACTGCGCCTTGCCGCCAAGCGGCTGCTGGGTGATTAGCGAGTAGGGCCCGATGGAGCGGGCGTGAATCTTGTCGTCCACCAGGTGGGAAAGCTTCATCATGTAGATGTAGCCGACGGTCACCGGCTGGGCGAAGGCCTGGCCGGAGATGCCGTCGAACAGCGTCACTTTGCCGGACTGCGGCAGGCCGGCAGCTTCGAGCAGGTGGCGGATCTCCGATTCGCGCGCCCCGTCGAAGACGGGCGTGGCGAAGGGCACGCCGCATTCAGACTCGAGCGAGCCCGGACCGGCATCGGCCTCGAAGCCGGCAAAACGGCGCGCGAGGGAGAACACCTCCTCGTCGGACATCTCGTGCGGCGGACGGCCCGGAGCGGACCCCTCGGCGGGCTCAGCCCCCAAGATTGTGAACGAAAGACGCACGGAGGTGGTGCCAAACGTGCGCTTGAACCAGCGGCGCAGCTCGTCCATATCCACTGACTTCATCGAGGCCAAGGCTGAGCGCGCCGCCGAAAAACCACCCAGCAGCTCGGCGATGCGGCGTCCCAACTCCTTGGACGCCCAGCCGAGATGCGTCTCCAGAATTTGGCCGACGTTCATACGGGAAGGCACGCCCAGCGGGTTCAGCACGATTTCAACCGGCGTACCGTCGGGCATATAAGGCATATCCTCTTCGGGAACGATGCGCGCGATGACGCCCTTGTTCCCGTGGCGGCCAGCCATCTTGTCGCCCACCGACAACTTGCGCTTCATGGCGATGTAGCACTTCACCAGCTTGATGACGCCCGGCGGCAACTCGTCGCCCTTGCGGAGTTTGGAGATGCGCTCATCGGTGATGTGACGCAGCACGTCGATCTGCCGCGAGGTCATCTCTTCCACTTCGTCGATCTTCTCGATGAGCAGCGGGTCCTTCTCGGTGAGCTTCAGGCGTTTCAGGTTGCGCGTGGAGATTTTTTCCACCATCTCCCCCGTCAGCTTGGTGCCCTTGGTCAGCAGGCGCTTGTTCGTTTTTTCGTCGTGCAGGTCGGCAGTGAGCTCCTGGCCGCCGAGCAGCGCGGTCAGGCGCTTCAGGCGCTCGTCGGTCAGGATGCGGATCTCGTCGGCAAGGTTCTTCTCCAGGCGCGCCACCTGCGCGGCTTCGATGGCCTTGTGGCGCTCGTCCTTCTCCGCGCCCTTGCGGCAGAAGATCTTCACGTCGACGATGGTGCCCTCGATGCCCGGCGGGCAGTAGAGCGAAGCGTCACGGACGTCGCCGGCTTTCTCGCCGAAAATCGCGCGCAGCAGCTTCTCTTCCGGTGTGAGCGTGGTTTCGCCCTTCGGCGTCACTTTGCCCACCAGGATGTCGCCCGGCTTCACCGTGGCGCCGATGCGGATCACGCCTGCCTCGTCAAGGTTGCGCAGGAAGCTCTCGCTGATGTTCGGGATGTCGCGCGTGATTTCCTCGGGGCCCAGCTTCGTGTCGCGCGCTTCGATTTCGTACTCCTCGATATGGATCGAAGTGTAGTAGTCGTCCTTCACCAGCTTTTCGCTGACCAAGATGGCATCCTCAAAGTTGTAGCCGCGCCACGGCAGGAACGCCACGAGCACGTTGCGCCCGAGCGCCAGCTCGCCGCGGTCGGTGCACGGCCCGTCGGCCAGCACCTGGCCCTGGTTCACGCGGTCGCCCTGGCGCACCAGCGGCTTCTGGCTGATGCAGGTGTTCTGGTTCGAGCGCTTGAACTTGATGAGCGTGTAGATGTCAGCGCCCACCTCGCGGCTCAGCACGCCGGAATGGTCGGATTCAACGCGCACGATGATGCGCTCGGAGTCCACATGATCCACGATGCCGTCGCGGCGGCAGACCACCACCGCGCCCGAGTCGCGCGCCGTTACCCGCTCCATCCCCGTACCTACCAGCGGCGACTCGCCGCGGATCAGCGGTACCGCCTGGCGCTGCATGTTCGAACCCATCAGGGCGCGATTCGCGTCGTCGTTCTCCAAAAATGGGATCAGCGACGCCGCCACCGACACGAGCTGCTTCGGTGACACGTCCACGTAGTCCACTTCGTCGCGGCTCTTCAGCACGAAGTTGCCGGACTGGCGGCAGTTCACCAGTTCGGTGGTGATGCGCAGCCGCTCGTCCAGCGGCACGTTTGCCTGCGCGACCACGTAGCGATCCTCTTCCCACGCCGAGAGGTAGAAGCAATATGGCTCGTGCGTCACCTTGCGGCGCTTCAGCTCCTCGTTCACCGACTCGACTTTCTCCGCCTCAACGATCTCGCCCGCCTTGAACTCGCTGTCGCCCGCGTTGACCACCAGGACGTAGTCCACCACGCGTCCGCTCTTCACCTTGCGGTAGGGCGACTCGATAAACCCGTACTCATTGATCCGCGCGTAGCAGGAAAGTGAGCTGATCAGGCCGATGTTCGGCCCTTCCGGCGTCTCAATCGGGCAGATGCGGCCGTAGTGCGTGGGGTGCACGTCGCGCACCTCGAACCCCGCGCGCTCGCGGGAAAGCCCGCCCGGCCCCAGCGCCGAAAGGCGCCGCTTGTGGGTAATCTCGCTGAGCGGGTTCGTCTGGTCCATGAACTGCGAGAGCTGCGAGCTGCCGAAGAACTCCCGAATCGCCGCCATCACCGGCTTTGCGTTCACCAGGTCGTGCGGCATGGCCGTGGACATTTCCTGATACACGGACATTTTTTCCTTGATGGCCCGCTCCATGCGTACCAGGCCGATGCGGAACTGGTTTTCCAGCAGTTCGCCGACGGCCCGCACGCGGCGGTTGCCCAGGTGATCGATGTCGTCCACCGTACCGATGTTCTTGCGCAGCTTCAGCAGGTATTTGATTGCGCAAATGAAGTCCGGCGAGTCCAGCGTCCGCTTGTCGAGCGGCGTCTCCAACCCGAGCTTGATGTTGAACTTCAGCCGGCCCACCTTGCTGAAGTCGTACTTCCGCGCGTCGAAGAACATGCCGTTGAAGAGCGCGGTGGCCGTCTCGAGCGTCGGCGGGTCGCCGGGACGCAGCTTGCGGTAGATTTCGATGAGCGCCTCACGCGGCGACTTGATCGAGTCCTTGTCCAGCGTGCGGCTCAGCACCATGCCCACGTCATCGCGCTCCGGGAAGAAGACGTCCACCTCGGTGATGCCGGCCTCCACAAGCGTGGCCCAGAGGTCGCCAGTCAGCGGCTTGTTCGCTTCCAGGATCACCTCGCCGGTCTGGCGGTTCACCAGGTCGGCCACCGTGTAGGCGCCTTCCAGATCGGCCACCGAGGTCCGCACCTGCGTCACCCGCGCCTTCTGCAGTTCCTTGTAGAGCGGGTCAGTGATGCGCTTGTGCGCGCCCACCAGCACTTCGTCGGTCTTCGGGTGCTTGATCTCGTGCGAAAGTTTGCGGTCAACCAAGCCCTCGGAAATGTTCCACAACAGGTCCCGCTCCCGGATGGAGATGCGCTCCACTTGGTAGAACGTGCGCAGGATTTCCTCGTTCGACTTCATCCCCAGCGCACGCAGAAAGATCGAGCCCAGGAACTTCCGCTTCCGGTCAATCCGAACGTAGAGAATGTTTTTCGTGTCGTACTCGAACTCCACCCACGAACCGCGGTACGGGATGATCTTGCCCAGGAAGTAAGTGCGGTTGTTGGCCGACTCGTAGAAGACGCCCGGCGAACGGTGCAACTGGCTCACGATCACGCGCTCGGTCCCATTGATGATGAACGTGCCGTTGTCGGTCATCAGCGGGATGTCGCCGAAGAAAACCTCCTGCTCCTTAATGTCCCGGATGTTCTTTGCCCCGGTGTCCGGATCCTTCTCGTAGATCGTGAGCCGGATGGTCACCTTCAGCGGCGCGGAGTAGGTCATTCCGCGCTCCTGGCACTCGTTCACGTCGTACTTCAGCTGCAGCGCCACTGGGTCGCCGCACTTGTTGCAGAACGTCGGCGTGTTCTTGTTGAACGTCCCGCACTTCGCGCACAGGACGTCTCCCGTCTTGTACGGGTTGGTCACCACCGAGGCGCCGCAGCTTCGGCACGTCGCCCGCAGGTGGTGCAGCCCCTTCAGGTTGCCGCACTTGCACTCCCAGTTCCCGATGGCGTAGTCCACAAAGTCCAGTTGCGACAGCCCGCGGAAATCCTGGATCGGGAAGACCGACGTGAACACCGACTGCAAACCGCCGTCTTCCCGCTCGCTGGGCAGTTGCTCCATTTGCAGGAAGCGCTGGTAGGACTTCTTCTGCACCTCGATCAGATTCGGGATCTGGATCGTGGTGCGGATTTTCGAAAAGTCCAGCCGTTCCCGTTCCCGGTTGCGCTGATTTCCATTCTGCATGCTGAATTACCTCTTAACCTTTCAAACCTGGTTGGGCCGGGACGCCGCGGGCGAGTGCGCTCCGGTCCCGATGCCCCGGGACAAAGACACACGCCCACCACGTGTCCCGGCGGGACACGTTGTGGGGCTGTAACCGACAAGAACGCGCGTAAGCGAATTCCTTTACCCCTGGCCAGCCCGCCGCGCGGGCGCAGCCGAAGGGTCTGCCCTCGACCCGCCCCAGGGGCGCAGCCGAGGGTGAATTACTTGATCTCGACTTTGGCGCCTGCTTCTTCGAACTTTTTCTTAATGGTGGCGGCTTCGTCCTTGTTCACGCCTTCCTTCACCGGCTTGGGCGCGCCATCCACCAGGTCCTTGGCTTCCTTCAGGCCCAGGCTCGTCACTTCGCGGACCGCCTTGATCACATTGATTTTGTTCGGCCCGACGTCGGTGAGCACGACGGTAAATTCCGTCTGCTCCTCCGCCACCGCGGCGCCGCCTGCTGCTGCGCCGGCCGCCATTACCATGGGCGCCGCCGCTGCCGCTGTCACGCCGAACGTCTCTTCCATCTTCTTCACCAGCTCGGATGCCTCGAGCAGCGATAGGCCTTTGATCTCTTCCAGAATTGTGTCCACCTTGCTCATTGCCGTTTCTTCCCTCCTCTTAAATTCGAAAACCTTCGCACTTACTTAGATTGGTGCCGCTTCCCTGTCTCAGGCCGCTGCGACAGGCTCGGAGCCTCCGCCATCGGACCCAAACTTTTTCTCATCGGCCGCGGCTTTCACCGTGGCCGCAATGTTGCGCGGGAGCGCTGCGAGCGCCGCGGCAATCCGCTGTGCCGGTGCCTGCAGCAGAAACATGATCCTGCTGATCAGCTCTTCCTTCGAGGGCAGTTGCGCTAGGTGCTGGATCTCCTCGATCGACAGCACGCGCCCTTCCAGCACGCCGGCCTTGAACCGGAACGCCGGAACATCCTTCGCCACCTTGGTCAGCACCTTGGCCAGCGCCACCGGGTCGGTGGCGGTGTAGGCGATCGAATTCGCGCCCGTCAGGTTCTGCAGCAGCGGTTCGGCCGGAGTGCCCTTGCCGGCTCGCTCGGCTACTGTATTCTTCACCACGCGGTACTGCCCACCGGCCTTCTCCACCGCACGGCGCAGCTTCGTGTCATCCTCGACCGTGATTCCCTGGAACGTCGTCAGGATAACCGTGGAGACTTTGGCCAGGTCCGCTTGCAGCGCCTGAGCTTCCTTTTTCTTGTCGGCCTTCTTCTTCATCGCTTCACCCTGCCCCGAGTCCCGACGCGTCGGGACGAAGGGCCCTTCACAGATTGGCGCTACGCCGCTGCTGCTACCGCCGCCTCGGCCTCGGCCGGATCGATCAGGATGCCGGGGCCCATGGTCGATGTCAGCGTGACTCTCTTGATGTACTTGCCCTTGGCCGCAGCCGGCTTGGCCTTCTGGATTGCCGAGAGCAGCGCCTGCGCGTTTTCGGCGAGCTTCGCACCCTCGAAGCTGATCTTGCCCACCGGCGAATGCACGATGCCGCTCTTGTCCACGCGGAACTCCACCTTGCCGGCCTTGATTTCCTTCACCGCGCGCGCCACTTCAAAAGTCACCGTCCCCGTCTTCGGGTTCGGCATCAGGCCTCGCGGGCCGAGCACTTTGCCCAGCCGCCCGGCGGACTTCATCATGTCCGGCGTGGCGACTACCGCGTCGAAGTCGGTCCAGCCTTCCTGGATTTTCTGGACCATGTCGTCGCCTCCCACGTAGTCCGCGCCCACATCCTGTGCTTCGCGCATCTTGTCGCCACTCGCGATCACCAGCACGCGCTTCGATTTTCCCAGCCCGTTCGGCAGCACCACCGTGCCACGCACCATCTGGTCCGAGTGCTTCGGGTCCACGCCCAAGTTCACCACCAGCTCCACCGTCTCGTCGAACTTCGTGTAGTGGACCTTCTTGAGCAGCTCGGCGGCCTCGCCCAGCTTGTATGGGCGCGCCTCCACCTGCTTCTTCGCGTTCACGGCCTTCTTTCCCTGCTTGCGGCTCATCGACGTCTCCTCTAGCCCTCGATCTCGATCCCCATGTTCCGGGCGGTCCCCATCACCGTGCGGATCGCGGCGTCCAGGTCCGTGGTATTCAGGTCCACCAGTTTCGTGCGCGCAATCTCTTCCACCTGCTTGCGCGTCACCTTGCCCACCTTCGTCCGGTTCGGCTCGGCGGAACCCTTCACCACGCCCGCGGCGCGTTTCAGCAGCTCGGAGGCTGGCGGCGTCTTGGTGATGAACGTAAACGTCCGATCGCTGTAAATCGTCACCAGGACCGGGATGATCATTCCCTCGGGCTCTTTGGCCGTCTTCGCGTTGAACTGCTTGCAGAAATCCATGATGTTCACGCCGTGCGGCCCCAGGGCCGTGCCCACCGGCGGTGCTGGCGTCGCCTTGCTTGCAGGCAGTTGTAGTTTCACTTGTGCTTGAACTTTCTTTGCCATCTCGACTCCCTTGCCAAATTGCTACGCGATCTTCTCCACCTGTCCGAAGTCCAGTTCCACCGGCGTCGAGCGTCCGAAGATCGTTACGGAGACCTTCAGCGTGTTCCGGTCGCTATTCACGTCCTCCACCACGCCGGTGAAGTTCGCAAACGGCCCGTCCACAATCCGCACCTGCTCGTTCCGGTCAAACGTCAGTTTCGGTTTCGGCTTGTCCGCCGAGGTCGTCACCCGGTGCAGGATGTTCTGGACTTCTTCCTCGCTCAGGGGCGTCGGGGTCTGTCCGGTGCCCACGAAACCCGTGACCCGCGGCGTCGACCGCACCACGTGCCAGGTGTAGTCGTCCATTTCCATTTCCACGAGCACGTACCCGGGGTAGAACATCCGCGGCGAAACCACCTTCTTCCCCCCGCGCACTTCCATCACATCCTCGGTGGGGATCATGATTCGCCCGATCTTGTCCTGCAGCCCGAACGCCGCCACGCGGCTCTCCAGGCTTTCCCTCACCTTCTTCTCGAATCCCGAATAGGTGTGGATGATGTACCACTGCATCGACATTCGTCGTTTCCTTTACCTCGAGCCGGTCGCCCGGGAGGCGCGGTCAGGGCTTGAAGCCCTCCAGCACCTTCTGCACCACGTGGCTCACGCCGCGGTCCACAATGAACAGAAACACGCTGAAAAAAATGACGGTGGCGATCACGACTATGGTCGTGGCGCGCACGTCGGTTGGCGTGGGCCACGTCACGTTCTTCATCTCCACCCGGACCTCGTGCAGGAACTCCCGGAACCGTCGGAAAGAGTCCCCCACACGGCTCACTGGGCCCGGCATCTTGAAGGATGCCCCGCCCGTGTCGCGCTCTTCTTCGTGTTTCACCCTGACGGCCTCGGCCATTCGTTTTCTTTCACCCGTTCAGTTTTGATCCCGCCCCACGTTTCGCGGCCTGCTGCCGGAGGACATGGCAGGGGAGGAGGGATTCGAACCCCCACATCCGGTTTTGGAGACCGGCGGTCTACCGTTGAACCTACTCCCCTGCAGTTATTTCACCTCTTTGTGCGGGGTATGTTTCCGGCACGAGCGGCAGTATTTCTTCGTCTCCAGCCGATCCGGGTGCTTCTTCCGGTTCTTCGTTGTCGTGTAGTTGCGGTTTTTGCACTCACCGCACTGCAGCGTAATGATCTCGCGCATGACTCTGTCTCACCCTCTGGCCGCTCCGCGCGGGCTATTCGATGATCTCCGTGACAGCTCCGGCGCCGACGGTGTGGCCGCCTTCGCGGATGGCGAAGCGCAGCCCCTTCTCCAGCGCCACGGGCGTGATCAGATCAATCTCCATGCTCACGTTGTCGCCGGGCATCACCATCTCCACTCCCGTCGGCAACTTCACGTTCCCGGTCACGTCCGTGGTCCGAAAGTAGAACTGCGGCCGGTACCCGGTGAAAAACGGCGTGTGCCGCCCGCCCTCTTCCTTCGTCAGCACGTAGGCTTCCGCCTTGAACTTCGTGTGCGGCGTGATCGACCCTGGCTTGCACACCACCTGCCCGCGCTCCACTTCGTCCTTCTCCGTCCCGCGCAGCAGCAAACCTACGTTGTCTCCCGCCATGCCTTCGTCCAGCAGCTTGCGGAACATCTCCACGCCCGTCACTACTTTCTTCACCGTCGGACGGAACCCCACGATCTCGATCTCCTCGCCCACTTTCACCTTCCCGCGCTCCACCCGGCCCGTCACCACCGTGCCCCGGCCCGAAATCGAGAAGATGTCTTCAATCGGCATGGCAAACGGCTTGTCCACGTCCCGCGGCGGCAGCGGCACGTTCTTGTCCACCGCCTCCATCAGCTCCAGAATCGACTTCTCCCACTTCGCGTCCCCTTCCAGCGCTTTCAGCGCCGACCCGCGGATCACCGGCACCTTGTCCCCCGGAAACTGGTAGGTCTTCAGCAGCTCGCGCACCTCCAGTTCCACCAGCTCCAGCAGCTCCGGATCCTCCACCGCGTCGCACTTGTTCAGGAACACCACGATGTACGGCACTCCCACCTGGCGCGCCAGCAGGATGTGTTCCCGCGTCTGCGGCATCGGCCCGTCCGTGGCGGCGACGACGAGAATGGCCCCGTCCATCTGCGCCGCCCCGGTGATCATGTTCTTGATGTAGTCGGCGTGACCGGGACAATCAATGTGCGCGTAGTGCCGGTTCGCCGTCTCGTACTCCACGTGCGCCACCGCGATGGTGATCCCCCGCTCCCGCTCTTCCGGCGCGTTGTCGATCGAATCGAACGCCCGGAACTGCACCTTCGGGTTCGTCTTCGCCAGTACCTTGGTGATCGCCGCGGTCAGCGTCGTCTTCCCGTGGTCAATGTGTCCAATCGTCCCTATGTTTACGTGCGGCTTGCTGCGCTCGAATTTTTCCTTCGCCATATCTGCGTCTGCTCCTCACGCTCTGCTTCGTACCCTGAGAAACTCTTTCCGCTTACCTCGCGGCCCTGCCGGTGGCCCGGGCGATCACCTCTTCGGCGATCGAAGCCGGCGCATCCTCGTAGTGCGAAAAGTGCATCGTGAAGCTGGCCCGGCCCTGCGTCTTGCTGCGCAGGTCGGTGGCGTAGCCGAACATCTCCGCCAGCGGCGCTTCCGCGCGGATGATCTCCGAGCCGGCGCGCGACTCGCGTCCCTGCAACTGGCCACGGCGCGAGTTCAAATCGGAGATGACCGCGCCCATGTATTCCTCGGGGACCACCACCTCAACGCGCATCACCGGCTCGAGCAGAGTAGGCTGCGCTTTCCGGCAGGCCTCCTTGAAGGCCATCGACCCGGCAATCTTGAACGCCATTTCCGAGCTGTCCACGTCGTGGTAGCTGCCGTCGTAAAGCACCACGGCGCAGTCCACCATCTCGTAGCCGGCGAGCACCCCGGTCTCCATCGCTTCGCGGATGCCGTGCTCGATCGGCGGGATAAATTCCTTGGGAATCGCGCCGCCGACAACGTGATCGATGAACAGCAGGCGATGTTCCTTGTCGAAGCGCCACTTCGAACCCGACCCGGCGATTTCCTTGGCCAGGACGTCCAGCTCGTCGGTGGACATCTCGCGCATATCCTCGTGGCCGGAACTCGGCAGCGGGTGCACCTGAATCTTCGCGTGGCCGTACTGGCCGCGGCCGCCGGTCTGGCGGATGTACTTGCCTTCGGCCTGAGCCTGGGCGCGAATCGTTTCGCGGTAGGCCACCTGGGGCCGGCCGACATTCGCCTGCACGTTGAACTCGCGCATCATGCGGTCCACGATGATTTCCAGGTGCAGCTCGCCCATGCCGGAGATGAGCGTCTGGCCGGTGTCGGGGTCGTTGTGGACGCGGAAGGTGGGGTCTTCCTGGACAAGCTTGCCGAGCGCGGTGCCGAGTTTTTCCTGGTCGGCCTTGGTCTTGGGCTCGATGGCTACGGAGATCACCGGCATGGGGAACTCAATGGCTTCGAGCAGCACTGGCTTTTCCTCGTCGCACAGCGTGTCGCCGGTGGTGACGCTCTTCAAGCCGACGCAGGCGGCAATATCGCCCGCATAAATCGCTTCAATTTCCTCGCGTTTGTTGGCGTGCATGCGCAGCAGGCGGCCGATGCGCTCGCGCATGCGCCTCGCCGGGTTGTACACGTGGCTGCCGGATTTCAGCACGCCGGAATAAACGCGGATGTAGGTGAGCTGGCCGACGTACGGGTCGGTCATAATCTTAAACGCCAGCGCGGCAAACGGCTGGTCGTCGGCGGCCCGGCGCAGAACGGCTTGGCCGCTCTCCGGCAATACACCCTCGATCGGCGGAACGTCGGTCGGCGACGGCAGGTAGTCCACCACCGCATCGAGCAGCGGCTGGACGCCCTTGTTCTTGAACGCGGCTCCCGCCACTACCGGCACCAGCTTCAGCGCAATCGTCGAGCGGCGGATGGAAGCGCGCAGTTCCTCGGGCGTCAGGTCGTGCTCTTCGAGGTACTTGCCCAGCACCACGTCGTCGTGCTCGGCGATGTACTCCACCACTTTGCTGCGGTGCTCGGTGTAGAAATCCTTGTTGATGGCCGACGCCTTCAGCGC
>Ga0214473_10008832_pt1 | contig 11917 bp, 7 predicted proteins | sample RVTome_7_FD_203509 | JGI IMG/M metagenome (GOLD analysis project Ga0214473, IMG submission 203509) | Soil microbial communities from uranium-contaminated site in the Upper Colorado River Basin, Wyoming, United States - RVT98D197 | ecosystem: Environmental > Terrestrial > Soil > Contaminated >...
ACGTTTTGGTCAACAAGATTTGTGATTTTAATTTTCGACTGAAGGGAGGATTGAGAAGCATTAACTAACCATGAATAAATTCCAGTACTGGCGGTTGAATCTACAATCGTAATCCAGTTAGCCCCATTAGTTAAACTCAACTCAATCTTTACATTTTCTACATAATCACTTGCCCAAGTAATATCCTGTTGTGTACCTGTCATCCAGGATTCTCCACCATTAGGTGAAGTCACTATCACACTCGAAAGGCTTGCTTGTGATCTTATAGCAAAAATTTCATCACTAACGTCGAAAGTATCTGGAACTTGATAATCACTAATTTTGATTAAGCAAGAGTCAGATAGTGTGTTCGGAACGGTCCACGAAAATATGCCGGTGCTGAGAGTCGAATCGATAATATTATTCCAACTTACACTATTGTTAAAACTCAAATCAATCTTTACATAACTAACACCTGTACTGGTCCAAGTTATATTTTGTTGTGATCCTTCAATCCAAATTTCACCGCCATTTGGAGATGTTACACTGATTGGATTACTACTAGAGCCTCCACCATGTAAAATTAATTGATCATTACCGCATATCCACCCTTCAGAGCTATTAATAAATGAAACTGAATAAAAATCAGTTGATGTTCCGCTTGGATCTGAATTCCATGAATTACCTTTATCCATACTGTGTAGAATTATTCCACCTAATCCAACTATCCAAGCTTCATTAGAAGTACTAATCTCAACATCTCTGAATAACAAATTAGTTCCACTTGATATTAAATTCCAACTTGATCCCCCATTTGTAGATTTCAAAATTCTACCATTATCACCCACAGCAATGCCATTAATTTGGTCAAAAAATTCTACATCAAATAGCCAGTCTCCAGCCCCAGTTGATACCGACTGCCATGAATTACCACCATTAGTTGTCTTCAAAATTCTATATCCGATATTGCCAACAGCCCAGCCATTATCTCGATCAATAAAATAAACATCATAAAGCCATTCCAAAGAGTATAACTGGAACTGAAAATTCCAAGTATTACCCCCATTTATAGTATTAAAAATAATCCCATTAGTACCAACTGCCCATCCCCTTTGATCATCAGCAAAGAATACTGAAATAAACAAAAAGTCATCAAGATATAGTTGGGTTATCCAAGACATCCCTCCGTTGGTAGTTTTTAATATAGATCCATGCCTATAAGGTGACCAACCCCCCAATACTGTCCAACCTGAAAGGGAATCTATGAAAAACATATCTGCATAAAAATCTGTACTTCCACCTTGGTTGATTACAATCCAATCATTTCCACCATTTGTGGTCTTTAAAAAACTCTCATTTGCACCTGCGGCAAACCCACTGTTGTTGTTCACAAAATTTATGGTAAATAAGATTGATGGATCCCCTGAGTACTGCTGTACCCATTGTGCTACATTTATTGGAGATATTATTAAAAGAAATGCGAAATAAAGAATTATTCTTTTCATTATATTTTTCTCCCTCTTATTAATAAATTCTTGTAATTATTATACAAAGAAAATGTTAAAGTATCAATATTCTGCTCATTTTAATAAATCTATTACTAACAAAAATAATCTTGTTAATTAAAATTATCGCCATTTATTTCATAATTGATTTAGTTATTTTTGATATTATATATTAAAATAATTATTCAGTTAGAGCTATGGAAAAAATTGAAGTTGGTTCAGTCTTCGAAAAACAATTTCTTGTCGATGAAAAACTTATTATAAAATATTCTGAGCTAACCGGTGACAAGAACCCATTGCATATAAATGAAGAGTTTGTATCACACACAAAATTTAAAAAATGCATAGCCCACGGAGGTCTTATTTTCGGCTTCATATCTAACATACTTGGGACAGATTTTCCTGGACCAGGAACTGTCTATGTTTTTCAAAACCTAGTTTTCTTAAATCCCATTTATGCTGATACGTTAGTTGTTGTCAAATTAACTGTTAAAGAATTATTACCAAAATTAGGAGTATTAATTCAAACAGATGTATTTGATATAGATGGGAATCTGACCTGTAGCGGTGAAGCTAAAATTAAGTTACCTGAGTGGTGTCAGAAATAAAATCAAAATTGGAGAATATAATGACTAATGAAAAATTTGCGGAAATAGGTTCTAATATCAAGATCTATCCATATGTAGTTTTCATAAATGAACAAAATATTCATTTAAAAAACAATATCGTTATTAGCGAGTTTGTAACAATACACGGTGGAATAAAATGTTTAATAGGCAACTTCATCCACATTGCCTCTTTTTCAAGTATTGTCGGAGGAGGTGTTTGCATCCTCGAAGATTTTGTCGGTATAAGTGCTGGAGCTAGAATAATCACGGGATCAGAAATGATAAAGGGAGAAGGTTTAACTAATCCTACAATACCACAAAAATTTAGAGCTTTGACTAGGTCTTTTGTTCATTTAAAGCGTCATTCTTTCCTAGCCTCAGATGTAGTTATACATCCTGGAGTAACTATTGGGGAGGGAGCGGTGATTGGATCAAACTCCGTCGTCACAAAGGACATAGAACCCTGGTCTATAAATGTTGGCAGTCCTACAAGAAAAGTAGGTGAAAGGGAATCTAATAAAATTTTAATGCTTCAAGATAAGATGTATATAGAATATTCTATTGAGCCATTGGATGTTACACATTATTTAAAATTAAAAACCACTCAACATTTTTTACCACAAGTTAATGGCTAAGAATACTTAAGTGAAATTGGTTTTATGTCAGTATGGCTTGATAAAACAATCAAAAATCTTGTTCACTATCTTTAATAAAATTATTATTTATCTATAATTGGATTGTACTACCCATGAATATTGGATTCTACGTACATTATACTTCACTGCAGGCCGGTGGAATATTTACATATTCGATAAGGGTAGTGAAATTACTTTTAAATTTAGATCAAATCAATAAAATTGTACTTATAATTACTGCAGAACAAAAAGAATATTTCAAATTCTTTGATGAAAACAAAAAATTAGAATTTTCAATAATTAATCGGAATAAATTTTTCACGAACTTCAGATTAGCAATTTGGTACCTGTTTTATATACTAATTATCATCTTTCAAGCAATCCTTCCTGTTAAGCAGGTTTTTAACCAGTTAAAATATTGGTTATCTAAAATCAATCCGTACACAAAAATAATTACATCTGAAGGGATTGATCTTTTACATGTCCCGGTAAAATATTCGCCTTTATACAAAACTGATGTCCCAGTAATTATTACAATGCACGATCTTCAGGAATATCATTTTCCACAATATTTTTCTTTAAAAGAACGATTGCTAAGATTCATTAACAATAAAATTTGCATAAAAGATTCTGATCATATAATAGTATCATTTGAACATGTAAAAAAAGACATTATAAAATATTTTAACATTGATTCCGGAAAAGTATCCGTCTGTCCTCCACCCCTTGCCGATAATTGGTTCCTGAAAAAAGAAGAATCTGATTGGAATGCAATTCAAAAAAAGTTCAATCTAAAAAAAGAATTCTTACTATATCCTGCAGCAACATGGGAACATAAAAATCACATCACTCTGATTAAATCATTAAATATTCTTCTTAGCGGGGGATTGAAAATTGATCTTGTATGTACAGGAAATAAAACAAAACATTTTTCAAACATTTCCAAAATGATTGATGAGCTGAAACTTTCAGACATTGTTCACTTTTTAGGAATAGTTCCGGAAGAAGACTTAATTGGATTGTACAAAAACACTTCTCTTGTAGTTATACCTACATTATACGAAGCAGGCAGCGGACCTCTTTATGAAGCGATGAGATTTGAAGTGCCTGTTATTTGTTCTGATGTGACCTCACTTCCAGTTACAATTGGTAATGCCGACTTTCTTTTTGATCCGCTCGATGTTAATGCTCTTTCTTCAAAGATCAGACAGGGCTTAACGGATGCAGAATTCAGAAGAAGCAATATCGAAAATTCCAGGAAGAGGATGGAAGAATTTCAGAAAGTTGATTACTCTAAAAATTTTCTTGAAGTCTATAATAAATTAAAGCAACAAAAATAATCTTATATCAAATTAGTTTTGCTATCGTTTTAGATTTCTCAATTCAGCTGAAAAATTTTTTAACAAATCTTTAGGATCTTTCCATTTCAGCCAAACTTTTTTAGCAATGGCTAGTTCTTTCTTTTCAAAACATCTGAGGAATAAACAAATAAATGGAAATAGAATTGTTACAAAAATTTTTATTAAAATGTCAGTAAATATAGAGCCGGTTAATAAATAGCTAACTATAACATAGATCAGAATTCCCGATAAAAATATTTTAGTGAGCTTGAAGTACTCATATTTTACTTTATAATATTTATTTGATGCCAGAATAGACAATATATCCTGTACCAAAAAAGCCAGAGCTGTATTTGCTGCTGCAGCGATAATTCCATATTCAGGAATCAACCAGAAGTTTAAACCAATGTTTAGCCCGGCACAAAATAAGGTTATAAACGCCATATAAAAATTCTTTCCGCTTAGATACATCCCCAAAGAAGAAATGGTGCTTAATCCATAAATGATATAAGCAAGTATTATAAACGGAACAACTGTGTAAGCCGAATAATAGGAAGAGTTTAATGCAAAGATCAAAACAATCTCTCTGCCGAAGAGTGATAATGATAATCCTGCCCATACAAGAACGAATGCAAGATAAGTTTTAAGCTTTTTATAATAATCTTTATCGCCTTCTGTCTTATATACTTTATAGGCTATGGGTAAAAGACTGAGATTAAAAGGTATAATCATTAGCATATTGATTATTCCGGCAACCCTGTAACCAAGTTCGTACAAACCAAGAACTTTTTCTCCGCTGAGGAATTTGATAATGTATCTGTCACTTCCGTTTAACAGATTTATTGCTACTGCACTAAACACTAACGGTAACCCGAACCTTAATGAATCCTTTATTATCCCACTTTCAAATTTGAATTCAATTTCTCTCAACAGTGATGGCAGTACTACCGGAATAGTGCTTATTTCACCTGCAAGCTGTCCAAGCAAAACTCCTGATAAACCTAACCTAAGGCTGATAAGAAAGTATACTGTAAAACCAATCTGAATAATTATCTTTATAAGACCAGCAATAGTATAGAGCACTGATTTTTCGTCTGCTCTTATTTTTCCCATCAATATGTTGTTAATCGTAATTGCAGAAATAATATAGATACAGATTCTCACAGGCATTTTGAAATTTTGTAAGCTGCCAAACCAGCCACTGATCTGATTAAGATTTAATTCAGCAATAACTAGGAAAATAATTGTTACAAACAATACCAGGAGTGAAAGTGTAAAGAAGATGGATTTTTTTTTAGAAGCATATTCAGTTGAATTATTATACCTTATTACTGCACTTGACTGTCCAAGAACTAAAGATTGAGAAATAATGATAGTTGTTACAAAAAGCAGACCGTATCTTCCGTATTCTTCCACAGTAAGAAAGTAAGTATAAAGAGGTAATAGAATTATCCCGGAAGCTTTTTGCGCAACATTGCTTATTCCATAAACAAAGGAGTGTTTTAAAATACTTTTAAGGTTTTCAATCACTTTTAGAAATAAATATTATTTTTCTAGAGAAAATATACACTAAGGATATGAGAATAGAAGTTTATAGTCTAAACGATTCTGAAACAATAAGTGTTGAAAAATATGGAAACGGGTTTGAAATAGTAATTACGAAGTTCCTGTTTTTATCCGGAGGGCACAATTGCAAGTATTTTATCCGGCATTATTCAAAAATTATTTTCACCTCTTTCAGGAATGAAACTTTTTCATCCAATCCTATTTGCTTAAGCCGATAATAATAGGTACCAGAACATTGTAAACAATCTATATAATTATAGTTTGTAAGTTCTTCTGTTGTTCCTTTCCCATTTATAAAAATAATATCATACCAATTACCATTTTCATTTTTCCTTTGTATTTCAAACCCTTTATTATTCAATTCAGAAGAAGTCTGCCAGAATAAAACTATTTCATCATCGTTTATTTGTGCAGAAAAGTTTTCAACTACCGTTGGAAGAGGACCGCCATTATTATCAGTATAAAAAATAGAACCATTTGTTCCAACTACCCAGCCAGCATTTTTATCAACAAAAAAAATGTAAAGCAATTCTGAATTAATTAATTTATCATAAGCACGCCAATACCCGCAGCCATTAGTAGTTTTCAATAATTCGATATTCTTTCCCGCTAACCAGCCCTCTTTTGAACTATGGAAATATAGACTTCTGATACTTACATTTTCGAAACCGATATTTTGAGGAATCCAGGTATCTCCACCATCAGTAGTTTTCAGAAGAGTACTTTTCTCTCCGCTTGCCCAACCTGTTTTGGCATCTATGAAATGAATTTGCCAAAGTTTTATGTTATCCGGCATATCATATTTCAGCTGCCAGCTCTCACCACCATCGGTTGTTTTCCAGATTTCACCATTGTATTCAGTAGAAGCCCAGCCATGCTTACTATCAACAAACTGAACAAAATCAAGATTATCATTGGTAACCTGACACAAGGTATTCCAGGAATCTCCTCCATCTGTGGTTTTTATAACCAGTCCATAATCACCAACTGCCCAACCGACCCGTGAATTAATAAATGATGCCTCCTGCAACCTGATTGATGTTCCGCAATCTATATCACACCAGATTTCTCCGCCGTCAGAAGATTTCTTAATTACTCCACCACTTCCTAATGTAATACCCTCGTCGTTGTTAAAGAATTTAATAAAGCTAAGTGATTTATCAGTTCCGCTCGGTTTCAATATCCAGTTAGCACCACTATTAGTAGTTTTTAAGATTACACCATTAGCTCCTGAAGCCCAAGCTGTTTTGCCATCGATGGAATAAATTGAGTATAAATTTGAATTCACTCCACTATATTGTTTATACCATTGGGAGTAAGTAGGGCTTAATAAGGAGAATATTAGAAATGAATAAGATATAAGTAAAGTTTGCATTTTTTTTAATACACATTGAATCAGTTTAGTAATTCTTAATTAATAATGATTTGTTTTAGAAGAAAAATCAGTTTGCGAAATAAAGGTATTGAGTGCCAGTATATGATCATTATTTACTAAGCTTTAAACTTTAAAAAATAATTAACAAGATTGATACCAAAAACCGATTTCATCATCATCTTAAATTGAGTCACAAATTTATTATGGAATGAAAGAACAATAGTGACAAGTGTATAAGAAACAAGCGTAGCAATCGCTGAACCAACTATCCCATACATCGGGATCAACAACAAATTCAGAATTACATTAATCACCATCCCGATAGAAGTCCTAGTAAACGAAAGCTTCGTCAAATTTTCGTTTATCAAATACTGACTGCTTGCAACACCTAAAAATACTGCAACTCCTGCCCAGATGTAAATAATCAGAACAGGTGAAGCTGGTGCAAAGTTACTTCCAAATAAAATAGTAATAATCTGATCGGAAAAAATTGTTACCGGTACAGCAATTCCAATTGCAAGCCAGGCAAGCAGGTCGTATAACTTCTGCATACGGTTGTTGTAAAATTCTTCGCTCACGTTTTTTGCATTCACAATCGCAGGAAAAATTGAATTGCAAAGTGTGACCGGAATAAAATACCATGCTTCGCATATTCTTACTGCTGCAGCATAATATCCTACTGCTTCTTCACTAATCATATGTTTAATTAAAATCTGGTCTATCCTCATATAAACCATAACAACAAGTCCGGAAAGCATTAATGGCCACGAATCTTTTAAGAGTTTTACTGCAAGCTCTTTTGAAAATTTCCATTTAAATATCGATAGTTTGTTGTAGTGATAAACAATCACCAAACCTGCAGCCAATGCCAGATATTCAAACACAATTGCAAATACAAAATAAAGAAGTGGTGCTTTCATCAGTATTAAAATTATCTTGAACAAGGATGAAAGGATAACAGACGCAGATAATGCATAGGCATTGTATTTAGCTTTTACAATTCCTCTGAAGTAGTATTCAATAACAGAGAAAGATTGAAATAAAAATGATACCGAAGTAATAAGAATTAATATCGCTGTGAAGGTTTCTTCACCAGTTATTAATAACGTAATTCCAATCAGAACAATTGCAGCTAAACTGCCGATCAATCTAAGAATAAAAACTGTTCCGTTAATTTCATCTACCTTATCCGGCTGCTTGATTATTTCGCGTGTTGAAATTACTTCCAAGCCTACAGTGCTGAGCGAGCCGAACAGCCAGAAAAAACTGAGGATATAACTATACAAACCGAAGTCTTTCGGACCGAGATATCTAACCACATAAACAGAAACAATAAATGAAATGAATATCCGGATGATTCTTTCGAAGAAGAGCCAGGAAGTGTTTGCTAAGTATTTTTTAAAAGAGCTCGAAGAAAAATCGATTTTGGTTTTTATATTTCCGGAGTTATCAATCAAGCTTCTCTTTTCCTCAACATTTTATTTTTTCTAACATTAAAAATTATGCTGATTACAAGTCCGAGCATAATTAAAGAGCTAAATGTCAAAGCGAGATATTTGGAAATGTAGAAAGATTCTGGTTGATATATGAATTCTATTTTATGCTTTCCTTTTGGAATAACAATTCCTCGGAAACCATGATTAGCCCGATAAATTTTTGTTTCAGCATCATCGATGAATGCTTTCCAGCCAGTATGAACCTTGAACAATTTATAATCAGTTTCACCTGTCATATAAGTATCGCCTAAAAACAAAAAGTTTTTCCCGCTTGCATTCACATCAAGGTTAATAATCTCATCTTCAAATTTTTCAATTGTAACATATGCAGTGCTATCAGGTGTTTCAATTCCGGGAATTTCTTCATCGGTAAATGCTATATACTTCGGATCGAACTGGGTGTTCTTAACCATATTCAAGATTTCTATTGCCGATTTTTGAGCTACTTTATCTACAAAATACGCTCTCGGCAATGCATTTCGATTTAAATAAACGAATGATTTATTTCCTGAATAAATTAATTGCAGGTCGGGTGAGTTTACCTCTTTATCAAAAATAATATACTTCACATTAAGCATTCTCCAGAAAGTTGGATTAGCTGGTGAACCGAGTATATCATAATAATCCTGGATTGCTCGTGGTTTTATTCCAGAGTAACCGTAAACATCCTGCATTAAAAAGTATGCAAGGTAATTTGAATTTTGATTAAGAGATCCAATTGAACCATCCTGCTTTAAATTCAATACTCTGTAAATTGATTTGTCACCTGTTTGCTCAATTGCCTGTATGTAATCCGGTTTAATGAAAAGCTGTTCTATATCTGAATTATCCGTATAAGTTTCTCCGCGATAATTAATTCTGAAGAGGTCTATCACAACAAAAACAATTACAATAATTACAAAGAGATCTGAACTAACTTTTTTCCTGACAAATGCAAAAGCAAGTCCGAATGTAGCAGAAACAAAAAAGAATGCGAGACGAAAATCAGATATAAACATATCACCCATATAATCATGGATTTGCTGAAGTCTTGCACCTTTCTGAGGATCGCTTGCTGCTCTTGAGATAAACCATTCTTTGATTGGTGATCCAAGAAGTAAAGACAAAATAAAGATGCCTATCAAAACATAAAATGTATTACGAATAAATTTCTCTGTTCTTTTATCGGGATTTTCTTTTAAAGAAATGATCTTTACTAATCCTAATCCGGCAAGAATCGGGAAACAGAGCTGAACAAGTACAAGTATCATTGAAGGTACTCTGAACTTATCAAAGAATGGGAAGTAATTAAACATCAAATCATAAATGAGAGGAAAAGTTCTTCCGAATGAAATGAGAAGAGCAATTACAGAGAGGATAGTAAAAAGCCTTACTAAAGGATTTTTCCAGTTTACTATCATTGAAAAAACTGCAAGGAAGAAAATTATTACACCCATATACATTGCAACATCAACAAATGGCATTTGTCCGAAGTAAGTATTTATCTCAACCGGCTGATTCTGCGAAAGCGGTCCCTGGTAGGTTGATTTGCCAAAACCATAGTATGAGGGAATAATAAATGTTAAAACTTCACCGGGAGAAAAAGACCAGTTTGTTGCGTACTGATAGAAGTCTGACTCGCTTTGTTTTGTCGGACCTGTTTCTTTTTCCAGAATACTTTCTGTACCTCGTGTTGAGAAAGGTGTGTACTCATAAACTTGGGTTAGATTATCAGACTGAATTAATAGCCCGACAATAACAGCTATCATAAAAACTGCAAGGGACTTTAATAACTGATTTGTGAGCAATTTGTCTTTTAACTTTATTGCCCTGGAAAAGAAATAGATAAAATAAATCATCACAGCAAAAAAGATGTAGAAGATAATCTGAACATGCCAGCCGAGGAACATTGCATCCATCAAGAAGATGAGAAGTAAAATTTCAATGAACTTAATTCTTCTTTGAAAGTTAAACAGAAGAAGGAAAACTATTGGAAAAGTCCAGAGAGCTACAAGTTTTGTAACGTGACCAATGTAAAGGAAAACAATTAAGCCAGTACTAAACGCAGTTGCTAATGACACCAGAAGGCTTACAAGTTTATTCTTCGACTGATAATTGAAAAAAATAAACATTGTATAGGCAAGTGCAAGCAGGTAGAAAGTCCACTTCGCATAATCAACCATAAACGGGCTGCTGGATATTTTACGTACTGAATCAATTGTGACCCATATTAAATTGAACCATTTGTAACCAGCAGCGATTGCGTAAGCAGGCATTCCACCGAATACATATGGATTCCAGAGTGTGTATTCACCGGTATGATTTTCAAGATATGTTTTAGCGCTTAGACTGGTTATAATATCACCAGACTGAAAAGTCTTACCACCAAAATATAGCGGTGAAAAGAACAGCAGGAATAACGCAAGGATAATTAACGTATAAACCAGAGTGTGAAATTTCTCTGGAATGTATTTACTTAGATTGAATAATGAGAAAAAAGTTGACTTGTTTTCTCTGGATGTTTTTATTGCTTTGGTTGTTTTTTTTGCAGTCATATTTTCCAAAAATTTATTCTTTTTTTGCTATGAAATTTATTCCGGAACCTGTTTTATTATTAATGACAAAATCCAGGTTCATCATTAATAAAGTAAATGGAAATGTTAATAGATAATATAAAGTTAAAATCAGAAGAAACAGTTTTGAGATATTAAGCAAAAGCATTGGGTATTTGATTCCAAGCCGCCAAGCTTTGTCTCCCCAGAATCCGTAAGTGTATTTGCTTTTGTAAGTTGAGAATCCAAGCGGGATTAGTTTTGCTTCGAGATCTTCTTTGGAATATCCATCTCTTGCATGTTCCCCGATAAAACTCTTTTCTTCTTCGTGATGAACATCGCTACCGCCAAATATTGATGGAGAATTAATTAAAAGATATCCTCCATTCCTTAATGCCTGATAAAAATTAATAAAGACTGTTTTATCATCTTTGATATGTTCCATAACATCGACGCAGACTACGATATCAAATTTTTCTTTATGCGTAATTTTCGTGAGGTCTTCAACTGAAAAGGAAACATCTTTAATATTTTTTTCAGTGAAAAATTTTAGGCAGTCGTTAATCCAATCTTCTTTTACATCAACAGATAATATATTGCAAGGTCTGAGATTTTTCGAAATAAAATAAGTGTACTGCCCGAATCCCGATCCTGCATCATAAATAGCTATTGTTGATACCCCAAATTTTTTTCTAAGTTCTTTCAGTTCCCTTCTTACATACCAGGAACGAAGGAACATCAGATCAAGGGTTTTGTAAAAGATAATTCTTAAGAAAGGAAATTTCCGGATAGTGTTTGCAAAAATATTCTTTACGGGATCGTAATACATTTTAATAATGGAAGATGTAAAATGTTGAGCAGCGCAAAATCCGCCTTTGGCGG
>Ga0214473_10008833_pt1 | contig 11915 bp, 8 predicted proteins | sample RVTome_7_FD_203509 | JGI IMG/M metagenome (GOLD analysis project Ga0214473, IMG submission 203509) | Soil microbial communities from uranium-contaminated site in the Upper Colorado River Basin, Wyoming, United States - RVT98D197 | ecosystem: Environmental > Terrestrial > Soil > Contaminated >...
GATGACCTTCCGGTAGATGATCTCATTGCAAGAGTTGCATTTGACCCAGAGCTGGTCAGAGGGTTTCAGCTCCTCCCGCCTCTCTTTCCCTTCTTTTTCTTCTTCGCCTTTCTTAAACCAGGTCATCGAATCGATCGATCCTCTCTTTTGGATGTTTAAAGCTAACAAAATAAGGGTGAGATGTCAATAAATTGGGATTACATAAATTGGGACATCTCCGATGGAGTGATCTCCGATGGGCAAATAAAACACAGGGCAAACAAAATACTTGATGAGAGGATATATATGTGTATAATGTCCTCATATATTTTAAACAGCGGTAATTAAGGAGGTAATTATACAGAGATTCGACCTTTATTTAGCTGATATTCAGATCAAAAAGCTCAACGCAATATCAAAGAAAACTTTACTTGCAGTAGCTGAGCTTAGTAGGAGAATAATCGATGGTGGTTTGGTGAATTATGAAGACAAACTCAATAAATACACTTTGTAAGACATCAATACTTCTGATTCTGATTATTCCCCTTTTGCTAACCCACAGTCTTGCTGACGATCTATTGAGGGGTTGAGTAGTTAACGGGTTGATTACTTGTTTTTGCGAGCATGACGAAGTAGGGGGGTAAGGGGGGAACGGTGTCTTTGATGTCCTGTAGAGATTCAAGCTTGGTCATGGGCTATCCAGCTTACAATATATTCCATGGCGTCTTTTTTTATTTTAGGATCGTTGACACTCCAATCTCCTTTTAACCCGAGCTCTTTTGCCGACAATTCAAAATGACATATGGCAATACCCATATCAACGTTCTGAAGCCTGATATTTTTGATAATATTCTCATATCCCCGTGTTCTTTTAAGGTAAAAATGAAAGGTATTTTGATCTCTGCCCTTAATGATTCGCCACGGTTGTTTGTTCGAAGCTGAAGGAGCGATCCTGACACATTCAAGGGGGGTGCCAAAGCTGCCGGAATTTTCTTTATCAAGAAAAGTGTCAATGCCGTGGAGATAAAAAAGTTCATGCCAGGGTTTTCTCTTGTCTGATGAAGCAAACATTCTAAACATTCTGTCAACGACTGATCTTTTATCTCTGGGATATCCGACAGGGCTTATCACCGGCAATAATTCGCCTTCATGGATACTAATTTTATCTGCAAAGCCGCTTCTTTTGAATGTTCCACCCAGCAAGCAGGTTCCCAGACCCATGGAGGTTGCCTTCAAAATATTTCTCTCCATGCAGTAGCCAAAATCTTCCATGGCCCTCGGTTGCTTTTCAACTGTACCGACGATGAATTGCCTGGCTCCCTTGATGACGCCATAGGTGGTAAGATTTTTAAGCTCACCGATTTCCATTTCGTTGAAATCTATGAGATGAAAACGGACTTTACTTCCGAAAGGCGTCTTTGTGTTCGATGCCAGGAATTGTCTCAATTCGGCTAACTTCTCCGGCTCAATGGCTCTGTTGCAATATGTCCGGCAGGACTTTCGAGTTTTAATGGTTTCGATAATGGTCATAAGTGCCTCGGGAAAGAATCCTTACCTTTGTGATTTATCGGGTCTAATGGATTGAGGATAGGGAAAATAAGAGAGGATGTCAACGGAATTAGTGGTGGGTATCGGAAGTAGAGAGAGCCCTGATCACATGATTTGCACCTACAAAGAATGAGGACAGGGTTGCACTAAGAGTTGATGATTTGCGATTGGAAGAGAGTATAACAACAAGGTCAGTGGCGGGCAACTTATCCGCCCATCTATTGCACCTATGGGTTATGTGGAGTATTTTATTGATGCCTTATAAAGAGGCATTAGTATCTCAAATAATTTTGAAATATCGTCAACTATTGACTCCCCTTTATTCAAAACGTCCTTTTTATTTTCTATCTTGGCTATAATAAGGTCAACCCAAATTGTTTCAGGCAAACTGCTAAGAAAAGCAGACAATGAATCTATATCTTTATCTTCTTGTTCATGTATTCTCCATTTATAATTATGTGACTTGATTACCCCTTTGAAACTTCTTTGTTCTTTGTCGCAAATTGATAAATCATTTTCTACAGATATTCTGTTTAACCATCTCTCATTTTCTATATTACTCACCCATGACAAAAAAGCATCCCAATCGGTTCGTTTATCGGAAGGTTTATTGGAACGTTCAATGTAAAATCCATAATAGAGATTGCTGTCATCAAGTTGGGCAAGAAATTTTGCTTGAAGCCAAGTTTTTTCACTTTCGCGATGTTTTATATCAGCCCAGTGTATGATGGGCCTTCTGTATATTGCCCATGAATTAAAGGCAAATTTACCCGCATCCAATCTTTGAGTTAATGCTCCTCCAAGGCAACTGCGGCTTCGCCAATTTGTTCCCGTTACATTCCCTTTAAAATCACTTTCTTTAAAGCCGTTAAATATTTTCCCAAAATGTGATGTTCCTATGTGGGTTTGCTTAGGGCTTAAAATTTTTTTAGAATTACTTTCCTGTCTTTCTTTCTCAATCTCTTCAATTATTCTTTGTTGAAACTCTATGTTAGTCGAAATTTTCTCTCCATTCTCCCACTGAATAATCATAGAATCGCCTTTAATTGAAATAACTTCAAATAGACCTTTTCTATTTTCATATTTATTTCCAACTTTGAACTGAATTTTATCACTCATATTATCCTCAAATTGTCAAACCATAACGACCCTGTAGAAAATGCCCTTTATTGATTTTTGATTGTAATATATACTGTTTTCAAAAATAAGGAAATGAAAAGTACACACAAAGAGGGATTCTCAACCTACATTAAATGGTTGATGATTTCTATTAGAAACGCAGTTTAACGATCTAAATCAATGGTGCATCTTTCTATCACTTCAAGAAAGGAAGTTAAAGCTATTCATTTTAGGAATTTTGTTATTGCTTTTGCTATCAATATCCTGCGTTCCGAAGTAAAGTATATAAAATTTTCTGTTTTCCACAATTCCTTATCCTCAGGAATAAAATGGGCCTTTCGCATATCTCGTGTTGTCTCATTGAGCAAATACTGAGATGGCGGAACATTGCTTATAGATTCATTTGTGGAACTTGATAAGAAGGTAATATTTGCTATATCGTTAATCTCAGCCCTATATTCAGTTAAAGAATACCCTTCATCTTCACATCTTTTCCAAGCGTTCTTATCCTTTATCATGAGATCAAAAGGGAAAATATGATGCAATTGAATATTTTTCGGCTCAATATAATCCAGGGGGGTACGTGCAATCCCCCAATCAGTAGCCTTCTTTTTTCTCATAAGTATGTACATTAAGAGAAGAAGAACATTTTTTGAGGGTATTCCCCCAATATCGTCAGGTCTAATCTTAAGGCCACGGTAATCCTGCCGTGTTTCCCGATTTAAGTTGTTAACCAATTCCAAAAGACCGAATCGTGGCTTCGAGGCCTCCACAAGAACCTTGAAATCCTTGCGTAAGGTAGATTCAGCGGAGCCCCCATAATGCTCAGAAAGTTGTGCTAAAAGAAAGAATTTCTTAATACTGTTGATTGCGGCGCTCTTTTTTTCGGATGCGATGTAGTAGACCAAAGGCACTAAAGCATTTTTTGAAATGATGTACTTTGATTTATCCAGATCTAATTCGTTTTTCAGTATCCTAATTAACTTGTTAGTGGATGTTTTTACCTTCTTCCAAGTCCTGTTTAGAGAAGCCTTGGAAGTTTTATCCTTATCGATTTTTTCTGAAAGTTTCTTAATCTGGGGAACGTTACACTCTATGGCGGTAATTACCCTCATTAAGAAAGTCAAATCCAATTCATAATATTTTTCCTTCAATTCCTTTCTATAATCTCTGAATTCCTTTGTTATTCCTTGCCAATGAGGAACAATTTTCGCCAAATGAATCTCAGCCCCAGTCAACGGAGTACCCTGTGAATTCACCCTTGTAAAGATCGTAGCAACCGTGGAATAATTCTGGTCTCTTATTATTTGAACAGGAAATATATAGTCTCTAATGTTTTGGACGTACCGCTCTATCTTTTTCTTCTTTCCGTCATCCAATTTGGGGTATTCAGCAGAATTATTAAGTGAACCATCGAACAAACTATTGTAAAGTACCCACGGGAAATTATAGCCAGCTGGAGCTTCTGTTGCTTCTATTTCGTTTGGAAATTTCTTAAGATTTATATAAATGAAAGGCATGTCCTCTTCTAATTCGTTCAAAAGATCTTTTAGGAAATCTCTTTTAAGGATAACTGAAGATAATGCGGTTAACCTCTGTTGACCATCGAGCAAAAAGTACCTTGGTAAGGCGTTACTAAATTTCTCAAGCCTCTCCGGTCGTACCAGTGATTTGACAAAACTGGCGTCCTTTTCTCTGGGTTCCCATAAGATTAGCGAACCACAAGGAAAACCATTGCTTATGGAATCGATCAATTGCTTAACCTGGTCTGATTTCCAAACGACATCTCTTTGGATTTCAGGAACGGCAATCCGCCCTTTTTCAAAATCATCTATTAACTGGCTTACAGACTTTACAGTAGAGAGCAAATTTTCCATAATTGTACCTCCTTATAAATCTTACGTAGAATCGTAACAATTTAAGAATAAATTAATTGGTGGAGATCCTCATCGGCTATTTTCGATTGTTATATACACTTTTCCCTAAAATTAGGGAAGCGAAACTTACAGGAAGTACTAATGTTTGGGGATGAAACGAGGCAGAATTATCTAATTTTCTTATCTTGTGTAATTTTTTGAGGTGCTTTCACTTATCTTTTCTGGGCTGCGTTGAGCGGATGCAGCCTGACACCTCACTATCCCTCTCTTCAAGACTTCCCTCCTTTAATCCATTGAATCTCTTTCCCCTCCATGCTATTTTTAAACCATGATGAGAAAGGTTCAGGTCCCTATTGAGTCCGTAGCTTTTAAAGGATATGGAGTCGCTCGCATCCAGGGGAAGGTGGTCTTTATCCCCTTCACCGTGACCGGTGATCAGGCATGGATCGAAATGATGGAAGAGAAGAAGAGATACTCGATGGGGAGGTTAATCCGGATCGTCAGCCCATCTCCTTGGAGGGTGGATCCTCCCTGTCCATTCTTTGGGCGTTGTGGCGGCTGCCAGTTTCAACACATCGACTACCCGATTCAAGGGGAATTAAAAAAAGAGATTTTTGGACAGATCCTTAAAAGGTTAGGGAGATTGGAGGAAATCCCTTCTATCAGCATGGCTCCTTCGCTTAACCCTTATGACTATCGGGTCAGGGTTCAACTGAAGGTGAAGGAAAAGGCGATGGGCTACTATCAAGAAAGATCCCATAAGATTGTGGCGATCAACCACTGTCCCATCTCACATCCTTTGGTCAATCAGATCATCCAAAAACTTCGAGAGGAATTTGCCGCCTTATCACGCATGAAGGAGATCGAGATCAAGGTATCCCCGCAGGAAGGAAAAGGAGTTCTTTTATTCCACCCTCATTCATACGATCGACGGATCGAGGATGTCATGAAAGAGTTCCTCCTGGGGCAGCCGATCCTCCGAGGCATCGTCCTATCAAAAAAAGATGGGGACACCCTTTTCGGTGACCCTTTGTTGACCCTTACCATCCCTTCCGGTCGAGAGAGAGAAAAAAGAAATCTCGAGTTTCGGATCTCACCCGGGAGTTTTTTCCAGGTCAATATAGAGCAGAATCAAACATTAATTCAAACTGTTCTTCAATTCTCAGAGGTGAATAAGGAGGACAGGATCCTCGACCTCTATGCCGGCGTGGGAAACCTGACTCTCCCACTGGCTATGGGAGCCAAGGAAGTCTTGGGAATCGAAGAAAACAGGAGCGCGATAGAGGATGCCCGATTCAATGCGGAAAGAAATGGGATCGGAAATTGTGATTTCATTCAAGGAAGGGTAGAAGATGCTTTCATGCGTTGGGAAGGGAAAACACCTGATCTCATCGTCCTCGACCCGCCCCGGACGGGGTGCAAGACGATCCTGGATCAGGTGGTCAGATTGAAACCCAAAAAAATTGTTTATGTCTCTTGCGAACCCACCACCTTCTCGCGGGACCTTCGCCTCTTCTCTGAACGGGGATATTCCCTCCAAAGGCTCGGTCTCATCGATATGTTCCCTCAGACCTTTCACATGGAAGTGGTAGGGCTGCTGCAGCAGTCCTAAAATTCCCACCGGGTGTTTGGGTTTTAGGTTACGGTTACGAAGCCCGTTTCGGTTACTGGTTAAGGTGACGTGCAAAGAATTAAGAGACGATTAACGTAGCCCTTTATTAACGATACGGGCATCTTTACCCTTACCGTTGGACAAAACCTATTTTCTGCTCAGATGACTTTATTCAGTGGATATTCGATGATCCCTAAGGCTCCCCGCTTTAACAACTTGGGGATGAGCTCCCTCACCACCTTTTCCGAAACCATGACTTCGATAGCAAACCAATCGCTCTGAAAAAGATTTGAAATGGTGGGAGCGGTAATGCTGGGGAGGATCTCCATCACACTCTTGAGGTCATTGGCCGATACATTCATCTTCAGCCCGACCATTCCTTCCGCTCGGAGGGCTCCCTGAAGAAGGAGCGAGATCTGTTCAATCTTTTCCTTTTTCCATGGATCTTGATAGGATTCACGATTGGCAATCAGTTGGGTATTGGTCTGCAAGAGCTCTTCAACGATGCGGAGATTATTGGCCCGCAATGTGCTTCCGGTTTCCGTCACTTCGACGATGGCATCGCACAACCCTTCAATCACTTTTCCCTCTGTCGCCCCCCATGAGAATTCGACATAGACCTTAATGTTTCGTTCAGCAAAGTATCGTTTGGTGAAATTGACCAGTTCGGTGTAGATCTTTTTCTCTTCCAAATCCTTCAATTGTCGGATGGGGGAATCTTCTGCCACAACCAAAACCCACCGCGCAGGAGAGGGGCTGGTCTTGGAGTAGATCAAATCCTGAACGACCACGACATCAGAACCATTTTCCAAAATCCAATCCTTCCCGGTCAGCCCCACATCCAGGGTCCCTATCTCCACAAACCTCGACATCTCCTGGGCCCTGACCAAGGTGCACCGGATCTCATCATCATCCACGATGGGAAAATAACTTCGAGAGCTCACCGAGATTTTCCAGCCCGACTTCCTAAAAAGCTCAATGGTGGCATTCTCCAGACTTCCTTTGGGAATTCCAATCTTCAGCATGTTCACTTTCCGTATACCTCCTTCGGGTCAAAGATTTTTTTCCCGGAGATATTCCATTCCCCTTTTTCAAATCGTTGGTGGAAGCAGCTCCGGAAACCGGTATGGCAGGCCGCCCCCCCGACCTGATTGACTTTGAGTAGGAGGGTATCATTATCACAATCGAGATAAATTTCCTTCACCTCCTGAAAATTCCCTGAGGTTTCTCCCTTGACCCAAATTTTTTTGCGAGACCTTGACCAGAAGGATGCCTTCTTCGTCTCCAGTGTCTTTTCCCACGATTCGCGATTCATGTAACCTAACATCAGGACTTCATTCGTTGAGGCATCCTGGATGATGACCGGAATGAGCCCATCCCCTTTTTTAAAATCGATCTCGATCACTATCCTCCTCCTCGGAGAAGTTCGGAGTGGTTTAGTTCGGGGTTCGGAGTTTTTTATTTTGGGGTTTATTGACTCCGAACTCTGAACTCCGAACTCTTCACTGCTGCTCCAAGAGCAGCCGGGCCATCTGGGCGGCGTTTTTAGCCGCAGAGCCTGCGTGGCAGTTATTAAAAAAGATCAATGTCTTGACCGTCTTTTTAGAAATATCCTTGATGTCCGGAATGAATTCTTTCAGTTCTTTCTCATTGTAAAGGTAGTCATACCTCACAGAAGTAGGGACATTGAACCAGTTAGAATTTCTGCCATGAAATCTGAAATACCCAATTTCAGAAGTAGCCCTCGGAAGGTAAGGCATCAATTGGGGCAGTTTAGGTTCGTCAACAATGCAAAATCCAATCCCATTTTTCTCCAAAAATTGGAAGGTCTGTTCTTTCAGCCAGGCCTGGTTTCGGAACTCAAAAACCAGCGGGATGTCTGCCATCTCCTCTTTGAACCTTCCAAGATAACTTAAATTTTCTCGATTGGGGAAGAACCCGTAAGGAAACTGTGCCAGGACACAAGTAAGTTTCTTCTCCTCAATCAAGGGAACAAGGCTATATTTAAATTTCTTAAAGGTCTCCTGATTATCAATCCTTGAACCGGTCTCTTTATCCCAAATTTCATGGGTCATCCCTTTAAAAGACTTCACAACAAATTCAAAACCATTGGACGTCTTGTGGGACATCGCCGCCAGACTCTTCTGAGAGGGGAGAGTATAATAGGTGAAATTGACCTCCACCACATTAAACCCCAACTCTTTTTCATAGAAGGGTAACATATCTCCTTCCCGTATGCCTACAGGATAAACAGCTCCCTTCCAATCCGGAAAGGAAAATCCACTTGTCCCAATCTTGATCACTCAATCTCCTTACTTGAATTTACCTCATCAAATGCATTAAAAATAGACGAACAGGAAGGGATTGTCAACACTGATGTCGCAATGGCTGAGACCTATGGGGTAGAGGAGAGGTGTAGAGAGATATAAAATGATTCTAAAAATGTTTGTTCTTTTATTGGTCATTTTCAACTGGAGTATTGATTCGGGACAGTCCCAAGAAATACAGTGGAAAGAAAAGATCATCTCAAGATTCTCTGGTAGGGTTCCGAAAGAATGGGGTGAAGGCGTGAGGGGGGTAAAAACCAGACTCAACACAGACCAGAAAGTCCTGGCATTGACCTTTGACGCCTGTGGTGGCCCAAAGGGCTTGGGCTATGATGACAAGCTGATCGAATACCTGGAAAGTGAGAAAATACCAGCCACCTTATTTGTCAGCGGCAGATGGATAGATGCGAACCCAGAAATCTTCAAGAAATTGTCAAACAGTCTTCTGTTTGAAATTGAAAATCATGGTTTGAACCATAAACCATGTTCAGCCCTTGGCCGTTCTGTCTATGGAATCGTAGGGACAAAAAGTGTGGGAGAAATAGTCGATGAAATAGAATCGAATGCGTTAAACATTCTGAGCCTGACCGGACACAAACCAAAGTATTTTCGACCCGGCACCGCCTTTTGCGATGAAATATGTGTGGAGATCGCCAATGCCTTAGGGGTTGAAGTGGTGAATTTTAGTGTTCGGGGAGATGCAGGGGCAACTTACTCAAAGAAGCAGGTAAAGGAAGCTTTATGGAATGCTCCTCCCTCATCCATTATATTGATGCACATGAACCACCCTGAAGGCGAGACTGGAGAGGGAGTGATAGAGGCCATCCCTGAATTAAAGAAGCGTGGTTTTAGATTTGTTAAGCTATCAGAATACGGTCTGCGATGAAATTAAGGCTACATGACAACCTAACAACACCTGACCATATTGGGGATAGATTACAGAACTGATTTTCCCGGTATCTTTCTCGACCATCACTTCTCAAAATTTTTCACCTATATCCATAATTTCTCTTGAGTCCATAGAGAGATTGGCCTATATTTGATGGTATGAAACAAAGGAGAAATGCTGTGGTGATGGAATTTCATATCTCCCGGAAGGTACGGGATCTCTATCAATTTGATGAACCCCTGTTTTCCCTAAGCGGAAATGTCATTTTTCCCAACTTTCATGCTGCAAGATTATTTGCCCAGAGGATGAATGAAAAAAGGGATTTGGTCAACTTCCCCGAGCAAGCTATCAAAGCGGGTCAGATCAATGCCATGGGGTTGATTGACGAAATCTTCCATTACATCGTTGGCTTGTATCGCGGCGAAAAAAATTCGAAAGTAATGCAGCAGGCATTAGAATGGCTCTATCAAAAGTTTGGCAAAAGAGAATTGGATGAGGCCCTTCGGAAATTTGCAGATGAATTTCCAGCGGTAACTGTCTACCGGCGCGAAGTGGATCTCGATACTTACTTAGAGGAAGAAACAGCAGGCATCCCTCATCGCCTCATGGTATTAGAAGAGATGCTCATGCTCTGGCTGGCCAATATGAATCCAGCCTTCTCCCCTTTCATCGAACTTTTCAATGACTCCGCACTGGAAAAGGAATCGTCTTACTTACCCATCATTGAAGCTCTACATCCATTCTTTGATAACCAACCCTTGTTTGGCCCGGATCATCAGAACCTGGTGGACATGCTTCGTAGCCCTGCCTTAGCTGTTCCTCACTCGCTCTCAGGACAGCTGGAATACATCCGGGACAGATGGGGTTACTTATTGGGGCCCTATCTCTTACAACTTCTCAGCAGTCTCGACCTCATTAAAGAGGAAGAAATTGCGGAATTGCGGAGAATGGCATTTTGGGGCCGTGCTCCTGCGGAGGTCTATGAATACCTCGGGATGGAGGAAGAACCGGAGCGCTTTAGCCATGATCTCGAATGGATGCCCAAGCTGGTGCTCATGGCTAAAAATGTTTATGTGTGGCTCCATCAGCTTTCTCGAAAATATCGGCGCTCCATCTACCGGCTTGATCAAATTCCTGATGAGGAACTCGATCTCTTAGCCCATTGGGGCTTCACCGGCTTATGGCTCATCGGCGTGTGGGAGAGAAGCCTTGCCTCTAAAAGAATCAAAGAGTTGTTGGGCGATCCCGATGCAGTGGCCTCAGCGTATTCCTTATTCGACTACCAGATTGCCAGCGACCTCGGAGGCGAAGAAGCCTTTCAGAATTTAAAACACCGGGCTTGGGGACGGGGTATCCGCATGACCAGTGATATGGTACCCAACCATGTGGGAATTGATTCCAGGTGGGTCATCGAACATCCAGAGTGGTTCATTTCACTGGATTACAGTCCTTTCCCTGTTTATCGTTTCAGTGGACCAGACCTCTCATGGCATGGAGAGGTAGGAATCTATCTTGAAGATCATTATTTCGATCGAAGTGATGCAGCAGTGGTCTTCAAAAGGGTGGATCGGAAAAGCGGCCATGAAAGGTTCATCTATCATGGCAATGACGGGACCCGAATGCCCTGGAATGATACGGCCCAGTTGAACTACCTAAACCCTGAAGTGAGAGAGGCAGTGATTCAAACCATCCTTAACGTTGCTCGAAAATTTCCTGTCATTCGTTTCGATGCTGCCATGACCTTGGCAAAGCGACATTATCAACGCTTGTGGTTCCCGGAACCAGGCACAGGTGGAGCCATTCCTTCGCGAGCTGAACATGGTATGCCCAGAAAACAATTCAATCATCTCATACCCGAAGAATTCTGGCGCCAGGTGGTGGACCGTGTGGCTCAAGAAGCCCCTGACACATTATTACTGGCGGAAGCCTTTTGGTTATTAGAGGGATACTTTGTCCGAACGTTGGGGATGCACCGTGTTTATAACAGCGCTTTTATGAATATGCTAAAAGACGAAGAGAACGCTAAATACCGCTCCGTCATGAAGAATACGCTCGAATTCAATCCTGAGGTCCTCAAACGATTTGTCAACTTTATGAGCAACCCGGATGAAGAAACATCGGTCACCCAATTCGGGAAAGGAGATAAGTATTTCGGAGTATGTACGATGATGGCAACCATGCCCGGGCTTCCCATGTTTGCCCACGGCCAGATTGAAGGGTTCAACGAAAAATATGGGATGGAATACCGATATGCCAAATGGGACGAACAACCGGATCAGGAATTAATTCGACGTCATGAAAGGGAGATTTTCCCGCTGATAAAGCGCCGCCATCTTTTTTCGGATGTAAAATATTTTCTGCTCTATGATTTCTTCACTCCAGAAGGGACTGTCAATGAAAATGTATTCGCCTACTCCAATCGCGCAGGTGATGAGCGAGCCTTGATCATCTATCATAATAAATATGATTCCGTCCAAGGATGGGTCCGGTCTTCCGTCGCTTATTTGTTCAAGACTGGCGAAGGGGATGAGCGCACATTGATTCAGAAAGACTTAGGAGAAGGG
>Ga0214473_10008835_pt1 | contig 11914 bp, 11 predicted proteins | sample RVTome_7_FD_203509 | JGI IMG/M metagenome (GOLD analysis project Ga0214473, IMG submission 203509) | Soil microbial communities from uranium-contaminated site in the Upper Colorado River Basin, Wyoming, United States - RVT98D197 | ecosystem: Environmental > Terrestrial > Soil > Contaminated >...
CCCTGAGGCGCTCGGGGCGCTCCACGAGGCGCCGGGCCAGTTCCCCGCGGTCGATGGCGCCGCCGCGGGTGACACCGGGAAACAGGCGCTCGATCGGCGTCACCGCTTCGCCGCGATAGAGCGCATGCACAGCCTCGTCGGACGAGAATACCGGGACGCCCAGGTCGGCGAAAGCCTGCAGGGCGGTGGACTTGCCGGTGGCGATGGAGCCGGTGAGGCCGATCTTCCACATCTTCATTGTCCCAATGTCGCCGTGACCGCCGAACGCAGTTCGTCCGTGACCTCCGGCCGCACGCCGAACCAGGCTTCGAACCCAGGCACGGCCTGATGCAGCAGCATCCCTAGCCCGTCGACGACGCAGAGACCACGCGCCTTGGCGTCTGCGAGCAAGGGCGTTACGAGCGGCACATACACAATATCGGTCACGATGGCCGATTTGGGGAGCCGATCGAGGGCAAGCTCGTCGAACCGGGTGCCATGCATGCCGATCGAGGTTGTGTTCACCACCAGACCCGCCGCGGGCGCCAGGGCACCAAATGTCTCGAGGCCCCCAGCGCGGATGGGGCCGCCAAATTCGTGGGCAAGGGCACGCGCCCGCCCAGGCGTACGGTTAAGAAGGTGGATCGAGCCGATGCCGCGATGCCTGAGGGCCACCAGCACGGCGCGAGCGGCGCCACCGGCGCCCAAAACTATCACCTGGTCGAGGGCTTCGCTCCAGCCCGGCGCTTTCTGGTCCAGATTGCCGAGAAAGCCGACGAAATCGGTATTGAACCCATGCACCTTGCCGTTATTGGCGACGAGCGTATTGCCGGCGCCGATGGTTCTGGCGAGCGGATCGATGCTGTCGCAGAGGGCAAGGACCTCCTCCTTGAGCGGGATGGTGACGTTGCCACCGACGAACTCTCCGGCGCGGAGGCGTGCGAACAGCGCCGGCAGCCCAGTTGGTTCGACATCGATCGCCTCATAGCTGCCATCGATCCCATAGGCTTTGAGCCAGATACCGTGGATCAGCGGCGAGCGGGAGTGCTTGATCGGATGGCCGACGACGAAAGCGCGTTTCACGTGAATCCTTCGAGCAGTTCGGGCCCATGGCGGCGGAGGGCCGCGAGCAAGGGCAGGAGGGGCAACCCCAATATGGTGAAGTAATCCCCTTCGATGCGCTCGAACAGCTGGATAGAAGGACCCTCGAGACGATATGCGCCGACCGAGCCGAGAATTTGAGGGCCCTCCAGTTCCAGAATCCGGTCCCGCTCGGCGTCAGAGACGTCTCGCATCGTCAGGTCCGCCCTCTCCACATGCGACCAGATCACCTCGCCGTCGCGCGCCAGTGCCACGGCGGCGAGAAGGCTATGGGTTCTGCCGCGAAGTCGTGCGAGCTGAGCGGCCGCGGCGGCCATGTCCAGGGGCTTGTGAAGGAGTTCGGCGCCTAGTGCCAGCACCTGATCCGCGCCGATTACCAGCGCTCCGCGATTGGCACGGGCGACGGCGAGCGCCTTGGCTTCGGCGAGCGCCCGTGCAACGGCCCCGGCATCGCCACCTTTCCCCACCTCGCTGGCTTCGAGCCCCCGTTCGTCGATTGTGGCTGGACTCGCCGCGAATCGGACGCCGGCCCCCGCAAGGAGGGCGTTGCGGGCCGGGCTCTTGGAGGCAAGGATCAGCATGCGTGGAGCTTTTCCACACTGTCCTCCTTCACTCAAGCCTTCGACCGGTGGAAAGTGGGCGCGGTGGGCCGACTTCGGGGTTGTCCCAGCTGACCGAAATTCTGTCCACAATCGGGCGGCTGTGAACGGTTAACAAAGCCTTAACGAGACTTGTGGGGACAACCCGTGGCTGGTGACAACGCAATCCACAGCGTCGTTAACCCCTTGTTCACCATCCTGATCTTGGTAAGGTTTTGTTAAGGTTCCGCTTTTTCCGGTCATGCCGGTTTGCTGGCGGAGCGTCGTTAACAGGAGGTAAACAATGGCGCTGCGCTGCTATGCCACTCAAGCCGGAATTGTGGGCAATCGCTAATTCATGCAAAACACCGCCATGATAATGATGATTAAGAATCTAGATTCTTTCTTTGGGTCCCGACTGTGAGCTCCATGCGAGAGGAAAAGCCGCTTCTGGCGACGGTGTTGGGCAAGGCCCAGGAACGCCCGCCGATCTGGATCATGCGGCAGGCGGGACGCTATCTGCCCGAATACCGCGAGGTTCGTGCCAAGGTCGGGGATTTCCTCGAACTCTGCTACTCGCCCGAATTGGCGGCAGAAGTGACGATGCAGCCGCTGCGCCGGTTCGACCTGGATGCGGCGATCCTTTTCTCCGACATCCTGGTTATCCCTGATGCGCTTGGCCAGCAGGTGCGGTTCGAAGCTGGGGAGGGCCCCCTGCTGGAGCCGTTGAGCTCGCAGCGGATAGGAACGCTGCGTCCGGAGAATGCTCTGGATAAGCTGGCGCCGGTATTTGAAACGCTGCAGCGGGTCAAATCGGGGTTGCCGGCCGGCAAGACGCTCATCGGCTTTTGCGGCTCGCCCTGGACGGTGGCAACTTATATGATCGGGGGCAGGGGATCTGCGGACCAGGCGGCGGCCCGGCTTTTTGCGTTGCGCGAACCTCAGGCCTTTGCCGCGCTCATCGATGTGTTGGTCGAAACCAGCATTGCCTATCTGGCCGCCCAGTTCCGCGCCGGCGCCGATGTGGTGCAGCTCTTTGAGAGCTGGGCGCTCAATCTGGACGAGACGGAGTTCTCGGAGCGCGTCATTGAGCCGAACAGACGAATTGTCGAAGGCTTGCGGCGTTTGATCCCCGGCGCTCCGGTGATCGGATTTCCCCGCGGGGCGGCAGGGATGATCGCGCGCTATGCTGAGGCGATCGGGGTGAACATGGTTGGCCTCGACTATGCCACGCCGCTGCAGTTTGCCGATGAAGTGTTGCCTGCGACGCTGGGGGTGCAGGGTAATCTTGATCCGCTACGCCTGGTGGTAGGGGGTGAGCAGATGGAGGAGCGCGTGCGGCAGATCATTGCCGCGTTCCGGAACCGGCCACACGTTTTCAACCTGGGGCATGGAATCGTGCCTGAGACACCGATCGTTCACGTCGCTCGCCTGGTCGAGATCGTCAAAGGGGCTTGAGCGATGGAGTGGGTCCGAGCGCTGCATATCATTTCGGTCATCGCTTGGATGGCGGGGCTGCTCTATCTGCCGCGACTATTTGTCTATCATGCCGACGCTGAGAGGGGCTCGGTGCAGTCCGAGACCTTCAAGGTGATGGAGCGGCGGCTCTATCGTGCGATCACCACACCGGCGATGATCGCCTCCTGGGTGTTCGGGCTGTGGCTGGCCTTCGGGTTTGGTGTAGTCGATTTCAGCCAAGGCTGGATGTGGCTCAAGGCGCTGCTGGTGCTGGCCCTCAGTGGATTTCACGGTTTTCTCGGTAGCGAGCTGCGGGCCTTCGCCAATGATGCGAACGTGCGGCCGAGCCGTTTCTTCCGTGCGATCAACGAGATCCCAACGCTGATCATGATCGTGGTCGTGATCGTGGTTGTGGTTAAGCCGTTCTAGAGGCGTAAGAAACAGCGACGCACCGAGAACGAGCACGAAGAAACTTGAATGTCTCTGGCGTTCCCGCTATTGAAACCTCAACCACCATCCTATCCGGCGCCTCCCCGGCGCTGCTGCGGTGTAAAAACCCCCACTACCTTCCCGCCGAAAACCACTTTCCCCATAGGGTCTCCCGCGCCATGGACAATATGAAGCTCAGCGAGCTCAAGGCCAAATCTCCTGCCGAACTTTTGGTGTTCGCCGAGCAGTACGAAGTCGAGAACGCCTCGACGATGCGCAAGCAGGAGCTGATGTTCGCCATCCTCAAGGAACTGGCGGCACGCGAGGTGGAAATCACCGGCGAAGGCGTGGTTGAGGTACTGCCGGACGGCTTCGGCTTCCTGCGCTCACCCGACGCCAACTACCTGCCCGGACCGGACGACATCTATGTCAGCCCATCGCAGATCCGGCGCTTCTCGCTGCGGACGGGAGATACTGTCGAGGGTCAGATCCGCTCTCCCAAGGAGGGCGAACGGTATTTCGCGCTGCTCAAGGTCTCGACGATCAATTTCGAAGACCCCGAGCATGTGCGTCACAAGGTCAATTTCGACAACCTCACGCCGCTCTATCCGGATGAGCGGCTGCGTCTTGAACTTCCCGATCCGACGGTCAAGGACAAGAGCGCCCGGGTGATGGACCTGGTGGCGCCCCTCGGCAAGGGGCAACGTGCCATTATTGTTGCGCCGCCCCGTACTGGTAAAACGGTATTGTTGCAGAATATCGCACAATCAATCGCGACCAATCATCCCGAGTGCTATCTGATCGTGTTGTTGATCGACGAGCGCCCGGAGGAAGTGACCGATATGCAGCGTTCGGTGAAAGGCGAAGTGATCTCCTCCACGTTCGACGAACCTGCCTCGCGTCACGTACAAGTGGCGGAAATGGTTATCGAAAAGGCTAAGCGCCTGGTCGAACACAAGCGCGATGTGGTGATCTTGCTCGATTCGATCACCCGCCTTGGGCGCGCCTACAACACCGTGGTTCCGAGCTCGGGCAAAGTGCTGACGGGCGGCGTGGACGCCAATGCGCTGCAGCGGCCGAAGCGGTTCTTCGGCGCGGCGCGCAACATCGAAGACGGCGGGTCGCTCACCATCATTTCGACCGCGCTGATCGACACCGGTAGCCGCATGGATGAAGTGATCTTCGAAGAGTTCAAGGGCACCGGTAACTCGGAAATCGTGCTTGACCGCAAGGTTTCGGACAAGCGGGTATTTCCGGCGATCGATGTCACCAAGTCCGGTACCCGCAAGGAAGAACTGCTGGTCGAGCCGGACGTACTGCGCAAGATGTATGTGCTGCGCCGGATCCTCAACCCGATGGGCACCGTCGACGCGATCGAATTCCTGCTCGACAAGCTCCGCCAGACCAAGACCAACAGCGAGTTCTTCGAGTCGATGAACACCTAGCGAACCATGATGCGCGACGGCGATACCATCGTCGCACTCTCTTCCGGTGCCGTGCCGTCCGGTGTGGCGGTAGTCCGGCTCTCCGGACCCGCCGCCGGGGCGGTCCTGAGCGCGATGCTGGGCGCCCTGCCGAAGCCGCGGCACCTGACACTCGCCCCAATCGCAATCGGCGGCGAGCTGCTGGATCGTGGGCTGGTGGCGTGGTTCCCGGCGCCTCACAGCTTTACCGGGGAAGACTGCGCCGAGCTGCAGGTGCACGGTTCTCCGGCGGTTATTCGCGGGCTGTTGCGGGCCCTCACCGCTCTTCCCGGCGTGCGGCTGGCGGATGCCGGCGAGTTCACGCGGCGGGCTTTTGAAAACGGTAAGCTGGACCTGACCGAGGTCGAGGGGCTCGGCGATCTCATCGAAGCCGAAACCGAGGGCCAAAGAATGCAGGCAATAGCCCGGTTCAGCGGGCAATTGTCGGCTCAGCTGGAGGGGTGGCGGGACAGGCTGCTCGATTTGAGGGCGGAACTGGAGGCGCAACTGGATTTCTCGGATGAGGGAGATGTCGGGGAGCTTTCAGCAGATTTCCGCCCGGCACTGACGGTGCTGAGCCAGGAGATCCATGTCGCAATTGATTCTGTGGCGCGGGGACGAATCGTTCGCGAGGGATTGCGGGTGGCGCTGGCTGGGCCGCCGAATGCTGGAAAATCCAGTCTGCTCAACGCCTTAGCCAGGTCGGACGTGGCCATTGTCACTGATGAGCCCGGTACCACACGGGACGTGCGTGAGGTCGCAATCGACCTTGGTGGTCAGCTGGTCATTCTGCTCGATATGGCCGGGCTCAGGGACACCGACAGCAAGGCGGAGGCGGAGGGAGTGCGGCGTGCCCGCAGGGAGATTGCGGAAGCCGATCTGGTGCTGTGGCTGATATCACCCGATGTCCCAGCCGCAGGGTTCGAAGAAGAACCGGCCGCGCCGATGTGGCGGGTCGCGACGAAGGCGGACCTGGGTCCGGCGCAGCCGGACTCCGAGTTTGCCGTTTCGGCAAGAACCGGAGAAGGGCTACCGGCGCTTGTTGAGAGGTTGAGAAACTTTGCCAACACAGTGACGGCGGGCGAACCGCCGTTGGTGAGCCGCGAGCGGGACCTAAGCGCCTTGAAGGGAGCTGCGGCGGCGTTGCGGGAGGCGGAGAGGCAGCTCGCCGAACCGGAAATTGCCGCCGAGGCGCTACGCGAGGCTGCATACGCCCTCGAGCGCCTGCTGGGCCGGATGGACGCGGAAACGGTGTTGGACCGGCTGTTCAGCGCCTTCTGCATCGGCAAATGATTCACGTGAAACGTCACGAGGTCAGCCCATGGTTGATTCACGTGAAACATTGGCCTAGAGGCAACGGCCTCCGGAGCATGTCATGAACGAGTTTGGGGTCATTGTTGTCGGTGGGGGGCACGCGGGCTGCGAGGCGGCGGCGGCGTCCGCGCGCTTGGGCGTGCCCACGGCGCTGGTGACGCATAGATTCGCAACCATCGGCGAAATGAGCTGCAATCCAGCGATCGGTGGCTTGGGAAAGGGCCACCTTGTCCGTGAGATCGACGCCATGGACGGGCTGATGGGCCGGGTTGCCGATCAGGCGGGCATCCAGTTCCGGGTCCTCAACCGGCGCAAGGGTCCGGCGGTGCGGGGGCCGCGTGCCCAGGCCGATCGGAGACTCTACCGTCAGGCCATGCAGGCCGCGATCAGGGCGCAGCCCAATCTAGACGTCATCGAGGGTGAAGTCGATGACCTGGTGGTCGAGGGCGGGCGCATTGCCGGGGTCGTGCTGCTCGACGGCCGACGGTTCGGCGGCAAAGCTGTGGTGCTGACCACCGGGACGTTCCTGCGGGGGCTGATCCATCGGGGCGAGGAGACGGTGCCGGCCGGCCGCATGGGCGAAGAGCCGGTGCTCGGTCTCTCGACGCGCCTGGAGGCGCTGGGCTTGCAACTGGGCCGGCTCAAGACCGGGACGCCGGCGCGACTCGACCGAAAGACCATTGATTTCAGCGTCTTGGAGGAGCAGGAGGGCGACGATCCGCCAGAGCCGTTCTCGGCCTTGACCGATGCGATCACCACGCCGCAGATCAGCTGCTTTGTGACCCGGACAACGGTCGAGACGCATCGGATCATCGCCGACAACCTGCACCGCTCCGCGATGTACTCCGGACGGATCACGAGTCGCGGACCGCGCTATTGTCCTTCGATCGAAGACAAGATCGTCCGCTTCGCCGATCGCGACAGCCACCAGATATTCCTTGAGCCCGAGGGGCTCGATGACGACACCATTTACCCAAATGGCCTTTCGACCTCGCTGCCGGCGGACGTGCAGGAGCAATTCCTGCGCTCGATGCCAGGGCTGGCCCAGGTCGAGATCATCCGACCCGGTTACGCCATTGAATATGACTATGTCGATCCGCGGGAACTGCGCCTAACCCTTGAAATGAAACGGCTTCCCGGGCTCTATCTCGCTGGCCAGATCAATGGGACAACAGGTTATGAGGAGGCAGGCGCACAAGGTATACTGGCCGGAGCAAACGCAGGACTGCGGGCCATGGGCGAGGCTCCGCTCACGCTGTCACGAACGGAAAGTTACCTGGGTGTGATGGTCGATGACTTGGTGACGCGCGGGGTCTCCGAGCCGTACCGCATGTTCACGTCGCGGGCCGAATTCCGCCTTCATCTTCGCAGCGACAATGCCGATCAGCGGCTGACGCCGCTTGGAATGGCAAGGGGCTTGGTGGGCGACAAGCGGGCATCTCGGTTTGCGGCAAGGCATGAGGCACTTCGTTGGGGACGGGCGCTGCTGGACGGCCTGCGGGTCACGCCGAGCGCGGCCCGCAAGGCCGGTATCGGGGTGAATGCGGATGGCGTCGAGCGCTCCGCCTTTGATCTTTTGTCCTATCCGAGCGTAACCACGGCCGAGATCGTACGGTTGTGGCCCGAGGTGGATAAGCTGCAAAGGCCGATCCTCGAACAGATCGAGATCGATGCAAAGTACGCCGTCTATCTCGATCGCCAGCGGGCAGATGTGGAGGCGGTGCGACGCGACGAGGGGCGGGAGATCCCCGGCTGGATCGACTATGCCGGCATAGGCGGGCTGTCGATCGAAGTACGGCAGAAGCTTGCTCAGCTTCGCCCTTCGACGATTGCGCAGGCGCAGGCGATCGACGGCGTCACCCCGGCGGCGATCACGCTCCTTTTGTCGGTGATGCGCCGCGGCTCGATGAGTAAGGCCGGCTGATGTCGGCGGCGGATGCTTTGGCCGTGGTGGAACCTTATCGCGCCCTGCTGACCCGGCCGGCCGAAGTAGTGGCGAGGGACCTGGAATCGTTTGCTCAGCTCCTGGCCAAATGGCAGCGCGTGCAGAATCTTGTTTCACGTGAAACACTGGCAGGTCTGTGGACACGTCATGTCGCCGATAGTTTGCAGGTGCTGCCGCTGCTGAGGCCCGACGATGCGACTTTTCTCGATCTGGGCAGCGGCGGCGGCTTTCCCGCCATTCCCTTGGCCATAGCGCTCAAGAACCACACGCACCGGTTCGTACTGGTCGAGCCCAATGCCCGCAAGGCCAGCTTTTTGCGGACAGTCGCGCGGGAGCTTGATCTGCCTGTAACGGTCGAGGCAAGACGCAGCGAAGCGATTGATCCACGTGAAACAGAGCCTATTGACGTCATCACGTCGCGGGCCTTGGCCTCGCTGAAGGACCTCTCCGCCCTGGCCGCGCCCTTTTTTGGCCCGCAAACACGCGCCATCTTTCACAAAGGGCGAGAACATGTTGATGAGTTGGCAGAATCGGATGCGGTCTGGCACCATGACGTGCTAATAACCAAGAGCGCCACCGATCCAGGCGGCGTACTCCTCGAGCTCAAGAATTTGCGCTTGAAAACCAAATAGTTAGCGGCAAGTAGCCGGGAGGCCGAATTGGCTCCGCGTATCCTTACCCTCGCCAATCAGAAAGGCGGGGTGGGCAAGACCACGACGGCGATCAACCTGGCGACCGCGCTCGCCGCGGTCGGCGAACGCGTGCTCATCGTCGACCTCGATCCGCAGGGCAATGCCTCGACGGGGCTCGGCATTTCGCGCGCCGGCCGCGACGTCTCCAGCTACGATCTACTGGTCGGCGAGGCCCGTATTGCGCAGGCCGCGGTGATGACGTCGGTTCCCAACGTGGCCATCGTGCCGTCCACCATGGATCTCCTGGGCGTCGAATTGACGATGGCCCAGCACGCCGACCGGACGTTCAGATTGCGCGACGCCTTCCGCGCGATCGACGAACTCAGGATCAACAACCAGCCCGTGAGCTATGTGCTGGTCGATTGCCCACCGTCATTGAACCTGCTGACCGTCAATGCGCTGGTTGCCGCCGACGCGGTCCTGGTGCCGTTGCAGTGCGAGTTCTTCGCGCTCGAAGGCTTGAGCCAACTCCTTCAAACCATTGAGCATATCCGCTCCACACTCAATCCGCGGCTTTCCATCCAGGGCGTGGTCATGACCATGTTCGACAAGCGCAACAACCTTTCGGAGCAGGTGCTGCACGATGTGCGCACCGAGATGGGCGATCTGGTCTATGACACAGTAATCCCACGCAATGTGCGGCTTTCGGAGGCGCCGTCCTACGGCAAGCCGGCGCTGCTCTACGACCTAAAATGCGCCGGCAGCCAGGCCTATCTGCGCCTGGCGACAGAAGTCATCCGGCGGGAGCGGCGGCTGAATGCTGCCTGAGGAAAAACCAATGCAGGAAAAACCATCACGACTCGGCCGTGGCCTCGCGGCGCTGATCGGCGATATGGCGACGATGGAGGGCGTGCGGGTTGCGGAATCCTCCAGCGGAGGCAAACGCCTGCCGCTTGAGTTCATCATCGCCAACCGAGCCAATCCGCGCCGCGATTTCGATCCCGATCAGCTCGAGGATTTGACCAGTTCGATCCGGGAAAAAGGCGTGATGCAGCCTTTGCTGGTCCGGCCCACCAATGATCCGAACATCTTCGAGATCATTGCCGGGGAACGCCGCTGGCGCGCCGCGCAGAAGGCCGGCCTGCATGACGTTCCGGTCATTGTCCGGGACGTTGATGATAAGGAAGCGCTCGAACTCGCTATCATCGAGAACGTGCAGCGGGTCGATCTCAATCCACTCGAAGAAGCGCAGGGCTATGGGCAGCTGATCGATCAGTTTGCCTATACGCAACAGGATCTGGCGCAAGTGATCGGCAAGAGCCGCTCGCACGTCGCCAATACGCTCAGATTGCTGCGGTTACCCCAGGACGTCCGCGACATGCTGGCGCGCGGCGAACTGACGGCCGGCCACGCGCGCACGCTGATCACCGCCGAAGATCCCGCCGGCCTCGCGCGACGGATCGTCGGCGGCGGCCTGTCGGTGCGCGAAGCCGAAGCGCTGAGCCAACGTGGCAGCGCACCGCGCAAACGGCCGGCCGGCGAGGGCCGGGAGAAGGACTCCGATACGGTTGCGCTGGAGCGGCGACTCTCCGACGTGCTGGGGCTTGCCGTATCGATCGACCACAAGGAAGAGGGCGGGCGGCTCGAAATCCGCTACCGAACCCTCGAGCAGCTCGATGGCATTTGTCTCAAGTTAACCAGCTACGGGCACTAACGTTTCACGTGTAACGCCAATGACTTAGCGTTCTGCCGCCATCATGCAGATGGCCAGGAGGGCCCGGGTGGCGACGGTTTCTTGCATGGCGTAGCGCTTGCGGGAATCGGCTGTCGCCAGATGCAGCCGCTCGCAGGCTGCGCCGAGCGCGTCATCGCCCCAAAGTCGCAACTGCTGTTCGAGCGCCGCCTTGCGGGAAAAATGCGGCCTGGGCTTGGCGCTCTCCAGCACATCGCGCGGAGAACGACCATTGTCGACGTCCGCGCGCCAGCGGCGCAGAGCGGAGAAGTGCCCCAGGGCGGAGGCCAGAAGCTGTTGCGGGTTAACTGAAGCTGCCAGCGCCCGGTCGAGCGCTTCGTCAAGGCGCGCGGCGTGGCCGCTGCCCGCCGCATCGACGATCTCGTCGAGGACCAGAGCCGCATTGTCCGAGCAAAGCGTCAGGACATCGTCACGGGTAAGGAGCTTGGTCTCGGCCGCGAACAGCAGCAGCTTCTCCAGCTCGCGCCGGGTGATTTCGCGGTCATTGCCAAGCGTATCGCGGAGGGTCGTCGCAACGTCGGGCGCCGCCCGAATGCCGGCCTTGGAGAAGCTCTCGTTGATGAGGCGGAGGAGGGTTTCTTCGCTATCGGGATAGCAGGGCAGCGCGCGCCCGGCCCTCGCGCCCTCGACCAGGGCACGCAGCGGGTCACGCGGGGCAAGGTTTCCCGCTTCGAGGACAATGGCCGCCCCCCCGGGGTCGTCAAGCAATTCCGAAAGGCCCATCACCAGGGACTTGCCGGCACCACGCACGCGAACGACACGTTTCTCGCCGAACAACGACGATGTCCTGGATTCCACCGCCAGCCGGCCGGGATCGGCGTCCACGTCGGCGCCTTCGAGCGTGACCAGATTCATCGAGCCGGCGTCGCTTCCGGCAAACTGGCGGGTCAACTTCTGGCCCACTTCGCGGACAAGGCCCGCATCGGGTCCATAGACCAGGAACACGCCCTCGGAGGTATCGGGCCGGTTGACGAAACGCTCCACCTCGTGCGCCCTGAGCGCCGTCATTGCCCGGACGCATCCTCCGCTGGCCGCACCGGGGTCGCCAGCGCTGCGAGAATGTTTAGCCGCACGGTCTCGCCGGCGGCGCGAGCGGCGCGCTCCTCGGCATCCTTATAGGCGGCCTCATCGGCATAGACCTGGCCACTGGACGTCCACGACGCGCTCGCCGAACGGCTGCCAAAGGTAAGGACGCGGCCGTCAGCAGCGACGGTGTAGGAAACATTGACCGTCACTTGCTGCTGGGTCACCGGCTTGCTGGT
>Ga0214473_10008836_pt1 | contig 11914 bp, 10 predicted proteins | sample RVTome_7_FD_203509 | JGI IMG/M metagenome (GOLD analysis project Ga0214473, IMG submission 203509) | Soil microbial communities from uranium-contaminated site in the Upper Colorado River Basin, Wyoming, United States - RVT98D197 | ecosystem: Environmental > Terrestrial > Soil > Contaminated >...
TTTTCACGCCTTTGGCTCCGCGATCTGCCGATCGTTTTGTCGCAGCACGCCGCTTCCAGATATTGAGGTTCGCGCCAGGCATGCCCGAGTTTCGCCCGGCACACATCGTACCTGGACCGGTGGCCGCGATATAGGCCTTGTGGGTGGTCGGTGCCGCCCGCAAGAGCTTCAGCAGTTCATCTGCAGCCTTCGCACACCGCTTAGTGTGCACGCGGTTTCACCCCCTTTCATAAAACAATAGTATACCGCTCAGACACCTCGCGCACAAGTAGCCGTGCTGTCTTGTTCCATATCGCGCCGCTTGAGCATCATGGTCTCCACGCGGGCAACTTCAGGCGTACGGGCCAGCGCCTTCTTGCGCTAAGTGCGCTAGGTTGATGCGATCGCCCAGCGCACCCATGGCCCATTCCCACATATGCTCAATATCCTCTGACCCGCCAGAGCGCGCGTAGTTCACGAACAGACGACACATCTCGCTTGCGTTCCTTCCTGCTTGGTTATCATCCTCGTGCGGCACCCTCAGGCCCAGGGACCACGTCGCCGCACGCATCCCCAGCACCAGCGCCATTTCCGCCAGACGAAGGATGTCGGTTTCGTCCCAGCGCAGCTCCAGTTCTCTCTCCGACATTGCACCCCATCCATCGGTCAGAACTTTGAGGACGTTGGGATCCCTGTATTCATATTGGGCCGCCGCCCACGCAGCATGCACTTCCGTCCCCACCTGCTTCCGCCTCCCCTCGCTGTGGTCCAGGTGGTTCGCCGGAATGTCACGTTCCATGAGGCCAGGTAGCAGTACCTGCCGCTGCTTCGAAAGGGGAAGCTTGGCGTAAGCTCCCACGGCAGCAATGGGGTCGTCCTTATCCGCGATCCTCTTCAGCGCGCTGCCGCATTGGTGGATTGCCCAGGCGCGGTACGCAAGCTGCGCGCGGCCCACCCTGTTACTCACTCGCAGCCGGCCGGCCAGGTCAGATACCGATCGCTGGTAGGCACTTAGGTCGGCTCCTAGGAAGAGGAGAAAGGAATAGGCATCGGCGTACAACTCCATGAGCAGCTCTATATGCTCTTCCGGGAAGGGTGTCGGGGCGGAGCCTCCTTCCGTACCCGGCTCGATTCCCTGGAGTGCCACGAGGAACTCCGGCAGGGGCCCGGGCAGAAGATCGACTGGCTCACCTTCCTCTCTTGCGTCCTGCACCTTCGTACCCAGCAGATAAAGCGCGGCATGCCCGATCTCGTGCCCTACGACGTGACACGGGACCTCCCAGTGTCGCGTGTTCTGCTTCTCAGTAAGCTGGCGAAGCTGGCGCGCGGGAAATGCCGATGACGAGCACACCTGGAAGACGAATAGGTCCCTGCCGCAGGCGAGACACTCCCCTGGTTCCCCGGCCCGGTTCACCGCCCAGTACCCAAAGGCCGGGTCGGTCAGGCTGATCGTCTCCCGGAGTCCTTCCAGTAGCGCCTCCTGCAGACCCCATAGCGCCAGCATATGCTTCTGCCGACCCCCCACGTGTTCAATCAAGCCCTCCGGCTTGTCCGCGGTCAGATCGTAGTAGCTGCCGTAGAGCCGCTGGCCCATGGCAGTGGAGAAATGCGCGCTTACCTCCCCGGCCTCTTGCAGCAGCCTTGCCAAATCAAGCTCCGACCCCTGCTTCATGCTCTCTTCCAGGTACTTGCAGAAGCCTAGGCCGTACAGATGCAAGTCCGCGCACGAACCGTACATCCCATCATTGACCGAGACAGAACTCAGAGTCCGGTGCATCGCTCGCACACAGGCGGCGACCGCCTTCCCTGCCGAGCTATCTTCGGCCCTGTCAATGAACGTCTGAGGGAGCTTGATCACTGGCAGCACAGGCTTGCGTCCGAGGTATTCCCGCGGTGTCTCCGCGGGTAGCGGGGCGCCGATGCGCAGCTCGCTCGTGGTGATCAGGTCCTTCAACTCGGGCATGAGATCGCGAAAGTACCAGGGGATGAAGCGAGATGACTCCACCCCGTCACGCGGCAGGCGCAGATGAACGGAGATATCCGTACACCCGGGTTGCAGCCACGGATCGTACTTCAGCCGGAGGGCTTGCGCCTTGTCCGCAATGCGCCTCATCACCTCGACGTCGGCCCCGGAACGGATGCGGAGATCCACTTGGACAGAGTGGAGCTTCCCCTCCATCACGGAGTCAGACCCCAGGGGGTCAACCACACACAGCGTAGAGAAGGTACGAGAGAATATCGGCTCTGAGCCGGTGTTACGCCAGGTCGGCCAGTGCGTGGTGTTCGTGGCCAATCGCTGTTCCTCTGCTCGCTCCTGCTCATCCGAGAAGTCCAGCTTCACTGGCAGCGACCACACCTTGTTCTGGGCCCAGTTGATCAGCGCTTCCAGGTCTTGTCCGGCCGCAATGACAGCGTAGTCGGGCCAACCGACCAGCCTCACTGTGACAGCACTGATCTCTTCGCTCACCGCGCGACAGGTCTCGGCAAGGCGATCGCCCACCGCCCGGTGGGAAGACCTCGGGGCGCGCAATGACAGGTCATCTCGAATGTGGAGGTAGGTGACCAACATGAAAGGCTGCTCAGCACGCCCGTCCTGGAAGCCATCGAGGGCACCCGGATCGCCATAGCCGTACTGTAGATCGAGCTTCTTCAGCCCCTCGACGTGGGGCAATCGGCTAGCGGGGGAGAAGCCGAGCTCCGGCAGGCGCGCCGCCAGGAAGAGGTCCCATCGCCCCAGGGAATCCGCCAGGAGCAAATGGCCCTCCTCGACCCTGAACTGCTGGCTGAGATGAGAGGCGAGCTCCGCACCAGGCCGCCGCCTCTGGTAATCGTAGTCAAGCGCTGGATCAACCCGGCAAAGACCGAGCAGAATAGCTTGCTCGTTTACGTGGTTCATTCGCATGCGATATGCCCTCTGGCTCTGATCGTTCTCACAGCTGAATGCGCCCCCTCGCAGGTGTGGGAGAATCTCGCGTATGCCTCTGTAGTGCCTCTACGAATACCTCTCCCACTACCTATCTCTTTCCAGGGCGGGATTGCCGACTACCGCGCAACCGCGCTGGCGACTCCGATAGGGGCGAACCCGCCGGACGTGGAAACTGAGAGGTGGCAATCTCTCGCGCCGCGCGCGGCGCCGCGTCGAGTCCTCGGTATGGTATCACTACTGCTCTGGGCGCTTGTCCTGTGGGCCTGCTTCGGCGTGGGCGCGGCTACGCTGAGGCGCCTGCGCGCGCACCCCGACAGCCCGGCGGAGGAGGTCCCGTTCGCGGTGGCGATTGGACTGGGGCTGCTCTCCTATCTGGTGCTGGTGGCCGGGCTGCTGGGGCAACTCGCGGTGTGGTCTGGCGTCGCGCTGGTGGTAGCGTTGGCGGTACTGGGGTGGCGGCATCTGCTGAGGCCCTTCCGCGGGGTGGGAGTCAAGCTCCTTCCCGACCGGATCCCGTGGGCAAGCATGCCGCTGGCGGCGTTCCTCCTGACTGCGTTCGCGCTCACGCTGATCGGCGCGCTGGCGCCGGCCGGAGACAGCGATTGGGACGGGCTGGTCTATCACCTCACCCTCCCGAAGCTCTATCTCCTCCATGGCGCGATCACGCCGCTGCCGTGGCTTTCGCACGCGAACTTCCCGTTCCTGATGGAGATGCTCTACCTCCTCGGGCTGCTGCTTCACGGACAGGTGCTGGCCAAGCTGTTTCACTTCGGGTTCGGATGGCTCACGGTGCTGGCCGTCTTTGCGTTCGGGCGACGATGGTGGGGAGGGCGCGTCGGGGTGCTGGGAGCGGCCGCGTTCGCCAGCCTTCCGTTCGTGGGCTGGGAGATGACCGCGGCCTACAACGAGCTGGCGTTTGCCCTGTATGCATTTCTCGCCGTGTACGCGCTGGGACTGTGGTACGAGAAGCGGGCCGCGGGGTGGTTGTGGGTGGCCGCAATCATGTGCGGGTTCGCCTTGGGTGCGAAGATGTTGGCGGTGGTGGTGGTGGGGTTCGCGGTGGCGTCACTGCTCTACGACCTGGTGGTGGGGGTGACCCGCCGGGTCGCCCCCGCGAAACGGGGGGCCTGGAGGGTGATGGCGTTCGCGTTGCTGGCCGCGGCCGTGGCGGCGCCGTGGTATGTGAAGTCGTACCTGTGGACAGGGAACCCGGTGTACCCGTTCTTCTACGAGGTCTTCGGGGGGCGCTACTGGACGGCGGAACGCGCCCGGGAGTACGCGGCGGCGCAGCAGGCCTTCGGCCTGGGCGGGGGGCCGCTGCGCTTCCTCGGTCTCCCGTGGAACCTGACCATGCACCCCGAGGCCTTCACCGACCGCGGTTTCAGCGCGTTCATCGCCTCCCTCGGTCCATTGCCGCTTGCGTTCTTGCCCCTGCTTCTCTTCGTCGGCCCGGTCGGCCGCGCGGGGCGATTGGCGCTGTGGTTCGCGCTGTGCTATGCCGGGGTCTGGTTCCTGATGTCTCAGAACAGCCGCTACCTGATTCCGGTCCTTCCGGGCCTGTGCGCCTGCGCGGGCCTGGCCGCGGCGCGGCTGCTGGCGCACCGCGGGCCCATCCTAGTGGCGGTGGGCGCGGCCTTCGCGCTGGCGCTCGCGATGGGACTGCGGGCGGACCTGTTGCCGGCCGCGCCGGCCGCACGCGTCGCGCTCGGGCTGGAGTCGCAGACCACCTATCTGCAACGCACCTCTTACGTCTACAACCTCGCTCAGTTCGTCAACGAAACCGCTCCACCCAAGGCCAAGATCATGGCCCTCGGGACTGAACCGCGCCTGTTCTACCTCGACCGAGATTTCCTGCTGGGTGACCACGCCGCGATCTTCTCCGAGCAGGAGTTGTCGCGCACAGAATTTTTCCTTCGCGCAGTGACGCGCCTGGGAGTGACGCACTTGCTGCTTCACACCTCCATGATGCAGAATATCGCAGGCCGGCACGGAGCCATGGAGACACGCCTCGCGGACCTGATCGAGGCGCGCAAGCTGCGGTCTCTCGGCCAGTGGGGGCCGGTGAGTCTATGGGAACTGGAAAGAGGAAACGCGTGAAGCAGCAGGCACCCCCACCCGGGAGGCCTGCCCTGTCCAGGCCCGATCGCGCGCGCCGCAGTATGCGGGTCGTGGTGGTCTGCTATCTATTTCTCGCCGCGCTCTACACGATCGAGATCCCCTTCGGCAAGGGGCCGGACGAGACCGCGCACCTTCGCTATGTCGCGCACCTCGCGCAGCAGCATCGCCTTCCTGTCTTCGACCGCACCAACCCCGCCGCGGACTACGAATTCCACCAGCCGCCGCTGTACTATCTGGCAGTGCTGCCGACGTATCTGCTGACCCGAGGCGAGGACGCGGCGAAGGGGCAGACGGTTCGTTTCGTCACCCTCCTGCTGGGGATCGCGCTGCTCTATCTCACCTATGCGCTGGCGCGGGCGCTTCTGCCCGACCGCCCGTGGACAGCGCTCGCGGCGGCCGCGTGCGTCGCGTTCTTACCCATGCACTTGCACTTGGTCGCGAGCGTGAGTAATGACGCGCTCACCGAGGTGTTTTTCGCCGCCGCGCTGCTGGTGATCGTCTATCGTCTCCGCGCGGCTTCGGAGTATCGCGCGGGTGGCGCGGCGCCGCCGGCCGTCATCGGCGCGGTGTGGCTGGGCGTCATCGTCGGGTTGGGAATGCTCACCAAGTCGCTGGCGATGGTGCTCTTCCCGGTGGCCTGGGTGGGGATCATCCTCTCCGCGCGCGGGCCGAACGGATATGACTGGCGGAGGGCGGCGCGCGATCTCGCGGTAACGACGGGGGTGGCGCTGGCGCTCTGCGGCTGGTGGCTGGCGCGCAACCAGATGTTGTATGGGGACCCGCTGGCGCAGAAGGCCTTTCTCAGCGCGTTCCAGGACCGCCCCTCGCCGCAAGACGTGATGGCGAATTACCACCGCGCGACGGGGCGGGTGCTGTCTCCCGCCGAGTACCTCTTGTTCATGGTAATCCCGTGGGTCTTCGCGAGCACGCTGGGCGTATTCGGACCGGTACAGGGCAACGCGTTCGTATTCTATCCGTTCTGGCTGTATCTGACCACGGGTGTGATTGCGCTGGCCGCGTTGGTGGGTTTCGTGCGCTTCTGGCGGCGAGCGCCGCGGACGGACTGGCAGGGGCAGGGGTGGTTGCTTTCCGGCTTGCTCGCGGCACTGCTACTGGCGGGGTTCATGCGGTTCAATCTCTCGTTCTTCCAGGCCCAGGCGCGGTATCTCTTTCCCGCGCTGCCGGCGGCGGCGGCCGCGTTCTGTGTCGGGCTAGAGCACCTCCTCCCGGCGCGGCGAGGATCTTGGCTGCCCCTGGCCATTGCTTTTCTGCTGGGCGTGTTAGCATTGGCCGGTCTGTCAGTATGGATACTCCCGAAGCTCACACTGCCATGACGCGCGTTCGCCTCTGGATAGCAGTCGGCGCCTCCGCTCTCGCGCTGCTCGCTCCGGCGGGCTGCGGACGCCCCAACCTGCCCAAGTCCAGGCCCGAGGAGAGTGAGGCCCCCGCCGCACCTCTCTCCACCCGGATGGAGAGTCCGATTATAAAGGTGTCTGATCCTCAGGGAGGCTGGACCTTCGAGGCCCGGGCCAAGACGGGGGAGGCGGCCGGCCAGGAGGGCCCCTTCCAGCTCTCGGAGGCTACCGGTGAGTACCGCCAGCGCGGCCAGCCGCCGGTGCTGATGGCGGCCGACCGCGTGCTGGTGGACAAGCAGGCCGAACGGGTCGAGCTGCAGGGCGCGGTGCGGATTGAGAGGGCCGGGATCCTGGTGGAGGGCGAGCATGTCGCCTACGACCTGAAGGCCGGAAAGGTCATCGCCTCCGCGGGGACGAAATGTACCCTCACCCCCGGGAACACTGGTCAGGAGCAAAGGCCGGTGACCGTCGACAAAGAGGAGAAACAGTGAAACGAGCCTCCTACCTCCTGGCGATCGTGCCGATCCTCGCCTGCGCTACCGTCGCGTGGGCGGCGGTGGCGCAGACCGCCGGACGCACCTTCCTTGGGAAGATTATCATCGAGGGCCCCTTCGAGTGGGATTTCCAAGGCCGCCTCCTGGAATGGACCAAGGGTGCGACGGTGACCGCCGACCGCATGACCATGACTTGTGACCACCTTAAGGTCTGGACGGCCAAGAGCGGAGGCGGCTTCTTCGAGCGCATCGAGGCCGCCGGCGATGTACGCATCAGTGGCACCTACACCGCGGCCGACGCCACCAAGTGGAATGTGAAAGGCTCAGCTCAGTCCGCCACCTTCGACAGCAAGGCCGGGACCGCGGTGCTGCGCGGGGCGGTGGACTTCCGCGCGGTCAATGCGGCTACGGGCAGCGTCCTCATCGCCCAGGCTGACAAGCTGACCTACGATCAGAAGACGCAGAAGTTCCGCTTCGAGCGCGGGGACAAGCCGGTGCGGGTGGAGTTCGAGGAGCCGCCGCAGGCCGAGCCCAAGGTGGCCGCCCCGGAGGGCAAGAAATGAGCCTCGCCGCCCGCGGCCTGGTGAAGCAGTACCGAGGCCGCCGCGTGGTGGATGGCGTGGATATATCCGTCTCCCGCGGGGAGACGGTCGGTCTGCTGGGACCGAATGGAGCGGGGAAGACCACCACCTTCTACCTGCTGGTCGGTTTGGTGCACGCGGAGCGCGGGCAGGTGTTGCTGGAGGGGGCGGACCTGGCGCGGACCACCATGCACCAGCGCGCCCGGCGCGGCCTCGGCTACCTTGCGCAGGAGAACTCCGCCTTCCGCCGCCTCACCGTGGCGGAGAATATAGCCGCGGTACTGGAGTGGATGGCGCTTACCCCGGAGCAGCGCCGCGACCGGTTGGAGAGCCTGCTGCGGGAGTTCCGGCTGGAGAAGGTAAGAGACGCCGAGGCCGGCGTGGTGTCAGGCGGAGAACGCCGCCGAATGGAGATCGCCCGCGCCCTGGCACGGGAGCCAAAGTATCTCCTGCTCGACGAGCCCTTCACCGGGATCGACCCCATCGCGGTGGCCGAGCTCCAGGACCTGATCACCGACCTGCGCTCCCGCAACCTGGGGATCATCATCACCGACCACAACGTGCGGGAGACGCTGCGTATCACCGACCGGAGTTACATCATCTACGAGGGAAAGATCCTCACCGAAGGGAGGGCCGACCAGCTCCTAGAGGACCCCGTAGCGCGGCGCTTCTATCTCGGCGACCGGTTCGAGATGGCATGAAAACCCTCGACCGATATCTCATCAAGCAGGTCGCCGGGCCGTTCCTGTTCGGCGTGGTGGCTTTCGTGCTGCTGTTCGTCTCCGCGAACATCCTGTTCCGTCTGGTGGAACTGGTGAGCCAGCTCGGCCTCAGCATTTGGGTGGCGGTGGAGTTGTTCGCACTGTGGCTCCCCAAGTTCATCGTGCTCACCTTCCCCCTGGCCACGCTGGTTGCGATCCTCATCGTGTTCGGCCGCATGAGTGGCGACAGCGAGCTGGTGGCCATGTACGCGGGCGGAGTCGGCTTCCGCCGCCTGGTGCTGCCGCTGCTGGCCTTCGGCCTGGCGGTCTCCATCGCCACCGCGGCCCTCAACGAGCTGGTCGTGCCCGCCTCCGAGCGCCGCGCGGAGGACATCGTGCGCGAGGCCACCCTCCGCGCCGGCGGAGAGTACGAGCAGGGACTGCTGAAGCGAGAGATCACGGACGGCACCGGCAAGGTGATCATCGCGGACAAGCTCAACGTCAGCACCGGCGAGATGGTGGGGCCCATCATCCTGTGGTTCACGCAAGGGAAGCTGATCACGGTGGTGGCGGCGGAGAAGGCACGCTGGCGGGGCAAGGACTGGCAGCTAATCAACGGGACGAGCGTGCCCTGGGGCACAAGGTACCCCATCAGCACCGCCTTCCCCGTCGCCGACCTCCAGTTCCCCAAGCCCCCGGAGCAGCTTGCCCGGGAATCCCGCAGCCCGGACCAGATGACCTACCGCGAGCTAAAGTCCTACATCCAGGACGCGATGCGACGAAAGCAGCCGGTGACCAGCCACGAGCTCACCCTCTACCATAAGTTCTCCATCCCCTTCGCCAGCCTGGTCTTCGCGCTGATCGCTCCCGCCCTTGGGATGCGTTCCCACCGCGGCTCCGGTTCCATCGGCATGGGCCTCGCCATCCTCATCGGCTTCGCCTACTACGTGATTTACAACTACCTCTCCGTCGTCGCCCAACAGGGCGGCCTCTCTCCCGTCTGGGCCGCCTGGCTGCCGAACCTAGTTACCGCGGTGGTGGGAGTGGGGTTGGTGATGAGGGTGAGGCGGTAGTGTGGGCAGAGGTAGGCCCAGCTCAGACTCGCCTCTTCTGAAACACCATCACGAACTCGTGCGCTTTGTTGACCCGGAACACCGACGGATACCCCAACGGCCGGAAGGCGTTGTACTCGTGCCGGCGGTCCCAGATGATGATGTCGTCGAGCAGGTAACCCTCGCCCACGAGCGCGGTGGCGAGGTCGGAGTGAAAGGGATAGAAGCGGCTCCCCTTGCGCAGGTCCATCACCACCACCACGCAGTAAGCGCCGGGGCGGAGCGCGTGGTGGACAACGCCGAAGACGTCGGCGAGCGCGCGGAGGAACTCCTGGTAGTCGGTGATCCGGCCCAGGTCCTCGCTGTCGTCGCCGTAATTGCGGACCGCTTTGCGATCGGCCGAACGCCGGCGCGTGAGCACGTCCCAGTAGGGCGGGGAGGTGATCACCATATCCACCGTGCCCGGCGCTACGTGTTCCAGCACGGCACTGGCCGGCGCGCGGATCACCCGGCAGCCATGATCACACGATCCGAGACGTGCCTGGGCCTTCTCCACGTACTCCGGGTTGATGTCCAGCCCGATCCCGGTGCGACCCACCTCGTGCGCGGCCAGCACGGTGGAGCCGAGCCCGCAGAACGGGTCTAGCACCAGCCGGCCTTCCGGTGGCAGGAAGCACTCCAGCAGCCGCCGCGGAAGCTCCACTGGGAACAGCGCGGGATGCTTGAGCCGCAGCTCCTCCTTGGTCTTGCGGAGGTCGTTCCAGAGGCTGATGGAGTAGCGCGTCCAGGTGCGCCCATCCAGCGAGTTCGCCCGCCGCTTACTCATGCGTCGCCTCGAGCACGGCCTGGTAGAGCGCGCGCCGAGGCAAGCCGCGCCATTTCGCAACATGGGCGACGGCACGGCTCGGCGTCGTCCCAGCCGCGACCAGTTCCCCTACCTCCGCCACCCCGGCGGCCAGGTCGCCGGCCTGCTTGTCCACCGGCGCGCCTTCCACCACCACCGTCATCTCGCCCCGCGGCGCGTGCGCGGTGAAGTGCGCGATCAGCTCCGACAGCCTCCCGGGCACGACCTCCTCGAACTTCTTCGTCAGCTCTCGCGCGCAGAGCGCAGTGCGATCCCCCAGCACCTCCCGCATATCGGCCAGGCTTTCGATTAGACGGTGCGGGACCTCGTAACACACGATGGTCCCGGGATGAGTGAGCGCGCGCGGCAAGACCTGCCGCCGCAAATTGGCGCGGCTGGGAAGAAACCCGAGGAAAAGGTACTCCTCCGCGAGGAATCCGGACAGTGCAAGGGCCGTGGTCACCGCCGTCGGCCCCGGGATGGCGACCACCGGCAGGCCGGCGGCACGACAATCCCGCACCAGCTCCGCCCCCGGATCGCTGATCCCCGGCATCCCGGCGTCGCTCACCACCGCCACGCTTTTGCCTGCGCGCAGCAACGCCAGGATCTCCTCCCGCCGTTGGGCGCGACTGTGCGCGTGGTAACTGAGGAGGCGAGTGCGAATCTGGTAGTGAGCCAGCAGCTTCCGCGTCTCCCGCGTGTCCTCGGCCGCAATCACCTCCACCTCGCCCAGGACGCGCTGGGCGCGCAGGGAGATGTCCTCCAGATTGCCGATGGGCGTCCCCACGAGGTACAGTGTACCAACCATCATCACACCCGGAAGCGGATCAGCACGCCGGCAATCGCGGCCACCGCTTGTTCTGCATGTACCCGCAGACAGATTGACACAGGAGTTCCCGCCGTCGCCTGACCCGCCTTGGTGAAGCACGAGGCCGCCAGCGCGGCCGCCATCACCCCCGCCAGGGCCGCCACTACCGCCACCGCCTGTACCGAAGTGTCACGCCGCCGCCGCGATCCCAGAAAGGCCGCCGAGCCGACGACGAAGCCGAACGCCAGCCCGAGGATCCATCCCATCCAGCCCAACCAGCCGACCCCGAGGCCTAGTCCCAGGCTGACCAGCAACGCGATCAGGGTTCCACGCGCGAGGTGACATCCAGTCGCCGACCACCGGGCCTGTGGGGTCTGGCCCAGGCACTCCCTGCACCGCACCCCGGTCGCGCCGTGGCCGACGCAGTCTGGACACAACGGCTTCCCGCAGCGCCCACACGAGACCAACGTCTCGACCTCTGGATGATAGTGACAAGTCGGCACGGTCTTGCCCTGTGGCGATGGATTCCGGACTGCAATCCCATCATTCCCCTTCCGCGCCCCATGCCCTACCATGAAGTTCGAGGGTGCGCCGTCCCGTAACGGCGCACCCTCGAGCTGTTGGTGCTAACTACGGAATGAGAGGAGAGCGAGGCACGCTCAGTTGCTGTTCTTCACCAGACTCCGCGCGGGTGTCCGAACGTAGGCGATGCCGGTCTGACCATCCCAGGCCATCGCCGAGCCGGTCGTTTCCGCGAAGAATCGCACCGGAATGATGGTGCGTCCGTTCTGCACCTCTGCCTTTGCGCCCATGTCCATGTTCTTGCCGTTCACCCGCGCAATCCGGGATCCGGTAGGAACCTCCACCGTCAACGAAGCGGAAACGCTACGCGCGGTGCGGCTGTTCGATAACCAGGTCACCCGACCGCCGACCTTCCCGAACAGCGCGCGGAACCCTCCGTGCATCCGGCCGTCTTTGGTCACCGGCACGACATCGAATTCCACCGCTCGGCCGTCCAGCATCACGGTGTGACCGCGATGTCCACCGGGCATCGCG
>Ga0214473_10008837_pt1 | contig 11914 bp, 8 predicted proteins | sample RVTome_7_FD_203509 | JGI IMG/M metagenome (GOLD analysis project Ga0214473, IMG submission 203509) | Soil microbial communities from uranium-contaminated site in the Upper Colorado River Basin, Wyoming, United States - RVT98D197 | ecosystem: Environmental > Terrestrial > Soil > Contaminated >...
TCCCCAGCCGCCGCCCCGAAGTAGGTGAAGTACCCGGCCGCATCGCGGGTGTCGTACTCGTGGTTGCCGGGAGCCGGCCGCGTCCGTGCCTTGTGCCGGCCCCAGCTCGGATCGTAGCAGTTCTGGTACTCGCTGAGGCTGCCTTTGCTATACACGTTGTCACCCGCGAGGAACACCGTCCCGGGGATGTTGTCGAGCAGCGCCGCGGTCGCCTCGTCGTGTGTGTTATCGCACTGGACGATGTCCCCCGCGCCGACCAGGACTTCGGGGGGGAGCGCGGTCATGCTCTCGAGGCTCGCTCGGAACGGGGGAGCGAAGAGATCACGCTCGCCCACACACGTGTCGAGCACGAGGATCGCCGCCAGGGCGGGAATGCAGGCGCGGGCGGTTCTGACCACCATGTGGTTCATGAGGACGGGTCTCTCAGGGTACGCGGAACGCTGCGCCTCGTGGCCGGGCCGACACCCCCGAATTGACTTCAACTCCCGTGCCGGGTCCCAGGGGTTGCCGCACGCTTACGGGTCGGAGCGAACTCCCGACCGAGGCGGGAGTTGCGGGGTAGCCGGGCGGTGGCGGTAGGCCGGGGAACGTAGCAGCCCGCAGCGAGACTGTGGCACCGCTGATACAGTGGTCCCTGCCGCGCCGCGTTGCCGTGCGTCTAACGGCGGGTGCTCAAACCACTTGGCGGGCCCACGCGCCCGCACGGCTTGTGCATTCACCCGCCGCATGACGCGCGGCGACGGCGGTCTCACTCGGCGCACCCTGAGCGGGTTGTTTTGGACCGCGTGGGGCAAGGGGGCATACACGGCCCTCAAGCTCCTCGTCCTGGCCGTGATGGCCCGCCTCCTGTCTCCGGCCGACTTCGGCGTCGTGAGCGCCGCGTTGGTCGTCATTGGATTCTCCACGATCTTTTCGCACCTCGGGCTCGGGCCGGCGCTGGTGCAGCGTGCCGAACTCGAGCCCCGCCATCTCGACACCGCCTTCACGACATCGCTCCTGTTCGGAACGCTGCTCGCGGTCCTCATCTGGCTCGGCGCGCCCGCCGCCGCGCAGGCGTTGCGCATCGAGCGCGTCGAGCCGGTGCTGCGCGCGCTGGCGTGGGTGTTCCCCCTCCAGGGACTCGCCGTTGCCGCCGAATCGCGGCTGCGCCGCGAGCTCCGGTTCCAGTGGCTCGCGAACCTCGAAGTCGTGACCTACGGCATAGGCTACGGCGTGGTCGGGATCGGTCTGGCCCTCGCCGGTTGGGGAGTCTGGGCCCTCGTGACCGGCCAGATCGCGCAGACGGTGCTGCGGAGCGGCGTACTCCTCTTCAAGCAGCCTCCCCGCTGGCGGCATCTGTTCGAGCTGCGAGCCTTCCGCGAGCTCATGTATTTCGGCGGCGGGTTCACCGTGGCGAAGGCCGCCAACTACCTCGCGCTGCAGGCCGACAATCTCGTGGTCGGCCGCTTCCTCGGGCCCCAGGCGCTGGGCTTTTACGGCCGTGCGTACAGTCTCATGGCCGCGCCGGCGCAAAGCTTCGGCACGGTGCTCGACCAGGTGCTGTTTCCGACGCTCGCTCGGATCCAACACGACCCCGAGCGGCTCGGGACAGCCTACCGGCGCGGCGTCGTGTTGCTCGGCCTGATCACTTTGGCGCCCAGTGCCGCGCTGATTCTGCTCGGGCCCGAAGTCGTCGCGGTCATCCTGGGACCGGGCTGGGCCCCGACGGTGGCGCCGTTTCAGATACTTGCGATCGGCATGCTGTTCCGGACGAGCTACAAGATGAGCGACTCCATCGCCCGGTCCACGGGCGCGGTGTACCGCCGTGCGTGGCGGCAAATCGCCTATGCCGCGCTCGTCATCGTCGGAGCATGGGTCGGGCAGCAATGGGGCATCGCCGGGGTGGCGTGGGGAACCCTGGGCGCCCTCACGGTGAACTTCCTCCTGATGGCGGAGCTGGGACTCGAAATCGGCGGCATGACCTGGATGGAGTTCTGGCGCGCCCACGTCCCTGCCCTGCGACTCACCGTGGCCACCTTCCCCTTCGTGTGGGCCACGACCGCCGCGCTGCGCCGGTCGGAACTGCCCGCACCCCTGGTGCTCGCCGTCGCGCTGGCCGCCGGCGCCGTCAGTGCGCTGCTGCTGTGCCGCCGGGCGCCGAACGCGTTCCTGGGCGCGGATGGGCAGTGGATCCTGAACCAGCTGCGAGGCTTCCGGCCGGGCTCGCGCGGCCGCGCGCCGTACACGGGAAAACAGCCGGCGTACGGCGACGGCAACGCACCGGCGGCAGTGCCGTGACCGCGGGGATTCAGCTTCCCGATCGCAGGAGGGCGACCTCCACGCAGGGCCGCCGCGTGCTCTTGCACACCGGGCGGCTGGTCGCGTTCGTTGGCGCCGACGGTTCCGGCAAGTCGACGGTCACGACGGAGATTACCCGTTGGCTTTCCGCCGACATCGCCGCGGTCCGGATGTATTTCGGTAGCGGGAAGGGAACCATCTCGCTCCCGCGTCGCCTGCTCGAGTTGGCGGCGGCGGTCACACGGCTTCCCGCGCGAACGCGCCGACGGGTTTCCCATGCGTCCATCCCGGCGGCGCCTGCGCCGTTCCACCGCGGCGCGGGGCGATCCCGGATCCGCGACTGGGGGGATTTGCTGTGGGTGCTCGCCCTGAGCCGCGAGCGCCACGCCCGCTTCCGGCAAGCCCGCCGGGCGCGGGACAAGGGGATGGTCGTCATTTGCGATCGCTTCCCCCAGTCGCAATTCCCCGGCCTGAACGACGGCCCGTGGCTCAGCCACTGGCTTGACCACCCTTCCTGGATCCGCCGCGCCGTCGCGCGGAAGGAACGCGCCGCGTTCTGGCTGGCCGAGCGGTGCGCCCCCGACCTCGTCGTGAAACTGCACGTGCCGCTGGAGACGGCACTGACGCGGCGTCCCGACGTGCCCCGCGCCCAGCTGACTGCGAAGCTGCACCAGCTCAAGCAGCTCGCGTACCCCTGGGCGAGGCGAGTGGTCGACATCGACGCCGGCCAATCCCTCGAACGCGTGCTCTTCGACGTGAAGCGCGTGGTGCGGGCGTGCCTGTGACGGCCCTCGGACCGATCGCTGCCCCCACCGCCCGCCCCATGAGGGGCTCGGCCCAGCCCCGGCCCTCCAATCAGCCGCTCGTGATGGAGCTCGCCGGGCTCGCCGGCACAGGAAAGAGTACGATCGCCCGGGCGCTCGCGCGTCTGGACTCCGGAATCCGCGCGCGGCCGCACGTGTCCCTGCCCCGGTATCTGGCCAGCGTCCCCCCGCTGATCCCTACGCTCCTCGGACTCCACTGGCCGTTTCGTGGGATCCTCGACAAGGAGATGAAACGCATCGTGCGCGTCCGCGCCCTCCACCAACTGGCGCGCCGAGCGACAGGCTGCCGAACACTGCTGTTCGACGAGGGGCCGGTATACATGCTGGCGCGAATCCTCGTGTACGGCGGTGAACGCCTCCAGACGCGCGGTTTCGCGCGGTGGTGGCGGCGCGCGATCACCAGCTGGGCGGCCACGCTCGACCTCATCGTCTGGCTGGATGCACCCAACCATGTGTTGGCGGAACGTCTCCGGACCCGGTCGCAGTGGCACCCCGTCCAGGACGCGTCTCCCGAAGCGATCGTCCGCTTCCTCGATTCTTACCGCGCGGCGTATGCGCGTGTGGTCAGCGAGCTGACCGCCGCCCGCCCGCTCGCCGTGTGGACGGTCGTCACGGATCACCGCTCGCCCGCCCTTGATGCCTCCGAGTTGCTCGCCCGGCTCCGTGGTCCGCAAGGGATCGCGCTGCGCCCCTGGACGCTCCCGTGATATCGCCACCGCGGCTGGAGATCCAGACGTCGCCCCGCACCGTCCCGTGCCTGGCCGTCCTGGTCGACCTGTTCGACCGGCTCCATGCGGAGGAGATCCGTTACTGCCACTGGAAGAGCACGGAGCACCTGGGCGCTTCCCTGGAGGGAACAACCGATCTCGACGTGCTGATCGATCGCAACGATGCGGCGCGCTTCGCCCGCGTGCTCGCCGAGACGGACTTCCAGGCATTTCGGGAGCTCAACGGCCGCGGGTACCCGGGCGTGGAGGACTACGTCGGATTCGATCCCGCGTCGGGCAGGCTTACCCATGTCCACGCGCACTACCAGCTCACGTTGGGCGAGAAGTTCCTTAAGGGATACCGCCTCCCGTGGGAGGAGACCGCACTCGCGACGCGGGTCTGGGATCCCGCCTACGGTCTCTATGTGGTCGAGCCGGCGCTCGAGGCGGTGATGCTCGTGACCCGAGCCGCGCTCAAGGTGCGGGGGCGTGACTACATCCTGGCGGCCGCTGGCAAGACCTATTTTCGCGGGGGCGCCGCCCGCGAGCTTCGCTGGTTGGCCCGGCGCGTCGACCCGGAGCGCCTGCGGGCCCGGGCGGCGGCGCTCGTGGGCGAGCGCGCAGCAGCCCTCCTCGGGCGGATGGTAGCACAGCCGCCGCCGTCCATCGTGCAGCTGCTGGCGTTTCGGCGCAGCGTGACACCCAGCCTGGCCGGCTACCGCCTGTACGGCGCTATCACGGCGCGCCGCCGGCGCTGGGCCCGCGAGCTCAGCTGGATCTGGGTGGCGCTCCGCAATCGCGCGCGCGGGCTGCCCAAACGCTCCACGCGCACCGCCGCCCAGGGCGGGCTCGCCATCGCCGTCACCGGGCCGCAAGCTCCGGCAACGGCGCTCGCACGAGCGCTCCTCGAATGGCTGTCCCCGCAGATGGCCGTCCTGCCGAACCTGGGAGAGCGTGACTCCGCTGAGGCCCACCGCGCCCGTGGTCGGGGACTGATCGTGATCGCCGACCGCCTGCGCACTGGCGCCCCGCGGCCTGATTTGATCGTCGACCTGTCACAGGCGGACGCGCTGGACGCGAAGCAACGCGTCTGGGATCGCCTCCGCGGACGCCCGTGAGCGTAACGGCCGTTGCTCCCGCGTGGACGTCCATCGCGCAGCGGCGCGCCACCCCGGCCGCAACCGCGGCCGCCACGCCTTTTCACCCGCTTATTCGCGGGGCGTTGTATCTGTTCGTCGCATCGCTGCCCTTCGAATATCCCGGCCGGTCGATTCCTCTCGAGGTCACAACCATCACGGGCTGCGTCTTCCTGCTCACGACCCTCATCCAACCGGTGCGGTGTTTTGGCCGAACCCCGGCTGCGCTGTGGTGCTTCGCCGCTTTTCTGTACTTTTTCTGGGTGAGCTTCGCCATCGGGGGTGGGGCCTACCCCAACGAAGCCTTGAAGTCATTCACCGCTTTCTTGCTCTTGATGCTGGTGTTCTGGGCCGCCTCGAACCTGCTGCGCGACGTACGAGTCTCAGCCGGGGCGCTCCTCACACTCGGGATCGCTTCCGCAGTACTCGCGCTTCTCACGGTCGGCGGCGCCGTGCGCCTGGACCCCGACTGGGTGAAGGACTCCGGACGCGTCACGCTGTTGGGGCAGAACGCCAATCGCGCCGGCCTCATTCTCGGCTCCGGGGCGCTCGCGCTGGTGGGCCTCGCCTATGCGCGGGAGCACCCCCTGTTCCGGCCACGGTTCTTCGTGTGGCCGATGCTCGCCGTCATCGGGCTGGCCATGCTCCAAGGCGCATCCCGCGGCAGCCTCTTGGCACTCGTCGTCGGGCTCTGGACGTTCACGGTCGGTGGCCGGACGATCGTCGCCAACCTGCGAAACGCCGTGATCGCCTTGTGCGCCGTCGGTTTGCTGGCGTGGGCCGGCTGGCAGCTTCCGCTGACCCGCGCGCGGTTCCATCGGGTTGAGCAGCTGGACTTGTCCGGGCGGGAAGAGATCCTGCCCGCGGCAGTCGGGATGGTCCTCGAACGCCCGCTCTCGGGCTGGGGGCCGAGCCAGAACAAGTACGAACTCGGCTACCGCCTCCCACAGCAGGCGCACGAGCGGCGGGACACCCACAACCTGGTGCTGGAGGTTCTCACATCCACCGGGCTGCTCGGGGGCGTCCCGTTCCTGCTGGGCGTCGGGCTGTGCATCTGGGGCGCATGGAAGAGCCGGCGGGGCGCCGACGGGATTCTGCCGTTCGCGATGGCAGCCGCCGTGCTGACGGCGAACATGAGCAGCAACTACATCGCATTCAAGCTCTTCTGGCTTGTCCTGGCCTATGGCTCGGCTGCCGGCAGCCGCATCGCCGGACGCCCCGACTCGCCCCCGTCCCCGACGCGGGTGAGGGGACCGCGGTCGTGCTGATCACGTTCTCAGGACTCGACGGCGCGGGCAAGTCCACACTGATCAGCCGGCTGCGCACAGCGCTGGAACGTGAGGGCCACGCGGTGACCGTGCTCCACATGAACGACGACATCGGGGTGTATGCCTACCTCCGCTGGGCACGCAACCGGCTGCTGCGGATCCTCGGGCGCGCGGCCCCTCGCGGACCGCGCCCGACACCAGGATCTGGGCGCGGGGTGCGCCACCTTCTGCGCCGCGTCCGGCACGCCGTGGTCTGGAGCAAGGCGGTGCGTCGGTGCGTCTACCCGATCGACCTGCTGCTCTTCGCGCTGTATCGCCTCTACCTGGAGAAGTGGGCGAAGCGGATACTCATCACGGATCGCTATTTCTACGACACGCTGGTCGATGTCGCCGACGAGGCGCACGTTCGATGGAACGCGTTGCTCGCACGCCTCACCCCCACGCCCGATGTACCCCTGTTCCTGGACGTGCCACCGGAGCAGGCCGGTCACCGCAAGAACGAGTATCCGCTCGAGTACCTCCGAGCCCGGTGGACGGCGTACGATCGCGTGCTGCGCCGCGTGCACGCGTGCGTGCGCATTCCCAACACCGAGCTGGATCGGGCGCAAGCCACGGTGTGGGAGGCCGTCAGCGCGCGGCTGCCGTCCGCGACCCGCGTGCTGGTGCTGGACGGGGAGAGCAACCAGGCGCTTGCGTGCGTGCGCTCACTCGGCCGGGCGGGATACACGGTCTTCGTCGCGAGCCCCAGGCGCTTCCCGCTGGCCGCCTGGTCCCGGTACTGCCGCGGCCACGTGCATCTCTCGGCCAACACGGTCGGCGCGTTCCGGACGCTGCGCACGTGGGCGCGGGACCGCCGGGTCGAGGTGGTGCTGCCCCAGTCGGAACCCAGCGTGCAGCTGTGCAATGCCGAACGCGGGCAGTGGGAGGCGGCGGGGATCATCCTGGGATGCGGCATGCAGGGGGTGATGGGCGGAGCGTTCGACAAGGCGCGCACGCTGGACCTTGCCGCGACCTGCGGGCTGCGTCTTCCACCCACGCGATTCCCGGCGTCGCTGGCCGAGTGCTACGCGGCGGCGGCGGCGATCGGGTACCCCTGCGTGGTGAAGCCGCGCCTCAGCCATTTCTGGGACGGCGACCGGTTCGTCGCCGGTGATGGGGCGTGCTACATCCGCGACCCCGGTGGGCTCGAAGCCGTAGTCTCTGCCTGCCGCCAAGGCGAGCACTGGCCCCTGATGCAGGGATTCGTCCCCGGCCGGGGCAAGGCCGTATTCGCGTTGTACGACCACGGCGTGCCCGTCGTGTGGTTCGCGCACGAGCGCTTGCGGGATGTCCGGCCGACCGGATCGGGCAGCACCCTCCGGCGGTCAATCCCGCTCGATCCGCGTTTGCAGGAGCCCGCGGCCCGGCTCCTGGCGGCGTTGAAGTGGCACGGCCCGGCGATGGTCGAGTTCCGGGACGAAGGGACGGGCGAGCCGACGCTGATGGAAGTCAACGGGCGGTTTTGGGGGTCACTCGAGCTGGCGGTCGCGTCCGGCGTCGATTTCCCGACGCTGTGGGTGTCGCTCCTGCGCGGCATGCCCGTCGCCGCCCCGACCGGCTTCCAGAGCGGTGTCACACGCCGCTGGCTCTGGGGTGACGTGAAGCGCCTCCTATATGTCATGGCTGGTCGGCCCCGGGGATATCCGGAGCGGTATCCCAGCATCCGGGAAGGACTGCGCGAGCTCGTCGGAGAACAGCCCCCCGGCACCCTGAGCGAAACCTGGAGCGCAACTGACCGCTGGCCCGCCGTGGGCGAGTGGGTACAGGGGGTGGGCGAGCTCCTGGGTCGGATCCGCCTGCGCCGTCGGCCGAGGACGGTCCCGGCCCCGCCTTCGTTGGCTCCGCTGCGGCCGCTCGAGAACTCCCTGCCGCTGGTGTCGGTCATCGTTCCCTGCCGCAACGAGGAGCGCTACATCGCGCGTTGTCTCGATTCGATCCTCGCCGGCGACTACCCCCGCGACCGTCTCGAGGTGCTGGTCGTGGACGGACGCAGTGACGACCGCACTCGGGAGATCCTCGACGCGTACGTCTCACGCCAGCCGGGCATTCGAGTGGTGGACAATCCCGGGCGCATTCAGCCGAGCGCGCTCAACGCGGGCATTCGAGCGGCCCGGGGCGAGATTCTCATCCGGATGGACGCCCACGTGCTCTACCCCAGCAATTACATCCCCGATCTCGTCGCCGCGCTCCGGCACTCGGGCGCGGACAACGTCGGCGGGGTGCTCGTCACGCGGCCGGGCAGCGAGACGGCCATGGCCAGGGCGATTGCGATCGCGATGGCGCACCCGTTCGGGGTCGGCAATGCCTACTTTCGAATCGGCGTCGGGAAACCGCGATGGGTGGATACCATCGCCTTCTTTTGCTGCCGGCGGGAGACGTTCGAGCAGGCCGGGTGGTTTGACGAGGACTTGGCCCGGAACGAGGACGGCGAGTTCAACGCCCGTCTGATCATGCGGGGCGGCCGCATCTTGCTCGTCCCGCATGTGGTGGCCTACTACTACGCCCGAGACACCGTCGGGCAGGCGGCGCGCATGTTCCATCAGTACGGCTATTTCAAGCCACTCGTGGCCCGCAAACTGGGCCGCGTGATGTCGCTCCGGCAGCTTGTGCCCCCCGGCTTCGTAGCAGCGCTGGCGGCGACGGCCGCCCTGAGTCCGTGGCTGCCAGCGGCCGGCCTCGCGTTCGGCACGATGGTCTCGACGTACTTCCTGGCGGTGGGCGGCTGCGCGCTCGCCGCCGGCCGCCGAGCGGGCCTCCGCGGCGTCGCCGCGCTCGTGCTCGTGTTCCCGGTCATTCACTTCAGTTACGGACTCGGGTTTCTGCTGCGCCTCCTCAAGTTCGCCCTGCCGTCGGGCCGCGCGCCGCGACCCGCCGAACTGCCGCTTTCACGCTGAGGCAGTGACAGTGCACCGGCACGCAGCGGCGAGTTCGGCCATCGCGACGTTCGCCTACCACGACGTGACGGACGATCCGCGGGACTCGGGGTTCCAGGTCCCGGGGGGCCCGTCCTTCACGCTCACCCGTGCGGCCTTCAGCCGGCATCTCGACGCCATTGCGGGCGCCTCGCTCGCCCCAGCGCTCGTGACGGCAATCGACCCGACCGCGCCCCGGCGGCGCTTGTTGCTGACGTTCGATGACGGCGGAAGGAGCGCGCGGCACGTGAGTGACGAGCTGTGCCGCCGTGGCTGGCTGGGCCATTTCTTCATCGTCACCGGCCGGATCGGCGAGCGGACCTTTCTCGACGAAGCCGGGATCCGGCACCTGCGGCAGTGCGGGCACCTGGTTGGCAGTCACTCGCACACGCATCCGGGAATCTTCCGCGAGCAAACGGCAGCGCAGATGGTTGCGCAATGGCGCACGAGCTGCGATCGGTTGGCCGATTTGCTCGGCGAGCCGTGCACGGCCGCCTCCGTTCCGGGGGGCGACATCTCTCCGCTGGTCCTCGCAACCGCCGCCGCCGCCGGGCTCCGGTATCTCTTTACTTCCGAACCGCTAGTCGAGCCGCAGCTAGTCCAAGCCTGCTTGGTGTTGGGTCGGTTTTGCCCGAAGGCCACAACCTCCGTAGCCCAGGTCCGGGAACTGGCGCGCTTTCGCGGGTGGGGCCGCGCCATGTTCGTACGGCGCCTCAAGGGGCTTGCCCGCGCGGTGCTTCCCTCGCTGTACCGTCAGTATGTGCGACGGCAAACACGAGAGGGGGAGCGCGCTGCGGCTCCCCCTCCCGTGTCAGTGGGCTGACGTCAGGTCACGGGAACGGATACTGCTGGGCGACCTGCGGGTGTGCGGCGCGCCAGGCGGCGACCGCATTGTCCCACACGGACTTGTCCCTCGTCAGCGTGAAGCAGCTCGGCACCGGCTCCGGGAACTCCCCGGCCCCCAGCCAGACGATGATATTGTTCGAGCAGCTCGCCAGATACTCCGGCGGCGGAATCAAGAAATCCCCGCAGCAGTTGGCCGGCGTATCCATGCGGAAAATGTTGTCGTGCAGCGCCAGGCGCGGATCCCGGTTGCCCGGGTCCATCTTCCAGAACCGTCCGTGGCCCGGCTGGCTGTACCCGGTCGGCATGTCCACCAGTCGCCACAGCGTGTTGCGGACTGTGACGACCTTGCCGCTGTTGTCGGGTACGGTCTTGTACGACCGCGAGCTGTAGCCGACGTAGCAGCCATCGAAGAGATTGTCTTCGATCAACCCGCTGTTCCCGAAGTCGTTCTCGATGCAGTCATCGCGGCCGATGGACAGATGCACGCCGCGAATCGTCCAGTTATCGCTGCCACCGTCGTTGAACGACACGCCGTCACCGGTGTTGTGAATGCGCACGTTCTCGATGACGATGCCGGCCGCGCCGTACAGGAGAAGCCCGTAGGCGCCGTGCATCGTATCCCACGAGGTCGTCTCCGTGTAGTTCCCGCGGATGAGGCCGGCGGACCAGCACAGATTCGACCCACCAATGCGGATCGGCGTGTCGGCGACGCCGAGCCACGAGGCGGTCCGCGCGTCAAGTCTCGTGTTGGCGGACAGGCTCGTGTTCGTATACGTGGTCGACTGGTCCCCGCTGATTGCGAGCAGCGGACCTGATTGAGTGAGGCACGTCGATGTGCCGCCGGGCGGCGGCAGCGCCGCCACGGTGATCGCCGCAGTGCCGCTCCGGCCCTCCGCCGTCGCCGTGATCGTAGCCGATCCCGGCGTGGTTCCCGTTACGAGGCCGCTGCCGCTCACGCCGGCGACCGCAGCGCTCGAGCTCGACCAGGTCACAGGCCGGCCGGACAGGGTCGCCCCACTCGCGTCCTTGAGGATGGCCGTCAGCTGCACCACCTGCCCGGGCGCGAGACTCGCCGAGGCCGGGCTCACCGTGACCGACGCGACCGGGCCGGACGGCGCGGCCGTCACCGCGATCGCCGCCGTGTCGCTCTTGCCTTCGGTGCTCGCCACGATGTATGCGGTGCCTGCCGCCACCCCCGTCACGAGGCCACCGACAACCGTAGCGATCTGGGCGCTGGAGCTGGACCAAGTCATGGGTCGACCGGAGAGAATAGCCCCGCCACCGTCCTTGGCAACCGCCGCCAGCTGCACGGCACTCCCGACGGCGGTGCTGGCCGAGGCCGGCGTCACCTCTACGGAGGCTACCGCCACTTGCGTGGCCGTAGCCGTAACGATCACGTCCGCGGTATCGGATTTCTGCCCGGCCTGCCCCGCTGGGGCGGTCACGACGACCCGGTACGTGCCGGGCTGTGTGCCCGCCTGGTAGCGGCCGTAGTGACGGCCGCCACTTTGGGTCTCCTGCACCAGCGCGCCGCCCGTGACGCTCCAACTCACGGCGCTCTGTGCCGTGTCGCCGGTCGCGGTCATGCCCACCGCGAGGAAATCGGTCGTCGCGGCCGCCGCCAACGTCACGACGGTCGGCGACAACTGCAGGCGATCGAGCGCACCCAGCTGGCCGGGCCCAGCCACGGTGCGCTCCCCAAGCTCGCACGACGCAAACGAGAGGACCGCGAACAGGGGCAGCCCCAACCACAGGCGGGCCAGCCGCGCAGAGAGCTTGTGTTTGAACGTCATGGCCAACTCCTTGTCAGGCGGTTAGTGACAGCTGCCGCTGCCGCTATCGGTAAACGTCTTCCCGGCAATCGGAATGAATTCCCAGTCATAGCCGTCCGCGCGCAGCGTGAAC
>Ga0214473_10008838_pt1 | contig 11913 bp, 17 predicted proteins | sample RVTome_7_FD_203509 | JGI IMG/M metagenome (GOLD analysis project Ga0214473, IMG submission 203509) | Soil microbial communities from uranium-contaminated site in the Upper Colorado River Basin, Wyoming, United States - RVT98D197 | ecosystem: Environmental > Terrestrial > Soil > Contaminated >...
GAGCCTGAAACAGATATGAACACGAGGACAAAGACAACCCCAACCGTTATTAACGAAGCTGTAAGCAAGGTCCTTCTTTTATATCTCAAAAGATTTCTTATGGCAATTTTAAAGAGGTTACCCATTGCCTTTACCTCCTCTGGCCTGTCTGCCCGTTAATTCACCGTCTTCAAGCGTGTAGAGTATTTCCGCCTCTCCGACTATCTTTTGGTCATGGGTGGAGAATATGAAGGTGGTCTTAAACTCGTCCCTCATTTTCTTCATAAGCTCTATCACCATATAGGCTGTCTTGTGGTCCAAGTTGGCGGTAGGCTCATCCGCAAGCACGAGCTTGGGATTTGTCACCAGCGCCCTTGCAACTGCTACCCTCTGCTTCTGCCCTCCTGAAATCTGGTCAGGATATTTGTCTTTTTGCTCAATCATACCAACTGCATCCAGAAGTGCTGTGACCCTTTTCTTCCTTTCTGAAGCGGGTGTGCTCTGCACCATAAGCAAAGGATATTCGATATTTTCATAAACAGTAAGAACCGGGAGAAGATTGAAATCCTGAAAGATAAAGCCGATGTTGCTGCCCCTGAAAGATGCGCTCTGTTTCCTGTCAAAATGCAGGACGTCATTATCAGCAACCCTCAATTTCCCGCCCGTCGGCTTATCAAGGCATCCGATGAGATTTAACAGGGTGGTCTTTCCGCTGCCCGAAGGGCCTACGAAAGAGACAAAAGATGCGGGAGCTATTTCAAAGCTCAGTCCCTTTAATGCCTTAACAGTTACTTCCCCTGTCTTGTAATCTTTTTGTATGTTTCCAGCGGTAATTAATGACATGATTGACTCCTTTTTTGACAGCCCCGCCCCGGCTCAAAGCAGGTCCTTCATTTCTGTATTCCGTGTGGTGTTGATTGAATCTTGCTGCATCTTATTTGTCCGATATAAATTGAAGCCTTTTCCAATGTGTTCAGCCCCTTTATCTCATCCTGCATCATCGGGAATCGGAGTACGGGAAGATTGAACTTTGTCTGAATCTCGTGAAGATAATTGATCTGCATCCGCCTTCTGTTTATGAAAAACTCATTTACGCATACTTCTTCAGGCAGCACCATATTCGCGACCACAAGCTGCGTCTCTATCCCAGCATTCTTAAGATCAAGCATGGCCCGGTAGGATTCGAGGATTGGGGTGGATTCAGGGTAAAGCACAAGGCAGAACACCGACTTTTGCGGATTGCGCAGGATATCGATGATTTTTCCGAACCTGTTTTCTGTTTCCCTCTTTGCCTCCGCCGCTTCGGCAGTTGATATCATCATCTCCGCCTGTTTCGCGTAATCAAAAGGAAGGTCGAGAAGTCTTAACGTGTGTCCGGTAGGCGCTGTATCAAAGACGATGACGTCGTAAGCGCTGCTTTCAATGAAGCGGATGAATTTATCAAACGCGGCCATCTCCTCAATGCATGGGGAATTAAGCTCCTCCTCCATAGCAGCCAACATATCTTCGGAATATTTTCCCCGCGCCTCTTTCAGCACTTTTTCTTTATATTCATTGAACGCCTTTTCCTGGTCGATCATCACCGCAAAAAGATTTTCCGCGATCTCTGAAGGCTCATCATGTATCTTTACATCGAACACTTCCCCGATGTGCGCTGCAGGGTCTGTCGTTACGATTAGTGTTTTGAATCCTTTTTGAGCAATGTGTACGGCAGTTATGCACGATATGGTTGTCTTGCCTACACCTCCTTTTCCAATAAAGAAGATCGCCTTTGTGCCGTTGGAAGGGAGAAAGAAGCTATCAATATCCCCCATTTCAAAAGGGGGAATAAGGGGGATTATTTTTTTATCATAAAATCTCCCCTCAGCCCTCTTTTCCAAAGAGGGGAATTCATCTGTGTTCCTGTCAAACAACTCATTCGCCACATCTTTTAACGCTTTTAATCCCTTCACCTCATTATCCCTCAAAAGCATATATCGCTTCGGCTTTTCTATTGTTTTTCCAGTCTGCATTATCACCCTCTGCTGCGCCTCGTATTTCTTTTTGAAGAATCCGATTTCACACACCTCTTCAGGCAATATGCCATTTATAATAATTTCTCCGGATTTAATCCCTATGGTCTCAAGCTCTTTTGATGCCCTCAGCGTCTCAAAGAGGGACAGCTTCTCAGGACGCATGACAAAGATAAAAGTTGTTCTGGTTGGATCTTTAAGGAGCGCGGTAGCCCGGTCGTATTTTTCTTTTGAGTCCTGAATGGACTGGACAGGCCCAAGACAGGTTTGTCCGCTTCCCTTTGCCGAATCCTCTATGTGCTTTGACCAGTCCACCGGAAGCTCAAGCAGTCTTATCGTATGCCCTGTCGGAGCTGTATCAAAAATGATAACCTCATATTCATCGCCCTCCATAAAATCTATGAACCTGTCAAAGGAGGCCATCTCCGTAGTGCAGGGACCGCTTAAGTTTTCCTCAAGTGATGCTATGACATCCCCAGGCATGATCTCTCTGAACGGCCCTATGATGCGCTCCTTGTATTCCCTCGTCGCCTCATCGGGATCTATCTCCATGGCAAAAAGGAATCCATTCCTTTCACCCTCCCCCTTGCCCCCTCCCGTTGAGGGAGGGGGATTAATTAGGCATCCCTCCCTTAGCAAAAGAGCACTTCTATTCAGTTCCCTCTCCCCTTGCGAGAGAGGGGTAGGGTGAGGGGATTCAACATTTATCGGAATGATTTTATGTCCTATCTCCTGTTCAAAAACATCAGCAAGGTTGGAAGCGGGATCGGTTGTTACAATTAATGTTTTTTTGCCCTTTTCCGAGTAGTGAATGGCGGTTGCGCATGCCATGGTGGTCTTGCCGACACCACCTTTGCCTGAGAAAAATAAATATTTCGTCATTATTACTCCTTCTTTCAGCCGCAGCATGAAGACCGCGACATTCCGCTGATAATAATTCCCAGCGTCGCCGAGAAATCTATGGTTGCTTCAGAAAGCTGCTTATTTGCCTCCTTCTCCTGAAAAACATTTACCCCGTCTTTCTCAAGGGTTACATCCCCATTTTTAGCGCCATCGGCTATGTCCATAGCCAAAGACGGTCCTCAACCCCCACTGGTTGTAAATATCCTCACTCCGTGACCGTTGCCGTTTTTCTCTATGAGTATCTCTTTGAATCTCTTTACTGCGTTGTCAGTTAAAATAAGCATGAGTCCTCCTTATATTATGTTCAGAGCTATGGGTTTTGTTTCACCGGCTCGACGCCAAGCGCTTTGCAAATATCTTCACATGACGGGTATCCGCCTGTTTTAAACACCTCTCCGTTGACAAGAGTAACGGGCAATGCTTTCTTCCCGTTTTTATGGAGCAGATCCGCAATCTTTTTATTCGCCATAAATTCCTTCGGCTGCTGTGCAAGATTGAACCGTATAATCTCAACACCCTGCTTTTTCAATGCCAGCACTGCGTCATTCATCTTTACCAGAACAGGGTCAATGCTTGGCCCGCACAATCCTGATGAACAGCACATTGCAGGATCATAGATTTCAATTTTCATTTCAGATACCTCCCGTATTTTTAAATCCTGTATTTGAACAGTTTCTGTTCCGTGCTTTTTGCAAACCACACCAGCGCCAGCATGACAGGGACTTCGATCAACGGTCCTATGACAGTTGCAAGCGCTACAGTCGGATTAAATGCAGTAATTGCTATGGCAATAGCTATCTCAAAATCCCTTCCTGTGGCGTTAAACCCCACTGCTGCGGAATCCTTATAATTCAACCCCAGTTTCCACCCTGTCAGATACACAACCACAAACATGGTTCAAAAAAACCTTTACCTAATTGCCTTGCAAGGCCTTCAGCCATCTGGCTTCTGCAGATGTTAAAAAAGTGCAGAGAAACATTACTTTTTTCATTTCAGTATCCCCTTCACTATAATATCTACCGCCTCTTCAGGAGACAACCCGTGTGCCATGAGCGTCTCCATCTGTTTTTTATCCACGCTTCCGATAGCTGCCTCGTGGGTAACCTTGGCCAAGGGATTTGTAACAGTTACAATAGGAATTGCCTTTGCAACTGCCCTGTCTTTGACTATTTCCATACAGTCCACATGACCCCGCGCGCCTTCAGCGCATCCCTCGGTAATGCCGGTAACTTCAGCCCGTGCCTCATCCTCTATGGCAACTCTGGTCTTTATGATGCTTCTTGAGTTTTTGCCTGAAAGCACAACTTTTTCCTTTATATTGATTTCGTCATCAGCATGACCGAATACCCTTGCCGTTAATTCAGTGACGGCATTTTCACCGGCTTCAACCGAATAATCTATATTAAGCCTGCCGACCCTCCCGGTAGTAAGATTGAAGTCGGTGAAATATCTTCCGTTTTTTCCAACCTTCACAACCGCCTTTGGAATAACCTCAATCCCTCCGTACATGCCGTGATAATGGGTCTCTGAATATCTCATCTCCGCTCCTTCTCCAATCGCAACCACCGCGTCCATTATATGTCTTACTTTCTCAGCATTCGGGAATATGCAGTGTGCGATGAAATGGACGTAACTGTCTTTCTCAAGTCTCACATCCATCGCTATCTTCTGAGTCCCTTTCTTGTGGAGGATGCCGAAACAGAGATGGACAGGGTTCTTTATCCTTACCCCTTCTTTTACTGTAACCTTTGCGCTGATTCCGGAAAGCGTCTCTTTTGCGTCCATCTCAAGCCCCTCGACTTTATTTGAGCTTAATATCTTATGTCCGTCCGCGGCAAGATGGGCAATATCCTTATTAGCGAGGATACCCCTATCTCCCCCGGCCTCTCCAAACGCCTTCATTAATTCATTAAGTTCAGACATATGTACACACCTCTCCATTACATATAAGGCATTGCCTTGATTTGTAAAATTCTGCAACTTTTCCGGGACTCCCGGAGCATACAATTTTCCCCCGCATAATTGAGACGCCATGTCAGCGATCAGGGCGATTTCTTCTCTGTGGGTAATCAAGAGCACTGCTGAACCGTTTTTCTTAAAGGCGTTTATGACATTGATAATATCCTGTGTTGAAAGCATATCTATTCCTGAATCAGGTTCGTCAAGTACTGCAAGTTTCGGATTCAATGCAAGAACGGATGCAAGCTCAATCCGCTTCCTCTCCCCTCCGCTCAGAGATTTATCCACCATTCTATGCAAATAAAGTTCCGGATGAAGTCCGACCATTTCAAGATAATGGGAAGGATTGACATCGTTGCTTTTCAGCGTGACGTAATCTTTTACTGAAATCCCCTCAAACCTCACCGGCTCCTGCCATGCCATTGTAATCCCGAGCTGTGCTCTCTCATGGATCTTCAGGTCATTGATAACTTTGCCGTTAAATGTAATCTCTCCTAAGGCGGGTTTGTAGCCCTCACATCCCATTATGAGATAAGCGAGAGTGCTCTTGCCTGTACCGTTTGTGCCGAGAAGGGCATGGACTTCCGAGGCTTCAATTAAGAAGGAAAGACCATCGAGAATCCTTTTTTCACCGGCAATATAGGCAAGGTTTTTAATTTCAAGAATAGACATTGTTTTTCCAATCCTCTTTTGCCTTCAAAACTTCGTTAGCTATTAAATCTATGTCACAGGAAATATTATTACCAATATATCCTTTTCCCTTACAATACTCAATCATCTCATCCAGCGCGCCTCTGAATTCGTCTTGCAGATTGGCCATCTCGCCCAGGCCGTCGCAGCCCTTCTGTCTCTTTTTTGCAAGGAGATATATTTCTGCGTACTCAGATGCCATGTTTAGCAACTTTAAAAGCTGTTCATCCGATTTGGAATGCTCTGCTATAGTACTAAGAAGGTTCATAAATAATCTTTTAGAGGCATTGTTTACTCTTCTTTTTCAAACTTTTGTCTGCTACTGTTCAACTGAATAGAAACCCTTAGTGATGATGGGTGCTCTCAGTTGATGTTTTGACACGGCAATATAATCCGTTGCTTTCGCATTCGGCGCATTCTATCTGAATAACGCTGTGGCGGATGCCGGCGTGTTCAAGAAGATGCTCTATCTCCTGTCTGATTGTATCCGCTTCGCTTATCTTCTGATCATGAATCTGCACATGTGCAGAGAATGCCGGAATGCCGTGTCCTATTGACCATATATGCACATCGTGTATATTGATTACACCTTCAATCTTTGAGAGCTTCTCTGAAACCTCGTCTGCATTGAAACCGAGCGGACTTAATTCAAGAAATATCCATAATGCTTCCTTGATAACCCGTACTCCGCCGATGATTATCATGCATCCGACAATGCCGCTCGCTATGGTATCGGCAAGCATCCAGCCGGTAAATTTAATGATCAGTCCGGCTATGATGACTCCTGCAGAAGATACCGTATCACCGAGCACATGGAGCCACACGCTCTTCATGTTCAGGTCATGATGTTTATGCCCTAAAATCCATGCCATTATGAGATTGCCCACAAACCCGGCCGCAGCTATTGAAAGCATGACGGATGAATTGATTTCGGGCGGAGCATGAAACCGATTGAAGGCCTCTATAAAAATGAAAATGGCGATGACTACGAGGCTGATTCCGTTAATAAGGGCTGCAAGCAGGCCTATGCGCTGATAGCCATAGGTAGCCTTATAGTCTGAAGGCCGCTTCATTATCAGAAGGGCTATGAGGCTAAGCCCAAGCGCAAAGGCATCGGTCAGTACATGCCCTGCATCGCTCAGGAGGGCGAGGCTTTGGCTTAGGATGCCTCCGAGCGCCTCAGCGATGAAAATTATGAATGTTACTATCAGGCTCAGTATAAGTCTTTGCTGAGATTTGTCTTTCATGTTGTCCTTTCCGGCATTATATCAGTCCCCATGCCATCTTCGCTGCTATGGCGTAGAGCACTAAACCGATCACCTTCTTCACCTGCCCGGCATCGAGCTTTCTATGCATAAGCCATGATCCGAGAAGCGCCCCGGCAACCGATCCAAAAGCCGCGAATGCAAGCAGGTTCCAGTTGATGGTTGTCATTGCCGCATGGCCAAAGAACCCGGATAGCGACGAGAAGACGACGATGAAAGCTGTCGTTGCCGAAGCCTTCTTGGGGTCGAAGCCAAGCCAGACGAGCGCGGGGACGATGAAGTTCCCCCCACCCACACCGAGGAGCCCTCCGAGATATCCTGCGCCAATCCCCAGTCCGATGCCGGTCTTTAGTTCCTTTCCCCCGGACGACTGGCCTTCCTCTTTCTTCTTTGGCTTGTAGAAGAGCATCATCGATGCAGCAAAGACCAGAAAGATCACAAATAAGAAGATAAGAGTATTCTTAGGAAAAAACCGCGTCGACCAGGCGCCCAGAGGCGAGAAGACAATGGCGAGCATGATGATGGGCACGGCGGCGCGGAACAGAACGAGCCTGTAGCGGATATAGTTGGCCGAAGCGAATGTCATGCTTATCGCATTCAACAAAAGGCCTATCGCCATCGCCTCGGTCAGCGGTATCCCAATCCAGTAGAAAGTTGGTATCACGATAAAAGCCGCCCCTACACCTGCGATTGTCAGAACCGTGGTAAAAACAAATACAAGCACTGCCGCTATTATAGGTATTGCCATAGTGCCTCACAGAGAAGGCAGGGCCGGGACCCTGCTTTCTATTTCTCAGCCTCAACGCAAGGGATGCAGAGCATCCTGCCGTCAGGGGTGGTAGTCAATTTGTCGGTGAAGACCGCCTCTCCGCATTTCGAACAGCGTTCGACCTCAAAGTTAGGAGATCCTTTCTTTATGTCCTTGTGGAACACGTCGCTTATATTCAGGAAATCTGTTTCGGAGATTCCCAGCACCCTCTCCACAAGGGGGTCGGTGATCGCAGGCGGAATGTCCTGCGGTGGCACGCTTTTTTTCCGCTCCTGCACAAAGGGTGAGTTCAATGCCTTTTCAAAAAACTCCGGCTTTAATGATACCCGAACAGCCCTTCGCGACTTTGTGTCGATAAGGGTAAAGGCCATCTTGCTGTAATAGAGTTTTTGTATATTGGATTTGCCGTAGGTGCATCCGGTGGCAGTCATGATCCCATCGAGGAAACAGCCTGCTGCATGGCCTTTTCCTGTCTCGGCCTCCACGAAGAGTTCCTTGTCCTGTGACCTCTCAACACCGAGGGTGCGCATTGCTGCAAGCCCTGCCCTTAGACCCATCGGCATTGCCGGGCATTTGTGGCCGTGGAATTCCCACGCCACGTCAAGATATTCCTTAAGTTCTTTCATGGTTACCTCCATAGTAGTTTGATTGTCTTACATCCGCAGAATGCAGCATCTATGATCCGGACAACATCCCGCCTTATCCTCCGTGCCACCAGCATTTGCATACGACTGAGAAATTTTTTCATTTATATTACCTATATGTTCGTTATCCCAAAATATATTCCGACAAGTACGAGCAAAGCTCCGCTGACTTTTTTCGCATATAGCGGAAAGTTTCTGGCGCCTTTTGAGCCGACGATGCTATCCGTAAGCCCAACAGACAGCCCTGCTACGAATATGAGTGCGCAATGCCCAAGGGCATAGACAAAGAGAAGCGAACCGCCGTATACCATATCTCCCTGAGTAGAGACATAGGCCAGGATCACCGCAAGTACCGGTGTTGCGCAGGGAGACGAGACCATGCCGGTCAAAAGGCCGAGCAGGAATGCCCCTAAAAGCCCTTTTGTTTTGACCGCTTTTGTCTTCTGAAAAGGGAGAGGAATTGAGATGATCCCCATGAGCTGTAGGCCCATCAATATGGCTATGACTGCAAGACCGATATAAAGCCACCTGCCCATAAATCCAAGGAACTGTCCCATAACTGAAGCGGCAGCGCCAAGCAGTGTAAAAGTAATCGAGAGCCCAATAATGAAGACAAGAGAGTACAGAACAGCCTTCTTTTTGTTTCCCTCTGAATATCCGCCAACATAGCCGATTATCAGGGGAACAGCAGCGAGCACACATGGACTTGCAGCAGATATAAGCCCTCCGATGAATACCGCTATAAACGCAAGTCCGTGCTGATCCTGAATAATCGTCTGCATGTTTAGTGTTTAGTAATAATGAGTCCATTTTTTGTTCTTTCCTTACCCTTTGTTCTTACGAATAAGACCCAAAGTAAAGACACCCTGATTTCTGCTACAAACCAACTTTCTTAAGTACTTGTGCTATTTCTTCATAAGCGTAATAGCCTATGTGTCGGTGAAACTCCTTGCCGTCCTTGTCCAGAAAAACCTGAGTCGGTATCATGGAGACGCCAAACCGTCTGCCGTTTTTCCTGTCTATGCGTACATCAATGAACAGCACCTCAAGTTTGCCTTTGTAATTCGTTCTGAGCTTTTCCATCACCGGCTTCATCTGCTCGCAGGGAATGCAGCCCACTGACCCCAACTCAAGCATTACAGCCCTGCCTTCTTTTTTTGCATTATTCAGCACATCATCTATGCCTGCTGCGCTGCTGCATCCGGACAGTGCGATTACGCTGAAAAGCGCCGCAAAAACAATAAATCTCTTTATCATCAGATCCTCCTGTCTATTTTTTCTTGACCCTCGTCATCAATGATCAAATATGCGGTACGTTATCTCCGCGCTGACCGCCTTAACTCATTCACGCACTTATCTTGTCTCCATGATTAGTTCCTTTATTTTTTCCACGGGCGGGAGAGGTTTGCCGGTATGTTTCAACTGCCCGTTAACTACGAGGCCGGGTGAAGACATGGTGAACTTCATAATCTCCTTTATGTCAGTTACCTTCTCAATCTCTCCTGCAAGACCCAGCTCCTTCATTGCCTTTTCGGTCCTTTTCCTGAGTTCTTCGCAGTTAGGACAACCGGGGCCTAATATCCTGATTTCCATAACACATCCCTCCTTATAAAATTGCGTTAAATACATAACCGACGATGATTATCGTAACGGTCATTATTCCGGCGAATACCCCAAGCATTTGCGGCTTGAGCACCTTCCTGAGAATTATCATCTCGGGAAGAGAGAGGGCTGTAACAGCCATCATAAAGGCAAGCACAGTGCCCATGCTCAACCCCTTTTCCATCAGCGCATAGACAATAGGAATCACTCCCGCCGCGTTTGAATAAAGCGGGACCCCGAGCAGCACCGCCACCGGAACAGCGAAAGGATTGCCCGGCCCCGCGATCTTTGCGAGAAAATCTTCCGGCACATAGCCATGTATGAATCCTCCAATCCCGATGGCGACAATAACGAACAACCATACCCTGCCGAGGATGTCCCTCACATTCCACTTTGCGTACTGAAGCCTTTCTTTAAAAGACTGCTTTGCAATTTCACCGGACTGTCCTGTCCTGATGTCGTAGACATACTCTTCAACCCATTTTTCAAGCCTGAGTTTGCCGATAATCATCCCGCCGAATATTGCCACAAGCAATCCCGCTCCGAGATAAATAGCCGTAACCTGCCATCCGAAGAGGCCGTAAAGCAGGACCACCGCAACCTCGTTGACCATCGGCGAAGCAATAAGAAATGAAAACGTTACTCCCAGCGGCACACCCGCCTCGACAAAACCTATAAAAAGCGGCACTGCGGAGCAGGAGCAGAAAGGCGTGACTACTCCGAGCAGCGCTGCGAGGATATTGCCGATGAAGAGCTTTTTGCGGCTCAGGATCTTCATTGTGCGCTCCGGGGGGAAGTAACTTCGTATTACCGAGCTTATGAATATGATCACAGCAAGAAGAATGAAAATTTTCAACGTGTCATATACGAAGAAGTTAAGGGCGTCGCCCAGCTTTGTTGCCGGGTCCAGCCCCGCTAATTCATATATAAGATAGTCAGCTATTTTATGTAACATGTAAATTCTCTCTTATAAACCCTGTCATTAACCGGCCTTTAACGCCTTGAACTTGCGTTCAATATTGCCCCTTGAAACTGCGGCGGAAATGTCAATCAGCTCAAATATTCTTTTGTCCGCTACCCTGTAATTGACCCTCACCCCTTCTTTCCAGGAAATCAATACCCCGGAATCTACAAGGAGCTTCAGGTGTCTTGAGAGGTTCGACTGCTCAAGGCCGAGCTCCTCTATCAGCTCGCAGTTGCATTTAAATTTCTTCCGGAGACGGTCGATAATGCGCATCCTGTTGGGATGCGCTATTGCCGCCAATATTTCCGATTCCATCTTGAAAGGATCTTCTGCCATTCAAAACCTCCTTTTTGCTTTCATGTTAATATGATTATATGAGCAATTAATCATAATGTCAAGAGCAAAAATATAGTTAAAAAAGATAGTATTTGTCTTTAAGGTAGTCAAGAAATGACTGTAAGAAGTTAACTTGTTAAAATTTCATGGCTTTTTTATAAAACCTTCAAGGATCCTTTTATTGCCGGCCTCATACTTAAGCCCTTTTATATCAATCAACGGCATCTTTCCCTATAACCTCCACAATCACCGGCATGTACTCCTCCTTTTTCCCTTTCTTCCGAAAAAGAGCTAAAAGTATGATACCGGCAATCAACCCCAAAAAACCAAAAAAGGCGCTCATGGTATCGACGGACTTATTAGACCTTCCTGCAAGGTAAGCTCCGAGGATTGCACCGGATATTAAGAACAAGATAGGGATTCCGTAGATGAACAGGGATGCCTTCATATAAGCGACTGATTCGACGCGTACCTTTACCATATCACCCGCATTCGCCTGTGCTTTATTGATCGCAACAAAGACAGGCTTTCCTCCTGCCACTTCTTCCACTTCCTGAAGTCCGCACTGGGCGCATGCAGAAGTCCTCTCCACTTCAATAAAGGCCTTATCACCTGCCACTCTGACAACTGTGCCAATATCCTCAATCATTTTTTTATTGCCCTCACCAGTTCGTCAGTCATTAAATCTATGTCATAGGAGATATTATTACCAATATATCCCTTTCCCTTACAATACTCAATCACTTCGTCCAGCACGCCTTTGAATTCATCTTTCAGATTGGTCATTTCG
>Ga0214473_10008839_pt1 | contig 11912 bp, 10 predicted proteins | sample RVTome_7_FD_203509 | JGI IMG/M metagenome (GOLD analysis project Ga0214473, IMG submission 203509) | Soil microbial communities from uranium-contaminated site in the Upper Colorado River Basin, Wyoming, United States - RVT98D197 | ecosystem: Environmental > Terrestrial > Soil > Contaminated >...
TTCGGGGGAAAAGGGTGCTGGTTACAGGAGACACCGGCTTCAAGGGGTCATGGTTGAGCCTCTGGCTGCATGATTTAGGGGCCGATGTGATGGGTTATGCCCTTCCCCCACGACAAGATGACGATCATTACCATCTCCTTGGTCTCGGCGACCTGATTCACCATGTGGACGGCGATATCAGGGATCTCTCGTTTCTGGAAAAGGTATGCTTTGAATTTCAGCCGGAGTTCATTTTTCATTTGGCTGCACAATCTCTTGTCAGGATGTCGTACGAGATGCCTAAGGTAACGTTTGATACGAATGTGGGTGGATCGGTAAATATTCTGGAGATGGCACGGGCGCTTACATCATTACGGGTACTGATATATGTGACATCCGACAAATGTTACAGGAACAAAGAGTGGATTTGGGGATACAGGGAGGTAGACGAACTCGGAGGAGATGACCCGTATAGCGCTTCCAAAGCGGCGGCGGAAATCATTTTTAATGCCTATGTAGCAGCTTTCTTTTCCAAGCGGAGGAATTTCGGGGCAGCCAGCGTTCGTGCAGGTAATGTAATCGGCGGAGGTGACTGGTCGAGTGACAGGATTGTTCCGGATTGTATACGAGCCCTGAAGTCGGGGAACCCTATTGTCCTGCGCAATCCGGATGCTACAAGACCATGGCAGCATGTCATGGAACCTTTATTCGGATATCTTCTGCTTGCTTCCCGATTATACCATTCTCCCAAAATGTATGCCGGCTCTTGGAATTTCGGACCGACCGACGAGGCGTTTCGTACGGTTCGCAATCTCGCAGAGGGGGTTGTTCGCTTTTGGGGAGAAGGCGAAGTTATTGTTGCTCCCCAGAGTGACGATCCCGTAGAATCGATGCTGCTTCATCTGAATTGTGATAAAGCCAAGCGATTGCTTTCCTGGAGCTGCGGCATGGATTTTGAGGCCACCGTTGCTAAAACGGTGGAGTGGTATAAAGGTGTTTATTCCGGTACAAACGTACTGGAAATGTCGAGACGCCAGATAAGCGACTACGGGGAGGTACGGAAATGATTCACGGAGTAAAAATAATGCCGTTGAAACAGATACTGGATGAGCGTGGGAAAGTGATGCACATGATGAGGAGCGACGCAGAGTATTTCCATGGATTCGGAGAAATATATTTTTCTTGCGTTTATCCGGGGGCTATCAAAGGATGGCATATTCATAAGAAAATGACGCTTAACTATGCTGTTCCCCACGGACGGATAAAGTTTGTGATGTATGATGAGCGTCAAGACAGTCCCACACAGGGCGAAGTGCAGGAGATATTTCTTGGTCCCGATAACTACTGCCTTGTGACCGTCCCCCCGCTAATATGGAACGGTTTCAAGGGAATCGGTACGGAAATGGCAATTGTTGCGAATTGTGCTACGTTGCCTCATGCCCCTGATGAAATCGACCGGCGCGACCCATTTGATCCCTTTATCCCTTACACATGGGACATAAAACACCAGTGAACTTCTTACTTATCGGCGGAATTGGATATGTCGGAGGCAGGCTTGCCTCTTACCTGAAGTCTTGCGGGCATAGAGTCTGCATTTCCACCCGCAGGGACTTGGAGGAAGTACCTGAATGGGTCATTGCCGACGAGGTTATTTGTTTTGATCCCGACAATGGGGATTCTTCCGGCTTGCTCCTTGATGGCATGGATGCGGTAGTGTATCTGGCCGCGCCGAACGAGATTGATTCGGCAAAAAATCCCTGCTCTGCCCTCAGGGCGGGAGGGGAATTGACATGGAAAGTGCTCGAAGCGCTGACGGAGAGGAATGTACCACCGCCTTTTCTTTATCTCTCTACGTTTCACGTATACGGTTCCAATGCAACAGGAGAAATTACAGAGACCATTTCACCCCTTCCCATTCACCCTTATGCGCTTGGCCGTTATTTCGGAGAGTGTGTAGTACAACTGTTTCGTGCACGGAAAAAAGTTACCGCGCTATGCGTGAGGCTCTCAAATGCGTTCGGGGCGGCTGCTGGACAAAATGTGCTCCGCCACAGCCTGGTATTCAACGATCTGTGCCGACAGGCGGTGATTGAAAGGAGTCTGACATTGAAAAGCACGGGAGCCCAGAAACGCAACTTTATTGCGATGGAGGATGTAGTACGGGCCATTGAGTTTCTTGCGATGCGGGCTGATGAATGGCCAAGCGATGGATTAATTCATCTGGGCAGCGCTATACACTTGAGCATCCTCGAAGTTGCTGAAATGATATCCCAAAGATCTGAAGCACTGCTTGGTTTCAGACCGAGGATCATTGTGCCGGAGGGTGGCGGGGAAGATTATGTGGTGGATTTCGTATTTAGCATAGAACGGCTGAAGCGTATGGGATTTGTCTGGAACAATAGAATCGAGAAGGAAATAGACGACACGCTTTTACTATACTCAGGGAGCAGGCGGTGACCAAGTTGCCTCTTTACAGCATTATTATCCCTACTTATAATCGCGCCGAACTGCTCCGCAGGGCGTTGGATTCTGTTGAACGACAGACTTTTCAGGATTTTGAGGTTATAGTGATCGATAATCGATCGGAGGACCACACAAGGAAGGTCATCGCGTCGTTTGATGATTCCCGCATTACCGGGCACGAGATCGATAACGGTGGGATTATCGCCGCCTCCAGAAATCTTGGAATCAACCGGGCACGTGGAGAGTGGATATGTTTTCTCGACTCAGATGATTGGTGGTATCCGAAAAAGCTGGAAACAGTGCATCGTTTTCTTGCAGTATCGGATATTATCTACCATGATCTTGATGTGCATGATGGCAATGGCAAGAGGTGCTGGAAAAAAGTGAAGGGCAAGCACCTCAGCCCGCCGGTTTTCAGCAGCCTCATGAAGTGCGGAAACGTGATGGTCACATCGAGTGTGGTAGTGCGGAAGCAAATCCTGGAACAGGTGGGAGGCCTGGATGAGGATGCAGCTATTGTGGCGGCAGAAGATTATGATCTGTGTTTAAGAATTGCACGGGCTACAGAGAGATTTACTTACATTCCACGGGGTTTAGGTGCATACTGGGTAGGAGGGGAAAGTATGTCCGAGATCTCGGAAAAACAGATTGAACGAGTAGCCTCCGTCTATCACAAACACCTGGCTTTTCTAAAGGAAGAAGACAGGCAGGATGTTGTTACAATCATGAATTACGGACGGGCAAGAATTCTGCAAAAGATGGGACGTGTCATAGAGGCCGCTGCTCTGTTCAGAGAGGCCCTTCATGCGAGAATGTTGAATATCAAAATAAAATCCATATATTGCCTTGTTATTAGTTATCTACAGGGGAGGTGCAGACGTGAAAGAACGCAATAAGTTGTCTTTTCCACAGTTGGCAGAAGATTGTCAGGTAACAGTATTATGAGAAATTTGAATAGTCGCAGCATGCTGCTCTGCAGCGCGATAGTGCTTTTGTATTGTCTGTTATATGAATGGGTGAATATATTTGATATACCGTATATTAAGACATATACAAATGCTTTAAAGTTTATTTTGCCGTTTGCATTGCTTTTTGTGAGTTCGCTTCCATCTCTCCCTGACTATTCCATTCCTAAGAATTACCTTTTATGTTTTGCTCTGTTCATGACATGGGCTCTTGTTCCTAACGTCTTGTCCGGGCATATACCTGAAACTATGATGCAGTGGTTGAAGTTTATCCCCCGTCTTCTCTTCTGTTATGTCATATTTGCATACTTACTACAACGGTCAGAGGCGAAAACGGTCATCATGAAGGCTCTTGTTGTTGTTGCCGTAGGTACCGTTCTGCAATATGTGCTCTTATCAATGTTCCATTATCCAAGTGATCCGAGCGGGTTCAGCTTACCGATTTTCAGAAAGGTGACCTACTTCGGGCCATACGGCCTGTTAGGGAGCGGAACTGCCAATGTTTATTTTCAAAGCATTGATCTGGAAATTTTCAGGCTGACGGGTTTTTGGCAGGAACCTTCGATCGCCTCTGGATTTCTTTTTATGGCTTTTTTCCTTGCGAGAGCGCTCTTCGGGCAAACGCAGCAGCGACGGTGGAAACTGGCCGGACTCGCATGTCTCGGAGGCGGGCTGTTGACCTTCTCGAATGCAGGCCATTTTGCGTTTGGATGTGCGCTTTTATCAGGGCATATAGTGCAATTCAACGAGAAAAGGAAAAACCATGTACTCTATATCGTCAAAGTGATTATTCTGTTAGTGTATATTTTTCTCTCTGTATTCGGAAGGCAGATCGTTGCCAAGTATTATCCTGACAATATGGACTTGCGGTATTTTATAGGTGTTAGGGAATCAATAAAAAGTCCATATGGAGGACGAGTTGAGCAAGCGTATTCCAATATCATAACCGTGTCTAAACATCCGTTGGGGATTGGTGTAAGAATTCCGGGACGGGATGCAGAAGGAAAAGGTTTTGATTACTCTTCCTTTGCTCCTGCTATGTGGCTCCTGAGCACAGGCTGGATAGGTCTTTTTCTGCTCTTTATGCGGGAGGCCCAGGTGTTAAGATTGATGTGGAAACGCCTTCTCCCCTCTAATTCGGTTAGCATTTTTCAAGCGTGGGTTGCTCTGTTCTGTCAGAACCTTATCTACGGGACATGGATGACCCCGCTCTATTTTCTGCTTGTTGCTATGGTGTTTGCTGCGACGTATTACCGCAATGATACTGTCCCCATCATGCAAGATTCTTCTGCATCATGATGGCTGAAACAGGGGAAAAGAGAATCGCTTGCGTGACAGGAGCCTCCGGTATGGTGGGACGCCGTATTGTGCATCGTCTTCTTCAACAGGGCTATACGGTACGAGCTTTCACCCGGAGAAAGGATTTGACGCTTTCGGGTGTTGGTATGCACTACGGTGATATTTGTGACGAGTCAGCGCTGAAATCTTTCATGAATCGGGCAGATCTCCTGTTTCACTGTGCCGCTGAATTGAAAGATGAATCAAGAATGTGGGATGTGAATGTAAGAGGAACAGAAAATTTGCTCCGGTTGATACATGAGTCCGGCATTACATATTTATGTCATTTAAGTAGCGCAGGTGTTGTTGGTAAAACGGAGATGCCCATTGTTGATGAGACATCTCCCTGTAATCCCAGAAATATCTATGAACGTACAAAGTGCGAGGCAGAGAAGCGCGTTGCGAAAGGTGTCAACGGTTGCTGTGCGGTGGTCCTCCGGCCCACAAATGTGATAGATGAAAGGCGGTCCGGTGCCCTTGGGCTACCGATGCGGAGCGGGTGGGCTGATTACCTCAAGATATTCCTCAAGGGAGGAGAAAACGCACACGTCATACATGCCGATGATGTCGCTGCTGCTGCATTGTATTTAATATCACACGCATCGGAAACCCCTCAGTGCTTTTTTGTCTCGTGCGACCATGATCCCATGAATACATTCGCTGGAATATGGAAGCTCTATAAGAATTTCGAGCGGGTTGGCTCATTTGATGAGAGCGGTCCGATGGTAGTGCATCTTCCTGTTGCCTTCCCCCACATGCTCCGGACCGTGATGCGCGGCGCATCGAACCGCGGCGACACCGTTTATTCTTCAGAAAAGCTGCTCAGTCATGGGTTCGTTTTTCCCTTGGGCTTGAAGGGAGCGATAAGACAAGTGATAGAGGAAAGGGAAAAGGTGACCCCATGATGGTATTGAATGTCAATTCATCAATTGACTCTCATAAGGGCGGAGGGATGGCTGAGCGGACCTTCCAGGTGAGTAAATTTCTTGCAAGGGCCGGAGTGGAATGTGCTGTGTTGACTACGGACCTGGGACTAACGACGGAGCGTGTGCGCTCTATGGAGAATGTCGAGGTCATTGCGCTGCCTTGCTTAAATCACCGCTTTTACCTGCCAAAGTTCTCCTATGCCGGGCTCAGAGAGATAGTTAAGAGGGCAGACATCGTCCATCTTATGGGACACTGGACTTTTCTTAATGCACTTGCGTATCAGATAGTGCGCAGTCTCGGAAAGGCATATGCTGTTTGCCCTGCGGGAGCTCTTCCGGTGTTTGGCAGATCGAAGATGATCAAGATGATGTACAACCAACTCGCCGGCAAGAGGATTATCCGGAATGCTGACTGCCATATCGCGATCACCAGAGGGGAACTTCCTGCTTTTTTGTCATACGGGGTGGATAGCGACAGGGTTTCCGTTATCCCCAATGGGATCAATCCGGATGACTTCCTTGTGCGGGATGATGCGGAATTTCGGGAAAAGTTTGGATTGAATGAGAAACTTATTATATTATATATGGGCCGTTTGAATCGCATAAAAGGTCCGGACCTACTTTTAAGGGCTTTCTGTAGCTTAAAAGATGAACTGCCTGAATACCAGTTGGTGTTCGCAGGCCCTGACGAGGGGATGATGGAGGAATTGAAAAAGCTTGTCGCTTTGTCCGATATGGAAGATAGAGTGCGTTTTATAGGCCACATTGGTGGTGTAGATAAATCTTTTGCCTATCACGCTGCAGAGTTACTGGTAGTGCCTTCTCGACAGGAGGCTATGTCGATTGTCGCACTGGAGTCCGGAGTTACCGGAACACCGGTTCTGATAACCGATCAGTGCGGGTTTGATGAGATCGCCGCAGTAGGCGGCGGCAGGGTAGTCCCTGCAACTGTTGATGGTCTAAAGAAGGGTTTGATTCTGATGATGGCGGATTGTGACGGACTGAGGACAATGGGAGCGAAACTGAAGCAGTTCGTCGAAGAAAATTTTACGTGGAACTTGGTCGCTGCCGAGTATATACATCTCTACCGCAGGATACTGGACAAGAAGAGAGCGAAATGAACATTCTTATAATTAGCCAGTATTTCTGGCCTGAGAATTTTCGTATCAATGATCTGGCATTAGGGCTGGTTGAGCGGGGCAACAGAGTGACCGTACTGACGGGGATTCCGAACTATCCCGAAGGCCGTTTCTTTCCGGGGTACGGAATCTTTAAGAGAAATCGGGAGGAATACGGAGGGGTACGCATTGTAAGAATCCCGGTTATACCGCGCGGCAGGGGGGGGGCATTGCGCCTGATAATCAATTATATCTCCTTTACGGCGAATGCATGTCTGTTGGCTCCCTTTTTGCTTCGCTTGAAATTCGACATAATCTTTTTTTCTCTCTCTCCTCTTACTGAAGGCATTCCAGCTCTTGTCATGAAAAAGATGAAGAAAATACCTGTCGTGTTCTGGGTTCAAGACCTGTGGCCGGAGAGTCTTTCCGCTACGGGTGTTGTTACGTCCTCTCTTGCGCTGAAAGCAGTCGAGAAACTGGTTCGCTTTCTTTATTTGAGGTGTGACCGCATTCTTGTACAATCCCGCGCCTTTATTCCTGTCATCGAGAAGCGGGGAGGCGATGCAAAGCGCATCGCCTATTTCCCCAACAGCGCTGAGGAACTGTACCGCCCCGTCTCTCTGGAGCCGGATGCTCCCGAGCGTAAAAACATTCCTGAGGGCTTCTGCGTGATGTTTGCCGGGAATATCGGCGCCGCCCAGGATTTTGAAACCATTCTCTCTGCTGCTGGACAGCTTAAGGAATATGATGATATCCACTGGGTGATTGTTGGTGATGGGCGGCTGCGTCCTTGGGTTGAAGCACAAATAGAGGAGCGTGGCCTGACTAAAACCTTTCACCTTTTGGGCAGGCATCCGGTGGAATTGATGCCGAGATTTTTTTCTATTGCAAACGTTATGCTGGTGACACTCAAAAAGGAGTATATTTTTTCACTTACAATTCCGTCAAAAGTGCAGTCGTATCTCGCATGCGCCAAACCAATTATTGCCGCCATAGATGGCGAAGGGGCCAGAATCATAAAAGAGTCTGGCGCTGGTATTGCGTGTCCGGCTGAAAACCCGTATGCTTTGGCATCGGCTGTGCTAAAAAGTCATCGTATGTCTGATACGGATTTACATGATATGGGATTGCGTGGGAGAAGTTATTTTGAGCAGCAGTTTGAGCGTACAGTCCTGATAGATCGTTTGCATAACTGGATAAAAGAGTTGAAAAAGGGGGAATAGATTGCGCATTCTAATTCTTGGCGGAACAGGCATGCTGGGGCACACGCTTTGGCAATACTTTTCTTTGCGCTTTCCTGATACCTACACAACAATCAGGCAGAGCCGCACGGTGTATGAGAAATATGAGCTATTCACTGGCGACAAGGTGATAGATTCAGTTGACGTAGTTGATTTCCAGATGTTGACAGGCATAATGAAGTGCATTAAGCCTGATTTTATTCTAAATTGTATAGGGATTACAAAGCGGCGTAAAGAGGCTGACATAGCCATTCATGCTATTACACTAAATGCGTTGCTCCCTCATAAGTTGGTAGAGTGGGGGAAGAATAATTCTGCGAAAGTTGTGAATTTTAGTACTGACTGCGTATTTGACGGAGGACAAGGGAACTATACCGAAGAAAGTCCGACCAATGCTACTGACCTTTATGGCAAGACAAAGGCCTTTGGGGAAATACAAGGAGAGAATGCTCTTACTCTACGGTCTTCATTTATAGGCACTGAACTTTATGCCGGCACAGAATTATTAGAATGGTTTCTGTCCCAAACAGGAGTGGTAAAAGGCTTTAAGAACGCTATCTATTCGGGATTGACCACCCTTGAGTTGAGCCGCATCATTGAAAATATCATGGTTAATCATCAGGGTGTCACAGGTATTTATAATATTTCCAGTGATCCTATCAGCAAGTTTGACCTCTTGATGCTTATAAAAGAGAAAATGCATCTCGACGTGGAGATTGTCCCTGATGAAACTGTACGGTGTAACCGAAGCCTTGATTCAGCAAAGTTTCGCAAAGAATTTAGTTATACTCCGCCAACATGGGAAGATATGATTGAGGAGTTAAACAAAAAAATAAGGGGTGATAAGCAATGATTTTTGAAGGAAAGACAATACTGGTAACTGGTGGTACTGGATCTATGGGAAAAACCTTTGTTAGGCGTGTCTTGACCGGTGAATTAGGCACTCCCAAAAAGATTATAGTTTTATCCAGAGACGAGGCCAAGCAGCATGACATGCGTATGTCATATCTACATAAGCTGGTTGCCACTGATGAGGTGATATATCGTAACTTTATGAATGTGCTCGAGTTCTGGCTTGGTGATGTCAGAAATTATGCGGATGTATGCTCGGCTGTCAAAAATGCTGATATCGTGGTGAATGCAGCGGCGATGAAACAGGTTCCTGCCTGTGAATATTTTCCAACTCAGGCAGTGCTAACAAACTGCATCGGAGCAGCCAATATTGTGCGGGCTATTGAAGAAAATGACTATTCTGTAGACACCGTTGTTGCTATTAGTACCGACAAGGCATGCAAGCCAGTGAATGTTATGGGGATGACCAAGTCCATTCAGGAGCGGATATTTACAGCAGCTAATATTCTTAATCCCAAAACTCGTTTTATATGTGTTCGATACGGCAATGTCCTCGCATCCCGCGGCTCAGTTATTCCACTCTTTCATGAGCAGATCAAAAATGGCGGTCCAGTGACCATCACGGTTCCAGAGATGACTCGCTTTCTGCTGAGTCTTAATCAAGCCGTTGACACTGTATTTGCAGCGCTGCGTGAGGCTAAACGCGGAGAAACCTATGTTGCAAATGCCCCTTCTGCCACTGTTATGAATATTGCCAAAGCACTAATAGGTAACCGCAATATTGAAATAAAGATTACAGGTATAAGACCAGCTGAAAAGATGCATGAGATTATGGTTTCTGAGGAGGAAGCCACCAGATGCGTAAAGCGGGGTGATTATTATGCTATCCGGCCGATGCTCCCTGAACTGCTGGAGGGGGAAGAACTCCAGACGAATGCATTAAATAAGGAGTTTAGTTCGGCGGATACCGTTCTTGATCTGTCAAGTACAAGTGCATTGCTGAAAAAGTATGGTTTGATGGTGGAGGATGTGGATTTGAACAATAGCGGTGAATTGTTGCGTTGAGCCTGATATGGGTTAAAGATTTCTTAAATAAATTTTGGGAGGATGGATTATGTCTATAAAGGTTATGACTATTGTTGGTACCCGCCCTGAAATCATAAAATTGTGCAGAGTTATGAGCGAGTTGGACCAGCATACTAAACATATTTTGGTGCATTCAGGACAAAACTATGATTATGAGCTTAATGAGATATTTTTTCAGCAGTTGGGAATAAGAAAACCTGACTACTTTTTAAATGCAGTAGGTGAAACTGTTGCCCAAACCATCGGCAACGTAATTGCCAAATCTGATGATGTTATGGCTAAGGAGCAGCCGGATGCTGTGTTGCTCTACGGGGATACAAATAGTTGTCTCGCAGTTATTTCTGCGAAGCGCCGCAAAATTCCCATATTTCATATGGAGGCTGGAAACCGGTGCTTTGATTTGAGGGTGCCGGAGGAGATTAACCGTAAGATTGTTGATCATACCAGTGATATAAATATGACTCACACAGAGCATGCACGCCGCTATCTGCTATCAGAAGGGATAAAGCCCGAAACAGTTATTAAAACAGGCTCTCCAATGAAAGAAGTATTAAAATACTATATGACTCAGATAGAAGCTTCTAACATTCTCGAAAAACTCAGAATAGAATCAAAAGGCTATTTTGTTGTTAGTGTGCACCGAGAGGAAAATGTTGATAGCGAAGTAAATTTTGGAGATTTGATAGAATCGTTAAATTCGGTTGCAGAAAGATATAATAAATCAATTATTGTCTCAACGCATCCGCGGACGCGGATACGGCTTGACGGGCTGGATAATGCAAACATGGACAAGCGCATACAGTATCTAAAACCATTTGGGTTTTTTGATTATGTGAAGCTCCAAATGAACGCATTCTGTGTAATCTCCGACAGTGGAACAATCACAGAGGAATCTTCTATTCTTGATTTTCCTGCTGTAACTATTAGACAAGCGCACGAGCGGCCGGAAGGTATGGACGAGGGCGTGCTGATAATGTCAGGGCTTAAGGCGGAAAGGGTACTGCATTCGATAGAAATCGTCACCACCCAGCAGGCAGGAAAGGAGCGACAGTTCAGAATCGTGGAAGATTACGATACGGAGAATGTCTCGAAAAAGGTATTACGCATCATCATGAGCTATATCGATTACGTGAACCGAACGGTATGGTTCAGATGAAAAGCAGGGGAAGAGGCTGTATATAATGAAGATTTTTTTCATTGTCCCCCCTAATATCCACTATATCGAACCGTATGCTTTCGTAAAGGCGGACAAGAGCAATACGGTACGTCCCTACCTGGGGCTTCTATATGTCGCCGCTGCACTGCGAATGTCTTTGGGCATCGAGGTGCGGATCATCGATGCAAATGCCGAGGGACTAACCCTCAATGATCTTGGGGAAATCATCAGGGAAGAGACCCCGGACATAGTCGGATTCAGCGTCCTCACATTCAACCTGCTGAACTGTATAGAAGTGAGCAGGTTAATTCGGAAGTACAGCCCTGCCACGAGAATCTGTTACGGTGGCTGGCATCCGACATTGTATCCCTATGAGACACTGGAATTGGGGTGGGCAGATTTTATTGTGATCGGGGAGGGAGAAGTTAGTTTCCCCAGACTGATAGCGGCATGCGGGGAAAATATGGGAGTGGATGAGGAGGAACTTGAGAAGATAAAAGGAATCGGATTTAGAACAAGCAAGGGAGAGATCAGAATCACCTCCCCGCAGGAGGCAATACGGAGACTTGATGAACTGCCTTTCCCCGCCTATGATCTTGTAGATACACACAAGTATTCCAATCTTCTGGCTTGTACTGGGCATTCGATTACCATCATGACTTCGCGCGGTTGTCCTCAGGGATGCGCTTTCTGCGATATGCGGAGGACTGCATACCGTTTCCGAAGCCCCGCAAATATTATGGAGGAAATTAGTTTCTGGGTGGAGCGGGGGGTGAAGGAATTTTTTA
>Ga0214473_10008840_pt1 | contig 11910 bp, 8 predicted proteins | sample RVTome_7_FD_203509 | JGI IMG/M metagenome (GOLD analysis project Ga0214473, IMG submission 203509) | Soil microbial communities from uranium-contaminated site in the Upper Colorado River Basin, Wyoming, United States - RVT98D197 | ecosystem: Environmental > Terrestrial > Soil > Contaminated >...
ACTGCCAGGGTAACCTGTTTTGCCGCCTCTCCGCCGATGCAAGCGCAGAGATCAGTGTACCCAAGGCTTCCCAGGTAATGGTCGACCTGCCTGGCATACATGCTTCGGCTCCCGTACAAACCCCGTATGCCCTTACAATGGCAGAGGGGGATGCAAAGATCACGCTCTCCGCCAACGGGAATGTCGTTTTGGATACCCATACCCCCGATTGGGACATGGAGGATTTCGATATCGACCTCGGCAGTGAAGTGAATGGGATGGCAGACATCGTCAGCAAGCAGATCACCCAACAGGTCGAATCCCAGGTACGCATGATCGAAGACCAGCTGAATGCACAGCTCTCCAGCCTATCGATGCGTCTGAGTTCCGCAAAATTAAGTGCGGATCAGGCGCGCCGGATTGAGGAGCGCGCCCGTGAAGCCGGCGAACGGGCTGCCACGCGGGCACAAGAGCGCATCCATCGTGCCCAGGAGAGGATGGATCAAAAACTGGCGGCCGCGCAGCGTAAGATTGAGTATAAGACCCAGGCGCGTGAGCGGGCTTCCCGCCATGGACATCACGGCTGGAGCTTCCACATCCCCACCCCGCCTACCCCACCTACCCCACCTGGCGAACCGGTGAGTGAAGATGAACGCTTGATGATCCTGCGCATGCTGGAGCAGAAAAAAATATCCATGGAAGAGGCAGAAGAGCTGCTTTCAGCCCTGGAAGGTAAATCAGAATAAAATCAGGCACCAGACTGAACCACAAGGGATGTCTCCAAACCTGAAGCGAAAGGTTGATGATAAGCATCATGAACGAATCAGAACGTCTTCAAATCCTCGAAATGATCGAAAAAGGGGTGATCAGTGCCTCTGAAGGGGTCAGGCTGCTCAATTCCCTGCAGGGCGAGCTGGGCGAACCGATCGCTCCGCTGATTGGCGAGTCAAGTGCGTCCGCAACAGGACAGCCTGAGATTTCTCCAACACCAGAAGTAATCGAGCAGGCAGCCCCGCCTGAAGGTAGAACCTCATCCGCCCCGTATGATTTTGATGCAGGGATCAATAAATGGCGCCGCTGGTGGTGGGTCCCCTTGACGGTTGGGATTGGGATCACCGTGACCAGTGGGTTGCTCATGTTCCTGGCATACCAAAGAAGTGGCTTTGGTTTCTGGTTTGCCTGTTTGTGGTTCTCTTTGTTGCTCGGTGTGATCGTCATCAGCCTGGCAGCTACCAGCCGGACGACCCGCTGGCTGCACGTCAGGGTCCAGCAAGAACCGGGTGAATGGCCTCAAACGATTGCCATCAGCCTGCCCGTCCCGATCCGTTTCCTCGCCTGGATATTGCGCATTTTTAGACCTCATATTCACGGCATGGATAAAACCAACCTGGATGAGGTTATTCTTGCTTTGGATAAAACTTCACCCGACCAGCCATTCTACGTGAAAGTGGATGAGGGCAAGTCTGGTGAAAAGGTCGAAGTTTATATTGGGTAAACGCTTTTAAGCACGGCAGGGTGAAGCGTCTTCACCCATGCAATATGGAAATTATTTGGAGGATTATATGGCTACGACAGAAGAAAGAATGCGAATATTACGAATGATCCAGGAAGGCAAGATCACCGCAGAGGAAGGTGCCAAGCTGCTGGCGGCGCTGCGCGAGAGCCGAAAGGACACTCGCACGGTCATCACCACCAGCCGCAGCGGAAAAGGCATGCTGCGCGTGCGTGTCACCGATATGCTCACCGGCAAAGCCAAGGTCAGTGTCAATCTGCCCCTGGGTTTGGTGGATGCAGGGATGAGCATTGCCAGCCAATATGCACCGGGGATTAATTTTTCCGAAATTGCCGACGCCATTCGATCAGGCTCGATGGAAGGAAAGATCGTGGATGTGGTTGATGAAGAGGACGGCGAGCATATTGAAGTATTCATCGATTAAGTGCAATGCATGGTTCTTCACTAAATTCCAGCGTGGAGGTTATTATGTCTGACGAGAGCATTGAAAAGACATTTCAGGTTGCTGATCCAGCCCGTCTGATCATTTCCAATATTCGCGGATCGATCACAATCCAGCCTGGCGAGGCGAATGTGATCCAGGTAAAGGCTGTCAAGCACGGTAATTTCGATAGTGGCAGGTACACGATAGAAATGTCCCAAGATACTGATGGGAGTGTGCGGGTCGAGACCCGTTCCAACGAAGCCATGTTCGGATTCCTTGCCCACCCGCCCAAGGTGGAGTATATGGTGCAAGTGCCTCAGGGTATCCATTTGGATGCATCATGCATCAGCAGCAATCTCAATGTAAGTGGGCTGAAGGGTGTTTTTAAATTCAAAACCATCAGCGGAGATATCGACCTGGCGGACCTAAACGGTCCATTCAAGCTCAATGCGGTCAGCGGGGATATCTCAGGTTCGCACCTGGAGGGCAGCCTTGACCTTGACACAGTCTCAGGCAGGGCACGCTTTATGGAGTCTTCCTTCCCTGCCGCGGAGGCGTCCACGGTAAGTGGTGATTTGATCCTGCAAACGCCTCTCTCTGGAGATCCCTACCAATTCAGGTCAGTTTCGGGTAATGTACGCTTGTTGGTACCCGCAGACACGCGCTGTAATGCTGAAATCAGCAGTGTGAGTGGTAACATCCGTTCGTCACTGCCTGCCACCACCACGCGGATGGGTCATGGGCTGAAAGTAGCCCAAGTCCAGGGGGGCGGTACAGCAGTCCGCCTTAAAAGCGTGTCCGGTGGACTGTCCATCGAGACGGAAGGCATGCCTGCCTCAGCCATCCCTGTCACTCCGCCTGCCTCTGACACTTCGGTTCCACCCATCCCGCCTATTCCACCTATTCCGCCCATCCCCCCGATCCCACCCATCCCGCCCTCAGCGCAAGTGCCACTCAGCACCGCTGAAATCCTGCAGCGCATCGAGCGGGGTGAGATGACGGTGGATGAAGCCATCCGGTTGATGAAGGAACAGTCCTAAGCATAATCCATCACGACCCAGCAACGCCCGTGAATCATCTCCGTGGCGTTTGATTCATGTATAATAGCCATTCATCTATGACCCCTGCAGTCTCTCCCTCACAACGCCCCACCGGCATGTTCGGTTTTACCATTGTCTGGATCGGTCAGATCATCTCACTGCTTGGTACCAGCATGACCGGCTTTGCCATGACCATCTGGGCCTATCAAAAGACCAATGCGGCTACTGCCCTGGCGATGGTCGGGTTCTTCTTTGTTGCCCCGATGCTGATTGCTTCACCCTTTGCCGGGGCTCTGGTTGACCGTTCGAATCGTAAGATGATGATGATGGTGAGCGATATTGCCTCCGGAATAGCCACCATCGTTATTCTGCTCCTGTATTCCACGGGTCATCTGGAAATCTGGCACCTCTACATCACCAGTGCCTTCCAGGGCGTGTTCCAATCCTTCCAGTGGCCTGCCTATTCAGCCGCCATTTCCACCATGATCCCCAAGGAGCATTACGGGCGCGCCAATGGCATGCTCTCGCTGGCAGATACTGCCTCCAATATATTTGCTCCCATCCTGGCTGGCGCATTGTTGGGAATTATCGGTATCTCCGGCATCCTGCTGATCGACCTGGCCACCTTTGCATTTGCCATCAGTGCGTTGTTGCTGGTCCACATCCCCCAGCCAAAAGTAACCGAGGAGGGGCTTAAGGCGCGGGGTAATATATTCAAGGAAGCAGCCTATGGCTTCCGGTACATCCTGACCCGACCTTCCCTGCTCGCCTTGCAGCTCGTCTTTCTCACCGGGAACTTCTTTATTGGAATACCTTTGGCGGTGCAAGCCGCCATGATCCTGGCAAATACTGGCAGCAGCGAAAAAGCGCTTGCCGTCGTGAACTCAGCCGGGGCAGTTGGGGGGGTGGTGGGTGGTCTGGTGATGAGCGCCTGGGGCGGTCCAAAGCGGCGGGTACATGGGGTGTTAATGGGTTGGTTCGTCGCCAGTATACTCGGTGGGGTGCTCATGGGGTTTGGGCGCAGTATACCCTTTTGGGCGCTGGCCTCCTTTTTTGGGGTGTTCTTCATCCCCATCATCAATGGCTCCAACCAGGCGATCTGGCAGGCAAAAGTCCCTCCTGACCTGCAAGGGCGGGTCTTTTCCATCCGCCGGTTGATCGCGTGGTTTGTCAGCCCGCTGGCAATGCTGGTGGCAGGACCCCTGGCAGATAAAGTGCTCGAGCCTGCCATGCGCAATCCCCAAAGCGCCCTGGCTTCAGCATTGAGTTGGATGATTGGCACAGGACCGGGTCGGGGCATGGCGTTGCTGTTTATCCTTGGAGGTGGATTGGCCGCGTTAATCGGGATCAGCGGTTATGCCTTCAAGGTCTTGCGCGATGCCGATACGCTGCTCCCCGACCACGATACCATGCCGCCTGTAACTACCCCTGACGAGCGGATGACCCGCATGCAAGAATTGCTGGAGGCGCGCAAATCCTGGGCTACTCAATCGGTTAGCCCTGAGCGTGAGCTGGCACTCAAAGCCATATCGAATTCATTGCGCAAGCTGGGCCAGGCGGATTCAAACTTCCCCTAATATTTATAAGGTATCGGCTCAAGCCCTTCAAGGGCAAGCCATCAAATCAATTTCCTTTCCAATACAACCGACGCCATCGTATCCTCGGCATGAACGGTGTCCCCTTCGTAATGGACGATCGTCCGCCAGCCCATATCGATCCAAAAGCGCAGGGCTGGCCAGTTTTTTAGGCACACCTTCAGCCAAATCGCCTCATACTCACCCAGCTGCCTGAACTGGTCCCAGATCCCGTACGCCAGCTCTGACCCATAGCGGTTCTTCTGGAAATGTGGGTGGACCACAAACATGGAAATCCAAACCTGACCCAGCTTGGGTGCATCATGGAACAGGTGGAAATAACCGATGATGTTATCCCCGCCGCGGAGTAGCACGCTTTGCATCTTGAAGATTTCATTGGCAGCGTGGTTGTACCTCAGGCTCTTCGTGACCAGCTGGATGAAGGCTTCCTCGGTTTCTTCATAAAACGTATCATCCCACTCACCTAGATAGGAACAGGCATTGAACACGTTCAGCAAGTGGGGAACATCCTCCATGGTCGCATCTCTCACCATTAATCGTTCCGTCCCCCAGCTTTCCGGCAAAATCTTCATCTTTACAGCCCTCGAATGCACCAGAAAATTTATTTCACAGGTCCATTTACCCATGCGTTCGATGGAAAGATTTTTATTTTATCCCATTTTGCTTAAAAATAGCTGGTAAGACGTTAATTATTGCTTAAAATCCGGAAAATCGCGGTAAACTTGACTTGTGAAAAGTCCCCCAATCCCAGGTTAGTTGGAGAAAACCAAAATGAGAAGAATGCGCTCCCTGCTCCCTGTTTTGATTCTCGCGTTGTTATTTATGGCTGGTTTATTGCTCACCAGCCCTTCGAATGCTCAAAATGGTCCCATCTGGCTCCCCTTCGATGGCACCGCCGAGCCTTCCGAGCCCACCCTGGCAGTTATCCATGCCAGCCCCGCTCAGATTGAGCTGCACGCCACCCTACCCGGTGTAAATGCTGAAACGGTCACCGCCCAGGGTGCTGCGTACACACAACTATCCGCCCCAGGCTATGGTTACCCGGCTGTCTATGGGTTGCCTGAGCTGCCCGTCTTGCGCCGCGAAGTTGAGATTCCCTTTGGTGCCCAGGTTTCGGTTGAGCTCGTTTCTGCGCAATATACCGATAACACCCTAGCGGAGCTTGGTCTCAACCCGGTTTACCCACACCAATTACCCATCCCCAAAGTGGAAGGGGTAGAAGATAACCAACCCTTCACGATTGACTCAAAATTCTATACGGATGGCTCGCTCTATCCCTCCCAGGTAATCTCTGTTGGTGAACCCTACATCGTGCGCGGGCATCGCCTCCTGCCGGTCGAGGTCTGGTCGGTCGGATACGACCCATCCCAGGCCAGCCTGCGCCTGTACGCTGAGGTGACCTTCCGTCTCGTGCTCAACGGTTCAGATATGCTCACCACGAACCGCCTGGCAGAGCGCTACGCCTCCCCAGTCTTTGACCCATCCCTGGCGCAGCGGGTGCTAAACTATAATCAGGCGCGCCCGCTGGGGGTGAATTCAGCGGTTGGCTTACTAATCATCTCTGCCGATGCGTATGCGGATGCACTGGCACCCCTGGTTACATTACGGGAGAGCCGTGGTTTTGAGGTCACGCTCACCCGCCTGTCTGAGATCCCCGGAGATAACACCCCTGCAGATATAAAAGCCTACATCCAGACGGTCTACGACAGCTGGCCTCTGCCGCCCTCCTACGTGCTGCTGGTGGGAGATACCAATACCCTGCCCACATGGATCGGTCCTGAAATTAGCACTTCCACTGATCTGTATTACGGCACCATGGATGGACCTGAGGACTGGCACCCGGATATCGGGCGCGGGCGCTTCCCGGTGCGTTCCGTCGAGCAGACCACGAATATGGTAGATAAATACCTGGAATATGCCTCTCTCACCGGTCAGGAACCCTGGATCAAACAGGCTTCCTTCCCCGCCACCTGCGACCTTTACACCGTCGCAGAAGGCACGCACAATTACGTTATCGATACCCACACCGCCCCAGGTGGCTGGAGCGGGAGCTTCCCGGTTGACCCCAACCCGGGGGGTGACAAACTCTACTGCATTACCTACAGTGCCACCCATGCCGACCTGGTGGAACAATTCAACCTGGGGCGTTGGGCGATCATCTATTCCGGTCATGGCAGTTATGGGGGCTGGGAAATGGACTACACCCCGGCTGATATCAATGCCATACAAAACTACGGCATGTATCCATTCGTGGCTTCCCACGCCTGCCTGAGCGGCGATTTCGGTCAGGCTGAGGTCTTCGGAGAAACCTGGGTGCTCCAGGAGGGGAAAGGTGCCCTGGTGTATTGGGGCTCCTCCACTTACAGCTTTTGGGATGAGGATGACTGGCTCGAGCGCGCCATGTTTGACTCGCTCTTTAATGAAACCAGTCCGCATGCCGATGTGACCACCATGACCAACGCGGGTTTGGCATGGGTCGAGGTAAATTCCCCGGCCAACGCCCGCTATTACTGGGAGACTTACAACATCCTGGGAGACCCTTCCGTCCGCCTGTTCATGGAACCAGACCTGCCCGCGTTCACCCTGGAGCTTGCCCCTTCATCCCTGGAGGTCTGTTCGGAAGGCACGCTCACCTCCACGCTGGAAATCGGCAGTATCATGGGTTATTCTTCCACCGTCTACCTGGAAAATGGTGAGCTGCCCTTCAACGTGGTGGCCAGCTTCGACCCACCCCAATCTACAGCGCCCTACAGCTCCACCCTCACCCTGGACGTCACCTCTGGCGCCCTGGAGGGTGACTATACCATCGCCATCACGGCTACCGACCACGTCAGCCAGACGTTGGACACAGCCCTCGATCTACGCATAAACCGCACCGTCCCTGCCGTACCCACCCTGCTAAGCCCCGAAGATGGCGCCGCGAACCAGCCATTCACACCCTCCTTCAACTGGTCGGATCTACTGCTGGTGAGTGGTTATAACTTTGAGCTGGATACCAGCCCATTGTTTGAGACCCCGATCGTCACCGCCACCGGGTTATTAGCCTCCGATTTCACCTCCCCGGCACTGGATGGTGGTACCTGTTACTGGTGGCATACCCAGGCTGATAATGCCTGCGGCACAGGAGACTGGGCCGAGCCGTTCCACTTCAGCACGGTCAACCTGGGGGTTTCATTCTTCGACAACATGGAATCGGGTGCCGGTCTGTGGACGCATGCGGCCGCCCAGGGTGCTGATAACTGGATCATTTCTTCCGCCCAATCCCACAGCCCCACCCAGGCCTGGTTCGTCCCGGATGACGAGGTTGTCACCGACACGCGCTTGTGGATAACCGAACCGGTCACTATTGGTGTGGGCAGCGAGCTGACCTTCTGGCATCGCTACGAGTTCGAAGGCACAAGCTACGATGGCTCAGTGCTGGAGATCTCTAGCGATGCCGGCGAGAGCTGGACCGACCTGGGAGCTTATATCACTGCCAATGACTACAATGGGACGATCAGCGCCTGCTGCAGCAATCCCCTGGGCGGGCAGCTGGGCTGGACAGGGGACCTGACTACCTGGACGCAGGTGGCAGTCGACCTGGGCAGTTTCGCCGGGCAGGAGGTATTGGTCCGCTGGCGACTGGGGAGCGATTATACCGTGGCTGACATCGGCTGGTATATTGATGATGTGCAGATCACCGCTCCGCTGCCACCCAACCCGGCGCCCACACTGGGGTCCATCACTCCCGACGCCGGTAATAACTTCACTCCCACCCCTGTCGTGATCACGGGCACGAATTTCGTGGGCTCACCCGCCCTCCAGCTGGGCGACACCTGGTTGGAGGCGGTGGTCGTGGTGGATGCATCCACGATCACAGCGGTTGTGCCTGCCGGCATCTCCGCAGGCGTGTATGACCTGACGATTTACAATGGTGATTGCCAGTCCGACGTGCTCGCGGAGGCCTTCACGGTTTACACGGAGGAAGCACCTATCACTGGCTTGACGGCTTCGAATGACGGTCCGACCGTGTTAGGCAACCTGACCACGTTCACCGCTACCATCGAGAGCGGCACGAACGTCACGTATACCTGGGACTTCGGTGATGGGAGTAGCGGGAGTGGTCCGGAGACAACCCATACCTATGCTGCCATTGGGTTCTACACCGCTATCGTGACCGCCACCAACTCTTCCGGTAGTGTGGAGGCAACCACCGAGGTGGAGATCATCGTTCCCCCGCAGGTGTTTTACTTCATCTACCTGCCGGTAACATACAGGTAAGCACCGGCTAACAAACTCACAGGCGCATCGATGCGCCTGTGAGTGCATTTAAAAACGAACAGCCAATCTAAAGCGCAGAGAATGACTGCATCTGTGACGACCAGGTGTGGGTTATTTGTGTTTGGCCACTTCCATCCGGCACCAGGCATATAAGGCATCGTACAGGTCAAACTGGTGCGCCAGGTTTTCATTATCCTCCGGGTAGCGCAGGCTGAAGCCACTGGCCAGGGCTTCCAGCCCGCGCCCAATGGGATCTTTATCGATATCCTCACTAACATCGGCGGCATGCACGATTTTCGCCATGCGCAATAGCCCCGGCTCTTTCAGCCCATATTTTTGGATGATGGATTCGAACGAGCACCGACCCTCCTGGTGCCCCAGCTCGACCCCCGGGGCATCAAACGGGATGGCTCCTTCTTCTGCCACCACCTTTTCCACCTGACTGGCGGGGACGAACAAGAACTCGGCCTCGCTATCTACAAAGCGCGTGATCAGCCACGGGCAGGCTACGCGGTCAACATGGACGTGTGAACGGGTTACCCAAAGCATGGAAATCCTCCTGTTTTTGTGACAATTGTACACTCCCCATTTTATCCTCAGACGTCTATAATGGGTGAATCTCTGACTTGTTTGATTGAAATGCATCATCAGCCAATAGAAAGGCCATCGGTTTGAAACCAATCCAGCTCGTTTTTTCTTATGCCAGGCGCTACAAGCTGGTGCTCATCATTACCATCATCAGCATGTTCCTGTTGGTGGTAGTACAGCTGCTCATCCCCTGGATCATCCGGACGTTGATCATCAACGTTACCGCACCGACGATTACGCCATTGTCTTTCACCCTGGTGGGTATTTTAGCCATCATCGTGTTGGGGATATACATATTGCGTGCTACGATGCAGTTCCTGCGCTCCTACATGGCCCACCTGGCGGGCTGGGGCGTGGTGGCGGATGTGCGCAAGCACATTTATGAGCATTTGCAGGCGCTCTCATTGCGCTATTACGAGGACAAGCAAACCGGTCAATTAATGTCACGCGTGATCAACGATACCGAGTTGTTCGAGCAGCTCATCTCGCACGCCATCCCGGATGTGGTGGTGAACCTGATCACGCTGGTGGGTGTGAGCGGGGTATTGTTGAGCCTGAACTGGCGCCTGACACTGCTCAGCATGATCCCCATCCCATTGGTGGTGATCTCACTCAAAGTATACGCCCGCTATGTTCGCCCGGCATTCCGCGAGCGCCAAAAAGAGCTGGGCAACCTGAATGCCGTCCTGAATGACAGCCTGTCAGGCATCCGCGAGATCAAAGCCTTCACGCGTGAGGTGGAGGAAATGAAGCGCGTCGACCAAAGCATCGACCGCTACCGGGTCTCACTGCTCGGGGCGCTCAAACTAATGGCAACTTTCCAGCCATTCGTGGAATTCACTTCCTCCCTGGGTATGCTGATCGTGATCTATTTTGGTGGCAAGCTGGCATTACAGCAGGTGCTCTCAGTGGCAGACCTGGTGGCATTCTTCCTGTACCTGGACATTTTCTACCAACCGGTGCGCAACCTGAGCAACGCCTGGGAGCAGGTCCAGGGGTCACTCGCCGGGGCAGACCGGGTGGCGGACTTGTTGGAGGAGCAACCCGAGATGCAGAATTGCCCCGGAGCCGTCCCCCTGGAGGGTCGCTCGCAGGGGAATATCTGCTTCCAAAATGTGAATTTCGAATACACACCCGAAATCCCGGTGTTGGAAGAGATCAACCTGGATATCCCGGCCCAGCAGGTGATTGCTTTGGTGGGTCCAACCGGGGTGGGTAAATCAACCCTGGTCAGCCTGATCCCGCGCTTCTATGACGTCAGCTCAGGCTGCATCACCCTGGATGGTAATGATATCCGCCAGTTCACCCTCGAGTCCTTGCGGTGGCAGGTCAGCATCGTCCTGCAGGACGTATTCCTGTTCCATGGGACGGTGAAGGAGAACATCCTGTTTGGTCGCCCGGGTGCCAGCGAGCAGGAGGTGGTCGCGGCGGCTAAAATTGCCAATGCAGATGGATTTATCTCAGCCCTCACCGATGGATACGATACCCTGGTGGGTGAGCGCGGGGTGAAGCTCTCCGGCGGGCAGAAGCAGCGCTTATCGATTGCCAGGGCGGTGCTCAAGGATGCCCCCATCCTGATCCTGGACGAAGCCACCTCCTCGGTGGACACCGAGACCGAGCTGCTGATCCAGCAAGCCCTGGAGCGCTTGATGGTGGGGCGGACGACGATCATCATCGCTCACCGGCTTTCCACCATCCGTAACGCCGATAAGATCGTGGTGCTGGAGGGACGGCAGATCAAGGAAGTGGGAACCCACGCCGAGCTGCTGGCACAGGATGGGTTGTACCGGCGCTTGAGCACGGTCCAGAGCCAGCTGGAGACCTCTACGTTCGAGGAGAAGTAAGGGCGACCCGCCCGGCGATCATAGGGGCGACCCAACAGATCATAAGGACCCCGCCTTCTTGTGGTGGATATTGGGGATGCCGATGAGGCCTCCGTAAACCAGCTTGTAAGGGCGACCCGCCCAACGGCAGAGGAGATCAGGGATAGCCATGATTTCCTGGCAGCTCAGATGAAGGATATGCTTGATGGGTCGCCCCAACGAGGGTCGCCCCAACCAGGGTCGCCTTATTTCGTGAGGGTGACTTTGCGGATCAGGCGCGGTTGGTCCGGGTCGAAACCGCGGACCTTTGCCAGATGATAGGCGAGTAACTGCCCCGGGAGGATGGCAACGATTGGGCTGAGCCATTCGGGCAACCCGGAGGGGACAGGGATGAATAGATCCCGCCCTTCGACATGCCCATCCAGGACCGTGTCTCCCAGGGTGATCAGCTGGGCGCCGCGGGCGTGCAAAATCTCCCCCAAGGCGCTTAATTCCTCCCGGAAGGTGTTCCCCATCGAGACCAGGTTCACCGGGAAACCCGCTTCCACCATTGCGATGGGCCCGTGCAGGAAATCTGCCGAGGAATAAGGCTCGGCCTGCATATTCGCCAGCTCCTTGCACTTAAGGGAAACCTCCCAGGCGGTTGAATAATTGAAGCCGCGCCCGATGAACACGGTATGGTCGGAAG
>Ga0214473_10008841_pt1 | contig 11909 bp, 10 predicted proteins | sample RVTome_7_FD_203509 | JGI IMG/M metagenome (GOLD analysis project Ga0214473, IMG submission 203509) | Soil microbial communities from uranium-contaminated site in the Upper Colorado River Basin, Wyoming, United States - RVT98D197 | ecosystem: Environmental > Terrestrial > Soil > Contaminated >...
GAATGATCTCCATCGAATGGCTGACCAAGAGCACGGTGCGTCCCTCCCCCATCAGTTCGTGGATCCTGGCCATGGACTTGCGCTGGAATCCCAAGTCTCCCACCGACAGCACCTCATCGATGATCAGGATGTCCGGATCGATGTGGGTAGCGATCGAGAACGCGAGCCGGACGTACATGCCGCTGGAGTAGCGCTTCACCGGCGTGTCGATGAAGTCCCCGATCTCGGCAAATTCGACGATCTCGCCAAAGCGAGCGGCAATTCGATCACGGCCAATCCCCAGGACCGCGGCGTTCAGGAAGACGTTCTCCCGACCGGAAAGGTCCGGGTGAAAACCTACCCCAACTGCAAGCAAGGCGCCGACCCGACCGTAGACGTCAGCAAAGCCTTTGGACGGCAAGATCACTCTGGTAAGAATCTTCAACAGCGTGGTCTTGCCGGCGCCGTTTCTACCAATGATCCCGAGGCATTCTCCCTGGCCGACATCGAGCAAAACGTCGCGCAGCGCCCAGAATTCATGGCTGCTATCTGCCGCGGCAACTTCACCGCGCCTCAGCAGTCTTCGAGGAACGCCGGCGAGCGCCTCTCGCAGCGTGGGATTCTGGATGTACAAAGTTGGGGACTTCCGGTAGCGCTTACCCAATCCCTCGATATGAATAGCTGGACCGATCATAGGTTTTCAGCAAAGGTCGACTCATAGCGGGAAAAGTACATCGCGCCTGCCAAGAACAGTAGCACGAACGGCGCGAGGGAGAGCGCGAGGAAGTTGGGCTCGAGTGGCGGCGTCCCGAAAAGGCACCAACGCACGCCCTCCACGATGCTGACCATCGGATTCGCTCGGTATAAGGGACGCCAAGCTTCGGGGATCGCGGTCACCGGATAGAAGATTGGCGTCGAATAGAACCAGACCTGGATCAGAAGTGGAGTGATGTGGCGGAAGTCGGTGAACTGCAAATTGAGACCGGAGAGCCAGACGCTGACGGAGATTGAGAGAAACCAAACCAGAGCAACAAACGCCGGCAGTAGCAAGGCCGTCGCTCGCAGAGGCTGGCCATAAACCAGCATCATGACAACCAGTGCCAAAAGCCCGAAGATGAAGTCGGCCAACGGAGACAGTGTGGACGATATGGGCAAGATGAGTCGAGGAAAGTACAGCTTTTCAAGGATATGACGGTCCTTGATCAAGCTGTTGCTCGCGCTGCTCACCATCTCGGCAAGCAGAATCCATGTCAGGACGCCCGAGAAGATGAACACTGGTCGGGGGACGCCCGCTGAAGGGGTGCCGAATATGATCCCGAAGAACAGCGTGAACACGAGCATAAGCGCCAGGGGGTTGAGCACCGCCCATGCGATCCCCAACACGGCCTGCTTGTAGCGAACTTTGATGTCCCGCCAGGCGAAGAAGTAAAGCAGTTCCTTCCGGAGCCAAATCTCTCTGAAATTCGGGAGAGAGATCCAGCTGGGAGGCTCAATCCGGGTGAACCGCACCTTGCGCCTCTCCGGTCGAAGGCTGCAGTTGGGCTTCCTTGACCTGCTCTTCGATCCAACGGTAGGTGCGGGCGAGACCCTCTTCCAAGGAGATTTGCGGCTCCCAGCCGAGAACCTGCTTCAGGCGCATGTTGTCCGAATTCCGACCTCGGACGCCCTGAGGCCCCTCCACGTGCTTCTTTACGACCTCGATCTCCGCGATTTGCGCCACCATGTCTACCAGCCCGTCTATCGAAATGAGCCGGTCCTGACCGAGATTCAGCGGCTGAGAAAACTCCGATTGCATGATCTTGTGGAGGCCCTCTACGCAGTCGTCCACATAGCAGAATGAGCGTGTCTGCTGGCCATCGCCCCAGATCTCGATTTCGTGATTGCCGGTTAGTTTCGCTTGTGCGACCTTGCGACATATTGCCGCCGGCGCTTTCTCCCGCCCGCCTTCCCAGGTGCCAAGCGGCCCAAAGATATTGTGAGGCCTGACCACCCGTATCTCCAGCCCGTACTGTTCCGAGTAGTGAGCACACATCCGCTCAATGACCAGCTTCTCCCAGCCGTACGCGTCTTCCGGGTCGGCGGGATAGGCATCCTCCTCCTTTAGGGCGGACACTTGGGCATCTGATTGTCTGTAGAGCGGATAGATACACGCCGATGACGTGTAGAGGAGTCTGCGGACGGCGTTCTTCCGAGCCGCCTCCAAGGTGTGGGTGTCGATGAGCAGGTTGTTGTGCAAGATCTCTGCATGGTATTTGGAGATGAATCCCATCCCACCCATGTCGGCTGCAAGGGCGAACACCTCATCCACCTCCCTTGCCGCGGTTAAGGCTTGCTGGCTATGTCGCAGGTCCAGCAGCTCGAATTCATCGGCATCGCTCGGGCCGAATTTCGGGTATTCAAAGTCCACGCCCCTGACCCAGTACCCCTGGCCCTTCAGATAGGAGACCAGGTGGTTTCCGATGAAACCACCTGCCCCGGTCACCAGTGCCCGAACCCTAGACCCACCCATTGCCCCCACCTCCTCCAGGCGCATTCAAGTCAGATTGCGCCGGTGTTTAGTGGCGCGAATACGCCCGCCGGCGCATCCGGTGCCCGAACTCAAGCCTGGACTTAGGCCTGTTTGCCACTCGGTCCCACTCCCAGGTAGACAATCTGAGCGGTTCCCTCGAATGAACTCCGGTCGAGGATTCTCCAGGCGTCAATGATGACCGCTCTGCCATCCCCGCTCGTCTGATTCGACTGGCCGATCGCCCTGAATTCCTCCCATGGTGTCATGATCAAGGTGAGATCGCTCCGATCCATCGCCTCGCGCGGCGAACGGGCCCAGACGATTTCCACTCCAAGGGCCAGCCGGGCATTCTCCATTGCCATCGGGTCGTAGGCACAGATCTCATACCCGGCTTCAGCCAGCTTCTCGATCAGTGACAGACTCGGAGACTCCTCAACCACAGGCGTATCCGGCTTGTAGGCCAATCCCAGCACGGCTACCCTTCCGCCAGGCTCGAGATGCTCTCGCACCTTGTCGACCAGGAGTTGTGTCTGAAGCAGGTTGAAGCTGTGAGTTGCCTCCGCCAGCGGGGATTGGGCGCCCACTCGATTGGCGGCTTGCGAGAACGCGAGGTTGTCCCGCGGGAAACACGGGCCACCGTATGCCAGTGCACCCCTTAGGTACTTCGGACCGATCCGGCTATCGAGCCCCACCGCATCGGTCACGGTGGTGACATCGGCTCCGGGGGTGCGATCGCATATCCACGCCAGCATGTTGGCATACGTGATCTTGGTCGTGACATACGCATTGATCGCCAGCTTCGTCAATTCGGCATTCACGAAATTCATGCGGGCGAGTGGAGGGCGGTTTTCGACTAGGCCCAAGATCATCGCTGCGTATCGATCTCCGGCGCGGTTATCGGACTCCCCGATAAGGACCAAATCCGGATTCAACAATCCATGGATCACGCGGCCTAGCGCAATGAACTCCGGGCTGTAGCACAAACCAAATCCTGCTCCGCACGATTTCGTCGACGATTGCTCAATCACCGCCCGGATTCTCTCGGTGTCACCGGGCATCACGGTGCTGACCACAGTGACCAGGTGATATCGATCTGCCGTCCGCAGTGACTGGCCGATCTGCTTCGCCACGCCGGCGACATATTCGAGTGAGAAGGCGCCGTCGGGGTTGCTTGGCGTGGGCACCACCACGCAGCTGATGGTTGTATTCGATACCGCCTCATGCAAATCCGAGGTGGCCCGCAGGTTGGCACGGCCTCGCGTGATGAGTTCCTGCAATCCAGGCTCCTCCACCGAACCCTTTCCACGGTTCAGGTCGTCTACATAGCCCTGGTCAACATCCACTCCGATGACCTGAAAGCCCTTGCTGGCAAGCGCCGCAGCCATCGGCGCTCCGAGCTTTCCAAGTCCTATGATGGAAACCGCCGGGCGTTCGAGGTCCTGGCCCGTCATCTCAGCCCCTTTCACCTGCCTTTTCAGATCACGTTGTAGCAACTTGCACTTAGTCCGAACTGCTCTGGCATTGGATGCTCATCCCCTGTTTCGGGCAATGGGGCGCCCATTATCGCGCATACCCGCCGCCTGGAAAGGGCCCTGGCCACATGGAAGCCCGACAGCGCCCTTCCGGGCGGCTGAAGCGCTTGCGACCCTCGAACTATCGAACGTGGAGATCTTGGTAGGGGATTCCCGGACCATCGATCAGCTGGTCAATGGTGAGCTCGACCAGGTGGTGGTTGATGGCGACCACAGCCGCGCCATCGCGGCCGGAGACGGGGCCCCATCCACTTGCGAAGAGACGGTCGGCCGACCGGCAGCAGAGGTCATAGCCTATGGGGACCGCTATCTTGTGAGGACCGTCGACCGTTTGGCCCTGGCAGGACGCCTGGAGCAGGATGACCGCTTACCCAGCTCGGCAGTACTTTGATTTGATCGGGGACTTGGAGCATCCGTGCTTCGCTGGGGGGATCTTTCCTCGTGAAATGGCCTTCTTCCCGCATTCATGCGACCGAGCCGGGATCGCTGAGATTATCGAGCCGGGCAAAGGGACGGTTACTAAGCTGCCGCACCAAGGCGAAGGATGTGATGTGCCAGTTCGAGGCAGCGGCGGCTTTTAGCCTGGTCGCGGAGTCGGGGAGGTTGGTGCACCGGCACGAGCGCCGTGAAGACCGCCAGGGCGGAGGCCGGCAGGTCGCCCAGGATGAGCAGCCGGCGGCGTTCGCCCTCGCGGAGGCGCCAGCCGGCGGGCTCAGGACTGGAGGCTTCCATGCTCATGAACCGGCCGGCGGCCGAGGTGCACCGCATAGCCCAACAGGAACCACATCCAGCTCATCAGCGGCATGCTCTGCATGAGCGGGAGGAAGAGCAGGACAAAGCTCAGACCCAGCCCGCCGCCCAGGGCAGTTCCGACCATGGCTCGATCCAGCGGAACCTCCGCACGCCGCCAGCCGCGGACCGCCCAGACCCCAATTACGACGGCGAACAAAGCCCAGAGTCCCAGCCCCCAGATCCCCATCTCAAACGCAATCTGAAAGACCGAGCCCTCAACGTGGAAGGCCGGCTGCTCAGGAAAGAAGGCCCCACTTCTAGGCCCCACCAATCCCATCCCCACCCCGCCAGGGTTGTCCAGCAGGACTTCCAGGGCGACCGACGTGTCCTGTACGTGGAACTGACCCTCCAGGTTCGCCGCGGTGGCAGCCACGTGCCCAAGCATGCCGCTCTGCAGCACTGCCACCAGCATCACCCCCAGGACAATGGCATTGAGCAGGGTTCCATGACCAAGGATCGAGGCGCGGTCGCGCCTTCTCAGCCAATAGGCGGCCGCCAATCCCACCAGATAGGCGATCAGGTCACTGCGCGAGAAGGTGAGCACCAATGCGACGCCGAAGAGCAAGCCCAGCGCGAGCAACGGCCAGCGTTGCTTCTGGGGGGTCAGTATCAGCTGATTGACGGTCAACAACCCAAGCACCATGTGCATCCCCAATTCGTTGGGCCCGGTTACGGTCGACGGCGCCCTGACCTGGATGCCTCCCCGAAGCCCAACGGTGGGTATGCCGGCCTCAGGCTGCGGCACTCCAAACCCCCAGCGGACGTAGTCGTCCGCCGACCAAAACAGGGTTTGTGTAATCCCCAGCAGCGCCATCACAGCCAGGACTGCCAACCAGATTCGGACCAATCCACGCAGCTGCCGCGGCTCGGGCCAGATCGCCCCCAGCAGGAAGAAAACCAGGATGGGTTCGAAGTAGTCTCTGAAAGCCATGATTCCGGCCAGCCGGTTGGGGGACAGGAGGGCGCTGATAACCCCGACGGCCACGACCAGGATCAGCAGCCCTTCCAGGATCCCGGCCTTGCTCCACAAGGCCCGAACCCCACCCTCCGGCAGTTGCGCCATCCGTCTCCGAAGCCACACCAGGCCAAGGCCGGCCAGCGCGCCGTCCTTCCAGAGCGAGGCCGCGGTCACGACCAGCGGCGAGGCTTCGAAGAGAGAAGTGAGCCAGCGAATGATCCACTCGTGGACCAGGAGCGCCAGCAGGATTCCGGCCAGGGCTGGGAAGCCGCTCCGGCGCCCAAGGAAATAGAAAACCAGCACATAGATGAGGAAAACCGTCGCCAGGATGAGGGCCTGGGTAGGCGTCATCGGAATGCCACCCAGGAGCTGCTCAGGATGGGCAACACGCTTGTTCTGAGGCCGATTGGGCCCCAAGGCTCATCAACAGTCATTCCTCACTCCGGCCCAGTTGGCCTGCGCCGGGGTAGCCCGGTCAGCAGGCCACCCCAGAAAGCCGCGCCCCAGCACAGGTGCATCGTGGCGACTGCGAGCGGGAAACCGGCGATCAGGGACGGCGAGCGGCGGTGGATGGCCTGCAGCAGGGCTGCCAACAGCAGAATCAACCCGTAGGCACCCCATTCTATCGCGAGCAGCATTTGCGCGGGGGCCGCAACAAGCGAGCCGCCCACCAGAACAGCCGTGCTCAGTACGAAAAGCGGCGGCAGCGCCTGCCGCCACCGAAGCGTGGCCGGATAGCGCAGGAGCATGCGGGCCTTCCAGAACCCGTACCTGGCGTACTGGCGGGCTAGTTCCAGCAGGCTCCCCCGGGCCAGGTACTCGGACTGGATGGCCGGGCTGAACCAGACCACTCCACCCAGCCGGCGAATGCGCGCGTTGAGTTCGTAGTCCTCGTTGGAATGCAAGCCCTCGTCGAACCGCCCCGCCCGATCCAGCCAACTACGCGGGTATGCCCCAAAAGGGACCGTGTCGACCGACCCCTCTTGGCCGCTCACACGATAGCGGGCGTCGCCTGCCCCCAGGGGATGAGCGGCGGCCACTGCGATCGCCCGTCCGATCCAGGTGTCGCGGCTAGGCCGAATCTGCCACACGCCTCCGGCGTTAGCAGCACGGGTCCGTTCCAGCGTCTCCAGGCAGCGCTGCACGTAGTCTGGGCGCGGCGCGGAGTGGGCATCCAGTCGGATCACCACGCCACCCCTGGCATGGGCGATCGCAGCGTTGAGGGCTGCGGGGATGCTGCGGGCGGGGTTGTCCACGATGCGCACGCGCAGGTCGGGGTGCGCCTCCACAAAGGACTGCACCACCGGGCGAGTGTCGTCGGTCGAACCCCCGTCGGCGATGATCACTTCCAGATCGTCCTGCCGGACAGTCTGACCCAGGATGGCCTGCAGCAGCCCGCCGATGGTCCGTTCTTCGTTGTAGCAGGGGACGATGATACTGACGGCCGTAGTGGCCTGGTCCTCGGGAGGAGCCATGTCAGCCAGAGGCGGCTTCCGCCGCCTGCCAGGCGATCTCGAAGCGGTCGCTTTGATAACCCACACCCAACAGGAACCACAGCCAACACATCAGGCTGATGCTCTGCATCAGAGGCAGAAACAGGAAGGCCACCAGGCTCGCCACCCATCCCGTGTACGCGGTCCCGGCCACCACCTTGAGTTCAGGAGAGACGAGCGACCGCCAGTTGCGGCCGATCCGCGCCAGCGTGGCCGCCCAGAAAGCCAGCCAGACCGCCAGCCCCCAGATCCCCATCTCGATGCCGATCTGGAAGGTCGACCCCTCGACGTGGTAGAGGCCTCCGGCCTCGATGAGCGCCTGGGCGCCCTTGGGCTCGACCAATCCCATGCCCACACCTTCGGGGTGCTGCAGCAGGTATTCGATGGCACGCACGCTGTCCACAATGTGGTATTGGCTCGTAAAGCCCGATACCGTGCGGAACACCAACTGCAGCAGGGGCGTGCCGGCCAGGATCAACGCCCCGGTTGTGAGCCCCAACCCACCCGCCACGACCAATGTAACCCTTCGCCGGCGAGTGGCGGACATCCACAGCCGCATCAGGTCACGCTTAAACAAGACCAATCCCGTGATCAGCGCTGCCACCCAGCCCAGGAATGCGCTGCGGGAGAGGCTGGCTGCCAGGCAGGCGATGAACAACAGGCTCAATCCGGCCAGCTGCAGTCGTGTGCTCTTGGGACCCAGGACCGCCGAGAACCCGGCCATCAGAAACAGCAGCACCATATCCATGCCCAGCTCGTTGGGGCCGCTGACCGTGGATGCCGGCCGCAGGTACATCCGGCCTCCCACCGAGGCGTAGGGAACCACCAAATCGCCATCCTGCCGGAGGTAGCCCTGCGCCCGGTATTCCGCCTCCCCCCAGCCGGCCGCCTGCCACAGCCCGAAGGCCGCCATGACCAGACCAATCCCCAGCCAGGCGATGAGCAAGGTGCGCAATTCCTTACGGGTGGGAGCGATCAGGCGCGCCAGGAGGAAGACCCCCAGCGGCTGCAGGTAACCGCGCAGCGACAGAAACCCTGCCTGCCTGTTGGGAGATATCAGGGTGGCCAGGACTGCGATCCCCACCACCGCGGCCAGCACGACGTCAGCCAGATTCGGCCGGGGTATGCGGCGCTCCTGCCTGGCTCGGATGGTCCAGCATACCCCGCAGGCCGCCAGCAGTGCCAGGACGACCACAAACCACCATCGGCCGATGGCGGTCACCTGCGAAACGGTCAACGGCGTATGCACGTTCATCCAGCGGGTGCTGAAGTCACGCAGCGCGATCGCCAGGATCAAGAACGCGAGTGCCGCAAAGGGGCGACGGCGGGCCACGGCGATGGTGGCTGCCGCAACCAGCGCGGCCACGACGAGCGTTGACAACCCGAAATCCGCCATGAACTGGCCAGCCTCGATGGTTCAACCGTTGTCACTAGCGTAACTCACAACCCGGCCGGAGGCCAACTCCGGTATGGGTGTAGAGATCTCGCCCGGCAACGAGATCCGACCCGGGCGCCGGTTGCACGAACGCTCCCGTTAGGTTTTGGACGATCCGCGGTATGGAGGGTATAGTTGCCGCCTCGGGACCGTTGGGTGCGGGGCACGGCCGCATCGCGGAGGTCCGTGAACGCGGGGACGCCTCAGGGTGAAGACTTCGGTATTAATCGCCGGAGGGGGAGTTGCGGGCCTCAGCGCTGCCTATCACTTCAGCCGGCTGCGGCTCGACGACTATCTCGTGCTGGAGGCCGAGCCGGAGGTGGGTGGCGCCTCGCGCACCCTGCGTACCGAAGATGGATTCGTGTTCGACTACGCCAGCCATGCGCTTTATACGAAGTCCCCGTACGTTGCCGAGCTGTACCGGGAGGCCTTGCAAGGTGAATTCCTGGAACTGGAGCGGAATGCCTGGGTCTACTCGAACGGCTGCTTCACCCGCTTTCCGTTTCAGGCCAAGCTGTACGGCCTCCCTGCGGACATCATCGCTGAATGCGTGCAGGACTACCTCCAGGCTCCACGGCAGCAAAGCAACCACGCGGCGGACTTCGCGGAGTGGCTGGTGTCGGCCTTCGGCAACGGCATCGCGCGGCACTTCATGCTGCCCTTCAACGAGAAGCACTGGAAATATCCGCTTCACCGGATGGGCTTTCGCTGGGCGATCCCCTACATCGCGCGGCCCTCGCCGCACGACCTGATCCGGGGGGCTTCGGCTCCTTATGAGAAAAAGTACGGTCTCAACGCCGTATTTTGGTATCCCGCCAGAGACGGCGTCGCGGCGGTGCCCAATGGCCTGCTCCGCCTGCTCGGGGATCGCGCCGACCGGGTCCGGACACACGCAGAAATCCAGCGCGTGGACGTCAACCGCAGGGCGGTCGGGCTGCGCGACGGGAGTACCATCAAGTACACACAGCTGCTCTATACCTTGCCTCTAAAGAGCCTTCAGGATCTGCTCGTGGTGGAGCCGCCGGCATCCGTGCAGCAGGCCTTGGAGCGGCTGGAATACAACCGTCAATACTGCCTGTGCTTCGCGGTCAAGGGAAAGGTGTTGGATCAATGGATGCGACTGTATCTGCCCGAACCCCGCTTCCTGGCACATCGCCTGGGGTTTCCGCAGGCCATATCGCTAGATCTGGCGCCCCCCGGCTGGGGATCGGTCTATGCGGAAATCACCGAGGCGCGACTGCCTGGCCGTCCACTCCGTGAAGCCGAGATGATCCAGAAGACTCTGTCCGACTTGACCGAAATCGGCGTGTTCCAACCGGGAGACACGGTCGAGTACAAGGGGAGACTCGTGCTCGACCCGGCCTACGTCATCTTCACGATGACCCACCAGGACGATGTCAGGCTGATTCGCACGTACCTCAGGGAGCACGGAGTCACGACCGCCGGCAGATTCGGCGATTGGCGATACTACGCCATCGATCATGCGATCCTGAGCGCCAAGGCCGCGGCGGAGCGGCTGGCGGCGGGTATGCAGGCTCGCGGGCACACTCCGCGGGATTCCACTGCCAGCACATGACCCCGCTCGTCAGCATCATCATGCCCACCTTCAACGGCGCCCGCTTCATCCGCCAGGCTGTGGAGAGCGTGCTGAACCAGAGCTACGCGCAGCACGAGCTCATCGTGGTAGACGACGGATCCACCGACGACACCCGCCAGGTGCTCGAGCCTGTGATGAGACGGCTGCGTTATGTTGAGCTGGATCACGCCGGTTCGTCGGCAGCGCGCAATGCAGGGCTCGGGCACGCCACGGGCGATTTCATCGCCTTTCTGGATTCCGATGATCTGCTTCCAGGCCATGCCCTCGAGGACCGCCTGGCACAGTTCGCGCGTGCTCCATCTGCAGCTGTGGTCTGCAGTGGATGGCAGGTCGTCGACCTGGAGGGCCGCCCCATTGTGGCGGTCAAGCCCTGGGAGGGCGGCGCGCGGCTGGACCTGGTCTCGCTGCTGCTGCACAAGCAGGTGCTTAACGGCACCATCACCATCCGCCGAGACTGTATCGATCAAGTCGGCGGTTTCGACGCGACATTGAAGCATGCCCAGGACATTGACCTGGTTTTCCGGATTGCCCTGGCGGGCTACAAGCTGGTCTGGTTACGGGAGATCAGCTGCCTTTACCGGCGCCGGAGCGATAGCGCCTCCCATCAGGGTCCGATCCAAGCCGAAATGATGGATCGCGTCTTGGACAAGATCTTCCGGTCGCCTCTGCTTCCCGACCAGGCCCGCCTGCGTGAACCCGAGGTGCGCTATTACACCCACCTGTGGTACGCGTGGCACTTGGCCCAACTGGGCTTCCCGTTGGAGATGCGCGAACGGCTCAAACAGGCGCTGAATTCGGCCGCCGACCCTGCCCCCGAGATCGCCTACCAGTGGATGCGGATCTTCTCGCGGTGGTCGCATGCGTTCGCCTATCCGGCACTTGCCGATGAGGACTGCTACCGCGCGTTCCGTGATGCCCTTCCCGGGCAAGCCGAGGAGGAAAAGCGGATCCCCGACGCGCTCGAGTTCTGGTGGCTCGTCTGGCGAGCCTATCTTCTGGGGGATGCAACCGCGGCCGAGGAAGGCCTTGCAGCCTACGGGGCTGCGCAGCGCCAAGAGATCGTCCGGTGGATCCAGGCGCTGGTCCTGGGCTCGCGGGAGGGAGTCGGCGTGGAGGTGATCTCGCGCTTCTGGCGCGACGCGCGCTTGGGCGGCCTCGTGCCGCAGGCAAACCGGCACGAGGTCGCAACCCTGTATCTGTCGGCCCTCACCAACCACCTGCTGGCTCGGCGGTGGGGCCGCGCGCTTCGATCACTCCGATCTGCCGCGCTGGCCGGCATGCACCCCGGGGGGCTTGCGGCGTGGTTCCGTTACGCTCAAATGGCGTTGGCGCGCGCCTTCAGATTGCGGATCTGGCGACGGCCCCAGCCAGCATGAACCTGATCGTTGCCGGGCACCAGCGGTCGGGCACGACGCTCCTGGGTCGGATTTGCGATGGGCACCCGGAGATCTCGCTCACTTCGGAGTTCGCCAACTACACCCCGATGGGCCGGCCGTATCCCTCCTACATGCAGCGGATGCTGCGGCGGATGTGGCAGATTCGTAGGAGGCCTGGGATTCTGCCGAGGGGCAGGCAGCCCGGCAAATGGCTGCGTTCCTACCTCTTCTTCACCCG
>Ga0214473_10008842_pt1 | contig 11909 bp, 9 predicted proteins | sample RVTome_7_FD_203509 | JGI IMG/M metagenome (GOLD analysis project Ga0214473, IMG submission 203509) | Soil microbial communities from uranium-contaminated site in the Upper Colorado River Basin, Wyoming, United States - RVT98D197 | ecosystem: Environmental > Terrestrial > Soil > Contaminated >...
ACGAGGCGGAGCGCGTGGCGAGCCTGTTGCGCCCGACAGGCGCCCGCCGGGTCCTGCTGGTGACCGGCGGCGTGCACATGCGCCGCGCCGTGGGATTGTTCACAAGCCAGGGCTTCGACGTTGCGCCGGCTCCGATCGCAGACACTTACTGCTGGGAGCCCGTGGCGGAGCAGCGGATCATGCTGGCGACACAGCTGCTGCGCGAGCTGGTCGCCATCGCCTATTACCGCCTGGCGGGGTATCTCTGACGGAGGCGTCGATGGATCAGTGGCTCGTTCCCCTCCTCGTGCTGTTCACGTCTGCGGGCGGCTACTGGGCGGGGTCGCGCCGGGCCGGCCTGTCGGCGCGTGCGCTGCCGGCCGCCGTGGCACGGGCCCTCGAAGCAGTGGGCGCGGCCGTCTTCTTCTTCGGCAGCAACGCCGCGCTCAGCGTCCTGGCCGTGCTCGGCATCAGGAGCGTCACCGACAACTTCCTGTCGCTGCACGAGCTATCGCTGTGGATCCTGCTGGTGCTTTCGCTGCTCCAAGCGCTCGTGTTCCAGGCCTGGAGGCAGTCGGGATCCGCGCCGTGATCAGGCTCAGGTCGCTAGCAGCTCGTTGACGGCGCGGTGGGCGTGGTCGATGGCGGCGTCGGTGTACGAGTAGGCCCCGGCGTCGGCGTTGGCGATCGCCACTCGCCCGAAGCGACGCCGCGCGACCTCGCACGGCGTCTCGCCACCCTCGAGCCAGAACGGGTCCCAGAGTGAGCTGTACTGGTAGGCATAGCCGTGCGGCCAGCGGTTGACCGTGATCGCGCGGATGTCCCGCGCGGGATCGAAGCCCCCGCCGCCCAGGACCGCCCCGAGCTGCTCCCGGATCTCCCGCTCGAAGGTCGCAAACGGCGTGCCGAGCAGCTCGCCGCGTCCGGCCCGGTGTTGCTCGCGTGCCGGCAGACCGGGGCTGCACGGGGTCTTCGTCAGGTGAGCCACGATGGGTTGCTCCGGCGATCGTGGGCAGGTGTAGCCGCCGACGCTCACCGGCAGGTCGAGGTTGAGCGAGGTGTGGTAGCCGCCCGGCGCGTAGACGCTGCGGACTCCGAGCTTCTTCCACGCCGTCCAGTCGCGGAGCAGCACGTTGGTGTAGAGCAGCGGGACCTTCACGGCGTAGGCCAGGGCCTCGCGCTGCCTCGCCGGCAGCTCGGGGCAGAGATACGGGATCACCGTATGCCAGCAGGCCAGCACCACCTTCGAGGCGCGCACGCTCTCGAGGGCCCCCTGGCGCGCGTAGCTGACCTCGACCTCGCGGGCGGACTCGGCGCTGCCGCGATGCGCCACGCGCGCCACCGTGCTCGACAGGCGCAGCCGCGCCGCGGAAGCCGCCTCGTCGAGGCGGCCGTAGCGCGCGCGGGCGGTGACCACGTCTTCCGCGGTCTTGCCGGGGATGGCGTCGGGGATCAAGCCACGCACCAAAAGGCGCGCGAGCGAGGCGTTGCCGTCCGGGAAGTGGAAGAAATAGGAGTCCGCTTCCGCGTTGGGGATCGAGTCGTAGTTCATCCCAGGGCCGGGCGCCGGGTCGAGACCCATGCCTGCGAAGCCCGGATAGCCCATGCCCCAGGCGTCCTGAGCCGGGATCGCGTCCATCCCCACGCCGTAGAGACCGTAGGCGCGGCCTTCGAAGAACGGGAGCACGCCGCGGTCGAGGCCCGCGATCTGCGTCAGGAAGTCCGCGTAGCTGATGCGCGCCAGGCGCGCCTTCTTCTCTGCCGAGCTCAAGCCGGGGAGGTAGTCCTTCTTCTCCTGATGCAGCCTCACGAGGTCACGCTTGGCGGCTTCGGAGAGCGGTGCTTCGGCGAGGAAGCGCTTCCAGGCGTCGCCTCCCGCGGGGGCGTCAGGCTCCCAGGGCTCCCGCCGCGGGTCGGACACGAGGACGTCGGATCCGAAACGCTGCTTGTCGAAGAAGATCGCGGAGCGCAGCCCGGCATAGACTTCGAAGTCCACGACCTGCTGCCAGCGGGAGACGTCGATCCCCAGCTCCTGGATCAGCGCCTTGGCTACCGAGCTGTAGGGCGCAGGGCTGTCGATCGAGAAGGTGCCACCGTAGCCCAGGATCAGCCGGCCGCCTTCCTGGAACTCGTTGCGACGAGCGTGGCCCCCGAAGTCGTCGTGGTTGTCGAGGATCAGGATGCGCGCCCCGGGCCCTGCCGCCTTGCGGAAGAACCAGGCCGCGGCGAGTCCGCTGATCCCGGCGCCGACGACGACGAGGTCGTAGACCTCGCCGGTGTCGCGGGCCGGACCGGCCGTCTCCCAGAAGCTGCCTTCCCGGAGCAGGTGCGCCGTCTCGTAGGAGCCGTCCTGGCTGCCGCGCAGCCCGGTGAGCGCCGGTGGGTAAGGCTCCGGTCCCGGCTCCCCGCCTTCGAGCGCCTGGAGCCAGCGCGGCAGCACCAGCGAAGCGCCTGCGGTCATGGCCACACCGTTCAGGAAGTCGCGGCGGGCGATCGGCCGATCCATGCCCAGCCCACGGTCGCGGGAGTCGCTCACGCTCACCTCCAAGTGGATTCTAGTGCAGCGCGGCCTCAGAGCGAGATCGAGCCCTTGCGGAATCCGGTCTTTCCCAGAAGGAGATTCACGTAGACGGGATGGCCCGCGCCCGCAAGCTGCTTCGCCTCGCTCAGCACGGAGGCGAGGTCGCCCGGATCCGAGGCGGACAGACCGCGAGCGCCCAGACCTTCGGCTGCGCGGTGGTACTCGCTCGGCCGCAGCACCGTCCCGACGTCGTCCTCGAGAACCTCAACCTGCTCGCGGGCGATCTGCGTCCAGCCGGCGTCGTTGCCCACGACGGCGATCACCGGCAGGCCGTGACGCACGAAGCTGTCGGCCTCGATCAGGCTGAAGCCGACCGATCCGTCCCCGTAGAGGATCCAGACCTCGGCTTCCGGGCGAGCGAGCTTGGCCCCGATCGCGAAGCCCGCGCCGACGCCCAGGGTCCCGAACGGCCCGGGGTCGAGCCACGACAGCGGCCCGCGCGGATGCAGGATGTAGGACGCCGTGGCGACGAAGTCGCCGCCGTCGGCCACGACCACGCTGTCCTCGCCCAGCGCCTGCTCGATCTCGCGACACACGTGCAGCGGGTTCAGTCCCGTCCCGGTTTCGGTGGCGGCGTCGCGTGCGATCTCCGCCTCGCGGGCCAGGTCGCGCGCCCGGAGCGTATCGAGCCACGGCCGCCAGGCTGGGCGCGCCACGGCGTCCCGCGCGAGAGCGCGCAGGAAGAGGTCGGAAGGGCCCAGACTGCGGAGCGTGGGCCGGCGGTTCCTGGTGAGGTCGGCGCGGCTGAGGTTCGCGGAGATGAGCCTGGCGCTGCGGCGGATCTGGCGGCCGTAGTCGAGGCGGAAGTCGCAAGGCACGCCCGCCAGGATCACGAGGTCGGCCTCACGCAAGGCTTCCTTGCGCCGGTGGCGAAGCTGCAGCGGATGTGCGGCGCCCAGCAAGCCGCGCGCCATGCCGGAGAGGTAGACCGGAATGCCGAGCGAGCCGACGGCTGCGGCAAGGAGCGTCGCTTCTCCCGGCGTGCCGAGGGCCTGGCTTCCCACGAGCAGCACAGGCCGCTCGGCGCTCGCCAGGAGCTTCCTGGCGCGCCGCACGGTCTCGGTGTCGGGGGCGTCGGGCGCGGCGCCGCGTGTGGGCGCGGTTGCGTCCGGCGAGTCTTCGAACAAGCGGCGCAGGTGACGCTCGACGTACCAGCGCTCGGCCGCGCGCCTCAAGCCCCCGGAATCCCCGGTCTTGGCGCCGTGCCACTCCCGTACGAGTTCGGGCGGGTAGAGCAGGTCCACGGGGCATTCGACGAAGACCGGCCCCGGCACGCCGGTTCGGGCGCGCTCGAAGGCGCGTTCGACGCTCGAGGCGAGATCGCGCAGCCGCGTCACGCGCGTGGCCCATTTCACGTGCGGCGCCATCAGCGCGATCTGGTCGATGTCCTGCAGCGCTCCGCGGCCGCGCAGCAGCGTCGCGGTTGCGCCGCCCAGGATCACCACCGGCGACTGGGCGAGTTGCGCGTTCTTGACCGCCGTGACCGCGTTCGTGGCGCCGGGACCGGCGGTCACGGCGGCGACGCCGGGGACGCCCGTCAGACGCGCAACCGCATCGGCCGCGAAGACGGCGGTCGCTTCGTGCCGCACGTCCACCACACGCAGGCCGCGGGCCTTCGCGGACACCAGGATCGGGGAGATGTGGCCGCCGCAGAGCGTGAAGAGGAAGCGCACGCCCTGCCGCGCGAGGACGTCCGCGATCCGGTCGCCGCCCGTCATGCCGCCCATCCTACCGTGGCGCGCGCCGCTGACGGACCGGCCTGCAGCAGCGGGCGGCCAGCGGCCCGAGCATGCCAGCTAGCCCAGCTCGGCGAACAACGTCTCCTGGCGGCTAGCTGGTCCAGGTGCCGGTGGACGACGAGGGGCGCGAGCTGCAGGGCGGCTGAGAACAGCAGCCTCCACACCGAGGGATCTGGTTGACGGACTCGGCCGAACCTCGCTGCCTGTTGTGGCGTATAAAGCAGAGATGACGCGCACGAGGTCGTGGCTCACCGGCGGAGTCGCAGCAGTCTGCGCGATCGCGGGGGCGAAGCTGCTGCTGCACGTCGCCACGGCCTCCCGCTACGGGTACTTCGGCGACGAGCTGTACTTCATGGCCTGCGGCGAGCATCTCGACTGGGGATACGTGGACCAGCCGCCTCTCGTCGCACTCGTGGCGTGGCTCGTCCGGCACACGCTCGGCACCTCTCTCCTCGCGACGAGGCTGCCCTCGGCGCTGGCCGGGGCGGCGCTCGTCCTGCTGACGGGCCTGCTGGCCCGCGAGCTGGGCGGCGGGCGATTCGCGATGGGCCTGTCCGCCCTGGCGAGCGGACTCGCCTTCGTCTACGTCGTGATGCACTACCTCTTCACGATGAACGCGTTCGAGCCGCTCTTCTGGACGGGGTGCGCGTACGTCGTCGTGCGGATCGTCAAGACGGGAAACCAACGGCTGTGGCTCGCCTTCGGCGCGATCGCCGGCCTGGGCCTGCAGAACAAGTACTCGATGGCCGTATTCGCATTCGCCCTCGTGGTCGGGGTGGCGCTCAGCCCGGAACGCCGTGCTTTCGCAAAGCCGTGGATCTGGCTCGGCGGGGCGCTCTCCTTGCTGGTCCTCCTGCCCAACGTGATCTGGAACGTCCATCACGGCTGGCCCTTCCTCGAGCTGATGCGGAACATCCGCGCGAGCGGGCGCGACGTCGTGCTCGGGCCGGTCGAGTACGTGCTGCGGCAGGTCCTCAACATGAACCCGGCCAACCTGCCCGTCTGGCTCGCCGGCCTCGGCTGGCTCCTCCTCTCGGCCCGCGGCCGCGTGTTTCGGCCCCTCGGCACGGCTTTCCTGGGGACCCTCGCGGCGTTCGTCGCCACGAAGGGCAAGGACTACTACCTGGCCCCGGCCTTCGCCACACTCTTCGCCGCGGGCGCGGTTGGCCTCGAGGGTTTCACGGAGGGCGGCCGTCGACGGTGGTTGCGGCCGGCCCTCGTCGCGCTCCAGGCGCCGATGCTGCTGTTCCTCCCGTTCGGGCTGCCGATCCTGCCCATCGACCGGCTCATCGCCCACCAGGCGCGGCTCGGCTTTGCCCTTCCCGTGACGGAAAAGGCCCACGCGCGCGCCGCGCTGCCCCATCACTTCGCCTGGCAGTTCGGGTGGGACGAGATGGTCGCGGCCGCGGCCGCCGCCTACCACGCGATGCCGCCCGAGGAGCAGGCGCGGGCCGCGATCATCGGCAACAACTACGGCGAGTCCGGCGCGATCGACCTCCTCGGGCCGAGGTACGGCCTGCCCATGAGAGCTCTCGGCACTCACCAGAGCTACTGGCTGTGGGGACCCGGAGACCCTTCGAAGGACGTCTTCATCGTCCTCGGCGACCGGCCCGAGAGGCTGGCCAGGTGGTGCGGCGAGGTGCAGGTGGCCGCGGAGCTCGCGCACCCGTGGGGGGCCGCCTGGGAGAACAAGCCCGTCCTCGTCTGCCGAAAGCCGCGGCTGCCCCTCGCCGAGATCTGGCCGAAGGTCAAGAACTGGGACTAGGTGGGACTAGGGGGGACTCGGGTCAGATCTTGAAAGGAGGCGTTTCCCGTCCCCGCGCGAGGACGTCCGCGATCCGGTCGCCGCCCGTCATGCCGCTCATCCTACCGCCGGCACGCGCCGGTGGCGCGGCCGATTGCGATGCCGGCCGGGACGCAGGCCAGACGTGCTACGCTGCGCCTCCGAAACAGGGAGGATGCCGATGCCCATTCGAGCCGGAGCGTTGTCGTCTCTTCTGGTCGCCCTGGGGATCGCCACGTCGCTTCCGACGCCAGCCCGCGCGGCGTCCTCCGGCAAGGTCGTCGAAGTCGGCAGCGCCCGCGGTGTCGCCGGCCGGATCGTCCGCGGCTCGCTCAAGGTGGCGGAGGACTCCGACGGCACACCCGTCGCGCTTCCCGTCGCGGTCGTGATGGGCAGGCGCCCCGGGCCGGTGGTCTGGGTAGATGCCGCGTCGCACGGCGACGAGTACGGCGGCGTCCGCGCGCTCCAGGAGGTAGTGGGGAGCCTCGACCCAGAGGCGATGAGCGGCACGCTGGTGGCCGTGATGATCGCGAACCCGCCGGCGTTCCAGGCACTGCAGCGCTTGAACCCCAGCCTCGACGATCTGACCGACATGCACGACGTCTTCCCGGGCCGCGAACGCTTCACGACCGAGCGGATCGCGGCCGCCCTGGCGGCCGGCGTCAAGGCCCAGGCCGACTACTTCATCGACCTGCACACGGGCGGCGACCGCTTCCGGCAGTTCCCGTTCGTCCTCTACTCGATCGTCGGCGGCGTGACCGAGGAGCGCTACGACACGCTGGCGCGCGGCTTCGGCGTGCCGACGTTGTGGCGCGACACCGCGCGCACCTTCCCGAACGACGCGATCACGTACTTCAGCTCGAACGGCATCCCCGCCTTCCTGCTGGAGGTCGGCGGCGGGCAGCCGCTGGACGTTGCGGACGTGCGCCTGCAAGCCGACGCCGTGCGGAGCTTCCTGCGCGCGGTGGGCGTGCTAGCCGGAGCCCCGACGGCCGTGCCGGAGTACACGATCGTCAGCGGCTATCGCATCGTCACGAATAGCCGCGGCGGCTTCTTCGAGGCCGCTGTCACGCCCGGCGAGCGGATCCGCGAGGGGACGGTGCTCGGCCGGATGGTGGATGTTCACGGCGAGACGTCCGAGACGATCGCGGCGCCCGCCGGCGCCGAGATCGTGCTGGGCGTTTGCACCTATCCAGCGGCGGCCACCGGCGGCTGGCTGCTGGAGCTGGGGGCAGGCCTCTCGGCGGCGCCCGGGCGCTAGCGACTAAAGCCCCGCGACCCCCCGCGCGTCAGCGCCCGAATCCGCGCGACTTCCGCGGGATAGCGCGCAACGAGCGCTCGCTAGAGAGTGAGACCAGGTCTTCCAGGAGCGGGGGCCGGGCTTCCGGCGTCCGACCCTGACCCGAAAGTAGCCCGCAGACGCTGTCGTTCGTCCTCCGTGGGCGCCCACATTCACGAAGGCCGGCGGCATCACCACGACGCCCTCGCCAGGGCAGGAGCCGGAGCGCACCGCCGAGCCACCCGGAACCACGCGCACGCCGCGATGACCCTACGCGCTCTTGGCCCGGACGACGAGATCGATCTCGCAGTCAAGGACTTGAAGAAGGGCCAGGAGTTGGTCGATGGACTTGCTGTAGTTCCCCTGGTCCAGCAGGCGGTATAGCTGCGTGGCAGACGTCCCGAGCCGGCGGACGATCTCTCTCTTCGCGAGCTGGCTCTTGGCCACGCGCTTCTGGGCCTCGATCGTCAGGCGGTAGAGGAGCAGGTCTCTCAAGTGAGCGGGATCCCGGTTGTACTCGAGCACTTGCTCGCCGTGAACGGTGCCCGTCTTTCCGGAGGCGAGTTCGTATGTGAAGCCCTCTCCCCCCAGTTCTTTGTCCACATAGACACACCTCACGCCGTCTCCGGGTGTCGGGCTCGGCTCAGCCTTCGAGTACGGGAAGGGCAGAGTTCGTCCCGAGATCCGAAGCTCGAACGCTCGCTTGCGGTTGTTGTGTTTGACCGACTGGATCTTCATAGCAACCCCTCGGACTCAAGCTGCGCGATCAGCTCGAGGACTCTCCGCGTCGCTCGGCCTTTCATCGGCTTCTTGTTGTCCAGGTCCCATTTCACGATCAGCTTCCCGTTGCGATAGACGTGCACATGTCGAGGCGGGTGATCGCCTTTCCACCAGACGAAGATGTACCCTCCACGCCGGAGCTTTCCCACCCACGCTAAGTGTTACCCCTAGAGGTAACACTTGTCAACCAGAAGACTCTGACCCATTGCCGACCGGGAGCCGCGACAGGAGACGGCCCTCGATCCGAGCGCCCGCCTGCGTGCCGAGCAGCACCTCCGGCGTCGCCGAAGGATCGACAAGCCCGTAGAGCTGGGGGCAGGCCTGTCGGCGGCGCCCGGGCGCTAGCGACTAAAGCCCCGCGACCCCCCGCGCGTCAGCGCCCGAATACGCCCGCCTTCCGCAGGGTAGCGCGCGAGGAGGGCGTCGCGATCGCCGCCTTCGTAGTCGAGGGAGTCGAACCCCGGCGCCATGGTCGTGCCCAGCAGGGCGAAAGACCCGCCGGACACGAGCCGCGAGCCTTGCCAGACGCCGCGCGGAACCACGAGTTGCACCTGCTGCCCGGCCAGCAGATCCGGCCCAAGCACGGCGACTTCGCTTTCGCCGTCGGGACGCAACAGCAGCATCTCCACCGGGTCGCCCAGGTAGAAGTGGTACACCTCCTCCGTGGGCAGGCGGTGGAGCGCCGAGAACGAGTCGGCCTCATCCGTCAGGAGGTAGTAGATGGCCGTGGACAGGTGCTTGGCGCGGCCGTAGCGGGCGGGCAATGCTTCGCCCGGCAGTGTCTCGTCGGCAACGTAGGTCTGTCGGAAGTAGCCGCCTTCCGTTGGCAGCGGTGCAAGGCCGAGATGTCCGATGAGGAGCTTGGCGCTCAGCATGCGCTGCTTCAGAAGACCGTGCTCGTGAGCACGCCGCCGTCCACGACGAGGTCGGCGCCGCTGATCCAGCGCGCGGCCGGCGAGGCCAGGAACAGGCAAGCGTCGGCCACGTCGTCGGGGCGGCCCAGGCGCCGCAGCGGAGCAGCGGCGAGGTACCGCGCCACTCCGTCCGGCCAGTCCCGCGCGAGCCCATCCCGGTCGATCAAGCCGGGCGAGACGGAGTTGACGCGGATACCGTGGCCGCCCAGCTCCTGCGCGGCGGCACGCGTGTACATGACGACTCCGGCCTTTGCGGCGTCGTAATGGCTGTGACGCAGCGCCGGATTCCAGGCCTCGATCGAGGCCACGTTCACGACGGCGCCCCCGCGGCCCTGCGCCACCATCCGCCGGCCCGCCGCCTGGGTCATCAGGTGCACGCTGCGCAGGTTGGTGTCCACGACCAGGTCCCAGGCCTGCTCCGTCATCTCGAGCAGCGCGTCGAGCGGGTACACACCGGCGTTGTTGACGAGGACGTCGATCGCGCCGAACGCCTCGACCGTGCTTGCGATCAGCCGCTCCGCTTCCTGCCGACGCGTGACGTCGGCCTGGACCGCCACCGCTCGGGCGCCCCGAGCTTCGATGGCCGCCACGACGTCCGCGGCCCCCGTGGCGCTCGATCGATAGTGGACGACGACCGCCGCGCCCGCTTCCGAAAAGCGCGCCGAGATCCCGCGGCCCAGACCGCTGCCCGCGCCGGTGACGACCACGACCTTGCCCTCGAAGTCGAGCAGGCGCGCAAGCGGGGGAACGTCCATCGCTGCCTCCCGGCCCGGTGTCAAGCAGCCGGGCCGCGGCTACTCTGGCCCAGCCCGCGCTCTACGGCAAACCTCGGCGACCTGGGCGCGTGTGCCGACGCGTCGAGGACTTCGAAGGCGCGGTCAGTGAGATCCCGCAATCGCTGCGCTGGTGCGAGAGCATTAAGCCGGAATGGCCCATCTGTGTCGTTCCACGCCTGTGTTCGCAAGGGGTTGCCGCGCTGACCTTTTCGGCGGACCTCGGCTCGTTGCCGACACGCGGGCACGAATCATGCACACAGGACTCGAACGCACTAGTGCGTCGACTCGCCCCAACGGACGAGCCTAAGGGGGTGTTCGATGAGGATCAGGCTCCTTCTCTTGATGGGTCTCGTTCTGCTGCCCGGCGCGGTCGCTGCCGCGCCAGCGGAGACCACGAAACCGAAAACCGTCGACTGCGACGCCGGCCAGACGCTCGCAGGAGCTCTCTCCAAGCTGGACAAGAGAGGCCCCAACACTCTGACGGTGTCGGGAACGTGTCGTGAAAACGTGGCGATCCGAGGGTTCGACGACCTGCGGATCGAGGCTCCCGGCGCGGTCTTGATTCCCGCAAGCGTCGGACTGGGGACCAGTGCTCTGGAAGTCGTGGGTTCGCGCTTCGTGACGATCGACGGTCTCACCGTCCACGGCGGCGACGTGGAGGCAGGCATCAGACTGAGGTCCTGCGCCGATTGTCGTCTGACGAACTGTCTGGTGGACGGGGACTCGGTCTTTGGAATCATGGCCTTTGATAGCAGCAGTGTCACCGTCTCCGCGTGCACGCTGCAAGGAGCCGGATATGCTGGCATGGGCGTTGCTGCTTCATTCGCAGTAGTCGCAAATGCGGTGTTCGACGGCTCTCAGGGCCGGTGGGTGGGGATCGCCGTAAGCGCAAACGGATCCGCCAACGTTCTTAGCTCGGTCCTGCGGAACCATGGCGTGGGGATTTGGGCAGGCGAAGGTGGACAGATTAGCATCGGAGACTGGGCGGCGCCGGGTCCGCAGGATTCAACGGTGACGGTCGAGGGCAACTGGTGCCAAGGCGTTTGGGTGGAGACGACTTCAAAGGTAACCACAGTCAGTCGCGTCTTCAACCGCCTTCGCGTTCTCGGCAATGGGTCCGACTGCTGGGGCACAGGGGTCAACGTGGACACAGGCGGCGTCTTCTACACCTACTCGCCGATTGAGGTGACGGACAACACCAGCGGCGGGATCCGCCTCAACCACCACGCGCTCGCGAGGCTCGCAGGAGGGGGCTCCGTTTCCGGCAACCAGGGTCCGGGAGTGGCAGCGTACACCGATTCGATGGCGATCGGCCCCCAAGCCCCCCCCTGGGAGCCCAGCCTCGAGGTCCAGGGAAACCAAGGTAACGATCTGCAGTGCGATTCCACGTCTATGATCACGAACGCTGCGCGGCTCACCGGCGCCACCAACGTGTCCTGCGTGAAGCTCTGGGACGAGGACCTGGAGCCGTCGAGCGGGGGAGGTTCCTAAATTCGCTGAGACCCAGGGCAGGCTACTCGGGCGACCGCACCGGCACCGGAGTCACGCGCCAGATCTCGGATGCATACTCGCGGGTGGTGCGGTCGCTCGAGAACGGCCCCATGCCCGCAGTGTTGCGGATGGAGATCGCCGCCCATTCGTCGCGACGCAGGTAGGTCCGCGCCGCCCGCCGTTGGCATTCCGCGTAGGACGCGAAGTCCGCGCAGTGGAAGTAGCGGTCCTCCAGCGTCAGCGCGCGCACGATGGGCTCGAACAGCCCAGGGTGGGCCTGTGCGATCGGACCACTCGCGATCGTCTCGACGGCGCGCGCCAGCTCCGGGCAAGCGGCCAGGAACGTGGAGGCGTCGTAGCCGCGCGTCTTCAGGTCCTCGATCTGCTCGGCGGTGTGTCCGAACACGAACATGTTCTGCTCGCCCACGGCGGCGCGGATCTCGATGTTGGCGCCGTCCAGGGTGCCGATGATCACGCCGCCGTTGAGCGCCGACTTCATGTTGCCTGTCCCCGAGGCCTCCGTCCCCGCCGTCGAGATCTGCTCGGACAGGTCGCAGGCGGGGAAGACGCGCTCGGCCACGGACACC
>Ga0214473_10008843_pt1 | contig 11908 bp, 8 predicted proteins | sample RVTome_7_FD_203509 | JGI IMG/M metagenome (GOLD analysis project Ga0214473, IMG submission 203509) | Soil microbial communities from uranium-contaminated site in the Upper Colorado River Basin, Wyoming, United States - RVT98D197 | ecosystem: Environmental > Terrestrial > Soil > Contaminated >...
TAAATATTCGAGCGTTCGTGAGCGAGCCCAGTAAATATCTGTTCCGTCCTCAAAGATGATATAGACGTAAGAAAACCCAAAGTCGGAGAATCCCCGGATATCCTTCACGTTCGGTACACCCAGGAGGGCTGAGATAATGGGGTAAGTCACCTGATCTTCCATGATGTCCGGGCTCCGATCCCATTTTGAGAAGATGATCACTTGAGTGTCGGAAAGATCAGGAATGGCATCGAGGGTAATGTTCTTGATGGAATAGAGCCCCCATAAAGTGGCCATTCCAATCAAGAGTAAGACCATGAATTTGTTATGAGCACAAAGCTCAATAAGCTTGTTGATCATCACTAAACCTCCATATACGGAACCAAGAGGAATATTGGAATGTTGGAATAATGGAATATTGGGTTTAAATGCGAAATATGCACGACGACATGAGTCTTAATCGGTTTGTCATTCCGGACTTGATCCGGAATCCAGTGTTTTTCTGGATTCCCGCTTTCTCGGGAATGACGGGCTCTGGCATGATTAATATCACTGTGTATACGAGGTTCTTCACCCTCATTACCATCTTCCCATAATTGCAATCTTGCATTCAGGACTTTCCCATTCTTCCAGTATTCCATCATTCCATTGTTCCTGGATTTCAAGAGTTCTTATTTGCCGTGTCCTGCGTGTTCCATCCCGGGCATCGCCATTCCCGCCATGGCTTCCTTCAATTTCGATTCGGAGTCGATAAGAAAATTGGCGCTTGTTACGACCCTCTCCCCAGCTTTGAGCCCTTTGATCACCTCGTAGTAATTATCCACTTTTGCTCCGACCTTCACTTCCCTTGGTTCGAAATAGCCCGAGCCCTTATCGATGATGGCCATCTGCCGGATTCCCGTATCAATGATCGCCCCTTCCGGTACGGCCAGTTTTTGTCCAAGGCGAACCTTTATTTCAGCATTGGCGTACATCTCCGGTTTGAGTCTGCCGTCAGGGTTTGGAAATTCGAACCTCACCTTTGCGGTCCGGGTTTCAGGATTCAGGGAAGGATAAATGTAAACGGCTTTCCCGGTAAAAGTTTGGCCCGGGGTATAGGACAATTGGATCGTCGCCTGCTGTCCCAACCGGATAAAGGGAAGCTCGTATTCATAAATGTCCGCCAGTACCCATACGACGGAGAGGTCAGCAATTTTATATAGAGCCATTCCCGGCATTACATTCATCCCTTTAAAGGCATTCTTTTCCAGAACGAACCCCGTAAAAGGGGAGTAGAGAGACAGGGTCTTTCTCGGCTGGCCGGTCTCTTCGAGAAGCCTGATCTGCTCATCGCTGATGTCCCATAGCTTCAGGCGCCTTTTTGCAGATTCCGCCAGGGATTCCCCGCTTCCCGCCACTTCCGGGAACGGACTCTTTCCCAGTTCTCTTTTTGCCCGATGGGCAATGAGGTATTCCTCCTGGGTCGAAACCAGTTCAGGGCTGTAGATCGTGAGGAGGGGCTCCCCTTTTCTGACGAATCTGCCCGTAAAATCGATGAAAAGCTCCTCGATCCACCCTCCGATTTTTGGTGAGACCGTTACGATCCTCTTTTCGTCATAGTCAACCCTCGCCACCGTCCGGATCACCTTTTCGAGAGGCTTCATCTCCACCGTTCCGAATTTAACTCCGATCAATTGCTGCTTTTCTGGCGAGATCCGTACGGTCCCGGGTGCAACCTCCTGCACCTTGCCTTCCTTCTGGATGGCCTCCATGGTCATGCCCTTCATCTCCATTTCCAGATCGCTGGCTTTTTTTGCCGCCTCGCCCTTCGTTTCCTCATGTTTCGTCCCTTCCTTATGCGTTGCCGTCTCCTTCCCTTTTCCACAACTTGAAATCAGCCAGGAGAGGACCAGCACCAAAATGATCCAGGTGAACCGTTTCATTTTCCTTCCTCCTTTTGAGAGAAACGTTTTCCCACTGCAGCGCCCAGGCCCGCGACATTCTTTTCGTATTCAGTTAATGCCTGATGGTACTCTAATTCATATTTGTAGAGCGTCATCTGACTATCCAGGAGGGTCATAAAATCGGCTTTATTGACCCTGTAGGCGCTTATGGCTGAGCTGATTTGAAGGCTCGTCTGAGGGATGATGCCCGTTCTGTAAAGTTCTATCTGTCTCTCCCCTCGCTCGATCATTGTGGCCATATCCGTGATCATAAAAAAGATCTCATTCTTCATGGCCCTGTACTGGGCTTCCAGATTCTGGATATCGGCCTTTGTCTCCGCCACCTTTCGATCCTGCTTCGACTTGTAAAATATGGGGATGTTGACCTCCATCATTCCCGTCAGCATATCTCTCCGTTTCATCACCTCCGGACCCGCGCTATTGTCCCTCTGACCATAAGCGAATTTGAAATTGAAGTCAGGGTAATATTCCTTTTTGGCCAGAGCATAGGCCTTCTCCTTTGCCTCGATCATCTTTTTCATCCCTGCAAGAGTGGGACTCACTTCCACCGCCATCTTCTGGAGTTCTTGAATGCTGTGCGGGAATTTTCTGAAGACCACTTCTTCCGGTTCACCCACGGAGGTCTCCGGAGGCCGGTTAAGAAGGATGTTCAATTTTGCCTCCAGGGCCCTCTTTCTCTGGCCGAGCATGATCAATTCGTCCACCATCTTGGAAACCTCGATATGGGCTTTCAGCACATCCTGCTGTATCCCCTCTCCGACACCGTATCGGGTTTCGGCAATCTTGGCAAAGTCTTCCAGAATTCTCTTATTCCTCTGTGTGACCCCCGTCGTTCGATAGACATGGGAGAGCTCGTGATAAGCGGTTTTCACATCCTTGATCACCTGATTCACCTTCCCCTGGATCTCATTGAAGACCGCTTCCGCCTCTTTCTCCGCCATCTCTCTCATCAGAGGTCTCTTCCCCGGAAAGGGAACCATCTGTGAGATGGAGATCTCCTTCATGGTCATATCTTCTTCTTTGAAACTGAAGTTTGTCGGGAGATTGGTGATCCCGAAACCTAACATTGGATCCGGAAGAGCGCTGGCTTGAGGCACCTTTTCCTTGAAGACTTCCCATTTCTTCTTTGCAGCAAGAATCTCCGGGTTGTTCTGGAGTGCCTCATCAACCAGTTGATCGACATTTACCCGCGATTGGTCTGCCTTCGCCAGAGAAGAGAAAAAAATCAGAACAAGGAAAGAGAAAAAAATCGCTTTAGCCAGAGCAATCATTTTCGACCCCACTGCTAACCCTCCTTTTCAATAATGAAAATCTGGTAACACTTTAGTGCTTTGAAAAAAAATAGGACCTGTAGTGAAGGGCTTTATGCCCGTGGATAAAACAAAGACAAATTTGGTTCTCAGGCCCTTGATATACGGCCACACCTGTGTGCCGAAGCACTCCGGTGCGCAGGCACAAGGGCCTACACTACACTCATTTTTCAAAAGGCTAAATTGATACGAAATCTGATTAATACTACCCCGGCAGATACCCCATCCCCCTCCTGACCTCCCCCTTGAAGGGGGAAGAGTCACGCGAAGCGCGTAATGATTTCCCCTCTTCAGGGGGAGGAACATAGCAATTTCCCCCTTTCAGGGCGAGGAACATAACAATTTCCCTCCCCTTCAGGGGGAGGGGCAGGGTGGGGGTGGGGGTACGTATTGTGTCAAACCGGAAATCCCCCTCCCATACCTCTCCTCAAATAAAAAAAGCTCCTGACCATGGGCTATACCTTGGGGGGGCAAGGCATTAGCACGAAGGACCCAATTCCGCTGGGTCCCGGCCAAGAGCTTTTTCATTCTCAATTTTGGGCCTTCGAGCTTATTGACTCAAGCTTACTAAAAATGGTCTACCCCGTAAATAGGGTAGACTCCGTATTTTGTAATAAAAAATCCTGTATTTTTGGGTAGACCCCGTTAGAAATTCCAGGGGGCATTATCCCGGAATTGTACTAGAATATCACCCTCTCTGCCGAGCAGCAAGGCATTATTTCTAACGGGCTAAATCTCCCCGAAGGCTCAAAAACCAGATACGAGAAAATGAGAGCTCCTGCCTTCCCTCTTACGAGATTTCTGATAAAGCCCAGAAATCTCTGATTACATGGATTATGAGAAGGATTACACAGATTAGAAATGCGGTGAAATTAAAGAAAAATCCGTGTAATCTTATTTGAAATCTGCGTAATCAAGAGATCTCGAAACAGTTTTTCAGAGATCTCCTTATGAGAAGTCGGCAACCGGAGCTTTGGGTGGATGGAAGATAAGAAAAGGGACTTCATCGATCTTAAGCGGAGGTGCAAGATCGACTAACCGCCCGGTGAGAGGAAGGGGCATTGGATCAGGGGTATTTATGTTGAAAAGAATCGGGCAGTGGAAAGAGTACCCGCAATTCATTGTCATGTTTCCAGTGTGGCGATTCCCCGTGTGCTGGTCCCCCTCCGGGCAATCATCCATAGGCATTACAGGGACGTAAGAAAAAAGGATTCCGATAATGAGAAAAATTCCGATGAGCTTCATAAATGGGCCCAGGTAACCTTTCTGCGATTGATCCCTGTCAGACCTACTCTAGCCGATTTGACAGTATTATGCAAGAGATCTTCAAAAAAGTCCACTGCAAGTCATATTCTTAATTATGATGGTCTCGTAAAAAGTCGTCTCACCGGTGAAAACCGGTGTCCAGTTTTTTTATAATTATCTGATCCTGGATTCCGGCTTTCGCCGGAATTTAAAGCTTACCATATCTCCTTGCCGCCTTCATTAAGGCTTCCATATTCTCTTTTGGCACGGTTGGCCAGATGTCGCAGCCGGGCCAGATAGCATCGACGCCCCTGTCAATAGCTTCTTTAACAGCTCTCTCAACATCGTCAGGTCTCCCCTGTACCAGAACTCCGTAAGCATCCAGCTCTCCGAAGATCAAAGCACCGGAACCAAGCTTCTTTCTCGTTTCGGCAACGTCATTCTTTTTCTCTATACTGAGTGCGTCCGCCCCGCAGAGGGCCATCTGATCAACAATTGTGTTTGTATCGCCACAGATGTGGAGCACGTTGGGCGATTCGATCTCATCAAAGATCCGCTTCAGATGAGGCCGCACCAAAGACTCGAAAATACGGGGGCTCAGGATGTCAGGGCCCGCACCCATTTCACGAACGCTGATATAGTCAGCACCCGCAGCCCTGTAAATCTTTATGATCTGAATGAGCACTCCCGCCAATCTGTCAAGAAGAGTACTGACCATTGCCGGTTTCTTAAAAGCTGCTTTTGCAAGGTTAGAGAGATCGACAAGCTGTCCTGCCAGGGTGTAAGGCCCCAGAACATAGGAACCGATGACGACCTGATCACCAATCTCCTCTTTCAAGATCCGAATCGCCTCTGTGACCAATGGGATCCTTCCCGAGCGGGCTAGATCGGATGGTACTCGAACCTCCAGGTCTTCCACCTTTTCCGCCGGGTGCTCGGTGACGGTCGGATAGAGGATCTCTGCCTGGTGGGCATAATAATTTATTTTGCTGCCCAACACTTCAGCCTCAACACCCATATCGAAAGGAACCACTGCACACTCAAAGCCGAAGAGCTGAAACGTGGAAGCAGCCATGCTGGCCATCTTACGGGCATCGGTGTGGACTTCCGGGAATCTCCACCCATATTTTGCCAGGCCGTGGATCGTGATATTCCCCATGCCGCTGAACACGGGAATGGTGTCAATGGTCTCCCGTCTGAAAAGTTTGAGCACACGTTCTCTCGGATTCAGATTCGTTGTCATACTATCCTTCTCCTTTTGCTCAGAATATGATTACCCGAATAGGGAGATGGGGCACTCCTAATCTCCCCATCACCCCATCGTGACGTTCAAATTTCATTCCTTCATGGCTGCCGAGTTCTCCTCGGCAAACTGCTTCACAATGTCAGGAAATAGAAGGTTGAGAGGATGATTCCCCGAAGGCAACGAAGCGTTTTCCAAGAATGCCTCTGCTGCCATGATACTGCTGGCAGCAGCAACAGCAGGGAAAACCCTGCTTGTACCCGTCAACGGTCCGTAGAAAAGGAAGTCGCTCACCAGAGCAGAGATCGCATGGACACCGGCATCGATGGCAGGAAACTGGCTCCTGGTATGTTCTCCCGCCGCCTTTCTCCACATGTAGGTACCGTTGGAAGGAGCAAATCCCACGGGCAGACCGAACTCCTTCTTGATCAGGTGGTTGGCCAGCAGAGAAAACGCGGTGGCCGGCAGATTCATCACTGCTGTGTCAATCAGGATACTTTCGAAATGGCCTTTTTTAACGAGGGGTAACAGGCTCTTCAACGATTTGACCCTGCCCGTTGGCCTCTTATCTTCCATATCAAAGACCTGGACAACCACGTGCTTGATCCCAAGGTCTCTCAGCTCAGATACCTGCCCTTCAATGTCTTCATCCCAGGGGGTGATGCTGTTATAAAGAGCGCGATCTTGAAGGTCAAGCCTCGAGATATAGCGGGCCCCTGCCAGTCTCGTCTTCTGTTGCCAGATGTCGATGGCGAAAGGCATATCTGCGATGCTGACAAAGAAATCGATATAGGTCTTAATCTCTTCCTCCGAGTTGGCCACCATGGCGATCAACCCCGGCACCCCTGTTTCCCGGGAGATACGCTCCACATCATGGATTCGTTCTTCAGCAGCTTCCCTGTTGAACTTACCCTCTTTTCGATTCTCTAATATCCGATCGCCCTTCTGGAACATGTTACCGATCATGAGCGGAGGATTCTCACCCGGCTGGCCGCCGACTTTGACACCACCGATGTTGCAGACCTTCTGTTCTAATTTATAGCGAAACATTCCGGACTCCTTCCCTCTCTTCCTTCCTTCTTGAGGAACATAAACGCCGATTTAGGAAATAATTTTTCACCACAGAGGCACAGAGAACGCAGAGGGAAATGTTTTTTATCCGGTCGGGGGACGACGACCGGATAAAAAGACTTCGTTCCTTCAGAAAATATTTTTAGCATTCATGTATGCATCTGCATTTTATCCAGCGCTTGTAATCTATACGCAATGCTCCTTGCCTCGAAGAGGCTGAGGTTTTCAGGTTTGTCGGTATCTCCCGACAAACCTGAAATATCCATCTTCTCCGTGACCTCTGTGCCTCTGTGGTGAGATGAATTGTTTTGGCCCTTACTCAACAATTCAGCACCCGTTCCTCCAAAGGGGGAGGGTTAGGGTGGAGGTGGAAGAAGGTGCGCTAAATGGGAAAACTTGTCCTTCATATGGGGAATCCACATCGCTTCAGCGAAGATCTTGTCAAATCCCGGCTCCAGGGTCAGTTCCAAGTATTCCACCTTTCGGGCAATCCAGTCCGCCTCTTTTCTCTTGTCGGCATTGAGGAGGGCCATGCGGGCTCCGTCGCCGGCGGCATTTCCCACGGAATAGATATGATCAAGTTCGCAGTCAGGGAAAAGGCCCAGCAAAGCCGCTGAGCTCTTATCGATATAACTCCCGAAAGCACCAGCCAGAATGACCTTGTCGATCTTTTCTACGCCAAGAGCCCGCATCATGATTTTAGCGCCGGCATACATGGCACCCTTGGCCAGTTGAACGGCCCTGATATCCGCCTGGCAGATGACAATATCCTGACCAATGGAGGTCTCCTTTGCCCAGGCGATCACGAACTCAGGCTGTCCGCCGACCTCCCGATAGCGGAGAGTCTTCAGCCCTCTGTCGAAGCGTCCCGTTCGATCGACAATCCCTGCCAGAAAGAGCTGCGGCACCACATCAATAATTCCCGAGCCACAGATGCCCTTGGCTCCCACCTCTTCCATCTCCGTATTCCAGCCTTCTTTGTCAATCACCTTGAAACGAACCTCTTTGGTTTCCCTATCGATGACGATCTTCTCGATGGCTCCTGGGGCAGCGCGCATCCCGTACCGGATCTCAGCTCCCTCAAAGGCAGGCCCCGTAGCGCAGGAAGATGAGATGAGCCTCTGTCGATTCCCAAGAACGAGCTCGCCATTTGTGCCGATATCAATGATCAATTCAATACTCTCTTGATGATAGGGTTCCTCTGCGATCAGCACACCCACATTATCGGCACCCACAAAACCGGCCTCAATGGGAAGAACATGTATATAAGCACCCGGAGCGATCTTGATGCCCATATCGCGCGAAACAGTCTCCACACCTCCCTTTTCAGCGTAAATGGCGCAGTTCAGACAGCGCTTCGATTCCTCGATCGCCACCTCCAACCGATCGGCAAAACCCAGGTCCACCTCAACAAATCCTTTTCTTCTTCCCGGCTCAAGAAGAGGCAAGACTTTTCTCGCCTCCTTCTCCACGCCTTCTTTAGGGATTTCTTCAACTTTCTTAAGTTTAGCAGGTCTTCCCTTGACCAGATCTATTCCTTCGAGATAGAGCTCAATCGAGATGGCTCCTTCCTGGCCGGCCTGGACGGCGCCTACCACATCGGCTGCTCCCAGAACGACATCCCCACCGGCAAAAACTCCTTCCATCGTTGTCTTTAAAGTAATGGGGTCCACAGAAAGGGTTCCTGAATTGGAATACTCAAGCTTTTCAACAATTGCTTCCTGATCCGCTCTCTGGCCAATCGCAACGATGAGATGATCCGCATCGATCTTAAACTCAGATCCCTTTATAGGGATGGGAGTTCCACGACCACTTTCATCCGGTTCACCCAACTCCATTTGCATACATTGGAGACCCGTGAGCCGGCCATTATTGTTAAGGACTTTAATGGGTGCGGCAAGGAAATGAAACTTCACGCCTTCTTTCTCCGCTTCATCCACTTCTGTCCTGATGGCTGGCATCTCATCGCGGGAGCGACGATAAAGGATCAAGACCCCTTCTGCTCCAAGACGCTTGGCCACCCGGGCAGCATCTACTGCTGCATTTCCCCCGCCGACCACGGCCACTCGCTTACCGACCTGAAGCTTCTGCCCGGAATTTATCCTCTTCAAGAACTCGAGGGCCTGGAAGACACCCTCTTTTTCTGCATTCGGAACATCCAGCCTTTCACTCACCCAAGCGCCTGGGGCCAAAAAAATGGCTTTATAACCTTCTGCAAAGACCTCTTTAAGGCTTTTGACCGGGTGACCTGTCTTTATCCTTACTCCCAACTCTTCTATGTATCCGATCTCTTCATCCAGCACCTCTTTAGGAAGTCGATATTCAGGAATGCCATAGCGCAGCATTCCCCCTGCCTTGGGGGCAGATTCAAAGACCGTTACGGGGTAGCCCTTTCTTACCAACTCATAAGCACAGGATAGACCTGCCGGCCCGGAGCCGATAATCGCCACTTTACTCTCCCTTGTCTTTTCAACCGGGGGTGCTTTGACCCTTCCCTTTTTCATTTCATGGTCTGCCACAAAGCGATGGAGAGTCCGTAAAGACAGCGACTCTTCTACTTTGCCTCTCTCGCATTGGGGCTCACAGGGACGGGTACAGACACGGCCGCACACCCCGGGAAAAGGCATGGCCCTCCTCACCTCTTCAAGGGCCTCATCAAACTTCCCTTGGGCGATGAAATATAAGAAGTCCTGCCCACTGACCCCCGCAGGACAGGCAACCTTGCAGGGAGGATATCCACCTGTCTCAGCGGCCTCGGCTTCCGGAAGCAGTTTAAGCCCCCAGTCACGGGCTTTAATGTCAAGGGAATGGTGGAGAGCCGGCGGGAAAGGTGCCCGCCCAATACTTCGGGGGTCGATGTTAAGGAAGAGATGGTGCATGCAGGTGTTTCCGACAATGGTCATATCAACGATATCGGTGCGTCTTATCCCTGCAATAGCAGATGCTTCTTCCACGATTCCATTGAGACCGTCGATAATGGCCTTGTTCATGCGATCGAGGCCTTCCGGGTTGGCCATGGTATAGCTGATGCGCGACATGACATCTTCGCCGTAAATGACCTGAGGGTTCATCATCGAAGCTGTCGCCACCAGCCTGCCATCCGCCAGGTCACAGAGATAGCCCGCAACCGTCGTGGTCCCCACATCCACGGCTAGACCGTAAGCCTTGTTGGCCTGTCCTGGTTCTACCTTGATGACCTCTCTCCCCTGCCAGACCGATACGGTAACCCTCCAGTCACCCTGACGAACAACCTCTTGCAAGCTCATGAGGGCCTGATAGTCAAGGGTGAGGTTCTTCAACCCGTGCCATTTATCCAGTTCCGCTTCAAGACGTTCCCAGTCGCCCCGGGTATCCTTCAGGGTGGCTTTTGGAACCTCCGTATAGTATTTCTTTACGGCCGGTTTGAGTTCGATATTGATTTCCCTGGCTGCCTTACGGACAACCTGTTTCCCCATCCGGCTTTCTTCGGGGACGAAGACGATGATGTCACCCAGGATATGAGCCTGGCAGGCCAGACGGTAACCCGCGCGTTCCTGCTGGAGACTGAAGAATTTTCTTTCCGTCGGACTCATGGGAGAAAGGTGATCTCGGCTCGATTCGATGCCGTATTTGTCAAAAACCCCCTGCTCCACCCTCACCTTGCACTTGCCGCAGATCGCCTTCTCGCCGCAGATTCCTTCGATATCCACACCCAGTGCAACAGAAGCTTCCTTCAAGGTCTTTCCTTTTGGGACGTATCCCCTGCGGCCCGAGGGCTGAAAAATGACCATGCATTTTTCGCTATCCGTTTTCTTCACCTGCATAACCCAAGTCCTTTCTATCGTTTTCAATGGCAGGCTTTTTGTTTCCCTGCAATTCCAACGTTCAATCACTTAAAACTTTAATAACTTTTCCAATCCGCACGCTTCGCTCATCAGGACTATTCTTTTCCGGATCCAGAGTCTCTGCAGGTTTACCTCCCCGGGGATAATCGATCCAATGAGGAGCCTCTCTCGGTTTCCATTTCCTGCCATAAAGAAAACTATCCACGTAGGGAACCAGGAAATGTGCCAACGAAGACCTCCTAACAAACCACTTAACAGCCTTATGCAACGGAGTATTCGGTCGGCTGAAGGGACAGATGCCCATGCAAATAGAACAATCCGTTCCGGTCTTTAACCAATAATCATAACACGTCTCGGGATTTAGTTTCCATCGCAACAGGCCTCTTTCAACCATCTTCTCTCCCAGAGGGATTGACTTTGATGGGCAGGCTTCTGCACATTTGAGGCAGCGTTCGCAAAAGACCTCTGCACCGAGGTCAATGGGGCTGTCCGGCATGAGCGGCATGTTGGTGGTGACGGCGAAAAGACGAACCCGGGCGCCGAATTTATCGGCGATAAGATACCCATGCCTCCCGAGCTCCCCCAACCCTGCATCCACTGCTAAGGGAACCATCATGGCGTCATAGGAATGGGTTTTATGGGCTACTGCCCTGTATCCCAGGCTAGCGAGCCAATCAGCAAGTATGGTAGTAATATAGGCCCCTTTCGCATACAAATGGATACTCTCCACTGCTCCGGGGGTATGAGGCCCGGTTGCAACCAGGTCATGGCCCATTTCGGTGGCAATGACAACTGCATAGGGTAGAGGTTCAGGGATCTTCTCGCCCCATTTGTGTCCCAGTTGAGGATTAATCCTGCCCCTATGGGAGTAAACCCAAAGGGGATTGACCTTGCACGCGCCTACCAGATCTGCCCCAAGATGCTTAGCAAAACCTTTTATAACTTCAGTGACTTTTGCCGAGTCAATTTTTTCTGGATTTACGCTTTCATCCGGGTTGGCATGCGAGTGCAGTGCCAGATATAGCGCCATCTTTGCGCATGCTTCTACCATAGCATTATTGGGCGCGTAACGGCAGTCAATAGCACCGAGTCTCCCGAAGATTCCTCCGACTGAGCGACGCCTATCGTCGGCCTCCTTCCAATCAGGATGCCTTTCATAGAACTCATCATAGATCTCATTGCCAGGGTGTAGCCAACGCTCACGTGAAAAAATAGTATCGCGCTCATCGAATTTTTCCACCTTCCCAACCGAATAACCCGCCCCTCCATTGAGGGAACGTGCTTTCGGCCTGG
>Ga0214473_10008844_pt1 | contig 11907 bp, 9 predicted proteins | sample RVTome_7_FD_203509 | JGI IMG/M metagenome (GOLD analysis project Ga0214473, IMG submission 203509) | Soil microbial communities from uranium-contaminated site in the Upper Colorado River Basin, Wyoming, United States - RVT98D197 | ecosystem: Environmental > Terrestrial > Soil > Contaminated >...
CAGCTCAAGGGTCACACCGAGCGGGCGCTCGCCAACGGCGTCACCAAGGAGGAGATCGGCGAGCTCATCACCCATCTGGCGTTCTACGCCGGGTGGCCCAGCGCGATGTCGGCGGCGCGCGTCGTCAGACAGGTCTTCGAGGAGGCCAAAGCATGAAGGTCGGATTCATCGGACTCGGCACCATGGGCGCCAGCATGGCGTCCAATCTCCAGGCGGCTGGCCACGAGCTGCAGGTGAGCGACGTGCGGCGCGAGGCGGCGGCCCCGCATCTGAAGGCCGGCGCGATCTGGAAGGACACCCCGCGCCAGGTGGCGGAGGGCGTGGAGGTGGTCTTCACCTCGCTCCCCGGACCGAAGGAGGTGGAACAGGTCGCCCTCGGTCAGGACGGCCTCGTCCACGGCATGAAGAAGGGCGCGGCCTACTTCGATCTCAGCACGAACTCGCCCGCCCTGATGCGGCGGCTCTACCCCGCCTTCAAGGAGAAGGGTGTCCACGTGCTCGACGCGCCGGTGAGCGGCGGGCCCAAGGGCGCCAAGTCGCGGAAGCTCGCGCTGTGGATCGGCGGCGACCGCGAGGTCTACGACCGCTTCAAGCCGGTGCTCGACGCCATCGGCGACCAGCCCTACTACGTGGGGCCGATCGGGGCGGGCTCGGTGGCCAAGCTCGTGCACAACTGCGCGGGCTACGCGATCCAGACGGCCCTGGCGGAGGTCTTCACCATGGGCGTCAAGGGCGGCGTGGACGCGCTCACCCTCTGGAAGGCGGTCCGGCAGGGGGCGGGCGGGCGGCGGCGCACCTTCGACGGCCTCGCGGATCAGTTCCTGCCCGGCGTCTTCGATCCGCCCGCGTTCGCCCTGCGCTTGAGCCACAAGGACGTCTCGCTGGCCGTCGGGCTCGCGCGCGAGGTGGGCGTGCCGATGCGGATGGCGAACCTGGCGCTGGAGGAGCTGACCGAGGCGATGAACCGCGGCTGGGGCGAGCGGGACTCGCGCGTGGCCATGCTGCTGCAGGAGGAGCGGGCCGGCGTGAAGATCGCGGTCCCCGTCGAACAGATCAAGGAAGTCCTGGACAAGGACGGAAGGTAAGCCGCTCCCCGGCTCGGGCCTCGCGGGGAAGGGCGAGGGTGGGGGCGGGGCCCTCCCGGGAGCCGTGTCTTCTGCGTGAAAGCAAAGCGGAACGCGCCCCGTCTCGTGGCTCCATCGAGAGCCCCCGCGCGCGGCGACTCAGCGTGCTCCCGGGAGGGCCCCGCCCCCACCCTCGCCCGTTGACTGCTAGGGTTTGCGGAAGAAGAGCGGCTCGATCTTCGAGAGATCCTTCGAGATCGCCATCGTCAGGAGGTCGGCGAAGCCCTGAAGGATGATGAGGGCGTTGAGGTCGGCGTCGTTCTTCACCACGCCCTTGATGCGCTCGAGGATGCCGTCGTTCACCTTCTGGATGTTCTCGTAGTGCGTCTCGAGCTGCTCGAGGCCGAGATCGGGCTGCTCGCCGCGCTTGGCCACGAAGTACTGGCGCAGGAGGTACATGGATACCGAGCGCACGATGGTCTCCTCCGCCGTCGAGAAGGGCAGGTGGAAGCGGGCCATCGGCTTGAGGAAGTCCATGTAGGGACACGAGCTGGTCGCCATGACGAGGCCGAAGATGCCGAAGATCCCGCGCTGCAGCGGGAGTTGCTTGACGTAGGTGCGCTCCTCGGTGGTGACGGTCACGGTGGCCTCGGCGACCGAGGCCTTGTCCTTGAAGAACTCCACCAGCGCGGAGAGATTGGTGGCCACCGGGCAGTAGGGGTGCTCGGCCGGCTCGAGCGGGCAGTGGCCGCACTGGTGGTTCTCGAGCCGGGTCCAGGCCGGGGGCTGCTCCGGGCTGCTCGGGAGAAAGGACAGGCTCGCCCGGTCCAGCTCGACGGTATAGGACTTGGCGCCCCCGTCGGGAAACGCGAAGTCGTAGACAATCTTGATGCTGCCCACGCTCACCTCAGGAGCGAGGGTAGCGAGCCGGGGGCGGCCCCGTCAATGAATCAGTCAGGCGCGCCGGCGCCGCCGGAGCCCCGTACTATCCTCGGGTCGTGGCGTCCGTTCCCGAGCCTCCGGCCGTCGGCCAGGCCGCCCCGCTCTTCAGCCTCACCTCCGTGCAGGGCGGCCGCGTCGATCTGGCCACGTACCGCGGGCGGGGCAACGTGGCCACCGGGACCGAGGTCATCCAGGTCGGGCCGAACCTGCTCCAGTCCGCTCGAATCTTCTTCGGCCACAGCCCCACGCTCTACCCCTTCGTCTGCGATCCCGACAAGCGCCTGTACGCCGTGCCCCGGGGCGATCGGCTGGCCGAGATGATCCGGACCTACTGCCCGAGCGGGCCCGGCGCCTAGATCCGGCCCGGCCCCCCGGGCCGTACTCAAACGGTGGGGACCCATATATGGGGGAGTCATTGAAATACAACCCACAGTGTCGTATGAGTTGATTCGACCGATGCCAGCTTTCGACCTCGACTCGTACGTCGGACGCTCGAGGGCAGTGGACCTGGCGGCCATCGACTGGCCCGACGTCCCCCGGCACCCGGTACCCTCCGAGGTGGTTCGCACCCTTCGCTTCATGCAGGACATCGAGAGCCACACCATCATCTACCTGCGGGCCCTGCTGGCCACCCGGGCCATCGACGATCCGGACGTGGCCACCTTCCTGGCCTGCTGGGTCTACGAGGAGATGTTCCACGGGCTCGCGCTGGCTCGCTTCCTGGAGGCGGCCGGCGCGCCGGTCGGGGAGCGCCCGATGCCCCGGGGCCAGGAGCCGCTGGCGAAGCGGATCGAGGCGGCGGCGACCGCGATGGTGTCGAAGGCCTGGCCCGACTTCTGCGCGGTGCACATGACCTGGGGCGCGATCAACGAGCTGATCACGCTGACCGGGTACCGGCGGCTGGCCGCTCGGTCCGACCACCCGGTGCTCACCGATCTGCTCGAGCGCATCATCCTCGACGAGTCGCGCCACTTCTTCTTCTACTATCGCCAGGCCGAGATCCGCATGCAGCGTCGCGTCGTGGCCCGGATCGCGCGGCTTCTGGTGGACCGCTTCTGGGCCCCGGTGGGCAGCGGGGTCCAGCCCGATACCGAGCTCCGCTTCCTGGCCACCTATCTCTTTCGCGGCCCGGAGGGACGGGCCGCGGCCCGCAAGGTCGACGACACGATACGGCGCCTGCCCGGGTTCGAGACCGTGCAGCTCCTGGAGTCTTGGATGGATCGACACGTGGGGAACACCCGCGATCGTTCCCCCGCACAGCCGGAAGGAGGACGCAATGGCCACCACAACTACTGAGCGCCCCACTGACCAGCGCCCGGCGACCGGGCCCTATCGCGCCTATACGCCACGTCCCTTCACGCGGGCCGAGCGCGACTCGGTGACGATTCTCTTCGGCGGGCTGCACTGGCGCGTCGAGCGCATCTTACAAGCGGTGCTGGAGAGTGGTGGCCACAAGGCGCAGGTCCTCCCGGTGGCCACCAAGGACGACCTGCTCACCGGGCGTGAGGTTGCCGACATCGGCCAGTGCTGCCCCACCAGCTTCACCACCGGCAACCTCGTCAACTTCCTCAAGAAGGAAGCGAAGGAGATCGGCGCCGAGGAAGTAAACAAGAAGTTCGTCTACCTCACCGCCGGCTCCTGCGGGGCCTGCCGCTTCGGCCAGTACCATCAGAGCTACGAGCTGGCGCTGCGCAACTCCGGGCTCGACGCCTTTCGCATGTTCCTCCTCGCCCAGGACCAGCTCGATCAGAAGGCGGCGATGGGCGACGGGCTCGACCTCAACCTGCCCGTGACGCTCGGCTGCCTGTGGGCGATCTTCTGCACCGATCTCGTCCAGGACCTCGAGTACCAGGTGCGGCCCTATGAGGCGGTGCCCGGGCAGACGGAGGCGGTGGTCAAGGAATCGATCGAGCTCCTCTACGAGACGTTCCGGCACCGGCCGGCGCGCGGGCCCTGGCGGTCGGTGCTCTGGTTCCTCACCACCGGCTACTTCGCGAAGGCGATGCGCCGGGTGCGGCGGAAGTTCGACGCCATCGAGGTGGACCGGCTCCGCGCGAAGCCGGTGGTGAAGATCACCGGCGAGTTCTACCTCCAGACCGTGGAGGGCGATCCCAACTACAATATCCACCGGTGGCTCGAGGCCGAGGGCGCCGAGGTCTACCCGGCCGGCATCACGGTGTGGATGGACTACCTGCTGCGCATGGGGCTGCAGCGCTTCGAGGACTACTCCGGGATCGAGAAGGGCGCGCGGCTCAAGCTCGGCCTCGGGCGGACGGTGCAGGCCATCTATCGGGCGGTGGTCAGCCGGCTCCGCCGGGCCATGGGTAACCTGCCCCGCGACATCCCGCATCAGCTCGAGCTGCGGCGGCTGGCCGCGCCCTACTTCCACAGCCGCCTCGACGGGGGCGAGGGCGACATGCTGGTGGGCAAGGCGATCTGGGCCCACCAGAAGAAGAAGGCCCACATGATCTGCGAGCTGTCGCCCTACTCCTGCATGCCCAACACCATGAGCATCGGGGCGATGGCCGGCGTGATCGGCAAGTACCCCGATCTCCTCTACGCGCCGCTCGAGATCAAGGGCGACGCGGAGGTGCACGCGCTCTCGCGCTGCCAGATGATCCTCACCGAGGCCAAGAAGCGGGCGCAGCGCGAGTTCGACGAGGCGCTCGCCCAGAGCGGCATGACCCTGGGCCAGGTGCGCGCCTATCTGGACGCGCACCCGAAGATGAAGCGGGCCGCCTACCGCGTCCCGCACATGGGCTGCGCGGGCACCGCCGCCAACCTGGTGCTCCACGTGGCGCAGCAGGCGAAGCAATGAAGCTCATCGGGATGGACGTCGGCTCGACGACGGTGAAGGCCACCGTCGTCGACGACGGCAAGGTGATGTGGCAGGACTACCAGCGCCACAACACGCGCCAGGCCGAGAAGGTGCTCGAGTTCCTCGGGCGCATGGAAGAGGAGGCGCAGGTGGCGCCCGGCCGCGACCGCGTCTTCTTCACCGGCTCGGGCGCGGGCCTGCTCGGGCCGCTGGTCGGGGCCAAGATGATCCAGGAGGTGGTCGCGGTCGCGGCCTGCGTGGAGAAGCTCCACCCGGACGTGCGCTTCGTGTCGGAGATCGGCGGCGAGGACATGAAGACGATCTTCTTCACCGCCACCGGTACCGGGCGCTCCAAGCAGGTCTACATGCAGTCGGCCTGCAGCGGCGGCACCGGGACCTTCATCGAGAAGACGGCGCGCAAGCTCCAGGTGGCGAGCGAGCGGCTGGCCGCCATGCCCTACGCGGGCATGAGCCTCCACAAGGTCAGCAGCAAGTGCGGCATCTTTGCGGAAACGGACGCCAACTCCCTCGTAAAGACCGGCGTGCCCGTCGAGGAGATCATCGCGAGCCTCTTCGAGGCGGTGGTCTACCAGAACCTCGCCACGCTGACCAAGGGCAATACCCCCGCGCCCGAGGTCCTCCTGCTGGGCGGCCCGAATCTCTTCTTCAAGGGCTTGCAGGAAGCCTGGCGCCATCACCTGGCCAAGCTCTGGCAGCAGCGCAAGCTGGCGCTGCCCGAGGGCCGCGATGCCGCCTCGCTCATCACGGTGCCGGCGGAGGCGCTCTACTACGCCTGCCTGGGCTGCGTGGAGATCGGCGGGGGCGAGGCGGAGACGGTGGCGGTGTACGAGGGGCGCGATCGGCTCCGCTGGTGGGTGGAAGAAGGCCAGCAGGAGGAGAAGGTCAAGGCGGGCGGGCGCGCGCTCGTCTCCGGCGCCGCCGATCTGAGCTCGTTCGTGGCCGAGTACGATCTCAAGCGCGCGGCCTCCGCTCACGCCGAGGCGGAGGTGGCGGGACCGGTGCTGATCGGCTGCGACTTCGGCAGCACCACCGCCAAGGCGGTCGTGCTCTCGCCGGCGCGCGAGCTGCTGTTCACCTGCTACGCGCTCTCGAAGGGCAACCCCATCGAGGACGCGCAGTCGCTGTTCCGCCAGGTCCGGGAGGCGGGCTACCCCGAGGTCGGCGGCCTCGCCCTGACCGGGTATGGGAAGGACCTGCTGAAAGACGTCGTGGGTGCCGACGTGGCGGTGGTGGAGACGGTCGCGCATGCCACCGGCACGCTCCACTTCCATCCCGACGCCGACGTGATCTGCGACGTGGGCGGCACCGACGTCAAGATCATGATCCTCCGGCAGGGCACGGTGGCCGACTTCCGGCTGAACTCGCAGTGCTCCTCCGGCAACGGGGCGTTCCTCCAGGGCGTGGCCGAGCGCTACTCGATCCCGCTCGAGGCCTACGCGGACCGGGCCTTCGAGGCCAAGGCCATGCCGACGCTCGCCATGGGCTGCGGGGTGTTCCTCCAGTCCGACATCGTCAACCAGCAGCGCAAGGGCTGGGCGGCCGAGGAGATCATGGCCGCGCTGGCCGCGGTGCTCCCCATCAACGTCTGGATCTACGCCGGCCAGCTCCAGAATCTGCGAGCGGTCGGACGCAAGTTCGTGCTCCAGGGTGGCACCCATCGCAACATGGCGGTGGTGAAGGCGCAGGTGGACTTCATCCGCGGCAAGGTGCCGGAGGCCGACGTGGTCCTGCATCCCTACTCGGGCGAGGCGGGCGCCATCGGCGCCGCGCTGTGCGCGGCCGACTGGCGGGAGGGCGAGGGCGGGCGCACGAGCCGCTTCCGCGGCTTCGAGGCGATCGCCGCGCTCACCTACACGAGCACCACCGCCCCCGACACCGTCTGCAAGTGGTGCCCGATCAACTGCACGCGCACCTTCATCGACGTGCAGCTCCCCGGCGCCAAGGGCCGGCCCTGGAGCAAGCTGCCGCTGGCCGCGGGCTGGGAGCGGGTGATCAGCGGCAACTCCTGCCCGAAGGGGCTGGTCGAGGACGTCAACGAGCTGCGCGAGGTGAAGGCGAGGCTGGAGGAGGTCAAGCGTGAGTACCCTAACGTTGCCGAGATGGTTCGGAAAGACGCGTTCCGCCGATCCCGCACCGGATCGGAGGCCGTCGCGGGCTAAGCTCCGGATCGGCATCCCGCGCGTCCTGAACCTCTGGTCCACCCATCAGTTCTGGGTGGGGCTGTTCACGGAGCTCGGGGTCGATCCGCGCAATCTCGTCTTCTCCTCCGACACCTCCGAGGAGCAGGGGCGGCAGTACGGCAAGGGCCGCGGCACGGTGGACTGCTGCTACCCGGTGAAGTGCATCGCGGGCCACTACGGCGAGCTGATCTTCGGGCAGCGCGAGAAGCTCGACGTGCTCTTCTCGCCCATGATCTACAACCTGCCGTCGTTCCTGTCGGGCCACGTGGCGCGCACCCTGGCCTGCCCGCGGGTGATGGCCGCGCCCGAGAACATCAAGGCCGGCTTCATGAAGGAGCGCGACGTCTTCGCCGAGCAGGGCATCCGCTACGCGGCGCCGTTGGTCTCCCTCGACGAGCCCAAGCTCGTGCCCAAGCAGCTCTGGGAAGGTTTACGAGATATCATCCCGGGCCTCACCCCCGAGGAGACGGCGCGCGCGGTGGAGGCGGCCTACCGGGCGCTGGCCGACTTCACGGCGCGGCTGCGCCGGAAGGGGCGCGAGGTCCTCGAGTGGTGCGCGCGGGAGAACCGGGCGTGCCTGCTCGTCCTGGCCCGGCCGTATCACATGGATCCGGGCATCGGCCACGAGATCGAGGTGGATCTCCAGGCCTACGGCTACCCGGTGCTGTGGGCGCAGTACTTCCCGATCGACGCCGACCTCATGGAGTGGGCCTTCGGCGCGGACGTCCGCGCCGGGCACATCAAGTCCCCCTTCGACATTCGTGATGTCTGGCCCTCCTCCTATAGCAGCAACACCAACGAGATCCTGTGGGGCGCCAAGGCGGCCGCGCGCATGCCGTGGGTCGCCTGCGTGGTGCGGCTGGCCAGCTACGAGTGCGGTATGGATCAGCCGACCTACACCCCGGTGCAGCAGATCGTGGAGCGCTCCGGCACCCTCTTCTTCTCCTTCCAGGACCTCGACTCCACCAAGCCGGCCGGCTCGGTGAAGATCCGGGTGGAGACCATCACGCACTACCTCGAGAAGTACGCGGGCGAGATCATCCAGAAGAAGAAGGCCGCGATGGGGCCGGACTGCCCGCTGCTGCCCCAGCCCGCGGCAGCTCAGCCCGCCTGATCCGGCTCCCTTCGGCAGGGCGCCGCCCCGCTTTGACAGGGGTGGCGCCGCCGCCTACACTCGCCGGGAGATGAGTAGGCGCTCGGCCCGCCGCTGCCCCCCTCGAGCCCCCCACGAGCCGTGGCAATGAGGTGGCGCCGGCGGCTGTTCTGGAAGTACGTGGTCTTCTTCACCTTGTTCGTCACGACGGCGCTGCTGGCGAGCGGGCTCATCGAGATCTACTTCTCCTACCAGGAGAACAAGGCGGCTCTCGCCACGCTGCAGCGTGAGAAGGCCCGGGGCGCCGCCGCCCGGATCGAAGGGTTCATCACCGAGATCGAGCGGCAGATGGGCTGGGTGACCCAGCCGCGCGCGGTGGCGACGGTCAGCGTCGAGCAGCGGCGGCTCGACTTCTACCGCCTGCAGCGCCAGGTGCCGCCCATCACGGAGGTCAGCTATCTCGACGCGGCGGGCCGGGAGCAGCTCGGAATCTCCCGCCTGGCCATGGAAGTGATCGGCAGCCAGATCGACCTGTCGGCCGACCCCCGGTTCACGGAGACGCGCGCCCGCCGCCTCTATCGGGGGCCGGTGTACTTCCGCAAGGAGTCCGAGCCCTACATGGCCATCGCGATCGCCGATGGCGAGAAGGGGGGCGGCGGGGTCACCGCGGTGGAGGTGAACCTCAAGTTCATCTGGGACGTGGTGTCGCAGATCAGCATCGGGAAGGCGGGCCTGGCCTTCGTGGTGGACGGCCAGGGTGCGCTCATCGCCCACCCGGACATCAGCCTGGTGCTCCAGAAGACCGACCTTGCCCGGCTCGACCAGGTGAAGGCGGCGCTGGCCGCCGCTCCTGCCGGCGCGGGCGACTCGTCGCAGGAAGTGACCGTCGCGCGCAATCTCCGGAACCAGCGGGTCCTGACCGCCCACGTCGCCATCCCCTCGCTCAAGTGGACGGTCTTCGTGGAGCAGCCGCTCGAGGAGGCCTTCGCGCCGCTCGAAGCGTCCATGCGCCGTACCGCCTGGCTCGAGGTGATCGGCATCGCACTGGCGGTGATGGTCAGCCTCATGCTGGCCCGCACCATGGTGAAGCCGATCCGGGCCCTGCAGACGGGGGCGGCGCGCTTCGGGGAGGGACACCTCGGCGACCGCATCGTGGTGCGGACGGGAGACGAGCTGCAGGGCCTCGCCGAGCAGTTCAACAGCATGGCGGCGCGGCTGCAGGAGTCGTACGCCGGCCTCGAGCGCAAGGTCGAGGAGCGCACCCACGAGCTGCAGGAGGCGCTCGAGCAGCAGACCGCGACCGCCGACGTGCTGCGCGTCATCAGCGGCTCGCCGACCGATCTGCAGCCCGTGATGGACGCGGTGGCCGAGAACGCGGCGCGGCTCTGCGACGCATCCGATGCGCAGATCTTCCGCATCGAAGGTGACGCCCTCCAGCGCGTCGCCGTCCACGGCTCGATTCCCCACCCGTCCGACCAGCGCATCACGCGAGGCCTCGTCACCGGACGGGCGGTGCTGGAGAGACGCACGGTTCACGTCGATGATATCGCCGACGAGCTCGACCGCGAGTTCCCTGACGCACGACCGCTGCAGCAGGCGACGGGGACGCGGACGATCCTGGCCACCCCGTTGCTCCGGGAAGGGGCACCGATCGGCGTGATCCTGATCCGCCGCCTCGAGGTACGCCCGTTTTCGGACAAGCAGGTCAAGCTCCTGGAGACGTTCGCGGATCAAGCGGTGATCGCCATCGAGAACGTGCGCCTGTTCCAGGAGCTGCAGGCGCGGACGCAGGATCTCTCTCAATCGCTCGAGGAGACCGGTGCCCTCAGCGAGGTCATCCGGGCGGTGAGCTCCTCGCTGGACCTCCGCGAAGTGCTCGACACGGTGGCGCGCCGGGCGATCGCCCTTTCCGGGGCGGACGGCTGCGGGATCTTCGAGCTCAGCCCGGGGCGGCAGGCCTTCGATGTCGTGGTGAGCCAGGGGCTCAGCCGGCGGTTCGTGAGTGCGGTGCAGGACGTGTCGGTCGGCGTCGACCACGGCACGATCAGTCGGGCCACCGCGACGGGTCAGCCGGTACAGATCCCCGACATCGAGGAGGCGCACGGCTACCCGTTCCGCACGCTCTTTCTTCAGGAGGGCCTCCGGTCCGTGCTCACGGTGCCGATGGGGGGAGGCGACGTGGTTCGGGGCATCGTGGTCGTTCGGCGCCGGCCCGGGGAGTTCGACGAGCGCGTCGTGAATCTGATGACGGCCCTGGCCAATCAGTCGAAGGTGGCCATCGCCAACGCGCATCTCTTCCGTGAGATCGAGGAGAAGAGCCACCTGCTCGAGGTCGCGAACCGGCACAAGTCGGAGTTCCTCGCCAACATGTCGCACGAGCTGCGCACCCCGTTGAACGCGATCATCGGCTTCTCGGAGGTGCTGCTCCAACGGATGTTCGGGGAGCTGAACCCCAAGCAGGACGAGTACCTCCAGGACGTCCTGTCGTCCGGCCGGCACCTGCTCTCGCTGATCAACGACATCCTCGATCTCTCGAAGGTGGAGGCGGGGCGGATGGACCTGGAGCTGGCGCGCTTCCACCTGCCCCAGGCGATCCAGGACACGCTCACCCTCGTGCGCGAGCGCGCGCTCCGGCACGGCATCGACGTGAGCTTCGAGGTGGACGGTCGCCTCGGCGAGTTCGTGGCCGACGAGCGGAAGATCAAGCAGGTGATGCTGAATCTCCTGTCCAACGCGGTGAAGTTCACCCCGGAGGGGGGCCGCATCGAGGTGCGCGCGGTTCCCACCGACGGCGCCGTCGAGATCTCGGTGGCGGACACCGGGATCGGGATCGCGCCCGAGAACCAGGAGCTGATCTTCGAGGAGTTCCGGCAGGTGGGGGGCGACTACGCGCACAAGCGGGAGGGGACCGGGCTCGGCCTGACGCTCGCCCGCAAGCTCGTGGAGCTGCACGGGGGGCGCATCTGGGTGAAGAGCCAGCCGGGGCTGGGTTCCACGTTCACCTTCTCGATTCCGGAGCGACCATGGCCGGCGAGCTGATCCTGATCGTCGAGGACAACGAGAAGAACCGGAAGCTGGAGCGCGACATCCTGCAATTCCACGGCTACCGGACCGCCGAGGCCGACAACGGCGAGGACGGGGTTCGGCTGGCCCAGTCCGCGCCGCCCGCGCTCATCCTCATGGACATCCAGCTCCCGCGCATGAGCGGAATCGAGGCCCTGCGGCTCCTGCGCGGCGACGCCCGGACGCGCGCCATCCCGGTGATCGCGGTGACCGCGTCCGCGATGAGCCAGGACCGGCAGAAGATCATGGCGGCGGGGTTCGACGGCTACCAGGCCAAGCCGATCGACGTCACCCAGTTCGTGGCCGCGGTGCGCGAGATGCTCGATCGCCCGTCGCGGGGGACGGGCGCGCGGTGAGCGATCCGGCCCGGATCCTGGTGGTCGACGACACCCCGATGAACGTGAAGCTGCTCGCCGGGATCCTCGCCGGCCACGGCTACGACGTCATCACGGCTTCCTCGGGCCCGGCGGCCCTGGGGCTGGTGGCGAAGGAGCGGCCCGATCTGGTGCTGCTCGACGTGGTGATGCCGGAGATGAGCGGCTACGAGGCGTGCCGCCGGCTCCGCGCGGAGGAGGCGACGCGGCTCCTGCCGATCATCATGGTCACCGCGCTCGATCCCGGGGAGGAGCGAATCAAGGGCATCGAGGCGGGGGCCGACGACTTCCTGACCAAGCCGATCAACCAGCCCGAGCTGCTGGCCCGCGTGCGCTCGCTGCTGCGCATCAA
>Ga0214473_10008845_pt1 | contig 11907 bp, 7 predicted proteins | sample RVTome_7_FD_203509 | JGI IMG/M metagenome (GOLD analysis project Ga0214473, IMG submission 203509) | Soil microbial communities from uranium-contaminated site in the Upper Colorado River Basin, Wyoming, United States - RVT98D197 | ecosystem: Environmental > Terrestrial > Soil > Contaminated >...
TCGTCGATCCGCCGCATCAGCCGGCGCCCGACCAGTTGATCCTCGGGCCGAGGAATGGGAAAGACCTGCGGCTCGTTGCGCGCCTGCGTGCGTGCCATCGCCGAGAGTAAAGCACAAACTGGGGCCCCGCGCAAGTATGGAAAATGTTAGGTATATGACGAACGTGCGAAAAGTTCCGGACACCATTGGTCTCTGACCGGTCGACCCTATTTCACCAGCGCCGCATGCACCTCCGCCCAGAACTTCCCGCGCGGCGCGCCTTTGTACCAGCCCGCCAGAAACTCTGCGGTATCAACGACATACGGCAGCCGCTCGGGAGCCACGCTCTTCTTGTACAGCTCCCCGACCGCCTGGGCGCCCAGCCCCTCGCCGCCGCCGCTGCAAGGACCCAAGCACGGGTCGCAGCCGGGATACACGCACCTGTAGGTCTCCCAGTCGGTCAGACGCAGCGTGAAGGCGTCGATGTCGAAGTTGTCGAAGCCGCCCTGGCAATTACAATTACCGTGGTATTCGCGCGAGCCCGACATGCCCGGGAAGGCCCGGGCGTAGGCGGGCGGGTCGCTCAGGGCCAGAACAAACGGGTCGATATCGAAATCATCAACCGTGCCATCGTTCGTCAGGTCGCCCTTGCTACACTGCACGCGCCAGAGCCGCTTGGCGGGCGTGTTGCCGCAAAAATGTTCATAAGGCGGTTCGAGGCCGATCCGCACGCACGCGTTCGGGTCCCACCAATCTGAAGAGTTATAACCGTCATAGTCCACACATATGAATTCGGTCGCCCCGTGGAGGCCAATGCCGAGCTCGATCCGCCCGGACGACTCGAACGCGCCGTTGATGATGATGTGGCCGCCGCTGAGGTCCTGATTGACGTCCCAGAGCTCCTTTTGAACGCTGATCAAACCGGATAAGTTGCGCCCGATTTCGAGCGACCCGTACAGATTCGCCGGGTCCTCAGGGTTGAGGGGACGGGGGAGCACCTCGAATACTCCTGCCAGGTTGCCCCCAACGTACACGTCGCCCGTGACCCCAGCCTCGCCGATGACCTGAATAATCCCGGACATGTCGGCGCCAACCTGCACGTTGCCCGAGATGCCTGAGTTCGCCTCGATGGAGGCGCCCGGGGCAACGCTACCATCGATGGTAATGTCGCCGGCGACTCCGCCGGCGAAGAGAGCGCCGCGGAGCGTCCCAGTCAGGTGCACGTTGCCGTACTGCCCCCCGTAAATCAACAGCGCGCCCAGTCCCGGCCCGCTGCCCAGATCACCGAAAAGATCCAGGTTGCCGGTCAGGTGCGCACCCACGTGAATCGCGCCCATAAGGTCGCCCGCGATCTCCCCGCCGCCTAGGTTGTTCAAGATCCTCACCGTGCCGGACAGCTCGCCCTGGACTTCCAGTCGGCCTAGCGTTCCGGGGACGGAGTCGTTCTGAATGTAGATGAAGTCGGCATATGGCCCGCGGATGGTGATCGTGGGAGCGTTCACGGTGCCGGCCACCACGGTCAGATCTTCCATCGCGTCGCAACTGATGTCGGCTTCGAGCAGGCCGGTGATCGTGATATCGCCGGTAATCGCGTCTTCGACGATGATGTCGTTGAGGACGGCGCCGCCAATCGTCAGCACGCCGGCGCTGGCGACCCGCATGGGGCCCAGTTCGCCGTAGTCAGCGGAAATCAGCAGTTCCGCGAGCACGCCGTTGGAGGCCCCGGAAAGGTCGACCTCTTGGACGTCGCGGGCCCCGGGGCCGGTGCCCTGTTCGGGATCGCGCGCGACGTACACCGTCACGGTGCCGTTGACGGCTGGGTATACACGAATCCAGGAGATGTCGGTGAGACTGCCGGCACTGACAGCTTCGAACTTGTACGTCCCGGTGCCGAAAATCCGGATGGTCCGTTCCTGTTGGCTGATCACATAGTCGCTGCCGTCTCCGCCCCATTTGCGGATTTGGCCATGCGCCTGTGCCGCGCAGAGGGTACAACAACATAGAAATATCACTAAGCGGAGCATCGTGTTTCTCCTTCTCGGAAGCAGGACACGATCAGCGCCGCAGCAGGCGCCCGCTGCACAAAGCGCAGATCGTCAGTATCAAACCCCCGGGCTCGGGGATTGGCTTCAGAATTACTCCCGCGCGCACGTAGTCCCAGTCGTGCAGGCTGGCCGCGCCCTGCACCGCATCGCCCCAGCCGATTTCTGACTTCACCACGCCTTGCCAAGCTGGCCCCTCGTGAACCAGCTTGCCGTCGACGTACAGCCGGTACGTCGACATATCGCTCGATTCCATGCGGTAGGAATGGAAGATGTACGGGACGACGGAGACGTTTAGCGTGGGGTCGAATCCGCTGGTCACGGAGTTCTCACTTAATCGGAACGAGAACGCCTTCGCGGTATCACTAAAAACCACGATGTTGGCGTCGTAGTACTCCACGCCGCGCACCTTTCTGACTCGCACGCGCCACTCAGCTACGAACTGCTCTGACGGCCCTCTCGGATCGACTTTGCGGTTGATCCGGTTCAGGTCGAAGACCCCTGCGTCGTACAGCGAGTCGTACGTAATGACACCGTCCTCGATGATGGCGCGGCGGCGCGGATCGATCGAGTCCAACGGATCACCGTGAGGGTTGATCGTGCGGTACGCCCCCGGCCCCTGGTACTCGCCTTGCCAGTTGCCCCAGTAGCGCGTCCAGCCCCGGTTTTCCGGGAGGTCGTCGGCCTCGTACGCGATCCACCAGGCCTCACCGAGCGCTACCGACGGGCTCGCTGGTGCGAGCGCCCACCACACGGCCGTGGCCAAGAAGCGGCGCACAGTCTCCTCCTGTCGGCCCGTCCTGTTCGGCAGCGAGCAGCGCCGCGCGCACCGGGACAAACCCCGTCCGCACCACGGCAGATCCCGCGCACACGCCGTGGGCCGACACAGTCCTCATTCTCGCGCCGGCCGAGCGCGGAACACTAACCGGGCGCAACCGCGCCCACTGGTCGCTGATCGCTGATCGCTAGCCCCGGTCATCGCCTTCAAACGGCCGAGAAAACTATGTTACTGTCAATATACACGCGCCTATTCGATGCGTCAAGGGGTTTTCACGTGATTTCTTTCGAGCGGTATTGGAGAACCTCCGGCGCGGGGCCGCGCGAACCGCTCCGGCGGCCGCAAGACCACATTTTCCATGCGCTTACGCTGCACACGCGCGCGCTTTCTGGGACTCCCCTTTTGACCGGAATTTTTAAGCCCGTTTCACAACCCCGCCCGCGCGGGCGGGACCCCGGGGCCCGGCACTGGCGTGCCGGGTTCTGTGGCGCGCTCTGTGAGTGGACACCTGGGGGCAATGGCTGACACGAATCGGGTCGCCGAGGGCTGGCGGATCCCTGTACAACCGACGGCCGGTACGGGGTCCGGCCGCTACACCGTCTGGCAGGCGAGACGCCCGCCCCACCCAGACGCCCCCCCCCACCGCGCGGAGGTCTATCCCAGCCAGACCGGGCAGCGCGCGTTGTGCGCCTCGGATCCGCTATGGCGGCGCTCCGGGGCGCGATGGGGCGGTCGGCGAGCGCGAGGCTTCGATGTGCGGCAGCACGCGGATCAGCCGGTACGCACGATGCTCCTGCCCGTCGGTCGTGACCACCAGCAAGCCCAGCGTGTGCTCGCCGGGCTGTGTGATCGTCTTCTGTCCGTTCACGCCGTTGCCGATCGGATCGCCGTTCAGCGTCCACAAAAAGTCGGCACTGCGCTGCCAGTCGACCGGGCAGTCGGCCGTGAACGCCAGTACCAGCGGCTCCGTCCCGATCGCAGACGACACCCGGATAGCGACGGAAGAGCGCGGGCCGACGCGCGCCTGCGGCGGGTTGGTTCCCTTGGCAGGCGAGACGCCCGCCCCACCCAATACGGACTGCGTGACCTGCGGGCGTGGCGTCGGGCTGCGCACGGTGAGAGGTCCGTCGGCGGTTCCCGTGGCGCGGGCTTGCAACACGGGCGCCCGCGGGCGCGTCGGCGGGGGTGCGGCTACTACCGCCGGAGGCGCCGCCGCCTGCGCCGGCTCGGACTTGCCGGCTACCAGCGCCAAACCGCGCGGATTCCCCGCAATGGCCTGCCGCCGCACCAACACAACCGGCGGCTGGTTCGGCTCCACTTCCGCGACGCGGGCGAAGAAGGCGGCCGCGGTGTCGGGCGTGCGCTCATGCCCGAGGTTCTTGATCTGGATCCAGGCGAAATTCGTGTACCCGTGCTGCTCGTACCACTTGACCGCTTCCTGGCACTCCTGCTTGACGACCGCAAAGTCGTTCTGCGTGTTGAGGATCAGGATGGGATGGTGGCGCGATTGGGCGGCGCGGCCCACATCCAGGACGCCGCTCGAGAAATTGGACTGCCGCACCGCCAGGCACGTAAACCGGTTGGGGTGCTGATTCACCATGTAGTGCGCCATGTACCCGCCGGAGGACCAGCTCGTCGCGAGCACGTTGCCCGGGTCCGCCCGCGTGGTCGTGAGCAAGTGGTCCAGGATCGCGAGCGTCGCGTCTTCGTCGGACTTCACGCTCGGCGTTACGTTGCGCAGGGGGAATTGCCGGAGCACGTCGGGTGCCTGGAGTTCCGGCGCCACGACGATAAACCCGTAGCGATCGGCCTCCTGCTCCCACTCCCGCGCCTGCGCGTGCGCGCCGTCGAACGGCTTCATGCCGTGAAACGTAGCGACGATCGGCCAGCGCCGCGCCTGCCGACCCTTTTCGTCCGCCGCCACGTATTCCTTCGGCAGATACAGCCAAAAGCCCCGTTGCGTGGTGGGCTCGACGAGGCGCTCCAGACGTCCCTGGCCGCGCGGCTGCGGCACGGCGCAGCCCGTCGCCAACAGGAGGACCAACAGCGGCCACGAGCGCGCCACGTTTCGCGCAAGTCCTGCGCGCGGCAAACGCTCCGCCGAGTTCGGGCGGTCAGGAGAGTCCATTCGCACGTGTCCCCGCCGTTCGTCAAGCTCGCGCTGCAAAAGCATCGTAGCCCTTGATCGCATCCAGACTTAGCTGCGGTCGGTTCCAGCCGGCCCGACCGAGCCATCGCGCCATACCCATCGTCACGACGTCGCTATTCTACCACGCTTTGCGCCGCTGCAAAGGCGTGGGGCACGCCGCCCGCACTTTGCTACAATCCGCTGACTCGCGCTCGGCCGATGGAAACCGCGGCGGAAACGCGGCGTCTGTCCGCATCGGCCATCGCAACCACTCATGCCGTCGATCGTGCACAACGCAACCGTGATTACGCCGATCGGCGGGACCGTGCGCGTGCTGCGCGCGCACAGCTTCACCTTCGACGACGGGCGCGTGACAGCGCTGGGCCCCGCGGCGGAGTTCGAGTCGCGCGTCGCCGGCGGCGAGTTTGACCAAGTGATTGCCGGCGCGCGGCGTCTGGTCATCCCCGGTCTCGTGAACGCGCACCATCACCTGTACCAGGTGCTCACGCGCGGGCTGCCTGCGGCCCAGAACCGGCGTCTTTTCGACTGGTTGCGCGTGCTGTACCGGTACTGGCGCCATCTTGACTTTCAGGCCGTCAAGCTGGCCGCTCGCGTCAGCCTGGCGGAGTTGGTGCTGCGCGGCTGCACGACGACCAGCGATCAGTTTTACATGTTCCCGCCCGGCAGCGACGTTCGGGTTGAGGCCGCGCTAGAAGCGGCTGAGGACCTCGGCGTCCGCATCCACCTCGGCCGCGGCAGCATGACGCTCGGCCAATCCGCTGGCGGCTGGCCGCCGGACGATTGCGTCGAGCGCGACGCGGACGTGCTGGCCGATTGCTTGCGCGTGCTCAATGCTTATCACGATCCGCGAGCGTACGCCATGCGGCGGATCGACCTGGCCCCGTGTTCGCCGTTCAACGTCAGCCGCGAACTGCTGCGCGACACGGCGGCGTTGGCGCGCGCGCGCGGCGTGCTTCTGCACACGCACGTGGCCGAGACACTGGAGGAAGAGCGCTATTGTGTCGGCCGCTTTGGCCGGCGACCCGTTGAGTACTTGGCCGACCTCGGCTGGCTCGGGCCGGACGTGTATCTAGCCCACGGCGTGTGGCTCAACGAACACGAAATCCGCTTGTTCGGGCAGACACGAACCGGCGTCGTCCACTGCCCGACCTCGAACATGCTCCTGGGCAGCGGGATCGCGCCGGTGCAGCGGCTGCTCGCTGCCGGCGCGCGCGTCGGACTCGGCGTGGACGGCTCGAGCAGTCAGGACGGCGGCAACCTGCTGGCGGAAATCAAGCAAGCCCTGCTGGCCGCGCGCGTGCGGCCGCTCATGGGACCGGGGGGCGGTGGCGTGGCCCAGGGCGCTGTGGCGCGGCGGAACAGACCGCGAGGCGGAACATCCGAACGCAAGTGCGTCGAAGAGCCGCGGGCTTCAGCTCGCGCGGCCGCACGTACGCCAGCTTGCCCACCCGCGCCTGGGGACCGCGAGCTTTTCACCGTCTCCGAGGCCTTCACGCTGGCCACCGTCGGCAGCGCGGCCTGTCTGAACCGACCGGAGCTTGGTCACCTGAACCCCGGCGCCGCGGCGGATTTCGCCGTGTTTCCGATGGACGACATCGCCCTGGCCGGCGCCGTGGCGCACGACCCGCTCGCGGCACTCGTCCTGTGCGACGCGCCGCGCGCCGCAAACGTCTATGTAGACGGCCGCGAAGTCGTCCGCGACGGCCATTTGACCGCCTGCGACGAGGTTGCGCTGGCCCGTCAGCTCAACGAGTTGGTGGGCAGAGGGTGGGTCGAATAGCCGCCCGTCCGGCAAGTGCAGAGTTCCGTCGGACCCGCGCAGCGCCGGACGCGGGCACAGCGCACCGAATGCTCAGTGGCCCGTCAGTACAGCCACGAACGGATCGATGTCGAAGTTGTTGACCTGTCCGTCGCGGTTGCGGTCCGAGGGCGCGGGCGCGAGCCCGCGTTTGCTTGCGATGTGCCGCGCACCGCACGTTGTGCCACGCAGCTTGGGGAACCGCCGGGTCACAGCGAGCCGGAAACCATCTGCCCGATCCGGGGTGCATCTGGCGCTGCATAGTCACCTACGGGCTAAGCAGCCTGGCGAACGCGTCGATGTCGAAGTTGTTGACCTGTCCGTCGCGGCTGCAGTCCGCCCGCAGGCGATCGCAATCGGGAAACTCCCGCGCGTATCGCTCGGGATCGCAAAGCGCCAGCACGAACGGATCGATGTCCACAGCATCGACGCGGCCGTCGCAGTTCAGATCGCCTGGTATCTTCACGCCCACAATCACGAGCCCGCCGACGTAATCGGCCACGTACACGTAGCGCCCGGAGACAGCGACGTTCCACGCCTCCACCGTGTCGTAGGCCACGACCCAACGCGGAGCACGCGGATTCGAGACATCGACCACTTGCATGCCGTCGGGCTCCCCGGCAACAAACACATACTGACCCGCGACGGCCACTCGGGCCGCGAATCGGAGCGGACACGCGCCCACGACGACGGGCTGCGCGGGGTTCGCGACGTCCACGACTTGCAGTCCGAGATACTCATTGCCGACATAGGCCAAACTTCCTTGCACCGCGACGTCGTCGGCCCACCCGCCGGTCTGGCAACTGCCCACGCGCACTGGCCGGGCCGGCTCCGACACGTCAATGATCACCAGTCCGTCCGTCCGGGCGGCCACATAGGCCAAGTTGCCGGACACGTACACGCCGCGTGCGGGTCCCTCGGTGTCGTAGCCGCCCACCCATACCGGCGCACGCGGGTCGGACACGTCGATGATCGCCAGCCCGGCAAGCCAGTCCGCCACGTACGCGTACTGGCCCATCACGGCCACATCAACCGCCGAGTCGAAGCTCTTACAAACGCCAACCCGCAGGGGCGCCTGCGGGTTTGACACGTCATAGATGTCCAACCCGCTGCCGGCGTTAGCGACATACGCATAACTGCCGCGCACTGCCACCGCCCCGCTGTAACCGCCGGTTTCGCTGCCCCCAAAAGGGACCGGCGTCGACGGGTTCCGGACGTCTACGATTCTCAGCCCCCAGTGCCTGTCCCCGACGTACACCTTCTTGTCCGCCGTCGCGATCCCCGCCGCTAATCCGCACGTTTCGTAGCTGCCTACTCGCACGGGCGCGCTCGGCCGCGAAACGTCTATGATCTGCAATCCCCCGTGGTAGTCGGCCACGAAGGCATGGTGCCCACCCAGCGCCACGCCCTGCGCGTAACCGCGCGTGTCGTACGCACCGACGCGGACGGGCGTCGTTGGTGTGGATACGTCCATGATCTCCAGTCCTGACCAGGAGTCCCCCACATACGCATGGCGATCAGCGACCACGACGTCGGTCGCATTGCCGCCCTGTGTGGGACAGCGACCAACCCGCACCGGCGCACTCGGGTCGGACACGTCGAGTATTTCAAGGCCGTAGCGCGCGTCCGCCACGTACGCATAGTCGCCCGCAACGACGAGGTCCACCGGGAGTCCCTCGGTGTAGCTGCCGACCCATTGAGGCTCGTTCGGATTGGATACGTCGATGATCTCGAGGGCGTACCAGGTCGCCACGTACGCGTAGGATCCGACAACTGCCAGGCCTTCGCCGTAATCCGGCGTGCGGTAACCGCCCACCCGAACCGGGCTGGACGGGTTCGAGACGTCGAAGATATGCAACCCGCTGTACGTGTCGACCACGAACGCGAATCCGCCCGCGACCTCCACGTCGACGAACTGCCCCTTCGTTGCGTGCCGACCCACGCAGCGCGGATTAGACGGGTCAGTTACATCGATCACCTGTAACCCCCCATAGGAATTCGCCACGTACGCGTAACCACCGGCCACGACGACCGCCCGCACCGCTCCGGGGAGTACTGGGCCTTGGCCCCGTACCGCTGGCTCGGACGGGTCGGATATGTCCAGCACGATCAGGCGCGGGCCCACGCCCACGTACGCGAGGTGATCCTGCACCGCCACGGTGTAGCTTACCCCGCCCCACTGGCCCACGAGATCGACAGAAACATCCGCGTCCGCCGCACACCGACCTGCCGCCTGCACCACAGCGAGTGCCAGCCACCCGACACTGTTGCCGCGGGTCATCATGGTTCCTCCATTCGCTACACTACGCACGGGCAACCCGTGTCGCCCGTCCGCCCTATGGCGCCAGCAGCTTCGCGAACGCGTCGATGTCAAAGTTGTTAACCCGTCCGTCGCGGTTGCAGTCCGCCCGCAGGCGGTCGCAATTCGGGAACGCCTTCGCATAGCCGGCCGGGTCGGTCAGCGCGAGCACGAACGGGTCAATGTCGAAGTTATTCACCGCCTCGTCGCAGTTGAGATCACCCAAACGCGGGAACTGGATCGTCCAGCGGCGCGTCTCGGTGAGATACGTAGCCCGCGCGGCGGCGTCACGCACGAACCACGTGTTATCCACTACCGTCACCGAGAGCTGGTGCGTGCCCACCGTGAGCGGCAGCGTTCGCAGGTCGAGCTGCGGCTTGGTGGCGCCCGGAACTGGCGAGCCGTCGAGGTACCACTGGATGTCCAGCGTGTGCCCCACCGGATCGACCGGGTCCACGAAGACGATCTCGTAACCCCGCAGCGTCTGGCTGGTCGGCGTCGAGTCGTCGATCGGCCGGACAATCTTGTACATCTGCACCACCAGGCCCTCCGCGCACGGCAAGTTGAACGGCCGCCCGAGCGAGCGCATCTTCGAGTTGCTGGTGGGCCGGTAAATGCCGAACTGGCAGTAGCGGGCACCCTCGTACGTGTCCACGAGCCCGTCATAGCTCGGATTGTTCTCGCCGAGCCACTTGGCCCACTTCGTCCCGGCGGCCTTCATCTGCGCCGCGGTGAGCTTGGAGACGTTTGGCTCCGGCGGCTCCGGGCCCGTGTACGTCTGGCCGACGTACCAGTACTCGTCCGCCAGATCGCCGAGGCTGTGGCCAAACTCGTGCAGCGCGATCTCCGGCGCCGCGCCATTGCCGCCGGAGACGGTCGCCAGGTCGCTCCCCGAATACCCCGCGCCGCCGTACTTCGTCGAGTTCGCGACCGCGAGCACCATGTCCACGTCCGGGGCGTTCCTGGCATACGCATACGCCTTGCCGACGTCGACGCACAGCAGCCGCTCGGTGCCGCCGCACCAGAAGCCCATGTCGAGTGCCGTGTCCCGCCAGATTGGGTAGGTCGGATCGTGATCGACGCCGGATTCGTTAGAGATCACATCGACGCGGTGGGTGTTGAAGAACGTCGCGTACGTCTGGAACGGCTCCTGCGCGAACATCGTGGCCAGCGAGGCGTTCACGTGGGCCGCGTACGCGCCGAGCTGACCCGCCGTGTACCCGTCGCCGACCATCACCAGATCGATGCGGTTGCCGACCGGACCGTCCGACCCGAACCAGGACACCACGCCGGCCGGGAGGGGTGGCCCGACGTGGCGCGCGCCGACGAGCAGTGTTATGCGACCGCCCTCCAGCACGCCCGCCTCGTTGAGAAAGTCGTAGTAGACCGTGTCCTCGATCTGGCCGAGCGGCCCTTCGACGACGGACTGGCCCAGCGCCGCGCACGACAGGAGCGCGGTCGCCACCAGGGTTGCCACGCCGAGCGCAGGGATCGAATTCCGAGTCGGCATCGCAGTCTCTCCGTATACGGTTATCCTTTTCACCGCCTTCGCATTGTAGCACATTCCCGCGCCCGAAGCTGAGCTTACCGAGGGGCTACGCGGCATCGGATCGGGAAACGCAACGTTACCGGGCCTGCGGGGCCGCCGGCCGGGTCAGGTCCAGCGCGTAGAAGACCACGCCCCCGATCGGGTTGTAGTAGTACGACTCGGTTTCGCGGAAGCCCAACGACTGATAGAGCGTGCGTGCCTCGGTCATGGACTCCAGCGTGTCCAGACGCATGCGCTGATAGCCGATCGTCTTCGCACGCTGCACCACGGCCTCGGCCAACTGCCGACCCAGACCGCGGCCGCGACAGCTTGGTCGAACGTACAAGCGCTTCATCTCGCAGACGGTGTCGCTGATCGCGCGCAGCGCCACGCACCCAACCCACTGGTCGTGATCCCGTGCCAGCAGCAGGCATCCGCCCGGCGGGGCATACGCGCCAGGCAAACTCGCTAGCTCCTCGTCGAAGCGTTGGAAGCACAAATCGTGGCCGAGCTGCGCGGCGTACTCGCGGAACAACGTGCGGGCGACGGCGTACTGCTCCGGATGGTCGGCGGCAATCAGCTCAATCATCTTTGGTTCCCATTCGCCGGGCAGCCGGTGGGACAGCGACCGACGAGCCGTCGGTCGCTACGAGGTCGTCGGTTCGCGTTGGCCGATGCGGACGCCCGCTTCCTGGAGTAGTCGTCGCACCTCCGACGCAATTTCCTCGATCCCCTTGTAGGACGTATCCACGCACCGCCAGCCGTGTTTGGCCATCTGCTCGTTGGCCGCCCGCAGCTCGCGCGCGATTTGCGCGCGATCGGCGTAGTCGTGGTGCAGCTCCATGCCCCAGCCGCGCAGCCGCGTCTCGCGAACGCTGCGCAGCCGCTCGGGGTTGGCCATCAGGCCGATGACGCGCCGCGCGTCCAGCGCCAGCAGCTCCTTGGGTGGCTCGTGCTCCGCGAACAGCGGCACGTTGGCGGCCCGGATACCGCTATAGGCCAGGTAGAAGCACGTCGTGCTCTTCGAGGTCCGCGACACGCCGACCAGCACCACGTCCGCGTCGCCCAGCTCGTTGACCCGGCAGCCGTCGTCGTGCGCGAGCGTGTATTCGACCGCGTCGATCCGGTCGTAGTGCGCCTTGTTCGATTTGTAGAGCATGCCGGGCCGGGCCCGGCGCTGGCTGCGGAACAGGTCGTAGAAGCTGACCAGCACGGGCCCGAGCAAGTCCACGGCGGGCACCATGTGCTCGCGGGCGGCCTCCTGCATCGCCGCGCGGGCGCGGTCGTACACCAGCGTGTAGAACACGACGGCTCCGTCGCGGGCGGCCTCCTGG
>Ga0214473_10008846_pt1 | contig 11905 bp, 11 predicted proteins | sample RVTome_7_FD_203509 | JGI IMG/M metagenome (GOLD analysis project Ga0214473, IMG submission 203509) | Soil microbial communities from uranium-contaminated site in the Upper Colorado River Basin, Wyoming, United States - RVT98D197 | ecosystem: Environmental > Terrestrial > Soil > Contaminated >...
GTGCGCTCGAACACGGCCTTCCGCAAATCGGCCCGCATCGTGGGCGAGGTGATGGGCAAGTATCACCCGCACGGCGGGGAGGCGATCTACGATGCCATGGCCCGGCTGGCGCAGGAATTCTCCATGCGCTATCCGCTGGTCGATCCGCAAGGCAACTTCGGCTCGATCGACGGGGACCCGCCGGCGGCCATGCGCTACACCGAGGCGCGGCTGGCGCGCACCGCCGAGGAGCTGCTGCAAGACATCGACATGAACACCGTCGATTTCGTGGACAACTTCGACAGTGCCTTGCAGGAGCCGGTGGTGCTGCCGGCCCGGCTTCCCAACCTGTTGCTCAACGGGGCTTCCGGCATCGCCGTGGGTATGGCCACCAACATCCCGCCCCACAACCTGGGAGAGCTGGCTGGGGCCATCAACTACCTGGTGGACAACTACGAGCGCAGCGACGACGTCACCGTGGATGACCTGATGAAATACGTGCAGGGGCCGGACTTCCCCACCGGCGGCATGATCATTGGCGCGGATGGCATCCTGCAGGCCTACAGCACCGGCAAGGGCCGCATCGTGGCGCGGGGTATCGCCAACATCGAGGAGACCACCCGCAACCGCCACCGCATCGTGGTGACCGAGATCCCGTTCCAGGTCAACAAGACCAGCCTGATCGAGCGCATCGCCGAGCTGGTCCGGGACGGGCGGCTGGATGACATCTCCGACCTGCGGGACGAGTCCGACCGGCGCGGCCTGAGCATCGTACTGGAGCTCAAGCGCGGCGCCCAGCCCAAGAAGGTGGTGAACCAGCTCTTTAAATTCACCCAGCTGCAGACCACGTTCGGGGTCCAGCTGCTGGCCTTGGTGGGCGGTGAGCCCAGGCTGCTGTCACTCAAGCGGGCCCTGATCGTCTACATCGAGCACCGGCGCACCGTGATCGCCCGCCGCTCGCAGTTCGAGCTGGAGAAGGCCCGGGCGCGGGCACACATCCTGGACGGCTTGATCATCGCGCTGGCCAACCTGGACGAAGTAATCTCCACCATCCGCAAGGCCGCCGATGCCGACAAGGCCAAAACCACTCTGATGAAGCGCTTCAAGCTCTCCGACCTGCAGGCCCAGGCCATCCTGGACTTGCAGCTGCGCCGGTTGGCGGCGCTGGAGCGCAAGAACATTCAGAAAGAGCACAAAGAGGTCATGGAGCGCATCGGGTACCTGGAAGACCTGCTGGCTCATCCCAAGAAGGTCCTGGGGCTGATCAAACAGGACCTCAAGGACGTGGTGACCAAGTATGGGGACCTGCGCCGGACCCGCATCGCGCCGGACGCCAGCGAGGAGTTCCGCGAGGAAGACCTGGTGGCGGACGAGCGGGTGCTGATCAGCATCACCGAGAAGGGCTACGTCAAACGGGTCCCGGCCAAGACCTACCGCAGCCAGGGCCGCGGCGGGCGAGGCGTGCAGGGGCACGGCGTGCGCGGCGAAGACGAAGTCAACATGCTGCTGCCGGCCGGCACGCTGGACACGCTGCTCTTCTTCTCCGACCGGGGCAAGGTGTACTCCGAGAAGGCCTACCAGATCCCGGATGCCGACCGTACCGCGCGCGGCATCCCCATGGTGAACATCCTGGCACTGCAGGCGGGGGAGGTGATCACCGCCGCGGTCCCGGTGCCGGACTTCAGCGCCGCCAGCTACTGCACCATGGCCACCCGCAGCGGCCGCATCAAACGGGTGGCGCTCTCGGAATTCGCGGCGGTGCGGCCGTCCGGGCTGATCGCTATCGCCCTCAACAAGGGGGATGTGCTGGGCTGGGTGCGGCTGACCAGCGGCAAGAACGACATCATCCTGGTCACCCGGGCCGGCCAGGCGCTGCGCTACTCGGAGAAACTGGTGCGGGCCATGGGTCGGCCGGCAGCTGGCGTGAGGGCCATTAGCCTGGGCAAGGGCGACATCGTCACCAGCATGGATGTGGTGGATCCCAAGGCCGATCTGCTGACCGTCACCGTCAAGGGCTTCGGTAAGCGCACACCCTTGAAGGACTACCCCACCAAGGGCCGGGCCACCAAGGGCGTGCTCACCCTCAGCCGGGACAAGTTCAAGCTCACCGGGCCGATTGCCGCTGCGAAAGTGGTGGATGCCGAAGACGATCTCACCATCATCTCCAGCGGCGGCATCGTGCTGCGCACCAAGATGAAACAGATCAAGCGCGCCGGAAGGGCTACCATGGGAACTCGGGTGATGAACCTGAAGGAAGACGACACGGTGGCCACGGTGGCCCGGATTGCGGCCAAGGACCTGGAAGAGGCCGGGGTAACCGACTAGTCGGCGAGCAGCTCCAGGCCGCGCCAGCTCATCGAGAGGCTTTCCGCTCGCAGCTGGATCAACTCCTCGGCCATCCTGGCCAGCGCCGGGGCATCCCCAGTGCTATACAGCGTGACATGCCCGGCCGGTCCGTTCGGATCGGCCGGGCCGACTTCCGCCAACAGGCGGCCGGTCTGCCGGGCGATCGCCGGGGCAGGATCGATCACCTCTACGCCGTCGCCGGCCAGCTGCCGGATCTGGGGGATTACGAACGGATAGTGGGTGCAGGCCAGCACCAGGGTGTCCACGCCCCGGCTGCGCAGGGGTGCCAGCCCCTGCTGCAGGATGCGCCGGGTGGCGGGGCTCTCCAGTTGCCCGGACTCAATTTGCTCTACCAGCCCGGGCAGCACCACCTCGATCAGCTCCACTCCCTGGGCGAAGCGCTCCACCACCGAGGCAAACAGCTTGCCCTGAAAAGTGGCCGGGGTGGCCAGCACGCCCACCGACCGGCTGCGCGAGGCCTGCGCCGCCGGCTTGACCGCCGGCTCCATCCCCACGAAGCGCAGCTCGGGGAATGTGCGCCGCAGCGGGTGCAGGGCGGCCGCCGAAGCGGTGTTGCAGGCGACCACGATCAGCTTGGCCCCCTGGGCGCGCAGGAATCGCACGATCGACTCGCAATATCCCCGCACCTGCTCCAGCGTGCGCGAACCGTAGGGAACGTGGGCCTGATCGGCGAAGTAGAGGTAATCTTCCTGGGGGTGTTGCCGCAGCAGTTCGCGCAGAACGGAGAGCCCGCCGACGCCTGAGTCCAATAGGCCGATGGGGTCTTGGCTCATTCGCCTCCCTCCCGGCCGAGCAGGGGGGAGAGCTCAGTCGCGCTTTTCGGTGAGCCGCGCCCGCTTGCCCGAGCGCGCCCGCAGATAGTACAGCTTGGCGCGGCGGACGTGGGCCTGGCGGCTGACCTCGACCTTCTCGATGCGCGGAGAGCGCAGTAGGAAGGTCCGCTCGACGCCGACGCCGTGGGAGGCGACCCGCCGGACGGTGAAGCTGGCGTTGTTGCCGCCCCGGCGGGTCCGGATGACCGTGCCGCGGAATTCCTGCACCCGCTGACGGTCACCCTCTTGAATTCGAAGGTGAACGCTCACGGCGTCGCCGGGGCGCAGCTCGGGGATGCTGGGGTTGGCAGGGGCCTCGACGGCCTTGAGTAAATCGCTCATGGGTTTGCCCGGTTCGGTTCCTACAATCACCGGCCGCCCTCTGGTCAGGGCGGCACGGCCCTAGAGTTTACCACAGCGCCGCCCCGACGGTCCAGGATACCCTCACGGCACGCCATGCGTCATTCCTCCGACTGCAGCAGGGGCAGACCCAAAAGCAGCGCCGCCAGGCTTTTGGCGTCTTCGATTTCGCCCCGGCGCATGCGCTGCAGCGCCTGTACCAGTCCCAGCCGTTCGATCTCCAGGTCCTCGTCCTCGTCTCCCGGTAGCGGTGAGGGCTGCAAGTCCGCAGCCATGAAGACATGCAGGTATTCCGTGGAGTAGCCGGGGGCCAGGTAGAAGCCCCCCAGCCGCTCCAGCCGCCCGGGGGCCATGCCGATCTCCTCCCGGCATTCCCGGCGGGCGCACTCTTCCGGCGGCTCCCCCGGTTCCAAGGTACCTGCCGGGAGCTCCAACAGACGCTTGCCGGCGGGGTGGCGGTACTGCCGCACAAACCAGATCAGGCCGTCCTGGCCCACCGGAATCAGTGCCACCGCGCCCACATGCTCCACCAGATCGATCCGCGTGGTCTCGCCGTCCGGCCGGCGCAGCTGGTCGACCCGCACTGCAAAGGCCCTTCCCTGAAACACATGCTCCGATCGAATCAGCTCCATCCTGGCCCTCCATGAAAACAGGGCGGCCCCAGGGGCCGCCCTGTCGAACGGTCGTCGCAGCCTCGAAGATCAGGGGATGACCAGCTCCATTCCGGGAAAGATCAGGCCGGGGTTCGTGAGGTTGTTGGCGTCGATGATGGCCTGCGGATCAACTCCGTACAGGCGCGCAATCTGCCAGACCCACTCGCCAGGCTTCACTACGTGGGTCGTGCCGCCGGCAGCGGTGGTCACGCCGGCAGACGGTGTGGAAACCTGTCCGGTGCTGGGCGGGATCTTGAGCACCAGGCCCGGCTGAATCTGCGAATCGGAGGCCAGGCCGTTGAGATCGACGATCGCCTGCGGGTCGACCCCGAAATTGTCGGCGATCATGAACAGCCAGTCCCCTGGCTTGACGGTGTACTCAACGTATTCCACTCCCCCGGTCGGAGCGGCCGTGGCCTCGGTGTCCGGCTCATCGGTTTCTTCTGGGGGCGCCACCACCTGGGTGGGCACCTCCGTGGCGGCCGGGGCGGCCTGTTCCGCCTGGGCGGTCTGGGTCAGCAGTGCCGCCCGCACGGCCTCCATGGTCGCCTGCTGGCTGTCCAGCGGCGAGCTGGAGGTGCCTTGCTCGGCCGGCGGTGTGGAGGCCGAACGGGTACAGGCGGGGAGCATAAGGGCCAGGGCCAACAGGCCCCCTAGAACAAGCGTGCGAGTGCGAGTCTTGCTCATGGTCTTCTCCTCAGAGGCTTGCGACAGCCGGTCTGGTCAAGGCAGCCGGGCATGCTAGCACAGCTATAGGGGCGATGCAAGCGGCGGTGCAAGGGGCGTGCCGGGGGCCGGAATCAAGACCGCCGCACACGGCGGCGGTTGCTAGCCAGGACGGGTCCGGAGGAGTTAGCTTTTTCCGTTCAGCAACGGGCGGAACTTGTACCCGTAAACCAACATTCCGCGCTCGCCGTCGGCTCGCAGCTTGCGGGTCACCATCTCCACCGGCATGCCGATTTGCACGGCCCGGTCGCCCAGGTCGGTCAGCTGCGCTGTAACCAGCGGACCCTCTTCCAGCCGGACCATGGCCATCGGATAGGGGGCTTCCTGTTCGAATCCGGCGGGCGCCTGATAGACGGTGGTGAAGGAGTACACCTCTCCGCGGCCGCTGAATTGATACAGCTCGCGCGCTTCCTCGCCGCAATCGGGACAAAGATCTCGCGGCGGGAAGATGCGCTGTTCGCAGCTCGGGCAGACCTCACCCACCAGCGCGTAGCGCTGTTGTCGCAACCGCCAATGGCGGGAAGTTTCCATGACCGCACCTCTTCCGACCCGATTAGATCATGTGCAAATGTAATTTCGGGAGCCTCTCAGAAACTCTCAGCTATTCAGGCAGCCTCCAACTCCTGCACCAGCAGGTGGGTGGCGGCGGTCCCGCCCGCCCCGCCCAGGCATTGGACCAGGGCCACCCGTGCGCCGGGCACCTGGTTCTCACCAGCCCGGCCTTGCAGCTGCACAACTGCCTCGGCCACCTGGTAGAGGCCGGTGGCTCCCCCGGCGTCGCCGCGGGCCTTGGATCCGCCGAAGGTGGTGACCGGGAGGCGCCCCTGCAGCGCAATGGTGCCATTGTGCGCCAGCTCCCATCCCCGGCCGCGGGCGGCGAAGCCGGCGGCCTCCAGGGACAGCGCGGCATGCACCGAAAAGCGGTCGTGCAATTCGAAAAGCTGAACGTCTTCTGGCTGCAATCCAGCTTGCTGAAGGGCGCGCCCGGCCGATTCGGCCGCCGCCGGCATCCAGAGCGGATCGACCTGGTCGTGCAGCGCCAGGGCCGCGGTGGACATGGCCGACCCGGCAATACGGGTCGGTGGGTGGGGCAGGCCGGGAGGGAGGCGATCGCCTCGCACCAGCAGGACCGCGGCCGCCCCGTCGGCCAGCGGCGCGGCATCATACAGGTTGAGCGGTTCGCTGACCATACCGGCCTTCCGGTAGTCCTCCAGCTCGATCGCCCGGCGGTACATGGCGTGGGGATTGGTGACCGCATTGCGATGGGCGGTCAGGCTGAAGCCGGCCAGCGCGTCGGCCGGAGCGCCGTGCTCGTGCAGGTAGCGGCGCATCCACAGAGCAGCCTGCGCCGTATCGGTCAGGCCATGCACGGCCTCGTAGTCGGCATCCTTGGCGGTGGCCAAGGCTGACTCGACTTCGCTGCTGCCCTTGTCGGTCACCTTCTCCACGCCCACCACCAGGGCCGTCTCGGCCTCCCCGGAGCGCAGCGCCAGGTACGCCTGGCGCAGGGCCGCGCCTCCGGAGGCCCCGGCCGCCTCCACCGTCATGGCCTCGGCGCCCCGCAGTCCGGCGAAATCCGCCACCAGGGTCCCCAGATGGGACTGCCCGGAGAGGGCGGGGGCCAGCATGTTGGCCACGTAGAGCAGCTGCGGGCGCAGTCCGCCGGCCTCGGCCCGGGCTGTCTGGATGGCCTCCAGCGCCAGGTGGCGCAGGGAAGTCTCCCAGTGCTCTCCCACCGGCGTCATGCCGACCCCCACGATGTAGATCCCCTCGGGGATTGGACTGGCCATGGCTAGTGCAACTGCAGCTTGCCGCGCAGGCGGGCGTAGGTGGCGTAGTCGATCTCGGTCCGCCGCTGGATATAGCTCAGGGTAGCGGTGGCCCGCTGGCGGCGGAGCGGCAGGGCTTCCCCGGCGACCAGGCTGAAGGCATCCGAGCCGGCCCCCGAACCGTAGGAGACCAGCAGAATGCGATCGCCCGGCTGGGCCTCATCCAGGATGGCGGTCAGCCCCACTAGGGCAGATCCAGCATAAGTGTTGCCGATCTGCGAAACCAACATCCCCGCCTCGATCTGCTCGGGGCGAAAGCCCAGGGCCTTAGCGGCCCGCTGCGGGAACTTGATGTTGGGCTGGTGAAAGACCGCGTAGCGGTAGTCGGAGGCCTGGGTTCCCATGGACTGCATCAGGGTCTCGCCGGCCGCCTGGATGTGTTTGAAATAAGCCGGCTCGCCGGTGAAGCGCTCGCCGTGCTCGGGATACTTGGCATCCGCCCGCCGCCAGAAATCCGGTGTGTCGGTAGCGTAGGAGTAGGACATCTCGATCCGGCACAGCGAATCCTCCGCCGGGCCGACGATGAAGGCGGCCCCCCCGGCTCCGGCGGTGTATTCCAGCGCGTCCCCCGGCCGTCCCTGCGCGGTGTCCATGCCGATGGAGAGGGCGAACTCGGCCATGCCGGAGCCCACGAACCCGATGGCCGCCTGCAGCGCCTCGGTGCCGGCCTTGCAGGCGAACTCCCAGTCGGCCGCCTGGGTGTGCGGTGTGGCGCCGATCGCTTCCGCCACGACGGTGGAGGTCGGTTTGACGGCATAGGGATGGGACTCGGAGCCCACCCAGACCGCCCGAATGCGGGCCGGGTCGATCTCGGCCCGCGCCAGGGCGTTGCGGGCGGCTTCGATGGACATGGTGATCACATCCTCGTCCAGCCCGGCCACCGCCTTCTCCTTCACCGGCAATGGGCCGGTCCCTCCGGTCCACAGCCTGGCCACCTCGCTGGCCGGCAGCCGGTAGCGAGGAATGTAGGCCCCGTAGCCGGCCAGCCCGACGTCCCGCAGCGGTTTCATCCCCGGCGCCCGGCCGGCCGCTCCTGGAGCTGCTTCCTGTGCCATGTCCTCAACCTTTCCTCTGTCTGACCAATTCCGCCGCCCGCTCGAGCCGTATCTCACCCTCCGCCACCATCTGGCGAACCACCCCTTCGATCTCGTCCGGCGCGGCGCCGGCAGAAATGGCGAACTGCCGGGCGTGCAGGATCATGTGTCCGCGCTGGATGCCCTCGGTGGCCAGAGCTCGCAGGGCGGCCAGATTCTGAGCCAGCCCCACGGCCGCCAGAATCTCGGCCAGCTCGCGGGCCGACTTGACCCCCAGCAGCGCCAGGCAGGCGCGGGCCAGCGGATGGGCCTGGGTAGCCCCGCCCACGATGCCGGCCGCCAGCGGCAAACGCAGCTCGCCGCACAGCGCCCCCTGCTCGTCGCTCCACCACCGGCTCAGCGGGCGATAGCCTCCCTGGCTGGCGGCGTAGGCATGCGCGCCGGCCTCAGCGGCCCGCCAGTCGTTCCCGGTGGCGATGAGCACCGAATCGATACCGTTCATGATTCCTTTGTTGTGGGTGGCGGCCCGGTAGGGATCGACCGCCGCGAAGGCCCAGGCCTCCACGATGCCGTCCCGCACCGCCTCCCCGGAGAAGTCCGAGTAGGCCAGGGCAGCCGCCGGCAGGCGGCAGCCGGCCCAGGCCAACCGCCGGTCGGCCAGGTTGCTCAGGATGCGCAGATGCGCCCGGCCGCCGCTGATGGACTCGAGCAGCGGCGCGATGGCCTCCAGGGCGGTGTTGACCGAATTGGCCCCCATGGCGTCCCGGGTGTCGCACAGCAGGTGCACCACCAGCATGGGCCCGGCCGGGGTCTCCGGGAAGCTGCGCAGCTCCACCTCACGCGCCCCGCCCCCGAGCTCGACCATCCCGGGCAGCGCCTGGTCGGCGGCCTCCAGAATCTCCCGGACCCTGGCCTGGATCCGCTCGGCCGCCGCCGGCAGGTCGGGTAGATCCAGCAGCTGGACCTGGCCGATCATCATGGGAGGGTCGGAGCCGGCCGTGAATCCGCCGCCGGCCCGCGCCAGCTTGGCCATGTAGGATGCGCCGGCCACCACCGACGGCTCCTCGATGGCCATGGGGACCAAGACCTCCCGGCCGTTGACCAGAAAGTTGAGCGCCACGCCCAGCGGCAGGCCGAAGATCCCCACCACATTCTCGATCATGTGGTCGGCCTGGGAGAGTTCCAGACCGCCGGGGAGCTCAAAGGCTTGCCGATCCGCGGCGGACAGCCCGGCTTGCTGGGCCAGGGCCTCCAGCCGCTGCTCCAGCGGCAGGTTGTAGAAGGCAGGCAGTCGGGAGGTCAAGGTGAGTCCGTGATCGGGTGACGTCCGGTAAACGTATAGGCGCGGTCCGCTGGCAAAACCTATCAACTTGCCCGGATGCCCGCCGGGGGTGCTTGATGTAGAATACCTCGGACCCAAGCATGTCAGCCGAAGATGGCACCCCTGGCAAGGTGGAGACCACGCTACGGGCTCTGCACAGGGCCACGCTGAGTCTCTATGCTGACCTGTCGCTAGAGCGGGTGCTGGAGCGGATAGTCCGGGCGGCCATGGACCTGGCCAACGCCCGCTATGCCGCTCTGGGGATCCCAGACGGAAGCGGCGGGCTGGAGAACTTCATATACCTGGGAGTGACTCGCGACCAGGCCGCCGGCATGCCACATCAGCCCCTTGGAAAGGGGCTGCTGGGGGAGATGCTGCGCCTGGGACGCAGCATCCGCGTTCCGGAAATCCGCGATCATCCCCAATCGATCGGCTTTCCCCCCGGACATCCGGAGATGCACTCTTTCCTGGGCGTGCCGATTGCGGCCTACGGCCGCTCGCTCGGCCAGATCTACCTGGCGGACAAGCTCGACGCCCCGGCCTTCGACGAACAGGATCAGCGGCTGATCGAGATGCTGGCCGCACATGCCGCCGCGGCGATCGAAAATGCCCGGCTCCATCACCAGGTGGTCGCCAGCGAGGAACAGCTCTCGCAGCGAACGGAAGAACTGCAGCTGATGAACTCCATGGCCACCGAAGTCAGCTCGCCGCCGGAATTGGAAAGCCTGCTGCGGGCCACCTTGGCCAGGGCGATGGAGCTCTTCGGGGCTCAAGCCGGCGAGGTTTTCCTGAGGGATGAAGAGCGGGGCGACTACAGCCGGGTAGTCTTCGAGGGCGAGGCCAAGCAGGCCTTTTGGGAAATCGACCGCTTCAAACCCGGCCAGGGCTTCGTCGGCCTGGTGGCCCAGTCCCGCAAGGCTAGCTGGACCTCCCACCTAGGGGAGGACCCCAGTTTTCTTCGGCAAGCGGTGCTGGACGCCGGCTTCGAAACCCTGGTCTGCACCCCGCTGATGGCCCACGAAGAAGTGCTGGGCGTGCTGAGCCTGGCTTTCAAAGGCGAGCGGCCTCTCGATGATCGCGAGCTTGGGTTGCTGCAGGCATTGGGGGCGGGGGTGGGTGTGGCGCTGGACAACGCCCGCCTCTCGCGGCAGGCCCGACGCGTGGCCATCCTGGAGGAACGCGATCGGATCGGGATGGAGCTGCACGACGGGATCATCCAATCTCTCTACGCCGTGGGCCTGAACCTGGACTACGCGCAGTTGCAGGCCCAGGAAGAGCCGGAGGAGATCCGGCCGCGCCTGAACCGTGCCATCGAAGGCCTGAACGCGGTCATCCGCGACATCCGCAGCTACATTCTCGATCTGAAGCCCACCCAGGCGTCGCTGGAGGACATGCCCAGGGCATTGGAGCGGTTGGTGGGGGAATTCAAGACCAACACCCGGATGCTGGCCGACCTGCACTTGGAACCCCAGGTGGCCAATTCGCTGCAGGCCCCCTCCCGCAGCGCCTTCTTCCACATTACCCAGGAGGCCCTGGCCAACGTGGCCAAGCACTCCGGCGCCAGCCGGGTCTGGGTGAACCTGCGGCGCTCCGGCGAGGATGTGGTGCTGCAGGTCATCGACAACGGGCGGGGTTTCGATCCGGAGGATGCCCCTGACCGGCTGGGGCACGGATTGTCCAATATGCGTGAGCGGGCGCACCGGGCAGGGGGTCAACTGGAGCTGGCCACCCAACCGGGCGACGGGACCACCCTGACGGTGAGGGTGCCTGTTCAGCTCGCCAGCCGCGACGATCATCACGGTACGCAAGCATTCCCTCCCGGGAACTAAGCCAACCTCCACCCTGACAGCCCGCCACAAAGTATGGGAAGGAGATCACTAGGGGGCGGGAACCGCGCGCTCCTATACTCAGTTGGGTTGTCCCGGAGGATCCCAGCGGTGTCTGCCGCGTCGGTCTACATTGTGGAGGAGCGTCCCCAGGTCAGGACGGCACTTGCCGCCCGGCTCGGCCAGTCGCCGCAAATCACGGTGATGGGCCACCGCGGCGAGGCCCAGGCCGCGCTGGCCGAGATCGAAGCGAGCCATCCGGATGCGATCCTGTTGGAGGTCAAACGCGCCGACGGTATGGGTCTGGAGATCCTGCGCAGGCTGGCAGACCTGCCGGCCCGCCCCAAGATCATCGTGCTGACCTCCTACCCGGCCTCCTGGGAGAAGCAATCGGCCGAGCGCACCGGCGCCGATGCCTACGTGCTCAAGGATGTTGAATCCGAAGAGCTGATCCGGCTGATCCTGGAACTGGTCGGAGACTGAGTCGCACAGACCAAAACACCAGGACCCCCGAGCGGGGGTCCTTTTCGTTTCCGGCAGCGCGGACAGGGTTACTTGGTGGTGGTGCGCAAATACTGGGTCTGCAGGATCCAGTCCCCCCAGACGAAGGCCAGGCTGCCGAAGCCCAGCAGCAGCAGCAGCGGCAAATCGCCCTTGAAAAGGAACTGTGTCCAGAAACGATCCAGACTGGAACGGAAGAGTGCGATGGTGCCCAGGGTTCCGGCGACGCCGGTTCCTACGGAGGCCACCCACAGTGCAATGCGTCGAACGGTGAGGAATTTCATCGAGTATCCATCCGGCTCACTGATCTGGGCGGCATTGTAAAACGGAGCGGGGTGGTGGTCAAGGCGGACGGTGGCCCCTGGCCCTGGGTTGCGGTCCAAGAGTCAATTGTGGGAGGCGGCTGTCTTGGTCTCCGCGCCGTCACGATCCGGCAATCCGCCTCGGGGCAACACGTTCATTCGACCGGCTCGCCGGTGTGGGCGTCGATCCGGATG
>Ga0214473_10008847_pt1 | contig 11905 bp, 10 predicted proteins | sample RVTome_7_FD_203509 | JGI IMG/M metagenome (GOLD analysis project Ga0214473, IMG submission 203509) | Soil microbial communities from uranium-contaminated site in the Upper Colorado River Basin, Wyoming, United States - RVT98D197 | ecosystem: Environmental > Terrestrial > Soil > Contaminated >...
ATTCCAGTCGATGGCGCAATCTACGCACTGCGCAACATCATCGAGCGCTGCTTCAACAAACTCAAAAACGCTCGCCGCCTCGCGACACGTTATGACAAGACCGCCAACAGTTACTCAGGCTTCATCCATGTCATCTCAATTCGCTTGTGGATGAAACAGTTTGTCAACAGGTCCTAGTTCTTCAACAGTGACTTCCTTACTCATGAACTGTCACTCCGCCGCCTCGATGGTGGGGGCGCGGCGTTTTAAGATTTCTTTTAGGTAGTGGCCGGTGTAGCTGCGTTTTTCGCGGGCTACTTCTTCCGGGGTTCCGGCGGCTATGATCTCGCCGCCGGCGTCGCCGCCTTCGGGGCCTAGGTCGATGATCCAGTCGGCGGTTTTGATCACCTCAAGATTGTGTTCGATGACGACGACGGTGTTGCCCTGGTTGACCAGCTCATGGAGCACTTCGAGGAGTTTTCTTACGTCGTGGAAGTGCAGGCCGGTGGTGGGTTCGTCGAGCAAGTAAAGCGTGCGGCCGGTGGCGCGTTTGGAGAGTTCCTTTGCCAACTTCACGCGCTGGGCTTCGCCGCCTGACAGCGTTGTGGCCTGCTGGCCGACCTTGATGTAGCTGAGGCCGACACGCTCCAGCGTATCCATCTTGTCGCGTACGCTGGGCACGGCGCGGAAGAATTCGGCGGCTTCTGACACGGTCATATCCAGAACGTCGGCGATGGATTTGTCCTTGAATTTGATATCGAGGGTTTCGCGGTTGTAGCGGTGGCCGTGGCAGGCATCGCAGGTCACATAGACGTCGGGCAGGAAGTGCATTTCGATCTTTATGACGCCGTCGCCCTGGCAGGTTTCGCAGCGGCCGCCCTTGACGTTGAAGGAAAAGCGGCCGGGTTCATAGCCGCGGGCTTTTGCCTCGGGCAGGCCTGCGAACCAATCGCGGATGGGCGTGAAGGCGCCGGTATAGGTGGCGGGGTTCGAGCGCGGGGTGCGGCCGATGGGCGACTGGTCTATGTCGATGATCTTGTCGAGATATTCGATGCCATCGATCTTGTCATGCTCTGAGGGCGGTTCGCGGGTGCCCATGAGTTTGCGGGCGAGCGCGCGGTAGACCGTGTCGATGAGCAGGGTGGATTTGCCGCCGCCTGAGACGCCCGTGACGCAGGTGAATACGCCAAGCGGAATTTCGGCGGAGATATTCTTCAGATTGTTGGCGCGGGCACCTTTGATGCGAATGGAACGGTTCTTCTCCCATTTGCGGCGGTGGTTGGGAATGGGGACCTGCTGGAAGCCGGTGAGATATTGCCCGGTGATAGAGCTAGGGTTCGCCATTACATCCTGTGGCGTGCCTTGGGCCACGATATGGCCGCCATTTACGCCGGCACCGGGGCCGATATCCACCACAAAGTCAGCGAGCTTGATGGCATCCTCATCATGCTCGACCACTATCACGGTATTGCCGATATCGCGGAGATGGATGAGAGTTTCGAGAAGCCTTGCATTGTCGCGCTGGTGCAGGCCGATGGAGGGTTCATCGAGCACATAGAGCACGCCGGTAAGGCCGGAGCCGATTTGCGAGGCGAGCCTGATACGCTGGCTTTCGCCGCCCGAGAGGGAGCCGGATATGCGGGAGAGATTGAGATATTCCAGCCCGACATCGACAAGGAATTTCAGCCGCGCCTTGATTTCTTTCAGAATGCGGGCGGCGATTTCGCGCTGCTTGGCGGTGAGCTTGGATTCAAGATCGGTGAACCAGGTGTTGGCGGCCTGAATGGAAAAGTTGGCGACCTGGCTGATGTGGAGCTTGTCGATCTTAACGGCCAGCGCCTGAGGTTTCAGACGGTCGCCATTGCAGGCGCGGCAGGGCTGGTCGGACTGATAGCGGGCGAGTTCCTCGCGCATCCAGTTGCTGTCGGTCTCGCGCCAACGGCGCTCGATGTTGCCAATGACACCTTCAAAAGGTTTTTTTGTCTTGTAGGAGCGCAGGCCATCATCATAGGTGATGGTGACTTCCTCCTCGCCAGTGCCATTCAAGATCGCGTCCTGTACTTTTTTGGACAGGTCTTTCCACGGGGCGGTCATCGAGGCTTTGTAGTGCTTGGCGAGCGCCTCCAGCGTTTGCGCATAATAGGGCGATGTGGCACCGGCTTTTGACCAGGGCGCGATAGCGCCATCGCGCAAGGAGAGTGATGTGTCGGGTACCACGAGGTCAGGCTCGAATTTCAGCTCGGTGCCGAGGCCATCGCAGGCCGGGCAGGCGCCGAATGGATTATTGAACGAGAACAGGCGCGGTTCGATTTCCTCAATGGTGAAACCTGATACGGGGCAGGCGAATTTTTCCGAGAAGATAATGCGCTCGTGGGTTTCGTTCTTGGATTTGTTGGCGCTGTCTTCCGTGGTTTGCGAGGCGGGGAGCGGCTTGTCGGTAAACTCGGCAATGGCCAGTCCTTCGCTGAGCTTCAGTGCGGTCTCGAATGAATCAGCCAAACGGGTGCCGAGATCGGAACGCACTACGAGGCGATCGACGACGACATCGATATCGTGCTTGAACTTCTTGTCCAACGCGGGGACGCCGTCAATTTCATGGAAATGGCCATCGACCTTGACGCGCTGGAAGCCCTTCTTCTGGAGTTCGGCAAATTCCTTTTTGTATTCACCTTTGCGGCCACGCACGATGGGGGCCAGAATATAAAGCCGCTCGCCTTCGGGAAGGCTCAGCACTTTGTCCACCATCATGGTCACGGTCTGGCTTTCGATGGGGAGGCCCGTGGTAGGTGAATAGGCAATGCCAACACGGGCAAAGAGCAGGCGCATGTAGTCGTAAATCTCGGTGACGGTGCCCACGGTGGAGCGTGGATTGCGGCTGGTGGTTTTCTGTTCGATGGATATGGCGGGGGAGAGGCCATCGATCTGGTCCACATCGGGCTTCTGCATCATTTCGAGGAATTGGCGGGCATAGGCCGAAAGTGATTCCACATAGCGGCGCTGGCCCTCGGCATAGATCGTATCGAAGGCGAGGGAGGATTTGCCCGATCCGGAAAGGCCAGTGAAAACAATGAGCTTGTCCCGCGGAATTTCCAACGAAACATTCTTCAGGTTGTGCTCGCGGGCACCCTGGACCGAAATAACGCGCTTATGGCTTGACATGAAACCTGACTAGATCAAAAAGGGAACAGATGCAATGGCGGTATTATAGTTCCCAAATGGTCAGCAGGTGTCAGCAGCGCAAGAGTTGTCCACATGGGAATCATGGGCGATGACGGCGAAAGCACGCGTATTGCGCGAGACCTTTGGGTTTGACAGTTTCCGCCCGGGGCAGGAAGAGATCGTGGACAGCTTGGTGGCGGGGCGGCACGTGCTGGCGGTAATGCCCACGGGGTCCGGCAAGTCAATATGTTACCAGGTGCCAGCGCTGGTGAAGCAGGGGCTTTCCATTGTGGTGTCGCCCCTGGTGGCGCTGATGCAGGACCAGGTGGCGGCGTTGAAGCTTGCCGGCGTTGCGGCGGAGACGATCAATTCGGCGGCTTCGCGCGAGGATAATGTTGAGATCTGGAAGCGAGTAGCGGCGGGGTTGGTGCGGATTTTGTATCTGGCTCCTGAGCGCCTGATGACGGAACGGATGATTGCGGCATTGCAGAAGCTGGATGTGAAGCTGATCGCGGTTGATGAGGCGCACTGCATTTCGCAATGGGGGGCTTCGTTCAGGCCGGAGTATGAAGCGCTGCACGGCTTGCGGGAGGCGTTTCCGGAAGCGCCGATTGGAGCATTCACGGCGACGGCGGATGAAGCGGCGCGGCGCGATATTGTAGCGAAGCTTTTTGGCGGGCAGGCGGAAGTTTTTGTTTCCGGCTTTGACCGGCCAAACATAAGGCTCGCGGTCCAGAACAAGGATAATTCCAAGCAGCAGCTCTTGCGGTTTCTTGGCAACCATGCGGGCGAAAGTGGAATTGTTTATGCGCTTTCGCGCAAGAGCACGGAGGATATTGCCGCATTTCTGACAGAGAAGAAATACCGCGCCGTGGCTTATCATGCGGGGCTCACGCCCGCACAACGCGCGGACGCGCAGGATTTGTTTATGATGGAGAAGGGCGTGATCGTGTGCGCCACGATTGCCTTTGGAATGGGGATCGACAAGCCCGATGTGCGGTTTGTTTTTCACGCGAATCTGCCGTCATCGCTTGATGCCTACTATCAGGAGATTGGCCGGGCCGGGCGCGACGGTGAAGCAGCAGTTGCCCATATGGTGTTTGGCCTCGGCGACATTCGCCTGCGCCGCCAGTTCATTGAACAGGGCGAGGCGAGTGACGAGCACAAGCGGCGCGAGAACCGCAGGCTGGATGCGCTGGTAACCTATTGCGAAACGCCAAGCTGCCGGCGGGTTTCATTGCTGGACTATTTTGGCGAGCACACGGAGCCTTGCGGCAATTGTGATGTGTGCCTGAGCCCGGGCGAAACGATTGACGGCATTGTTGAAGCCAGGAAAATATTTGAAGCGGTGCGGGCCACGGGAGAGCGTTTTGGTACCATGCATATTGTGGATTTGTTAGTGGCCAAGGCCAACGACAAGGCCGTGGCGCTGAACCACACTGAGTTGCAGGTGTTTGGACTTGGCAAAGACCGTCCGCGCACGGAATGGCAGGGAATTATCCGGCAGCTGGTGGGGGCCGGTTTCCTAATCCATGATGTCGGCGGCTATGGCGGGTTATCAATTGGGCCCAAGGGGCGGGCCTTGATGAATGGTGTTGGGGAGTTCCGCTATCGTAAGGTGGAACCGCGCGGAACGAAGAAAGCAGCGCGGGCTGAGGTGATTGCGAAGATTACGGAAGCCGATCCGCGCGCCGGGGCCTTGCTGGTTCGCCTGAAGGCCTTGCGCATGCAGCTTGCCAGGCAGGCCCGCGTTCCGGCCTATGTGATTTTTTCCGACCGCACGCTCATTGACATGGCGGCGCGCGTGCCGCTCACCAAACGGGACTTCGGCGAGGTGCATGGCGTGGGGGCGGCGAAGCAGGAAAAATTTGCCGAGATTTTCCTAAGGGAGATTACGGGCTTTGCGCGCGAGACTGCCGCTGCCAGTCAATAATCAAATGGATGACGAGTGCCGCAAACACGACGGCACCACCGATCAGGGTTCGCCCCGAGGGGATTTCATTGTGGACCAGCCAGACCCATATGGGGCCGAGCACCGGTTCCAGGGTCCCGACAAGCGCTGCGAGTGCAGCGGGGATAAGGCGTGCTCCAGTTGTGAACATGGCCAGGCCCAAACCAAGATTGACGGCGCCAAAGGCTATGAGCCAGCCGAGGTCCACGGCGCTTACGGCATAGTGGCTAGCGAGAAGGCCTGACGCACAGGCGGCAACCGTGATTCCCAAACAAACGGCTGGGGTCATGCGCACCTCGGCATGACGCCTTGTGATGACGGTGGCGATTGCGAACATCACCGAAATCAGCAGGGCCAAGCCATCTCCGATGGGTGAAACCTTTCCTGTGAAGGATTCCGAGACCATGATGGCGACGCCTGCGATCACTGCGGCGATGGCGGCCCAGGTTGCTCCTGAGATTTTTTCGCGGAACAGGGTCCATGTGAGAAGGGCCGCAATCAGCGGCACGCCCGCCTGCATGAGCAGGATGTTCGCCACAGTGGTGTAGGCGAGGGCCACGACGAAGGATGTGGAGGCCACGGCGAAACACAGGGCAACGCCGAGGCCTGCGAGCCCCATGCCCTTGAAAAGTGCCACGGTACCGCGCGGGCCATCGCGCAACAGCATGAAGACCAAAAGAAAAAGAACAGCAAAGATTGAGCGCCAGAAAACTACGGTCCAGCTGTCAGCCACGGTGAGAAAGCGGGCAATCGCACCGCCGAAGCTCCAGACAATGGCCGAACCCGCGACAAGGAGAATGCCGCGACTCCTGCTGATTGTGTGATCAGTGGAATGAATGCTGTTGGCCGCTGTGCTCATGACGCAAGATTGGTCTGCCGGGATATTCCTGTCGTGACCTGAAACGACGAAGGGCAATGGATTTGCGAAGCGTTTTAGTGGGTTTTTCAGCATCACCAAAACAAAATTTACAATTTCACAGGATAGTTTACTTGACATTGAAGCGCAGGAGTCCAAAATAAAAACTATCGCCGAACTCCACGGAGCAAGCGATGCAATGAAACAGCAATCGGAGGGAGCATGACGCCACCTGGCTACAATCCCCGATCGCGGCAAGTCTCGCGATCACATTCCGGCTAGCGCGCTGCAGCAGACTATCGACGCTTGACCGGTTTGCAGTTCACATATCGATACTCATGCGAGGTAAGGTTTTCTCCCAGCCTCGCCAGTGATCCGGTGTAAACTGGATTCTATCTTGTCACATACTCGAAGAATCGAGGGCCCCGCTGGCGCAACATCGTCGCAGCGGGGCTGATTTTTTTGGTAGTCAGTTTCCGAGCAGTTTGGCTCGCAGTTCTGAAACCGCGTTCGCGTGGGCGTCGAAGCCTTCATAGGTGGCGATGGTTTTGGCGTGTTTGGCGAGTTCGGGATAGGCTTGTGAACTAACTTCCACGACCGATGTGCGCTTCATGAAATCATGTACGGACAGGGCCGAGAAGGTTTTGGCCCAGCCACCTGTGGGCAATACATGGCTTGGCCCTAGCACGAAATTGCCAAGGGTTGAGGGTGTGTGTTCGCCCAGCAGGATTTCACCTGCGTGTTTCACAAGCAGCAGATATTTGCGCGGTTCTTTCGACAGGATTTGCAAATGCTCGGGGGCGTAGTCGTTGATGAAGGCCATGGCCTCTGCGGTATCCTCCGCCAAAATAATGCCGCCCCGGCTTGAGGCCAGGACAGCCTTGGTGAAGTTCACGCGTTGGGCCGTCATCTTGTGCCAATAGTGGGGGATGGCTGCGAGTGCGGCGTCCGCAACCTCTTTGCTTGTGGTCACAATGAAGGCAGAGGAGTCATCACCGTGTTCAGCCTCGATGAGCAGATCAAGCGCTGCGAGACGGCCGTCAGTTGTTTCGTCTGCAAAGATGATGGCTTCACTGGGGCCAGCGGGCGTGCCGGTGTCAATGAGATCGGAAAGCAGCCGCTTGGCGGCCACAACCCAGGGCGAGCCGGGGCCGACGACCTTCGCATATCTTGAAATTGTTTTTGTGCCGTAGGCAACCGCGGCAATGGCCTGGGCCCCGCCAACTTTGTAGACCTTGCCGACTCCCGCCGCGCGCGCCGCCACGAGCGAGGCGGCATCGATTTTTCCGTCGGGACCGGGGGGCGTTACGATGCAAATGTTTTCAACGCCCGCAACGCTTGCCGGAATGCAGGTCATCATCACGGTGGAAGGAAAGGCCCCTTTGCCGCGGGGAATATAGCAGGCGACAGATGGAATGGGCGTGGTGCGGTCACCGGCATGAAGGCCGGGACGAATTTCCTGGCTCCATGACTCTTCAGGCTTTTGCAGTTCATGGAACTTGCGAATGTTAGCAGCAGCGTAGGTGATGGCTTCCTTAACTTCGGGCTCCAACTCCTTTTGGGCACGATCGAAATCTTCGGGGCTCGCGGCAATTTCGTTGGCCGCAACGGGGGCCAGGTCAAATTGTGAAGCGAAGCGCGAGAGTGCCGCATCACCTTCAACGCGCACGGCTTCGATAATGGGTTTTACCTTTTCGAGGTAAGGCCCCAAATCGCTTTCGGTGCGCTTGAGAAGCGTGGCGCGTTTAGCAGCTGTCAGGTCTGACAGGACAAGGCAATTGATGTGTGACGTCATGGGACTGTCCTAATGCATTCAACGATAAAATTCCACGGCCGCGCATTTGTCCTCGCCCGTGAAACGCGAGAGGAAGGGGACCTATTGCGAAGCAATGAGGGAGGTGAGGGCGCTTCAAATGCTAAGTGCCCTCATCTATCCCATGTCACTTCGTGCCATGGGCCCCTTTCTTCCGTTTCACGGGAGAAGACGAGAGTCAATTCCCCGAATGGTCGGTCGTCGAGATGTAGTTTTCATCTTTCTGGCCGTCGCGCTCGAATTTGAGGAAATCATAATAGCCGCAATGGCCGTCGCCCGGAAAGTCCCGGCAGGCATGGGGCCTTGCGTGATAGATGGTGCAGCGGCGCTCCTTGGTGTCAAAGAACTGGCAGATCTTGCCATAAATCTCGTCCTTCTTCCGGCGCATGATGCGCTTGTAGCCGTGGGCTTTCTTGAAGAATTTCTTTTCGGCTTTGGCGAGCGGCATATCAAAATGCCTGGCTATGCGCTCGGCATCCCGATCCTTCACTTCAATGACGGGGTAGGAGCAGCAGTAGCCCGGGCATTTCATGCAATCGTATAGTTTTCGGGCCATCATGGTTCCTTGTTTTGGAGAAAGGGTTTAGCACTAAATGATTCGAATGAAGAATGAATAGGCCAGGTGCCGCCATTCACTGTTTTGCGGGTTTTGCTGCAGCTTTCAACCCGGCAAATTTCTTGTTGGTTTCGGCCATCTCGCTCATCAACCATTCGCGGAAGGAGCGGGCGGGTGCGGTTTCCTTGGAGCCCTTGGCGCGCACGATCCAGTAATTGCCGTGGTCTTTCATATCCAGGGAAAAGGGGCGGGTGAGCCAGCCTTCGAGGATGGAGTCGGTGCACAGGATTGTGTCACCGAGGGCAAATCCCTGGCCCGCCTCGGCGGCTTCGATGGCGAGGTGGTTCTGGAATACGGTGCCTTTCCAGTCGGAGACCCCTTCAATGCCATTGGCGGCCAGCCAGTCGGTCCACCATTGTTTGCGCTGTTCATGAAGCAGGTTGTAGTCCTTGAGATCTTCGGGCTTCAGGTGTTGGACGCCGGCAATGAGGGCTGGCGCACATACGGGGAAGATCACAACCTCTGAGGAGAGTTTGGTCATTTCCACGTCTTCCCAATTGCCTCGGCCATAGCGGATGCCGAGATCAACTTCGTCAACGCGGAAATCTACCAGCCGGTTGGTGGGATCGATGTTGAGCTCGATATCAGGATGAAGCTCATTGAAGCGGCCAAGGCGGGGCACCAGCCAGCGCGAGGCGATGGCCGGTTCGACGGAGACATTGAGGCGGCGGGCGGCGCCGACCGCTGCAGCCTCGCGTGAGGCGCTCGCCAAGGCATCAAAGAGGGGCGTGAGCTGGCCGCCAAAACGGTGACCCGCCTCGGTGAGGGCAACGCCACGCCCGGTGCGGATGAAGAGCTGGGTGCCGAGATATTCCTCGAGTTCGCGGATATGGCGGCTGATGGCGGCATGGGTGACGAAAAGCTCGGTTGCGGCCTCCGTAAAGCTCACGTGCCGGGCCGCAGCTTCAAAAGCTTTCAGGGCATTGAGAGAGGGAAGTCGGCGCGCCATTGGTGACCTGTAACATTTTCTAATGGGATTGGTAGGTTATTGCCGTTTGTGCATCAGGCGGCAAGAGCCGATATTCAATTTATCCCACAAATTGAGGGAGATGACGATGAACTGGTTATTTGAAGCCTATTCCAATGTTTACAACACAGCCATGGGACAACGGCCTTTTCATCATGAGACGCGTGGCCTGACGGCGGAGCAAAAGCGGCTCTTTGAACGTGTCAAGGTTAAGAATGATGTGTAACTTTTCCTGATGTGATCTGTAGCTTTATACCGTTTGTGCTGCAACAGCGAGAAGTCCATATTGGAAATACAGAGATTTGAATTGAGGAGACTGATTATGAATTGGGTTTTTGGAGCTTATTCAAACGTTTACAGCACTGCCATGATGCAGAACAAGGACGTTGCCGCTTATCTCGCAGATGCGAAGGTCAGTGAAGGCAAGAGCGCAGGCCGGATTGTCCGCCTGTTCGGTCGCGGCTAGAGCAAATCCCGGCGAAGTTGCATGACTTCGCCGACAAGGATTTGCTCCAACATATTGACTTGGCGCGATTCCTTTTCGGCAAGGTGATTCCACCTTGCCGGGAAGCGCGCTAAGAGATTTTATCACAGCCCCGGAGTTTTGCCGGGGTTGTTTTTTGCCTTGCCTGGAACAAAAATAGAACATATACTGTGTGGATAAAATCAGGCAGCGGGTGAAAGCTGCCTTCCAAAGGACTAGGGTGCGCGGAAACGAGGAGAGTTCACATGGCAGGTTCGGTCAACAAGGTTATTTTGGTGGGAAATCTGGGGAAAGACCCGGAAGTGCGCCATACGCAGGACGGCAAAGCCATTGTGAACCTGAGCATTGCCACCTCGGAAAACTGGCGCGATAAGGCCACAGGCGAGCGCAAGGAGCGTACGGAATGGCATCGGGTGGTGATCTTCAATGAAAACCTGGCCAAGGTGGCGGAGCAGTACCTGAAGAAGGGTTCAACGGTTTATATCGAGGGACAGCTGCAGACGCGGAAGTGGACCGACAAGGACGGCGCTGAAAGATATAGCACCGAGGTGGTCTTGCAGAATTTCCGGGGCGAATTGACCATGCTGGGCGGTCGGGGTGGTGGCGCTGGCGAGGGTGCAAGTTCGGGAGGCGATGATTTTGGCCAGTCCAGCCCCATGGACAGACCCCGTGGAGGGGCAGGGAAGGCGCAGAGCTTTGCCCGTGACCTCGATGACGAAGTTCCATTTTAAGGCAGCCTGCAACGATCCTCCAGGAAGATCAAGGCACTCGGGCTAACCGCCTTCATACCGGATTATTGTTTAAATGCAAGATGTTAACGGTAATATCAGGCAATTTTGCCGCAACACGAATTCGGCCACAATTTGCTCACACTTGGTAGGCTAAACGGACCTTAAATTGTTGCAGTGCAACATGAATCGAGGGGCCTCAGATGAACAAATTTATTGTTTCCGTGCTTGCAGCCATTTTGATGGTTTTTTCGAGCCTCAAAGCAGGGGCGGACGAGTCTGTAACCTTGTCCCAAGCGGAACTTGGCAAACTGTTTCCTGGCAATTTCCAAGCGGTGGTCAATGGAGCTGTGACGGTCAAGATTACGGCGCGTGGCAATGGAACCTTGATTGGCCAGATGACGGGTCATGAGGACCGTGGCTGGTGGAGCGTAAAGAGCGGCAAGCTTTGCATTGTCTGGTCCACCTGGCTGAATGGCAAGGCCTCGTGCTCGCGGGTCTTTGCCGATGACGGCTGGTACCGCGGTAACGGCGTCAAATTCCGCAAAATCTAAGCCAGTTTTGCACCGTTTTTCTCTGGATTTCGCCCCGCTTTTCATTGCGGTTGAAGCTGTCTCAAACTAGACTGTAGCGGCGCTCGAATCGTCCAAAAATCATGGCGGTTTTGAAGCGCCGAGAGGTTTGAGTTAAGGGCTGTCCGTGACCGACAAAGACGACAAGAATGGCGTGGTTCCGCCCGCCAATCCCGGTGAAATTACGCTCATCACCATCGAAGATGAGATGAAGAAAAGCTACCTCGATTACGCCATGAGCGTGATCGTGAGCCGGGCCTTGCCTGATGTGCGCGATGGCCTGAAGCCGGTGCACCGGCGCATTCTCTACACCATGGATGAAAACGGCTTTACGCCGGACAAGCCGTACAAGAAATCTGCCCGTGTGGTGGGCGACGTGATGGGCAAGTACCATCCCCACGGCAACCTGGCGATTTATGATGCGCTGGTGCGCATGGCGCAGGATTTTTCGTTGCGGCTTCCTTTGATTGACGGGCAGGGCAACTTCGGCTCGGTGGATGGCGATCCTCCGGCGGCTGACCGCTATACGGAATCGCGCCTGGCGAAATCGGCTATTCCTTTGCTCGATGATCTGGACAAGGACACGGTTGAATTTCAGTTCAACTACTCCAATGAATTCCGCGAACCCACGGTTCTGCCGGCGAAGTATCCGAACCTTTTGGTGAATGGCGCCGGCGGAATTGCGGTGGGCATGGCCACCAACATGGCACCCCATAATCTGGGCGAGGTGATTGATGCTACGATTGCCACCATCGATAACCCGGCCATTTCCATTGATGA
>Ga0214473_10008848_pt1 | contig 11905 bp, 22 predicted proteins | sample RVTome_7_FD_203509 | JGI IMG/M metagenome (GOLD analysis project Ga0214473, IMG submission 203509) | Soil microbial communities from uranium-contaminated site in the Upper Colorado River Basin, Wyoming, United States - RVT98D197 | ecosystem: Environmental > Terrestrial > Soil > Contaminated >...
TTCATTTGATTATCCTTTCTTTTAATTATCTCTACCAGGACCCGGACCCGGACCCGGACCCGGACCTAGACCAGGACCAGGACCAGGACCAAGACCTGGACTCGGACTTGGACCCGGATCTGGACCAGGACCCGGACCCGGACCCGGATCTGGACCAGGACCCGGACCAGGACCACTCAAATCCCTTCATCAAAATCGCTTGGTTCATTTGATTATCCTTACCCGGACCAGGACCTGGACCTGAACCTAGCCCCGGCCCCGGACCAGGACCAGGACCCGGACCCGTACCAAGATTGCTCAAATCCCTTAATTAAAATTGTCTGGTTCATTTGATATCCTCACCAGGACCCGGACCCGGACCAGGACCTGGACCTGGACCCGTATCCAGACCAAGACCCGGACCCGGACCTGGATATGGACCAGGACCAGGACCAGGACCCGGACCCGTACCAAGATTGCTCAAATCCCTTAATTAAAATTGTCTGGTTCATTTGATTATCCTTTCATGGTAGGTTGGACAATGTAAATCAAAAATACTCCTATTGGGAGAAACCGATGTTTTGGTTTCTCCCGCAAGGACTATTTTTGATCTGCGATGCGTTGCAAGCGTTGCAAGCGTTGTAGCGTTGTGAACTACTTCGGATTACTTCTGCGTCTTACTTCTGCGTCCGGGGCAAGTCGTGTCCCCAGTAGCATCCGTCCACGATGCTTCCGCGCCCCACGATGACCATTCCGTCGGGGTACGGCTCGACTTCCTTGAACGTCCCCGACTTGAGCGCATCGGCGTAGCGCCCATCGTCAGCGATCCAGGCGGCATCTTCGAGCACCAGCTCGTGCTCGTCGATTCCGACGAGGCGGCCCGTCAGGTGATGCGTGACGGTCCGGATGAAGTACGCCTGACCCAGTTCCCAGAAATTCTTCCCTTTGTTCTTGGCTTCCATGGTTCTTTTTCCTTTTTCCTGCGTTGGTTGTTCTGCGTTAGTTGGTTGTTTTACTACTCGTTGATACTTACTCCGCTGTTGACACTTACTCTGCTGCTCCGTTTTTCTATTTTTACTTGTTCATTTTTCTCCCCTTGGTTATTATGACCACAAAACGAGGTTGACGAATTATTGCCTTTGTAGCATTTCTATTTTTACTTGTCAAGCCCTTTTTTTCTGTTTTCAGGTTCGTATTCTTTTGTTACTTCCTGAATGTTCTTTTGTTACTTTCTGAAAAGCCAATAGTTAGGATTCTTACATGTATTTACCTGGATCTGGATCTAGACGATCTGGATCTAGACCAGGACCAAGACTCAGACCCAGATTCAGACCAGGACCAGAATCCTGACCAGGATCCGGACTTAGATCCAGATCCAGATCTGGACCAGGCCCAAGACCTGGACCAGGATCCGGATCTGAACCAAGATTGCTCAAACCCCCTCACTAGAATCGCTTGATTCATTTGATTATCTTTTCATTTGATTATCTCTACCTGGACCTGGACCTAGTCCTGGACCAGGACCCGGACCAGGACCCGGACCAGGACCCGGACCTGGACCAGGGCCAGGACAGGGATCCGAACCCGGATCTGGACCAGAACCTGGACCCGGACCAGGACCAGGACCTAGACCAGGACCCGGATCTGGACCCGGACCTGGATTTGGATCCGGATTGCTCGAATCCCTTAATTGAAACCGTCTGGTTTATTGGATTTATTTGATTATCCTTTTGGTTTTTCAAAAAGTTGTCAATTTGCGTTCTGCATTATATATCTCCTGTACGTTTCCGGATCGTGTTCCCTCAGCCAATCAATCCCGACCTCGATTCCGACAGTACTGCTACAGTAGAACATGTTCGAACGTCCTTTTTTTGAGTATGCGTTTGGATGACGGATGACTTCGCCACCTTTTGTTTCATAGTGAGCAGGTGTGCCATGAATCCGTGGTGATGAGTTACTATCAACCACTCTGACTGCCCAGGAACTTCCCGATGCGTTACATGACTTTCGCACCAGAGACCAGGATGGATCCCTAGTCTCATTTTTGACTCCTTCCTTGATCTCATCGATGAGATCATCGATGAGTCTGAGTTTGCTTACAGGTCTTACAGGTTTTACAGGTTTTACAGGTTTTACAGATTCGGGTTTCATCTGAATTCCCTTTCTTTCGGGTTAGTGTAAATCGATCATTTCAGGTCATTTAGATCTGGACTCGGATATGGACTTGGACCAGGACTCAAATCTGGTTCTGGACCCAGACATAGAATTGGACCTAAATCCGGATCTAAACCAAGATCCGGACCTGGATCCGAACCTGGAATCGGACCTGGACCAGGACCCGAACCTGGATCCAGGCCATGACCCGGACCATGATCTGGGACCGGACCCGGACCCGGACTGAGAACGAAAACGGTATAGCTTAAATCCTTTCATCAAAATTGCTTGGTTCATTTGATTATCCTTTCTTTGGATTTTACTTGAATTCTCTTTCTAATTTAGGTTCAGTCTCAAGTATGGATCGACCACCCATCCGTCGGGTTCAAGCATACCGACAAGGTTGGATACGATCCGCTTCCGAATCCATCGTGGTTGCCGTGGAATATCAATCCACCGTTGAACCACCTTACATACTCACCATCGTCGTTCTTTCTCTCCATCATGAACTCGAAGGAGTATGGGGCGAAATCCTTGAATAGTAGGCATCTGGTGTAGTGTTTCTCTTCTGGTAGTTTCTCATCTACATCGTGGTTTCTATCTTGGTTTGCGTAGTTGTGCAAGTAATCGAGTTTCTTGTCAAGATCGTCTTCTTTTCCGATTTGCTTGGCGAAATCCTTGACGCTTTGCAGGTAACCTTCAGGTGATTTGTCGATTAACATTTGTTACTCCTCGGGTTTGTTCTGGAGTTTCCAATGCTACTATTATCACAATCTAGGCTATTCCCACTGCCATCTCGTACTGCTTTTTCGTGACCTTCTCTACTCCAAAGGGCAAATAGGGAATCTCGAACCATTCGACTTTCATTTCTTCTTCGTCGGCATCTGATACGAAGTTCAGGATCGGGCAGCATCCGTGACTGTGTTCGATAAAGACCACATCCATGTTCTCGAAAATGTCTTCATCCAACCCTGAGTTGTTCTTCTTGTTGAGTTTGTAATACTTTGTCATTTTTGTCATTTGTGATGTCCTTGTCCTTTCAGTTTCGTGGATGTATTTACTTCATTCGACTGACAGTTTCGCCATGAACAGTTTTTCTGATTTCTGCTTTTCTTTGGTTTGAGCGTTTTGAACATCTTGAGCATCGGCTTCGGTTACTCCATGGAAGTCAATTCCGTGCTTGCTCAGTAGTGCAGCGAACATACTGATGAACGATACGAGAATCTTGCCATGAAACTCATCATTGATGAATTCTTTTTCCAGGAATTCCAACATCTTGAAGACGACCCTGGCGCAGGCAACCCCGCAGTTTCCTGGATGTTCAAACTTCTTATCTATTATCAACGCAGATAGCGCAACGAGAAGATCTTTTGTTCCCTCGAATAAAATTTTCATCACTTCATCTTCTACTTCGGCACTGATTATCTCGATCTTCATTTCTTTCATTTCGGATTTCCTTTCTATTCTGGTTTTGGTTTCCGTGTTTCATTGACAGTATCCAGAATACTATCAATTTCCATCCTGACAGCTTGCTTGGTCATGAAGCCAAGGGTTTGTGGAGATTCCATCTCGCCCTGTTCGCCGTTTAGCTTCCATTTCAGATAGTTTATCGCATATTTCTTCTTTTCTGCTTTTCGGATTCTTCTGATGTATTTCTCGGCCGCTTTTCGCTGGTTCATCTCGTCCCTCTTTTTCCGGGCTTGGTTATTCGCAGATAATTATCCGCAGGTTCCGCAGGTTCCGATTTTATGACCCACGTTCTCAGGAATTCTGTACCTTGTCGGCTTGGCGATGTGATGGTTGCCGCAAGAGCTACATTGACAAGCTACCGCACTTTCAAATACTTCCAACTCGACTTCGCCTGGATACCTACTTCCATCCACCAGGTTTCCGTCGTCATCATAGATCCCTGGGCCATTGGTTTCATCCACCAATGTATACCATACTGCTCGGGATTTGCAGGTTGGACAAATCTTCTCAACCCCACAATCTTCGTCTTCGGGATACCAATTATAGCAATCCGTTGAAAATAGGTGTCCATTTCCGCAAAGGAATTGATATCGACCTTCAAACGACATGGAATTCTCCTTCAGGCCAATGTGGTCAATGTGATCGTGCCGACTATCGGGCAAACCTTGGCAATCACGAGTCGTTCAACATCCCCATCAACAACCGCGACCGTCTCTCCCTCTTTGGTATCACACAAGGCGGCCATCTCGATTACCTCGGCCGCGGTGTAGATATCACGGGTCAAAGTCACGACATTTTTGCTGCGGATAACGATGCGCATAGTCTTCTCCTTTAACTATTTTACAACAATCTCGAAATTCGTTCTATTTGTTCCATCTGGACGGCAGAAATCCACCTTTGCAAATCCATTCATCCAGGGCCATTACCAATTCCGCCAATCTTACTTCCAATTCGGAATCGGAATCTGCATCAATTGAGATTTTTCCTGCTAGTTCTAAAATTTCTTTCAGATTTGCATTTGGGTCCATTACTTTATCTCCCTTGTAACTTCATAAGTCTGATTGCCCGCTCGGGTCCCCGAGGATATCCCCGAGGATATTCCCGGGAACCTTGGCCAGCCGTCAGGCCGATGTTTAACCATGCATCAACCATGCATCAACCACACCAGTGCTACCCGCACCAGCACGTATTACAATCCTGGCTGCACTCCATCATTCCAAGCTCTACCAGGGTTTGGCACCATCCGTTGATGAATAATTGTCCATTCACAAGACGAAATTCAATCACGTCTTGTTCGCAATTGCTACGCTTTGATGTTTTTGTTTTTCGTGTTGATGTTGGATTCTGGTTTGAGCTTGACATCGGATGCCTCCCCGAATAGATCTTCGAGAATCTTCAGGTGGTTGAGGCAGGTCTTGTCAGAAAATCCATCAGCCTCGATGGACAATCCGCCGTCTTTCGCGATGGTGATCTTGATTTTCTTCATGATGTCACCTGAAGGGTGATCTGATTCGGGGAATCGCTCGTGATCCTGTACTTCCCTCGGGGTAATCTGTTTTTGATTACCCTCTGGGCGTATCCGGTTACGAGCTTTTCCACTACCGTATCCGTTACGGTTGCACTTTTGTCATATTCGGATACGATCATGGAGTACATCCCGGTGTTTTTGTCGAGTACGAATCCAAGATCGTTGGATGAACCTCCGATGTGCTGGCGGCGCACTATCAGATTTGCCTTTTCCGGTCTGATATCGCCGTGATATCCGACTAGGTGGACCGCAACTTCGTGGATTTCCACGTTGCCGTATCCGTAGATGGATTCCAGGGACTTGATGAGTTCATCTTTGAACTTGAACTTCATCGGGATGGTGGCGTAGTGGCTCATCTTGTGCCTCCTTGTGCTCCTACCTGCATCCCCTATCTACATTTCCAGGGTTCGGCTGAAGGAAGTGATGCTCTGGATCGATTCCTTCACGATGGAGTCAGCCATCTCGGTTCCAACCTTGATGATGTTGTCCATGATGTTTCCCATTTCTGACTTGGATTGCTGGGAATCCTTGATGTCGTCGCTGACTCCTTCCAGGGTCCATGCTTCCATCTCCCCGACGAGATTTTCCAGTTGTTTGCTTTTGAGCACCTTGATCGACTCGCCAATCGCCCCGATGTATTTCCTGACCGGCGCGAGATTTTTGTCGTTCAAGGAGCCGTTCTCCAGCCTATCCTTGAGATTGGTGGCGAATTCGACCAGCTTGCCCATGACTTCCATCGTGGAAGCCTGGATGAAGTCCCTCGCGATGTCGTTGATGTCAGTGTACTTCATCCACGCGAAGGATGCTCGATGCTGCTCCCATCCCTTCGAGAATGCCTTGTCGATACGATCGAGCATCATGAACACAGTGGTTTCGTCGAGATTGCGCTTTTTCGCAATCTTTACCATCTCGACTTCCCACTTGCCCATCATCTCCTGCTTCATGGCGTCGAAGTTGGATGAGATATGGGAACAAATCCCATCGAACTCTTCTTTTGCATCTTTCAGTCCCGTTTCCACCTTCTCGATCTTGGATTTCGGAACGAAGGACCCAAACGAGAATTTCATCGAGTTATCGGCCATCAGCTTGATGGCCTGCACTCGAATCTTTTCCAGTTTGGCGATTTCCTTCTTGGGGATGATGCGCTTGCTTCCGAGAGTTACCAAATCCTCGGATGGAAGGTCATCCTCGTCCAGTCCGATGTCTGCCGCGCTGAGTTTCTTCGACATGCTTGGGATATGACATCGCAAGTCATATACCGCGCAATCCAGGAAAAGCGCCTTGAACAGATTTCCGTTAGCTTTCTCGTTAGCGGCTTTCTCGTTGGCTTTCTCGTTGGCTTTCTCGTTGGCTTTCATCTTTCTCTCCTTTCGGCCAGAGGATAAACCTCTTTGTGGCCCGGCACGGATGGTGCCAAATCCCGGTTTCCAAGGAACGATGCACCATCTCTTGTTGGATGATGCTTGGCTTACCTCATCAGACCACGGATAGCCAATCCGTGATGACGGGGATGAACCATCTTGGATCCATCCCCGTTTCGGGATTGTGGTTATCGTTATCTGATAACTATCGGATAGCGATAACTACTCGATCAACCTGCCACCCTCCGCATCCTTTTGGGTAGTAGCGTATCTCGCTCGCCCCTTTGCCCACTCGCGAAGGCTTTGGATTGTGTCCCGAGACATCTTTGACTGCGGGACGATTTGTGATGTAGAATCCGGCAGAAAATTTGCCATCGCCTTGCCTGCCGAAAACGCCCGGAACATCGCGTCTGAACATGCTGCCTCAATCTCGGCTCCGGTGAATCCTTCCGATAGTTTGACAAGCGCATCCAGCCCGGCCGGCTTGCGTCCAAACTTCTTGATGTGGATCTCGAAGATTTTGGCTCGTTCCTCCGGATTTGGCAGATCCACCATCCAGATTTCATCCCATCGGCCCTTCCGGAGCAGTTCGGGGTAGGATTTTGCAAAAACCTGGATGTTGTTGGCCGTCGCGATGATGAAAACCGGGGATTTCTTCTCCTGGAGCCATGTGAGCATCGATGACATCATCCTCTTGGTAACTTCGTGACCATCGGACGATGATCCCAGTTGCTTGTCAATCTCATCAACCCAGAGAACACAGGGTGCCATCGCCTCTGCCGTCTGGATTGCCAATCGGAGATTCCTTTCGGAATTGCCGACCAGGGAATCCATACAGGCCCCAAAGTCAAATTTGACCAGGGGAATCCTTAGAATTCCCGCGACCGTTTTCGCAACCAAGGATTTGCCGGTTCCTGGTGGACCAATAAGCATAAATCCCTTCGGTATCGGCAATCCAAATTCCTTGGCTTCGGATGAGAACATTCTAGTGCGGTCCTGAATCCAGATTTTCAGGCAATCCAAACCTCCAACTTCACTGGATTTGGGAATATCGGTGATGACCTTGAGGGCATCCTTCTTGGATAGCTGCGCGCACTTCTCCCGCATCATGACTTCAGGCGATAGTGCCTTTGTCTCGATGATGGATAATGCTACAGCGTCCGATGCTTCATCGGTGGTCAATCCCATCAGGGCTTCGACGGAACGGTTGAAATCTTCGTTGTCTGGTGAAATTTTCGCGGAATCACAGATTTCAACCACCACATCCCTGAGTTCTGTTTTCGATGGCAGCGGAATATCGATTTCCGTCACCATGGACTTGATGCTCTGCGGGATATGGTTGTTAGTGGACATCAGGATGAGGGTCTTGCCGTTCTTGAAGATTCCGGACAAATCCTTGATCTTCCGGATCAAAACTGGATCGTTCTGCATCCAGTGTTCTGGATCGAGCATGACCATGATGATTTTGGAATCTGAAGATGTTCCCATCTTCAAGAATTCCTGCGGATCATCGGTCTGGTCGATGATTTTCTCATCTACTAAATCGACAATCCCCCTGGTGATGCTCCAGGCCCAGAGTTTCCTATCGAGATTTTTGGAAATCTCGATAAGGCTCCTGAGCGCGGAAGTCTCCTCATCCGTGTTCAAGGCCAAACACGGAAATCCTGCCCGGATGTAGTTCTCGATCTTTTTGCAGATTTGCTCTTTCATTTTATCACCTCCTTCCTTCGCAAGTAGCGTGGGCGAGCAGCCCGATTTGAATATCTTCTATCTTTCCATCCTTTAGAACCCTAGATTAACAAAATAGGACGTGAGGGATTCGAACCCTCGGCCCTCGGATTAAAAGTCCGATGCTCTGCCATCTGAGCTAACGTCCTGTATCGTTATCCTTCAAATGAGGAATTAATCATGCGAGCAATTCTAATTACAATTTGAACTGTACCTATAATTGCTACGATTATAGCGAAAATCGTAACCCCAAAATCAGACCATGATCTAGATACAGTAAAAGCCCACAGCTTGGATTTCAATGTTTTTTTCATTCTCATAACCCGCCTTCCCGATAAATCGCTCGTTGGACATTATCGGCAAATTCATCACCGATAACAATTGTGATTTCGTGATTTGATAGTTTGTCGGAGGAATCGGAAATCTCCTCCAGGATGTCATCGACCAGTGCTAATATCTCGACGTTTCCTGTTGGCCCGACTAGGGCCAGCTTGTATCCACTTAGAATGTGTTTCAACATTGTTTTCTCCTTCTTGGGCTTGATTTCCCGCTCGGGTCCCCATCGCAGGATAGGGGCCTTGTGGATGGGTTAGACTATTATCACGAATCCAAAAAAAACCACAAATCAACGATTTGTGTCTTTTTTCGATCCATGATTACTGCAAAAACGATCCACAAATGCCGCAAAACCGGATGGATTTGCGACGGTTTAAAACCGATGGCCCGGTCGCGGTACTCTGCGACCGGGCCATCGGTTGGCGCGGTATCTCGATTCTTGTTACTTTCCCTTGGTCGCTTCGGGCTTGGACTTGGTCGCTTCGGGCTTGGACTTGGCCGCTTCGGGCTTGGCTTCCAGTTCCTTGACCAGAGCGGCCATCTTGCTATCGCCGTTTCCGGTCTTGAATTTTTGCTGTTCGCTTCCGACCACGGCATCCCCGAAAAATCCAGCCCCAAAAACGGATTCGACTGCTTTCTTGCCCGGGTTTTCGGTTCCGTCCAGCCTGGCCCCCAGCGTCGCAGCGCAGATTGCTTGCCGCTTCGTGACGGACAATCCACCGATCTGGACTCGGCCTTGGGCATCGATCGCGGGCTTGACGCCCTGAGCCAACGTGTTCCGGATCTGGCGGAAAATCTCGACGGTCAAATCCGATGACCCATTTCGGGTTCCGCCCGCCGGCCGCTTGACGATCGCGCCCGTCCGGGCGACGATCGATCCATCCTTGGCGACATCAATCGTTACTCGGCAGTCGCGGATCCCAGCTTTTTCGACGATTGCCTTGATGCGGTCCAAATGCGCGGAAAGCGCCTTGCTTTCTGCCTCGGCCTTGGCTGCGGCTGTTTCTTTGGCCTTGCGCTTGGCATCCGATTCCGCCTTGGCTTGCTCGTCCAGGATGGTTTTGGCTGCCTTCATAGCCGGCGCATTTTTCGTCAAAAAATCCGCCAGTTGTTCGGGTGTCAATCCTGCCAATGCTTTTTGCAAATCCATTTGTTCTCTCCCGCCCGGTCGGACAAAGCCGATACCCGGGCATTTTTGCCCCAGAATCCCACATCCTGGGGGTTTCTTTGTCAAGGACCGCGCCAGAGCCAAGAAATTGGCCCGGACTTCACGATAGCAGATCTGTCGCAGCTTGTCAAGGAAAAAACGACATGTCCTAAAATGCAACAAATTCAATGGCTTAGTGTCTTATTCTGCGACCATATATATATGGTCATGGGGGGGGCCAGGGCGCGGCGTTGGGGGCCAGGGTGCGGCGTTGGGGCCAGGGTGCGGCGTGGGGGCCAGGGTGCGGCGTGGGGGCCAGGGTGCGGCGTTGGGGGCCAGGGTGCGGCGTTGGGGCCAGGGTGCGGCGTGGGAGCCAGGGCGCGGCGTGGGGGCCAGGATACACAGTATTAAGGTATGCAGGATCGAAATCAAGGTATGCAGGATTGAGCGGTAAGATTTATTACCGTTCGATGGTATCAGTTTTTCAGTTTCTATTGCTCATCCGGGTCAATGCCTCGATTGGCCCGAATTTCCGATACTAGCCTTTTCAATCTTTTGTTCTTTTTCAACCACCGATAAACAGTATCCCGGCCGACTCCAATCTCATCGGCCGCAGCAGCGATGTTGCCATCATGTATTATCAATGCCCGCTTAAGCGCCTTTATTTTCATCTCACTGATTGTCAATGTTCTTTTTTCTTTGGCATCTTCGATTTCCATGGTTTTAATCCTTTCCGTATGAGCGTAATGCGTTGCAGATGTGATGATCTTCACCTTATTGATGTGTTGCACACCGCAGATAGAGCTTAACAAGTGTACTAATACATGTCAAGATCAATCTTTGCTATTGACAAAACAAGAAATGGGATATAATCTGCCATTAATCGTTTGCGACCAACATCAACCGCCTACAACCGAAAGGAAAAAAAGAGGTAATCATGCCAAACAAGAAACCACAGGATAGAGAACTACAAGGTGAGGAACCACAGGAGATTCCGGATGAACAAGAAGATCAAGAAAATGAGACACAACCACAAGAGGAAGTGCCTGAAAATGAAGAAAATGGCGAAGGGGAATCAGGCGAAGAAGAAGATGGCGAAGAAGAAGATGGAGAAGAATCAGGTGAAGGATCAGTTGAAGAATCGGACGACTCGGGCGACCCAGACGACTCAGATGACCCCGAAGGAGAAGATGCGCCAGAGGATCATCCAGCGTATCGAATCAGAAGCGTTATCGAAGAAATCGGAATCCAGCAGAAAAGACTAGCAAATAGAAATCCTCGCGATTTAAAATCAGAACTGAAGAACAATATCTATCCGATGATGGAGATAGCATTTGAGGCTATCGCAGAATTCATCGAATATGTTGATTCACCTGATTACGAAGAAGAAATCGCTCAAGAAGTATTGATGGATGCAGTAGAAGAAACAAGAGGCATAGCAAGTAAGATTCTGAAAATCATTTTATCCATTGATGTCATCAAGGAAGACGTGATGAACGATATCGTAAAGGTCAAAAAGTGGGCAAAAGACTATCTTGAAAAAACAGAAGAACTGATTGAGCAGGATGGGGAATAATCATGAAATCTAAAGTCCAGGATGATGAAGATAGCGGAATAGGCGATGAGGATAAGAATGGAGCAGATGGCAAAGATGAAGCGGATGATAAGGAAGATGAAGCGGATGATAAGGAAGACGAAACGGAGGATGGAGCAGACATGTTCAGTGTAAACGATGGGGAAGAATTGGAACCCAGATCAAGATTATTCGACAAGCCCGATTCGGACGAACAAAAACCAGACAAGAGTGAGCAAGATGGCCAAGATGGTCAAGATGGTGATGTGGATGGTGATGTGGTGGCCAGAATCGGTCGTCCAAAAAGGAGAAGAAGGGCTGCTCCCCAGGAACCAAAAATCATAACCGATAGAGAGGGTCTTAGGGAGCTTGACGAGTTGATTGAAGATTTAGATCCTGGCAGCATATCCAAAGTCTTCATGACCCTTACGAGGATAGAACCAAAAGTTTTCAATCATAAGAATATCGCCGGATATATTTCGAGATTCGACAAGAAAGTTGACATCCAGGAAATCAAAGATCTATATGGCGGCGGCATTTACGATATCAGGTTTTTTGGTCCGAAGATCAATAGAGACGGTCGCCAAAGTGGGACGAAGATCATTTCTGCTAGAAGAATCAACATCTCA
>Ga0214473_10008849_pt1 | contig 11905 bp, 13 predicted proteins | sample RVTome_7_FD_203509 | JGI IMG/M metagenome (GOLD analysis project Ga0214473, IMG submission 203509) | Soil microbial communities from uranium-contaminated site in the Upper Colorado River Basin, Wyoming, United States - RVT98D197 | ecosystem: Environmental > Terrestrial > Soil > Contaminated >...
GCCCTGAGGCTTCTTCACCTCGGCGGGGGCAGGCTCGGGGCCCATCGCCTGGGGCAGCATGGAAAGGAGCCTGACGAATTCAAGCTCCCTGAAGAGCTCCGCCACGCGGGCCCGGTCGTAGCCCTTTACCGAGCAGGCCTCCAGGTCAAGCTCTATCGGCAGGTCGGCCACGATAGTAGCCAGCTCCTTACTCCTGAAAGCCAGGTCCCGGCCCTTGCGGAGTATCTCCTGCAGCCTGGGAGGGGTTACCTGATCCAGGTGCTCATAGACCCCCTCCAGGGTGCCGAACTGCTGGATGAGCCTGAGGGCGGTTTTCTCCCCCACCCCCAGCACGCCGGGGATATTGTCGGAGGTATCCCCGGCCAGCGCCTTGAAATCGGCAAGCCGCGAGGGCGGCAGATGGTATTTCGCCTCCACCGCCGCCTCGTCGAAGAGTGCGGCGTCGCCGAAGGGCCCCCTGGGCCTCGGATAGAGGACTTTCGTGGCAGGGGAAACAAGCTGCATGGCGTCGGCGTCGCCGGTGACGATGATGGTCTCCAGGCCCTTCTCCCCTGCCTTCCGGGCCACTGTGCCGATGACATCGTCGGCCTCGTAGCCCTCCATCTGAAAGACGGGGATGCGGAAGGCCTCCACCAGCTGCCTCACCCGGGCAAACTGGTTCTTCAGCTCATCGGGGGCCGGGGGACGATGAGCCTTGTACTGGTCGTATGCTAGGTGCCGGAACGTCGGCGTCGGCAGGTCAAAGGCAATGGCAAAGTGCGTGGGCTTATATTCATTGAGGGCCTTCAGCAGCATCTGGGCAAAGCCATATACGGCGCTCACCACCTCGCCCTTCTTGGTGCTCAGCCGCTCGGTGCTGCGCTCAAAGGCATGGTAGGCCCGGTGCACGATGGCATGGCCGTCAAAGAGAAGGAGCCGCCCGTTCACACAGCCATTATATCAGGGCTTTACTGGCATGGGTAACGAAACTAGAATAGGCCCAGCAGGGGGTGAACAATGACAACAACGGGTTACGCAGACCTTCAGTCAAAGGGCAGAGCAGCCAGGGCCGCCTCGAAGAAGATGGCCCTTCTCTCCACCGAGATTAAAAACCGTGCCTTGCTGAACATCGCGTCGGCGCTTGAGAAGCGGCAGGAAGATGTGCTGGACGCCAACCGGCGGGACCGGGAGGACGGACAGGCCTCGGGGATGGCCCCGGCCATGCTGGACCGGCTCCTCCTGAACCCACAGCGCCTCTCCGGCATGGCCTCGGACGTGCGCGCGGTGGCCGCCCTCCCCGACCCCGTGGGCGAGGTCCTCGACATGCGCACGCTGCCCAACGGCCTCATCGTCGGCAAGAAGAGGGTCCCCCTGGGGGTTATCGGCGCAATCTACGAGAGCCGTCCCAATGTCACCGTGGACATCTCCGTGCTGTGCCTCAAGTCCGGCAACGCCGTCATCCTGAGGGGCGGCAAGGAGGCCGTGCGCTCCAGTTCCGCCCTGGCCCGGCTGGTGAGGGAGGAGGCGGGGGCGGCGGGCGTGCCCGCCGGGGCCGTCCAGTTCGTCGAGAACACCGACAGGGATCTGGTGGGCCACCTGCTGAGGATGCGGGAGCATATCGACCTCATGATTCCCAGGGGCGGGGAGGGGCTCATACGCCACGTGGTGGATAATGCCTGCATGCCCGTGGTGGCAGGGGGCATCGGGGTCTGCCATGCCTTCGTGGACCGCTCGGCCGACGTGGATATGGCAGTGAGAATCGTCAACAACGCCAAGGTCCAGCGCCCCACGGTCTGCAACGCCCTCGACTGCGTCCTGGTGCACAGGGACACCGCCCCCCGCTTCCTGCCCCCTATGGCCAAAGAGCTGGCGAAGGCGGGCGTGGAATTGAGGGCCGACCCCCTGGCCTTCGCCATCCTGAAGGAAGTCCCCGGCCTGAAGCTGGTCCCCGCCAAAGAATCCGACTGGGGGAAGGAGTTCCTGGCCCTCGTCGCGGCCATCAGGGTTCTGGACTCCCTTGACGAAGCCCTGGCCTACATCGAGAGATACGGCTCAGGCCACTCCGAGGCCATCATCACCGAGGACTACACCTCCTCCCAGCGCTTCCTCAACGAGGTGGACGCCGCCTGTGTTTATGTCAACGCGTCAACTCGATTTACAGACGGGGGCCAATTCGGCCTGGGGGCAGAGGTAGGCGTCTCCACCCAGAAGCTCCACGCCCGCGGCCCCATGGGCCTCAAAGAGCTCACCACCTACAAGTGGATAATCTACGGCTCCGGCCAGGTGAGGCCGGGTTAGGAGCTTTGGGCCTATGTCTTCTGCCATTGAAGGGCAGTTCCCCGCCGAATACAGACAGGGTCGGGCAAGAGAGGTCGAAACCGTCAGGCAAGTAGTGCACAGCTTGCTTGGACGCAATAAGAGACTTGAGCCTCCAACAAGATTCTTTGCTGACGGAGTCTACGCGTACATAGAGGCGTTTGATAATGCTTCTACCTGGTATAGCTCTCTTGCCGTTGAGTTGGCGCTCATCTTGAAGCTGGGTGATAACATCAGCAGCATGAGCTTTAGGGGAAAGCGACCCAGCTTCAAGGACTTGATAGACAAGGCACCCGTCGGCTTGTTGGACGCCAGAATGAAGCAAGAAGCACACCTTGTTCGGAAGTTGAGGAATATCTACATACACTACTATAACATCCTATACGAAGCGGAAGTGGCAAAACAAGGTGTCTCGCAGGTTCTCCAGCAAATTGACCAGAAGCATGGAATTTCCGAACAAGCTTTCATACAAGAACTCCTAGACAAGGGTATGACAGAAATTGTGGAATATATCCGAGACGCCAAGGTTCAGAAATATCCAATCATTGACCAAATGGTGGATAAGGACGCCAAAGACTTCATCAGGGTCCGCCTCAATGACTACATACGTTTCATAATCGGCCTTTCTAAACACGAGATAGAAAGCTTCGTCATTCGAAAGGATTTGTTTACTAAACTATATGGCATCGAAAGATTTGATGCTCTGTCGTGCCTAAATGCCAGTTTTCGCATCCTTAAGCACTTAGGTTACATCTAGCGGCTGAAAGGGGGGTGGGCCTCGGCGGTGCCCCGGACCTCTAAAAAACACTTGAAATGCTCCGTCTGCTTTGATATAGTAAGACTGTTGGAAAGTCGGACAAGAGGAGTTTCAGCATGTCGGAGCTAATCCAGGTGCGCAGGAAGGCGCAGGTTACCTTGCCCCAGTCTGTTCGTCAGGCCCTCAATATCGAGGAGGGCGACTTCCTGGATGCCGTAGTCAAGGACGGTGAGATTGTGCTGCGCGTGAAGAAGCTGGTGGACAAGGAGCAGGCTTGGTTCTGGACCAGGCGTTGGCAGGAAGGCGAGAGGGAAGCCGAGGAGGATATCCGCGCCGGGCGTGTCCACAGCTTTGACAGTGCCAGGGAGGCAATATCCTTTCTCCATAAGCGGGTGAAGAAGGGTTCAGGCATAACTGGCAAGGCTTAGCCTGCAATGTCTCTCCAGTTCACCGAGCGGTTCGTCAAACAGTACGAACGATTGCCCAGGACCATACAAAGGAAAGTGGATAAGGCACTCCACCTGCTTGACGCAGACTTCAGGCATCCTGGACTGCGAAGTCATCCTGTGGAAGGAGTGAGACAAATCTTTGAAGCCTATGTCGATGCTAAGTATCGCATGACTTTTCAGCGCCGTGGGGATGTTTTCGTTATGCGCAATGTGGACAATCATGATGAATGCCTCAAGAATCCTTAATCCACGCTCACAGCCTGAGCTTCATATGTCTTAGACTCTTGCCAGGGTTAGTATGATTGGCCTCAGCCGTTCTCTATCTGGAAGAGGGCGAGGGCGTTGGCGGTGGTTATCCCGGCCAGTTCCGCCTCCCCCACTCCCTTGAGCCGGGCCACCTCCCCCAGCACTCGCGCCACATCGGCAGGCTCCGAGGCCCTCCCCCGGTACGTGACCGGTGAGTCTGTCTCCAGGAGCAACTGCGTCATGGGGGCATACTTCACGGCAGACCGCTGCCCCGCGCTGTATTCCACCGCCGGGGTGGCCGAGACGAAATAGCCCGAGGCCAGAATCCCTTCCAGCACCTCCTGCGGGCCGGCGAACCAGTGGAACACCACCTTCTCCACCCCCGACTTCTTGACCATGTCGAAGGCATCGGCCCAGGCCGCGCGGGCGTGGACGAGCACGGGCTTCCGCCGGGCCCGGGCCATCTCGAGGCAACGGGCAAAGGCCCTCTTCTGGGCCTCCCTCAAGTCCCCCGGTCCCGCCACCTTGTAGTCCAGCCCAACCTCGCCTACAGCCACGGCAGCGCCGAGCCTCTCTTCCATCAGATTGAAGACCGCCTCTTCTCCCCCCAGGCTGGTGGGATGTACGCCAAGGGCGGGGAAGACGAAGCCGGGGTAGTCGCGGGAAATCTCCAGTGCCCGCTCACATGAGGCCAGGTCGGAGCCCACAGCGATGACGGCCATTACCCCTGCCGCCTTAGCCCGAGCCAGGACAGAGGCCAGGTCGGGGATTTCCTCCAGGTGGGCGTGAGTATCGACGAGCCTCGGGGCTTCAGCCATGAATGGCTTTGAGGGCCTGTTTCTGGATAGCGAAGAGCTCCTGCAGGCCTTTTTCGCCCAGATTGAGGAGGGAGTCCAGGGTGGAACGCGCGAAGGGATGGGCCTCGGCAGTGCCCTGGACTTCTACAAACTGCCCCTGGGCAGTCATGACCACGTTGAAGTCCACTCCTGCCCGGCAGTCCTCGTCGTAGCACAGGTCCAGCATCTCCACCCCCCTCACCACGCCCACACTCACCCCCGCCACCTGGGTCCTCAGGGGAACGGCGGCAAGCACCCCCGCCCTTACCTGGCCGAGCATCGCCTGGTAGAGGGCCACATATGCCCCCGTGATGGCCGCCACCCGGGTCCCGCCATCGGCCTGGAGCACGTCGCAGTCCACGGTAAAAGTCCTTTCCCCCAGGGCGGACATGTCGGCCACGGCCCGCAGGCTGCGGCCGATGAGGCGCTGGATTTCGTGGGTCCGGCCGTTCCTTTCCCGGGGGCTGCGGGTGAGGGTGGAGCGGGGGAGCATGCCGTATTCGGCTGTTATCCATCCCCTGCCAGTGCCTTTGATGAAGAAGGGCACCCTGTCCTCCAGGGTGGCGGTGCACACCACCCTGGTGAGGCCCACCTCTATCAGTGCCGACCCCTCGGCGAAGGCGGAATAGCCCGGGGTTATGGTGGTGGGGCGGAGCTGGTCGTTGTTGCGCCCGTCGGGACGAGGCAAGGCAGTCCCCCTAAACCTGGAGCAGCACTTCGCCGATAGTCTCGGCGAAGTCCGCGCTTTCGTTGTCGTGGGTTACCAACTCTATCTTGTGGGGGCTGTCTATCCCCAGGCCCAGCGCCGCCGCGCGGGCAATCTGCTCCTGCCCGAAGATGGGGCCGCGGCCTACCTCCGGCGTGGTGCCGAGGTGCCTGAGAATGGCTACCCCCACGGCGTCCATGGCCACCCTGTCCGTACCCGCCAGGATGACCCCGGGCGCCGCCCTCCTGCCCGCTTCGGGGCCTCCTTCCACGAAGGCCTCCAACCCGTCCATGAGGACAAAGGCGGGGGCATAGGCAGTGTTTATCTCGGCAATCATGAGCCGCTGGTGCGGGGAGGAGTGAAGCTCAAACATGTAGTTGCGGGCCTGGCCGGGGAGGTTCCTGGCCACAAGCCCGACTGAGTTCTTCAGGGAGAGCGTGAAATGCCCCCCGTAGCGGTGGGTCTTCAGGTTGCAGGTCTGGACGATGTAGGGCGACTGCCGGGCGATGCGGGGAAAGTAGAAGCCGTCCTGCCAGTGCCCCCCGGGGACCTCCACGTGCTCCCAGCCTTCCGTATCCAATTCGTCCAGGACCAGCACCTCGAAGCCAAGCTCCCGGCCCAGGTCGAAGATACCTTTCTCCTCCATGACCCTCCTCGTATTCCCCATGCCGCTCCTGTCTGCCACGGTGACAGTCTTGGCCCCTGCTCCTTTGAGCCACGCCACCAGGGCCCGCAGCAAATCGTTGTGGGTGGAGCCGGGGGCCGGGTGGGCGGAGTTGAAATTGGGCTTGATGAGTACATCCTGCCCTGAAGGGGAAGGCGGATTCAGAAGCTCCAGGGCCCCCCTCACCCCCACCGCCCTGTTCTTTGCTTTCACCAAAGCCACGCCGGTCATAGCCCCCCCCTTCGTCTGCCAATCGTTTTTTCCAGTATAGACCGGTGCCCCCTTGGGGTAAAGGGCTACCTTGATGCCGTGACCCAGAGCTTCTCCCCGTCGGTGGTGAAGACAATGGTCCCCCGGCGGGAGGTGAAATAGAGCTTCTCCCCAACCATTGCTTCCAGTCGGGCCACCACCCCCGGGTCAGCGCGGTCCTCGTCCTCCTCCCGCGAGATTACCGCTGCGACGGGCCGGGCGGCTTCCAGGAAAGCAGGCGAGGTAGAGCTAGCGCTCCCGTGGTGTGCCACCTGGAGCACGGAGCTTTCCAACGGCGTCCCCTCGACAAGCAGCTCCACCTCCCCCTGCCTGCTGAGGTCCCCTGTAAGCAGGAAGCTCACCTTCCCCACCTCCAGGCGCAGCACCACGCTGCTGTTGTTCAGGTCTCCAGGGGAATCCTCGCCGGGATGGAGCACCTTCAGCCTTACCTCCCCCAGCGTGATCTCCTGTCCGGCGCGGGCGTGGAACAGGGAGACCTCTTTCTCCTCAACCAGCCGGCGCCACTCTTCGTAGAGGGCGGATGCCGGTTCCAGCTCCGGGTCAAGCACCACGCCCACCTCGTACCTCTCCAGCACCTCGAGCAGGCCGGTGAGGTGGTCAGAGTGCGGGTGGGTCAGAATCACCGCCTCGATGTTTCTGTCCCAGAAGGGGAGGGCCTGGCCCAGCGCCTGGTTCAGCTTTGCCGGACTTGGCCCGCCGTCCACCAGGACCTGGGTGGTCCCCTTCTGGATGAGCACAGCGCTGCCCTGGCCCACGTCGATGAAGCTCACCCTGAGCTTCTGGTCGGGCAAAGAGAGGGCAGCCGACCAGACCAGGGCAGAAAGAAGGAACAGGCCAAGGAGTATTCCCCTCCGGGGCACGCGTTCCCCGAAAGAGGGGAGTCTCCCCCGCAGACTGGAGCCCGCGGCGCTGAGCCTCTTCTTGCCAATGGAGACCGACAGGGCAAGGGCCACCAGGCACAAATAGTAGGCCCACATCAGGGCCGGCGTGAAATCTACCCGGAAATAGGCCAGCGGGAGACGGTCAAAGAGCCTCACCAGCAGCAGGAGATAGCTCGTGAATAGCCAGGCAGCCCAGCCCAGGACGTAGCCCAGGGGAGAGAAAAGAAGGCCGACACCGGCTACCAGGGCGGAGAGGACAATGATTCCGCCCAGGGAAGGCAGCGCGAGAAGGGTGGCGGGGAGGCCCGCCAGGGAGACGATGCCGAAATAGCGGGCCACGAGCGGCCAGGTGGCCAGGATGGCCCCCAGGCTGTAGGCAACACCGTCCACCAGCGATTGCGGCAGGGGGGTTCGCCTGCCCAGGGCCTGAATGGGAGGGGACAGGACAAGCAGTCCGGCCATCGCCAGGAAGCTGAGCTGGAAAGAGACGTCTTCAAGCAGGGAAGGGCTAAACCCTGCCATGAGGACCGCAGCGAAGACCAGGGCCACCAGGCCCGAGCGCTGTCTGCCCAGCCCCTCGGCCACCAGGAAAAGAGAGCCCATCACCCCGGCCCTCACCGCCGAGGGCATGAAGCCGCTGAGGAAGACATACATCCATATCCCGAGGAAGGCTATAATCAGATACGTGTGCCGCTCCCTCCCCAGAGCCCAGGAAAAAAGGCTGAGGAGAATCCCTGCCAGTATCCCCACATTGAGGCCGGAGATGGCCAGGATGTGGGCCGTCCCTGTCCGGGAGAAGGCGCCCCGCAGGTCATCGGGGATGCCGCCCCGCAGTCCCAGCAGCGTGCCCTGGGAGAGAGAAGCCTGCGGCTCGGGCATGGCGCGGGCCAGAGACCCCGAGAGGGCGAGCCTGACCCGGTGCAGCCAGGCAAGAAAGCCCTTCCCCTCCGCCAGAAGCTCCACCCGCGGCCTGAAAAGCGCCGGAGACCCTTCCCCCTCCAGTCTCCCCTTCAACAGGAGCCGGTCCCCGTAGCCCAGGTCTACCGGAGGCGGCAGAAAGGCGTTGGCCTCACCCCACGACTCCTCCCCGTTCACCTCCTCCACCCTGATCCGGACCATCAGCAAGCCGCCCGCAGGCTGGGGGTCGTCCGCCACTGTCCCCACCAGCTCCACCTCCTGCCCCAGGAAGGGGACCAGGCCCTCCCCCGGCGGAGGAAGTGCCTTCACCCGCAGGCCGCCAAGGCCGAGGGCCATTAGGGCCAGGGCAGACAGGAAAAGGCCCCGCCTGCGGCGCAGGAAATAGGCCATGGAAAGGCCAAGGAAACAGAGGGTCAGAAGAACGAGCCAGGGGAAGGCCCGGCCGGCAACCAGCCCCGCGACCCCGCCCAGGCTCAGGGAGAAGAGGGCCAATCTATTCCCCTACCGTTATGAGGTCCTTCATCTTCTCGTAGACTCCCGCCCCTATCCCCGGCACAAGCTGGACTTCCTGCGGGGAGCGGAAAGGCCCCTTTTCCTCGCGGTAGCGGACGATGGCCGCGGCCAGGCCGGGGCCGATGCCCGGAAGGGCCTCCAGGAGCCACGGCTCAGCGCGGTTGATATCTACCATCTGGGGGCGAGGGGTGGCCCCCTCCAATGTGGGAGACGGCGGGGGAGTGGGGGAGGGGAGGATTATCTCCAGGGCTGGGATCCGGGGATAGCGCAAGTAGAGTGCGACACCGCCGGTAACGAGTGCCAGCAGTAGGAGGACAAACGCTACAGTCCAGAGAGGACCTGTTCTCAAGCCGCTCCGAGGCCCGCCAGGGCCCGGAGCCTGGCCTCAACCTCCATGATGACCTCATCGGGTGTGGAGGCCCCGGCAGTGAGGCCGATGCTTCTCCGCCCTGCTACCCAGGCGGGGTCTATGTCCTCGGCCTTTTCCACCAGGTGGACCTCCACAAGGGGAGAGCATATCTCGGCCAGGCGCCGCGTGTTGGCCGAGGTCTTTCCTCCCACCACCAGCATAACCTCCACCCGCCGCGCCAGTTCCAGCGCAGACGCCTGACGCCTGCGGGTGGGCTGGCAGATGGTATTCACCACGCGAAGCTCCACCCCCCCGCCGATTGTCGGGGGCAGGGCACAGGCGACGAAGCCGGCGAAGGCCTCCGGGCTCTGCGTGGTCTGAGAGAGGATCCCCAGCCTCTTGGGCCAGGGCTGCAGGTTAAGGGGGGCCTCGGTGGCCAATGCGCCGTCCCCCGCCCATCCCAGCAGGCCCCTCACCTCAGGGTGAAGGCAATCGCCGAAGACGACCACCTGGAAGCCCGCGCGGGCCAGTCCTCTGGCGGCCCGCTGTGCCCGCGCCACAATGGGGCAGGTGGCATCTATCACCTCTCTCCCCTCCAGGGCCTTCATGTCCTGGGGGCTGAGGCCATGGGAGGAGACCGCCACCACCCGGTTCTCCAGGTCCTCAGGCCCGCCGGCCACCCTCACGCCCATCCCCTCCAGCCTCTCCACAACCCGGCGGTTATGCACCACGGGGCCCAGGCTGTCCAGCGAGCCGAACTTGCCTGCGGCCTCTTCCAGCAGGCGGATGGCGCGGCGCACCCCGAAGCAAAGGCCCATCTCCCGGGCCCGCTCAACGGCCAAGGACCACACGCCGGTCAGGGGCCCCCTGGTAGCGGGCGGGAAGGAGCTGGGCTATCCTGTCCATCATGAAATTGGTGAGGTCCTGTAGCTGCTGCCGGGGGATGCGCCCCTCCACGCGCGTCACGGGGAACGGCTGACCTATATGTAGAGTGATTGCAGGACGCCACAGGAACCCGGTGCCTCGCAGCCGCTCCGTGCCATAGATGGCCACCGGCAGCACAGGCGCCCCCGTCCTCATGGCGATGAGGGCGGCCCCGAGCATGCCCGGCTGGAGCACCGCGTCCTTGCTGCGAGTCCCTTCCGGGAAGACCCCCAGGGCCAGGCCGTTCTCCAGAACGCTGTATGCGCGGCGCAGGGCCGTGCGGTCGGCCTCCTGCTTCCTTACCGGGAAGGCACCAAAGCCTTTCAACATGGCCGCCATGAAGGGGGAACGGAAGAGCTCCTCTTTGGCCATGAACGCAATGCGGCGGGGGATAGCGGAGCCGATGATGGGCGGGTCCGTCCGGCTAAGGTGGTTGGAGACCACAATGAGCGGGCCCGCCTTTGGCACGTTTTCCGTCCCCTCCACTTGGAAGCGGGCAAGGCTGAAAAGGAGGAACTTGACCAGCAAGACACTCGGGTAATATGTCTTGGCCACTAGCTCCCCTCCAGAGAAGAAAGCACTTTCCGGGCCACCTCCTCCAGGGTGAGGCCATCCGTATTAAGGATACAGGCATCGGGGGCGGGACGGAGAGGGGAGATGGACCGGCTGCTATCAATGCCGTCCCGTCTTTCCAGGTCCTTGAGCACAGCGTCGTAGTCGGCGTTCTGCCCCTGCTCCTTCAGCTCCCTGAAGCGGCGTCGCGCCCTCTCCGCGGCGGAGGCGGTGAGAAAGAACTTGGCCTGGGCCTGGGGCAGGACAACCGTGCCGATGTCTCTCCCCACCATCACCATCCTCCCCTCTGCGGCCAGCCGCTGCTGGAGGGCCACCATGGAGCGGCGCACGCTGGGATGACGGGACACCAGGGAGACGCCCCTTTCTACCTCCTGGCTGCGCAGCTCCTTGCCCACTGCCTCCCCATCAACCAGAAAGCCGTCCTCCCCGCAGGGTTCCATCCTGGTCGTTTCGGCCAACCCCCCCAGCTCATCTTCCCGGTCCAGGTCCAGGCCCAGCTTCAGGGCCTGCCAGGTGAGCGCACGGTACATGTTGCCTGTGTCCAGGAACCTGTAGCCCAGCCGGCGGGCCAGGAGCTTGCCCAGGCTGGTCTTGCCCACGGCGACTGGCCCATCTATGGCGATGAGAGAAGGCGCGGAAATCATCGCCCCATATGCTAATTATTCTCCTATCCGCCGTCAAGACGAAAATCGTTGACAGTCCTATGACCCGATGCTATCATGGCCGCACATAGCTTTGCGAGGTATACAATGAAATACGTTAGAGAGCTACTGAAGGGCAACACCGATTCCCTGCTCCTGTCCCTCATAGAGGAGAAACCCATGTACGGCTACCAGATCATCAAGGAGCTGGAGAAGAGGAGCCAGGGCTATTTCCGCTTCCGGGAAGGGACTCTTTACCCGGCCCTCCACCGCCTGGAGAAGCAGGGCTATCTCTCCTCCCGATGGGAGCGTCTTCCCGGCGGCCAGGAGAGGCGATACTACCAGCTCACGGAGAAGGGCAGCCGGAACCTGGCCATGATGACCGAGGAATGGCGCGGCTTTGCCACCGCCGTGAACCTCGTTCTGAGGCCTGCCCCCACGTCGTGAAGGGAAGATGTCGGCAGAGCTGATGCCGTATCTGAGAAACCTGGCCACCAGGCTCCGCCTGGAGCCCTCCAGGGAGAAGGAGATAGTCCGCGAACTTGCTGCTCACCTGGAGGACAGAACGCAGGAGCTGTGCGGGGAGGGGGTAGGGGCGGAAGAGGCAGCGAGGCTCGCCTCGACGGCCATGGGGCCTCCTCAGCTTATAGCAAGCCAGTTCTACGAGGCCTACAGCCAGGAGAGCTGGCGCTGGGCATTGCTGGCCGCGCTGCCTCACACTCTCGTCGCGCTGTTCTTTGCCCTGCACTTGTGGCGGAATCTGGGCTGGCTGATGCTCTTCTTTGTTGCCATCCTGACCATGGCCGTCTACGGCTGGAGGCATGGCAAGCCGGCGTGGCTTTTCCCCTGGCTCGGATACCTTCTCCTGCTGGTCGCCGGGGCG
>Ga0214473_10008850_pt1 | contig 11905 bp, 10 predicted proteins | sample RVTome_7_FD_203509 | JGI IMG/M metagenome (GOLD analysis project Ga0214473, IMG submission 203509) | Soil microbial communities from uranium-contaminated site in the Upper Colorado River Basin, Wyoming, United States - RVT98D197 | ecosystem: Environmental > Terrestrial > Soil > Contaminated >...
TGATGGAGGCCATTTCCTTCGATATCTCAGAGAACCGCTCAGTCACATTCCATGATGTCTATCAGAGCTATCTCTGGCTTTCTCCTCATCCGGGGGACTCGATCGAAGCTCGTTGGGGGTTGAAGAAGTGTGAGATGATCCTCGCGCAGACTCGCAACGCCAAAAACTCCATTGCCTTTATCGAGCGGACTTATCGGAAGAGGGACCCTCGATATGCCGATTTCTCGATCCGGCAGCAGCGGCAGGTCCTGTGGAGGCTCGGCGAGGAGTGGTCAAAGTCAGAATGTAAACAAGCGTTACCGCCCCCAATAAAGAAGCCGAAGAAGTAAAGGCTTCCTTGAGTTGAAAGCGTCCATAGTGATCTATCCTGAATCCCAAACTTCCCTACCAACGTCTGTCCCCTATCTTAAAAAAAGTGGGAAAGAAATTTTAGCGGGGGAGGATCCTTACATTGCCACCTTTGCCAACTCTTCTTTCCCATTGATTCAAATACAAACCCGTAAAATGCAAGCTTTGTACGGACAATTAGCACCTGAATTTTTACCACAATGTGGTTTTTGTTAATATGGTCATATATTTCTTTATTGTCAATGAAAAAGAAACTTGTGAAAATTATCTTTTTCAGGATTGCTATTTGAAACCTTGTATAGAGGGGCAATTTTCAGGAATCACGAGTACAAGGAAGAACTCTTCGATTGGACACTCCCTACCGTCCCCGTGATGGGCAGCTGATCAGCCAAAAAAGAGGTGGAGCACAACAAAAAGATTGACAAGTTCTAATGATCACGAGGGGACAATGAATCTGTAAACAAGAGTAGTTGGTGTGCTTGGAGGAAGGTGTTTAGGTACTGGAAATTCAACCATCTTGGAGACTTCATCCAGGGTTGCTCTCGGGTCTTCAGTGTCCATCAACTCCGACTATAAATCCAATGGCTCCGGCAATCTGTCACTATTGTCAAATTTTGCGAAAACGTGTATTCGATTGCCGGGTTTTAAATGTTGGATCATGTCGGGCAACCCTTACTACTTGTACTATATACCCACCAGTTGCAAAAAATAACCTGCCGAAACCGGGCGAGGGTGCTGGAAAAACATTGCAGCGGCACCTTTAAGGGCTGGCTGCATGCATTTCCAGATGAAATCAGGACTTCACCCAAAGTGAATTCCTCTGTGACCCCTAATTTCCGATAACCCGCAATTGCAAGGTTTTGGAAGTAGCCTTGCCCGGTTTCGGTAATGCAACATCTGGGTATACTCTTCTTCGATTCTTTAAAAGGGAAAAGTCCAGGAAGGAACAAACGCGCTGGGGAATAGCGGACGCTACCCTGTTTTGCCTGGACAAAAGAGGATAGCGTCCCCAATTTGCCCATTTGTGACTCACTGGAATTGCGCGATGGTAGTGTTAAAGGCCCGGCTTATCAGCTCCTCCATGGGCAACTTGCGCAGATCGGTTGAAAGGACCTCGATCCCATAGGGGCCCTTATACCCGATATCTCGCAGGCAACCGATAAACCCCGCGATGTCGAACTCCCCCTCGCCACAAAACTTACGGTGATTGACAGTGGCATCATGCAGGTCTTGCGGCATCTCCAGGTCACCATCGTTCAGTTCCACTCCAAGGAGGTATTGCAGCGGAATACGACGCAGTTCCTCGTAAGAGATACCGAGTCTCACCATATGCCACAGATCCAGAATAACGCCGCCATTTTTTGCGCCCGCACCCTCGACCAGTGCCAAGGCATCGCCCACCGTATTGATGCATGTGAAGGGCATGAACTCGTAGATGATCCTGGTGCCACTGGCTGCCGCCTCGGCACAGAGTCCGCCAAAGCTCTCGATAAGGCGGGGCATTGGGCAAGGCTCCCGATAGAAGTCGCCGACCTTTATGTGTCTGGCTTCCAGCACCTCAGCAGCGCGAAGCAGCTCCCGCCTCGCTACATCCGACTTTTGCTTCCTCTCTCCCTCCATGAACCAGTCGATCAGGAATTCGAGCTCGACATGTTTCATACCGTTGGCGTCCAGAATCCGTTTCATCTCCCTGAGACTTCTTTTCTCGAGAATATGCGCCAAATCCGCATGCCATATTCCAATGCCTTTGAAGCCGACCCCGGCTGCCGTCTCGACCCGATCCTTGAAATCGAACGGGCTGTATTCCCTTTCCGTATGCGGATAGGCCGCACCGGCCAGGGTCCAATACGAACCAATCAACTCAACACCTTCTGTTTTCATCGCTCCTCCCACGGTCGCTCCGATCTGAAGCCGACAAAATAATCCAGTGATTCCGGGTTCGCCATGGCATCCCGGTTCGCGACCTTATCCGGCAGCCATCCCAGCAGGATCTTGCGCACCGGCCCTCCATTTTCTTGCCTGTCATTGTGTGAGAGATTGCCTTCACTTCGCAGATGCGGTCATTTGAGTTGAGCAGACCGGTTTCTCCCGATACTCTATGGGTTAATGTTTGCTTTCTCCGTTTGCCGCCTGGTTTCCAAGCGGGGAAAATTTATTGCCGTTGCTTCCTATTTCGTCACCCCCATTTTCTTAGCCATGGCTCTGATCTTTTCATAATTCTCAGACAGGATCTGCCTGAGTTCAACGGGCGATTTGTAATTCGTCATATACCACAATTTCTGTAATCTCGCCGTCAGCTCAGGGGTTTTGACCGCTTTTTCTATCGCAGGAACTAAAACCTTTTTCGCTTCATCGGGGATACCGGCTGGTGCAAAGAAACCAAACCAGGAAATAGGAAGATCCAGCGGGTAGCCCAATTCGCGCAGCGTGGGGATGTCCGGTAAATCTGCCACCTTCTGGTCTAACAAAACCCCTCTGAGCTTCCCGGATTTAATATGAGGTTGAGAGAGAACGACCGCAACAAGTGTGGATTCGATGTGACCTCCTAAAAGGGCTGTGACCGCTGGTGAGGCTCCTTTGAAAGGAATGAAGGTGATATCCGTGCCCGTGACAGACTTGATCATCTCCAGTTGAAAATGGGTGATGGCACCTATGCCTAAGCTGCCGCAGCGGAATTTCCCTGGATTCTTTCGAGAATACTCAATCACCTCGGCGAAATTCTTCCAAGGGGATTCGGCTTGAACAGATAGGACCCCGGGAAAGGTGACATGCATACCCAGAGGCTCCACATCACGGAGGGGATCATAAGGAACCGTCTCGGGGCTCATCGCAGGACTGTAGATGAGACCGGAGCTCAGGGCATAAAGGAGGGTGTAGCCGTCCTTTTTGCTCTTCGCTACAAAATCGGTCGCCACCATGGCACCCCCACCCGGCTTGTTAACAGGGACAATTGCGATTTTGAGGATTTTTGCCAGTTCTTCTGCCACGGATCTGGCAGAAATATCCACGGCATCTCCGGGCCCACCCGGAATCACCAGTTGGATGGGATAGCTGGGATACGCCTGGGCCTGTAGGGACTGAGGGCCAATGGCCGCCGCATGAACGATGGAGATCAAACCGACGACAAGAATGATATACTTCATGTTCTACCTCCTTCACATTTCAGAAATTTTGGCCTGCAAACCGGACTCTTCTTGAATCCTCCCTTTTCCGCCTGACCCACTCTCACAAAGTCACGTAGAATGGAACGGGAAAGGAGTACGTTACCTTTTAGGGATGACGGGCAGAAGCAGGTGAGACGGAAGTTGTTTATCTCGGTAAATCTTATGCGCGGTGGCCCTGCTGCTGCAGACATGGGGATGATAATGGAGTACCATATCGGGGTCCCTACTGTGCTCCATGCTATAGATCTCCAGCTTAATCCGATGTCCGGCTTTAAATACGTTTCCCAGAGGTAGCAGCTCTATCGCATAGGGATAAATCTCGCCTGGAATAACCGGCTCTGAACGGGTATGGGGATGCCAGGGAGCATAGGGCTTGGACTTCGTTTCGTCTACCACACGATGGGAGGCCTTGAGATAGACCGTCCCTAAGTTCAGCACTTCTACCCCTCTTTCATCCACATCGAACAGTTTCACTATCCAGTTGGTGTCATCCTGGTCAATGGCGGCGTAGAAGTAAAAAGCCCCGGGGCCGATGACCTGCAAATCCTCGGCCAGGGGACGAGTCATATATCTGACGCAGTCTCTCTTAAGGGATAAATGCAAGGGCGGCTGCATAAAGCAGTCCGGCTCATCGGAATAGATTTCCGGTTCGGTGGAGAGCTCTTCCCAGCAGCGGAGATAGAATCTCGTCCATTGAGTTCCTGGCAAGGGCCATTCTTTCTCATAGCGCAAATGGTTAACTCCAGCTATGGATAAGGCGATGGGTGGCTCGTCCATGATCCCCGTTTCTATCCCCTTGAGCCAGTGATCATACCACCGCATATGGACATCGATGGCCGTTCTCCAGGGGCGGGGGTCATGGCGCTCTGGAGTAAACATAATCTTTTTGGGGACCTTTAAGTTGTCGTAAAGGTTCCAGATGCCAACCGGCATATAGAAATGTCCCCAGGGTGCTATCAGATAGACCGGCACTTTGACTTTATCTGCAAGGATATAGGGAGAGCTTTTCCAATAAAAGGGGCCATCATAGGGATTTAGCAGGATATCAAAGAACATGGGATTTTTATAGGGAAAGTGTAATATTTGATAAGCATTGGGGCAATACTTTATGTCCCGGTTATTCAAGGCCTCCTGCAGTCGATACTCGAACTCTTCCTTTGGCAGGGTCTTCATCGTTGAGGGTGTATACTCGCGCCAACAGGTCCCGCTGGTTCCCACGGTTTTCTCCAGGCCGCGCCAAAATAGACAAAGGACTCCTCCATTATAGCTGTAACCCCGATATGAATCGGCAGCGATTCCCGAAAAATAGATAGCTCTCAGGTGGGGTGGTTGTTCCACCGCTGTCATGAACTGGGCGTAGGCATAAGCTGAATAGCCTGTCATCCCTACCTTACCGTCACACCAGGGTTGTTGTGCCACCCACTCTACCAAGTCGTACCCATCCCCTCCTATTCCTCTCGGTCCGGAGTTAGGATCAACCCCTTCTGATTTGCCGGTGCCTCTCTCATCAGCAATAATATGGACATATCCTCTGGGGACGATGTATCGGGTATCGCCGGCTTCCACGCTGCCATCCCAGAGAGGCTTATCCGTCGATTGCGGAGGCAGCCAGTAGCAGTCCTGATGGTCTTTAACATAGGGGCTTAACGCCACCAGGGCGGGAAATTTGCCCTCGGTATCTGGTCTGAAGACATTGATGGCTAAACGTACTCCATCACGCATGGGAACGTAAATATCCCTTTCCTCCTTAATTCCATGTTCAGGCTGAGATAACAGTTCATGCCAATCTTTGCTCATTTTCGTCTCCTTTCCTCAACGAGAGACTCGTTACCCGCCTTCGCAGGGAGGCCACGCTTGTGTGCTGCGGCGCACTTCAGCGCGCAAGCATGGTTAGCCATAGCCCCAATTTACTTCTTTCCTTAACCCATGTCAAGTTTGATGTCTCTTTTTGTGTCTCTTTTGATTGTCTCTCCCAAATCCCGATTTAGAAAAAGAAACCGTTTGCCCAACGGGTCATTGCGAGCACCTCAAAGGTGCGTGCCTGCACGCTGAAGTGCCTGCCTGGGGCAAGCAGGCGCGGCAATCTAATTCTACTCAGACACATAAGCCATCTAACCCAACCCCCACGCGCTGCGCAGGCACTTAGCGCCGCGAGCCCTGCCCCTCCCCCTGAGCGCATAAGCGCTAACTTAATATTCCCTCCCCTTCAAGGGGAGGGTGAGGGAGGGGATGGGGTAGATTGTGATCGGCCAGACAAACAAGAAGATACGTTCGGGTCAACTGCAACGGGCGTTAAGTAACAACATGCTTGATGCGGAGCAGGGTTTGTGGGTCTTCTGCGAGGTTGTCAGATTTCCGGTTTAAAATTTCGCCGTCAACAGTTCAGGAGCTGCAATCCCATCCCCCTCCCAACCTCCCCCTTGAAGGGGGAGGGGCTAAGAAGGCTGCTGCCCCTTGAAGGGGGAGCAGTTAAGAAAGTTCCTCCCTTGAAAGGAAGGGAGAGTAAGGTAGTGCTTATGCCCCTGAGAGGGAGGAAATGGCTATTGTTCCTCCCCCTTCCCGCTCCGCTTGCGCGACAGCGCGGCGAGCAAGGGGGAGGCCTGCCCTGAGCGAAGTAGAAGAGTCAGGAAGGGGATGGGGTATCTATCGGAGTAGTGCTAATTGAAAAGGAGCGAGATTGTTTCCCTTGGATCGAGTCCGGGGTCGCAATGACAATTTTTAAATCGGAAATTGGGTTCTTTTTATTTCTCTTTGCACTAACGTGCTTCTTTGAAGGTTTAAGAGGGACATTGAGGAGCATAAAGGGATGGAGAGGACGAGGTTAAGGTTGGGTGATCTCAAAGCGCCGTTTGGCACTGTACGGTCCTGGGCCGCACGGGCTGATCGCTCTGACACGCCAGAAAAGTGTCGTACTGCCGCCCAAGGCCGGGGTAACTGTCCATTCGCTTGCCGTGAGCCCGGTCTGCGCTGCAACCACATTGCTGAATTTGGAATCCGTTGCCACCTGAACTTCATAGGATGGTGCTCCGCTCACGTCGGACCAGTCCAGAGTTGGCGTGGTGGATATTTTTGCTCTTTTTGCCGGGGACAGGAGAGAAGGCTTCGACAACGAAATGCAGAGAGCGATGGCAAAGGAATCTGTGTTGTTTGATTCGTCTGATTCTGCGACCCCATTTTCAGAGTCAACGATAGCTCCCATGAAGTAGGGACCCGGCACCGCATCACGGGGAAGGGTAATGGATGCTGAGAATGGCCCTCCTGCAGGAGGGGCTAAAATACCCCCTACAGGAAGGCCTTGGGAAAAGGATAGACTGCCCAGAAGCCTATCCTCCGGTGTGATCGCATTATCCGTTGACAGATGGAAATTCATTTTGAATGGCCCTGCGGCTGCTGTCCCTTGATTTTGGACTGCGAAGGTGATCGTGATTTTCTTTCGAATAAGTGCTGCGCCCGGTCCGTCAAACGGTGAGATAACCAAATCGGGCAGGAGTATGATCACTCCGGTGCCAGCTAGCGGAATGTTGGCCGGACTAAACTGATTCGTAGCATTGTGGGGGATGAAAAGGTTTGCAGATGATGGTCCTGCCGCTGTGGGTGAAAACAGGACCGCCACGGAGGTCGACTGGCCGGGCGTGAGGCTGAAGGGGTCCCCTCCGCTGACACTAACAACAGAGAAAGGTGCCGAGAGGATGCCAACATCACCGGTCAACGTTTCCGTGGAAGTTGCTTCGTTGGTAATGGTGAAGCTGAGTTCAGAGGACTGGCCAACAACTACATTGCCGAAGTCTAAAGACGAGGGACTGATGGAGATGTTTCTACCTGTAGGACCGACAATCCGGTAAATGTCTCCCTGTGCATAATCGATCACATAGAGACTTCTATCCTCTCCTTCACCAAAACTCGAAATCGTCAGCGAAGTGTCAAGAAGAAGACTTGTTTCCCATCTTCCCGCGAACTGTCTTAATCCCCAAATTTTCCCGGAACAGAAATCACCATAAAGATAGATTCCATCCATCAAAGGGAACTCGCCGCCTCGATAAACGAATCCTCCTGTAACAGAACATCCTTCTGAATGGGCATATTCTGCCACTGGAAGAGAGTTGTTGGGAGGTGCGATACATCCTGTGAGCGGATTGAAGCATTGGGAGCCTTCGAGGATACGCCACCCGTAATTCTCTCCTCCTTGAGAGGAGGCAGGCTGGAAATTGATCTCTTCCCATGAATTCTGTCCAACGTCTCCAATATACAGATCTCCGGTCAATTGATCGAAGGAGAAGCGCCAGGGGTTGCGCAACCCCAATGCCCAGATCTCGCTTTGGTTTCCCTGGATGGCAGGATTATCGGATGGGATGGCATAAGGGATGGCACCGGATTCTACGTTAATCCTGAGAAGCTTTCCGAGGAGCTCTTTATTTCCGGGTAGGTCCATCAGATTCTGCGCGTAATTTTCCGGATCACCGCCTGATCCCCCATCCCCCATTCCGATATAGAGATAACCATCTTCAGGGCTGAAGGCGAGTTGTCCTCCATTATGATTAGGAAAGGGCTGATCGATGATGAGGAGGATTTCTTCTGTTCCAGGGGCTGCGATATCCGGATTACCCCCCACTGTGAAACGGGAAACCACTGTTGCACCATCAGGGTTCCGTGTATAGTTTACATAGAAATGCCCCTTTGCTGCATAGAGGGGGGGAAAAGCAATACTCAAAAGACCCCGCTCTCCACCCGAAAGAACACGATTCGTGATATCAAGAAAACTCACGGCTTGGATCGTTCCGTTTTTAACGATTTTAACGACCCCACCTTGTTCAACAAAAAAGAGCCTTCCGCTCCCATCCCCTGCATGGGTCATTTGAACAGGTAGGCTGAATTTTCCCACATAGGGCGCCAATGCAATCTCCGGCCACTGAGCCCGAGCAGCCATGGGCAGAGCGATAAGGACCAGACTTCCAACAAAAAAGGAACGCAACACATTCGTCTTCATTTCTATATAGCCCACTCTTTTTTTCACGACCTGGTCATGATATAAAGGTAGGTTAACAGCAGCATTTCAACAAGTAAATAGGGTGGGGACTGTATTTTTTAAGAAAAAACACCGTACTTCGGCGCGAAGGCCCTGAATCTTTCTGGTACAGGGCAGGAACGGCCTTGGCCGTAAATTCCGACTTCGGAAAGGAAGCGAGAATTGTTAGTGTTGGTTCGGTATCGAAGGCATTGTGTAGTGAGGCCATGGCATGTTATTGAATAATTCAGGATGGCAAGAGTTTCAACGAGTGGATTTGGCAAATGGATGACCTGAATTATCGAAACGTTGTTTGGGCAGCGGTTGGGGCTGCCATGGCCTTAGGTCTTGCCCTTTGGATGGTTGTCGATGATCGATCCTTGTTGCTGCTCCCTTCCCTTGGAGGGTCGACAGTATTTCTCTTTGCTTTAACGGATGCAGAAGCTGCGCAGCCGCGGGCTCTTTTCGGTGGACATCTCGGGGGTGCCTTGATCGGTATCTTATGTTTCCAGTTTTTCGGAGACGCCCTTTGGGTCTCCGTTGCTGCCGTAGTGTTGACCATGGTCTTCATGATCGTAACCCGAACCATTCATCCACCCGCCGGAGCCAATCCGCTGTTCATGGTACATCATCATGCCAACTTCCTGGCACTGCTGAAGCCGGTAGGGCTTGGGGTCCTTGCACTACTCATCGTGGCGATAGCCTGGAGTCGCATACGCCCTGGCAAACATTATCCAAGGGAATGGTTTCGCAGATGAGGGATTCTTGCTTCTACGGTCACCTGAACAGGAGAAAAGCGTTGCTAAAGGGGGGTGAAGTAACTATACATGAGGATGTAATTATTTACGCATAGGTCATGGCACCCTTCGACAAGCTCAGGGTGACCGGTCATGGTGAGCCTGTCGAACCATGTGCTTGGTATATAGAATAACGATTGGAGGAATCTTATCATGAACGGCAGGACTATTGAAGAGCTTCATCTTGGCGATACCGCGGAATTTTCCAAAACAATCTCCGAATCGGATATCTACCTCTATGCAGGAATCACGGGAGATTTTAACCCGGCTCATATCAACGAGACCTATGCATCAAAGACCTTCTTCAAAACGAGGATCGCCCACGGCATGCTTCTGGGTGGTTTCATCTCCGCCATCCTTGGGAATCAGTTGCCGGGGAATGGTACCATCTATATCCACCAGGAGATGGATTTTCTCAGTCCTGTCCGTATCGGTGACACGATCGTCGCACGGGCTGAGGTGATCGAAATCCTTCCTGAGAAGAACCGCGTTCGCTTGAAGACCACCTGTGTGAACCAGGATGGCACTCTTGTCTTGGAGGGGGAGGCATTGGTCAGTCCTCCCAAGAAGCCCAAGACAGCCGAGCCTTGATACATTCGACGGCGCCATACCCCGATTTTTAGATCGGGGTTGAAAGCGCCGCTCAGTATCAACCCTGAGCATACCCCGGGCTTCAGACCGGGGAGTCGAATGGGTTGATTCCCCAATGATGCTGGGCTCTCAGGCCGTTCCCCATCTTATAACTTGAAACTTTTCTCAATGTAAGATATCCTTACAGTAAGGAGGTAAGGAATCATGCTGGCAAAAAAGACGTCCAAGAATCAGATCACTCTGCCAAAAGATATTGTCCGGGCCTTTCCAGACGCCGATTACTTCGATGTGGACATCGAGAATGATGCGATTCGCTTAAGGCCGGTCAGGATCGTTCCGGGGAAACCGGCCCTTGACCGGATCAGGGAAAAAGTAGAGCAACTGGGTTTGACGGAAAAGGATGTGGATGAGGCGGTAAGGTGGGCAAGAGGCCGAAAAAGATAAAGCGTGTTGTGCTGGATACAAATGTATTGATATCCGCGCTCCTTTTCAAAGGCAGGACAGCGAGAATTGTCCCCTTGTGGAGAAGAGGGAGGATTATCCCCGTCATGTCAAAGGAGACGTTTGATGAATTGCGGAGAGCTCTCGAATATCCTAAGTTTTCCCTGTCCCGAAAAGAGATAAAGGCGATCATAGAAGAAGAGATTCTTCCCTTCTTTGAAGTTGTGGATATTGACCGGTCTGTCAAGGGGGTGTGCAGGGATCCCGATGATGATAAGTTTATTGAATGTGCGACTGCCGGGAGGGCATCGTTTGTCGTGACGGGGGACAAGGATCTATGTGATCTCGGAGCCTATGAATCCGTGAGGATCTGTAATGTCTCTGAGTTTATGGAAATGTTTGAATAGTAAACCCCGTTAGAAATCCCAGCAGTCCATTATTAAAATCTGCCAGAATACCCCCCACCTCTGCTTTGGGGATAAATGGCGTACCCGCTCCCCGGGCGGGCATATGCGCAGTGTGGGTTTCGAGCTAAGGGGCGAGAAGATTCATCTCACCACAGAGGCACAGAGGCCACAGAGAAGAGCGATATTTTTGTGTTTGTCGGGAGATGCCGACAAACACAAAAGCCTCAGCCTCTACGAGGCAACGGACATATATTGCGTGCCCATACAAAAGGCTCATGCATACATAAATGTTCAGAATATTCCCGAAGGGACAAACTCTTTTCATCCGGTTGTCGTCTCCTCTCCGAGCCGGAAGTTCTCTGAGCCGGAGGCCGATTGGATCATAAAAACTTTTCCTCTGTGCCTCCGTGGTGAAAAATCGGTTTCCCCCCGTCCTGAAAACAACAAAATCAAAGACTTACCCCCGTTTTGTCATTCCTGCAAAAGCCTCGCTCTTAGCGGGGTTATTTCAAATCACTGTTGTCCAAAATAAATTTCTCACCGCTGAGACGCCGAGGGCGCAGAGGAGTATTTTTCTGTTTGGCGGGGAGATACCGCCAAATAAAAAGCCCTCCAATCAAACCGAAATGATGATCTTATCTTGTGTTGGAGGCATTGAAAGATCACCCAATACGATTTCCAAGGGGTGGAACGTTCTGATCCGATCGCCGTCTCCCGCCTGCGTGGCCGGAGCCACTTCGGCGTGGCGAAGGCCCGATCGGATCAGAAAAAAAATCTCCCTCAGCGATCCCTGCGACTCTGCGGTGAACCTGATTTTCAAAGAAGCCCAGATTAGGCGAAAAGCTCAAAGAAATTAATGCCCTTTCTAAAGGATTCCACTTGTTTTGGAAACCAATGATTTCAAATAGTTCTGGACTCCGGTTTTCACCGGAGTGACGGTTTGGGGACTTTTTACGAATTCATCATCAATTATGGATTGCAACATTTTTCTCCCTCTGCTAAAATACTCGAAAACTATATAATTGGGAAAAAGCCTGTGGGGTCAGACTTAAATATTGACATTTAAGCAGATTATCTATAATCTACTACCATGGCTAGGCAACCTCGGATAGAGTTTGAGGGCGGGTTCTACCACGTGATTGTGCGTGGCAACCA